>Ga0209310_1000033_pt1 | contig 319435 bp, 242 predicted proteins | sample AD_UKC030_MetaG_FD_184415 | JGI IMG/M metagenome (GOLD analysis project Ga0209310, IMG submission 184415) | Active sludge microbial communities of municipal wastewater-treating anaerobic digesters from USA - AD_UKC030_MetaG (SPAdes) (version 2) | ecosystem: Engineered > Bioreactor > Anaerobic... | reverse complement strand
CACGAACTTCACCCTCTCGTCGTAGCGGTCGGTCTCACGCCATGGCATAGGCGACACCTCCAGGCCTCAGCCTGGTGTCACCTATGTCCCCGGTCTACTTTGTCACCCATGTGCCCGGTTCAGACCCACCGAGCTCCCCTGGACCACCATCCTGGCTGCGGTGGGGCTGGTCTACGTGGTGAGTCCGGTGGACGCCATCCCAGACGTGCTGGTGCCCATCGGCTTCGTCGACGACGCGGCCGTGATGGCCGGGGCCATCGCGGCCCTGTCCCACGACCTCGGCATCTACGCCCGGAAGAAGGGCCTGGACCCGACCGAGTACGGGCTGTGAGCCCGAGAGGTGCGAGATGCTGGGCAAAATCATCTAAGCCGTGGTAGTGGCCGTCGTGGCCGACGTCGTCCGCCGCCTGCTCCTAAAGATCTAGGAGCTCCGACCAGCGCTCTCGAGCGTCCGGACGTCATGGATTCCGGGGCGCTACGAGGGCGCCAGTACCCATATGAACGCTCCTCCTGGGGCTCCACGCAGTACCCACCGGCTACCGAAAGTCCTACCTCCTTGCATTTCCAAATCAGTCGTGAGATGAAGAAATCAGATCAATTTCCCCGTCTTAGGTTCGTATTCTGAGCAGAAGGGGTGGATCCAATGGCTGACAACCCAGAAACTCTTGAGCAACGCAAGATCGATTTCGAGAGTCTCTTCGAAATCGGGGAACTCAACGGTGGTGATATTCTTAAGTTTCTCGAAGCTTGCGAATGCCGAGTCAGATGGGTCAATCCGCTCGACCCTAATCGCAATAAAGTTTGGGCTATTCTCGTAAGACCAGAATCGAATGCGCTAGTAGATGGGTTCGGCCTTGGCCGCGAGGTATTGGTATTATGTTCGAACCACAAAGATCTTCAGGCACGTCTTCTTGATAATATCGAGATTGTCGACAGGCTAATCAAAACTCCAAATCGAAGGCAAGAAGACCTAGTGATTGTTGTGTCCGATGCTCCCAATACAACTTCAGTTCTTGAGAAACTTGAGGACACTACGACCGTCTATCTCCCTCTGGATTCATGCAGGATGAAGTCATGGATGTCATCAGGACATCCAAGCGAGGAGTTTAGGGCAATCCTTCAGGAAAGGATGTACGCACGGGATTTCTTCGACCGCTCTGGGCCGGTCAACGGCCGTGAGTTTTTCGGACGTAAGCGTATACTTCAAGATATTGCATCACAACTCAGCAGGGGCAGTCATCTCGGGCTCTACGGCCTTCGTAAAGTCGGTAAGACCTCGATAATCAAGACGCTCCTCGAACGTCGGGAATCGCTCTGCCCGGACTTATTCTTTGTGCATCTCGATCTGCTTGCAGCACCAGAAACCAATAGAACACACCACTTTCTCCTCCATTTAATCGCGAAAAACATGAAGGAAGCTGTCGAGGCTAGCCCTGCTCGCTCATGGTTCAGAAGTATCGGACACCAGCCACGCTATGACCAGATTACCGACTTCGAGACTTTCGAGAGGTCATTCGATTCCGACATACGCACCATCCTTTCCGAATTCAGCGACCAGAAGAAAAGATTGGTAATAATTCTGGACGAAATTGAAAGACTTTTCCCGCTTGGGACGAACTCTGGCTACACAGGCTATGATAAGTTTCTTGAATACACAAGAGGACTGTCGCAAGCCGTTGGTCCATTATCGCTTATGGTTGTCGGCGTAAATCCATACATTTCGGAGGCACATCATCTGGGTAAACACCAAAACCCAATGTTCGGGTTCTATACCACGCGCTATGCAACACCTCTCGTAAAAGATGAGCTCCAGGAGATGATTCGAGTTCTTGGACGATCTTCGGGTGCATATTTCGAGGCTGAAGCGATCACCGAACTTGATAAAATGTTGGGCGGTCACCCATACCTTACCCGCCGATACTGCTCTATGCTGATCAGCGATAAACAGAGACCTGTCAATGTCACGAAGCCAATGGTTGTCGAAGCTCGAGAGAGGTTTCTTCGACGGGAATCTTGCGCGCTTGCGGAGATGGTATCTGTAGTCAAAGATATCTATCCAGATGAGTTCACGACACTCCAGCGGATCGCCGATGAGAATGGGGTTGAGTCTGACAGGATCAGCAGGCAAACCTTCGCACACCTGGAAGGCTACCAGCTTGTCGAGGAACTTGATGGCAGAATCATCATTCGTAATGGTCTGGTTCGTGATTGGCTTACGGGCATTTCGAGACCCCTAATAACAACCTGCGATAGCCGTAGTGAATCAGTACAAGCCACCAGCTCGGCTCAAGGTGTCAAATCATCGCTGAAAAAGGAGGAACTCGAAGAACTACTCAGAAAGACTGAGGCCGATCTCCGAAGAACGGTCAAAATGACTTTACATCGAAGATGGGCGGGAAAGACATCTTCAAGGATCCGGAGCTCCGTCGGTGAGGAAGCTTTTATGAATGCGCAACAGCGTCTTGAGAAGTCACTTCGAAAAGCTCCTGAGGATGACTTCAGTAGCAGGACTGAGATCCTTGACTACATGTACCTCGGCGATCTCAAGAAGATTATTATTGGTGACGAATGGCAGGAGTTTCGTGGGATTTTCGACGACAAGAAGGAACTCACGCGTAATCTTTCGATTGCGAACGATGCAAGTATCGAACTCCGGCATGGACGCCAAATGTCGGAGAAAGAGATGCTTCGAGCTCTCCTCTCCGCCTCGGATCTACAAGAACAACTCAAGAAATTCGGCTTGTAGGCCTGATGAGATCCTTGCTCTTCGCGGCTTCGGCAAGCCTGCCGACGATCACCGCCTCCTCCGCGAGCAGACCCAGCAGGGCGAGTGTGAGCGCCTGCTCCGAGCGATAGGTCTTGTCGAACTCCTCCTGGGACATCCCGGAGTCGAGCTTCGCCGAGTGGGCCACCTTGCACACCGCCACCTCTCCGAAGACCTCCCAGACCTGCTTCTGGACCGCCTCCGGGTCGAGCTCGGGGTGTCGATCCTGGTGGTACTGGACGATCTCCCGGAGGACCGGCGCCTCTACGTTGAGCACCACGGTCGGTCCCTTCTGATCGTTCGCCACCCACATCGCCAGATGCCAGGGCTTCTCGAAGTCCTCCGCCTTGCCGAACCGGTAGACCGGCACGTCCACCGGGCTCTCCATCTCCTGGCCCTGCACGGCTCCGGCCGGTCCCAGAACTCTGCGCAGCACCCTGGACTTCTTCCGTTGCCTGTCTGACGGGTTACCACCACCTCCGCCTCCACCCGGGAGGGACGGCGGCGGCTCGTACACCGGGACATCGGCCCCGGGTGCCCCGCCCGTGGCCTCCCCGCCCGGCTGTCCGGGCGGCGGCGCCACCACGACCTTCCTCCGCCAGCGATCGCCGAACGTGTCCTGGAGCCGCTTGCGGTAGTTCTCGTCCTTCACGGTGCCACCGAGCTCGCCCTGCGCCTGCCGGATGGCCTCGCGGATCGACTCGGGCATGGCCGCCGCGAACTCCTGCCCCCAGTCGGACATGGGGAGCTGCACGCCCTTCTCGCCGTCGCCGGTGAAGATCATCCGGTTGCGGCTCTGGTCCGGGTGGACGCCCCAGCACCCGTTGCCGGCCTTGTAGAGCTGAGGCTCGAGCACCAGGGTCAGGTTCTGCTGGACCTTGCTCTCCACCACTCCGAAGGTGCGGAACAGGGCCTTGCCCTTGGAGAGGTCGAACAGCTCCCCGTGGTAGCGGACCGCGATGTAGCCAGGCTTCTGGGCGTAGGAGTGGATGGCGGGCCGCTCGCCCTTCCACAGGTACCACTCGAGCCGAACCCTGCCGCCAGCCATGGTGACCTCGCCCGAGACGTCGAGCTCGCCCTCGTCGTTGACCTGCTCGACGAGCCAGTGGCGCGCCCCGAGGATTCGGCGGACGTTCGGCCGGCGAGAGTTGTCGCGATCCTCGGGGCCCTCGGGCCACTGGGTGGGCTTGGGGCTGCGGAGCTCGGCCACCTTCACCCCGATGCCCGTGAGATCCCAGAAGCGGCTGTTCAGGTAGACCGACAGCCCCTTGATGTCGCCTTCGCCGGCCTCCGGGTTGCCGAGCACGGTGTGCGGGTTCTCCCCGCTGCCCAGGAGCACCACGATGGTCCCGTGATCCTGGAGCCAGTCCGGCTTCACCGCCGCCCAGTCGATCCCGTCGTCCAGGGGGCCCGGCGGGATCACGCACCGACGCCCACTGCCGACCTCGAACTCGACCAGCTCGTACTCCGCGGCGGCCTCGTCGAGGACGATCCAGATCATCGAGCCCTGGCCGCCCTTGTAGGAGATGACCACCACGCCCTCGGGGTTCCAGGGCAGGGCGGCGATCTTGGCGCCGACGCCAAAGTTGTCGTGAACCCCGCCGATCTTCTTGGCACCCGCGCCGAGCGTGGAGAAGAAGCCCAGCAGCTCCTCACCGTCCATCCCGGCCCCGTCGTCGGCCACGGTCCGGCGGTACTGGCCGTGCTTGGCGACGGCCTGCCACTCGATGCCGAACTCGACCCGCGTGGCGCCTGCCTCGATGGAGTTCTTCAGGAGCTCGCGGGCCCACTGGTACTTGCCGCAGGCCTCGAACATGCGATTGACGAAGTTGGAAGCGCCGGTGATCTCGAGCTTCATGGCCGATTCTCCTCTCTCGTTTGCCCTCGATCACACGGACGGGCGAAGCCTGAATGCTCTGACAACCTCAGACTCAGTCCTCCTCGAACGGCACCACCTCCCCTGTCACCAGGTTGACCTGCAGGAGCTGAGTCTCACCGTGCAGCGGGTGGACCCAGCGGGCGGACACGGCGCGGCGGACGCCTGGAACAGGCGTCTCCAGGTCGTACATCAGCCCCTGCGGGGTGTACCTGTGGCCCAGCACCACCACCTCCTCGGGGCCAGTGCCGTTCCGGTAGATGGCCCGCTCGCCGGGGGCGATCACCACCGCCACGTCGCCGCCCGACCCCGCCGCAGGCTCCGGGCCTCGGCCCGAGACAGGCGCGGGGACCAGCCCGTCGAGGATCTCGGCGAGCTCCTCGAGCTCGACCACGGCGCTCGTGGAGTCGTCCGCCTCGGCCTGGCGAAGGGCAAGCGCCAGCACCTCCGGCAGCCGGGTGGCGAGCTCCCGGGTCAGCCGCAGGCCGCCGTAGGCCGCGTCGAAGAAGCACACACCGCGGCACCCCTCGCCTCCCAGGGGCCCGCGGTTGGCGCAGAAGTTCCCCACGCCCACATCGTGCTCGTGCACACCGGCGAGGTGGCAGAAGGCCGCTCGCAGGCGCTGGCCCACGTCCGCGGTGAGGCCTCGACCGTCGGGCAGGCGCAGGCACACACCCGTGGTGGGGAAGAAGTTCACCAGGGGCTGCTGGGAGTAGATCGAGCCTGGACCGTACAGGTGCTCCGACCTGTTCTTGCCAGCCTTCTCGATGAAGCCGAGCAGGCGCTCGCTCACCTGCAGCTCCACCTCGGCCAGGAACGTCTCGCCCGCAGACCACAGCGCGAACAGACCGCCCGTGAAACGAGGGAACACGGCGGTCTGCAGGAGCGGATCGGTGGTCAGGTATCGTTCCCGACGGGCGAGGATCTCCCGCTTGCGCTGCCGCCACTCGAACACCCGGTAGGGCATGCCGAGGAAGTAGTACACAGCTCCGGGGAAGGCCTCCCGCATGGCCTGGCCCTTGTCCACCGTACCCAGGGAACGGGCCTGACCGTTGTGGATGCTGAACTGCTCCATCACCCCGTTCCGCAACGGGAACTCGTGGTGCGGATCCGCGCCGCCGCGCTGCTTGAGGTGGAAGAGCTCGTCGTCCACGGGCGTGGTCGGATCGAGTTCGTTCGCCAGGAGCGCACGGAAGCCCACGGGCAGGGTCCGAAAGGGTGCGGCATTCGCATCGGCGCCCACCAGAGCACACTCGTAGGCGGAGCAGAGGGCCGCGATGTACTGCAGGTATTGGTTGTCCAGGTAGAGCCGGTTCTCTTCCACGGGCTGCTCGAAGAGGCCCTCTAGACCGTCCGCGCCCAGCACCGCGCGGTCGTCCACCACCAGGCAGCTGCCGGAGACCTGCCGGCCAGCTCGGCCCGCCCTCTGCCAGAAGGCCTGCATGGTGGGCGGCAGCCCGAGTAGCACCACCGTGTTGATGTCCCCGATGTCCAGACCGAGCTCGAGGGCGCTCGTGCTCACCACCCCGCGCAGACGACCGGCCCCCAGCGCGGCCTGGATCGCCCGCCTGTCCAGATCCTCGTAGCCAGCCCTGAAGGGCAGAACCCGCGCGTCCCTGGGGAGCTCGCCCACGGCTGCCTCCACCGCCTCGTCACCGGGACGCACCTCCTCCGGCTGATCATCGCCAGCATGCGCGCCCCGTCCAGACGCGGCCACCAGTCGCTCCACCATCTTCCTGGAGTTTCCGAACACCAGGAAGCGGCTGGACTGCCTGGCAGAGAGCGCGCGCACCAGGGCCGCGGCTGCCTCGAAGGGCTTGCGCCCGTCGGGCCGGAGCAGCAGGAAGCGCTTCGCCGGCGCGCCTGCGCCGTCCTGATCCGCACCGAGCACGCGCACGGTGCGGCCGGTCAGCCGCTCCAGGAACGCCTCGGGCGCACCGACCGTGGCGCTGCTCCCGAACAGCCGGAACCGAGGGGCGGCGACCTCGAGCCGCCGCATGAGGAAGGCCATGTTGGAGCCGAACACCCCCTCGTACACGTGGGCCTCGTCGAGCACCACGAGCGCGAGGTGGTCCAGGAAGCTGCGCAGGACCGGCTGGGCCTCCTCCCGGAGCAGCCAGGCGTGGACCACGTCCGGGGTCATCAGGAGGACCTGGCAGCGAGCGAACACGCTGTTGCGCTCGCCCACGAGCACCCCGCCGTCCACGAATCCAGCCCGGAGGCCGAGCGGGTCGAGGATCTCATCCCACTTGCCACGCTGGTCCTGGATGAGGGCCTTGGCAGGGTAGAGCGCGAGCACGCGCGCAGCCGGGTCCCGGGAGACGAGCTCGGCCGCGGCGGCCATGAAGGCCAGGCTCTTGCCCGATGCCGTGGGGGTGGCCAGGCACACGTCTTCGCCGGCCAGGCAGGCCTCGATGGCGAGGGTCTGGTGCAGGAAGAGGCCGCCGGGGTGCCGACCCTCGAGGTGAGCGATGAGCGGGGCCGAGAGTCCGGCCGGGATCGGGCTCAGCCTGGCCTCGCGGCCGGGCAGCGTGCGCTCGTCGCGGATGTCGTAGCCGCAGTGCAGGGCGAGGTCGAGCAGGTCGTCATGGGCGCGGTTCGTGGGGCTCATCGTCGTCCTCCTTCGAGCGCGATCGCAAACCGCGGCGTGCTCGTTGAATGGGAGGACGTGAAGCCCACGCTGTGGCTGACAGGTGCCCAGAAAAATAACTTCCTGAAAGCTGTCAGCTCGTGTTCGCACCCTCGTCCTTCATCATGTGGCGACCAAGCGAACAGGGAGGTGCCCGATGACCAAGCGCGTGATCGACGAGGAAGGGACGCTCCGGACCGCGGACGATCTGCTCCGGCGCATCGGCGAGCTCGAGCACATCGCCGAGGTCGGGTTTAAGGCGATCCTGGACTGGAAGGCGCGCGACTTCTTCATCTCCCGCTGCCAGCAGCTCCGCAGGGACCTGACCATCCACCGCGGCGAGTTCCTGAAGGCGGAGCCCTGGCGCTTCCCGAACGACTGTCTGGACCGCCACATGCTCGCGGAGTTGCACGCCCACAAGCGCCGCTGCGCGGAGGAGATCGACAGTATCCGCGAGTGCGTGATCGAGCTGGAGAAGACGGTGGAGGAGATGCTCCAGCGCGTGGTCGATGGGAAGGGTGAAGAGAAGAAGGCGCTGTGGAGCACGCTGAAGGCGGTCAACCAGCGCATGTCCTTCAGCCCCAACGCCTGGGCCATGGGCGACTTCGACTACGCCAACGAGATCTGAGGCGTCAGTCCGCGCCGCCACCGGGCGTCTTCGACTACAGGAGGTGACGAACATGGCACCAGCCGAAGAGCCGAAGCGGAACGCTCGTCGAAAGCAGACCTGCAAGGCGTGCGGCCAGCACGCGGCGCTGTTCTGGGTGAACGGCCGTGTCAAGGCCGACCCCGACCACGACCTCTGCCCGCGCTGCGCCCGGCGGGCGTTGAACCGGCTCAGGGCCCAGCAGCTCGAGGCGGCCTGAGCCGCAGCGCCAGCGCACAAGCTCGTTCTAAATCATGAAGATCTTGCCGCACTTGGGGCACTTGCCGAACTTGGTGATGCCCAGTGCCGCGAGCGCCCCGCCGATGATTGCTCCCGGGACAGTGCCTGCAATCGCACCGATCGGCCCTCCGGCAATCCCGACCATGCTGCCGGCTGCACCTCCAGCCACTGCGCCAGCTGCGGCGGCACCGGCAGTCGCCAGGTGATTGGTCGGATCGAAGGACTTCCCGCACTCAGGGCAGTTCACAGTTGCCACGTGACCCTCCTGCCAGCAGTGGTTGGCTACACTCCAGCCTCCGCTCGACCGGGGATCTTCTCAACAGACGATGAGTAGCATCCGCCTCAACTTCTTCAGCCGCTTGTTCGCATCCCGGATCGACAACTTCCCATGACAACTTCCCACATAACTTGATCGTCGAAGGAGGGAACGAAGAACTCGCATGGTGGCTGCCAAGGAAAACGCGAAGCTAGCTAAGGTTGAACTCTTTCCGAAGCCGGCTTAGAATCTTCTGCTCCTTGAAGATATGGCCGTGGCCAGATTCCATTGCGACGAAGACTGCCTGGGACGGCATTATCCTGTTAAAGATGAAGATCTCATCTCGTTTGCATTTCTTGCAGGGGTACCTGCGAAGCCATGGCTGCAACGAGTGGAAGACACCTTTCCGGTCAAGAATGCCGATGGCATCCTTGTCGAGGGCCTCTTCGACAACCCGTTCCTCGAAACGAAAGACCGAGTGAGATCCTACCAGCATCTCGTACCTAGCACGCTTCTCTCCGCTGTCGGGATCGCTCGCGTAGTCGCGCACCTGGACCAGCGGATACGATTCCAAGAAGAGAAGCCTATCGATAATTACGTTCATGGCCTCGTCAAGCTCTTTCGACTTCTCTGGGTAGTCGTCCTCGGTAAGTTCGTGCAGGTGTGAGGCCTCGTTCCTCCATTCCACGAGCAGGGCTTCGGCGTTGGCCCACTTGCCATCTTCACCCTGGATGGCATCCTTCAAAAATGCGAAATCTGGGAAACCGTGCTCCAGCACAGGCTTCTCTGCAATTCTGGTCAAGACGTTGATCAACAAGTTCTTTGCCAACCCCCAGCTCAAGTGAGCCTTGATCTTTTTCTCGCGACCCGCCCAATCAGCGACCAACCTCTGTGCTTGCTCGGTGCTCTCTGGGGCCACTGCCTTCAATGCCTTGTATGCGATGAATGTCACGAACTCGTAAGCGAGTTCGATGCAGCGCAGCGAGGCCTCAATCCTTTCCCTGCCGTATTCCATGAGAGAAATCTTCTCTAGGCGATAGGCCACTGGGTGCGGCATGCGATTGAGAATTCGGGCCTCTCGGCTCACAGCGTACTCTGCGGCCCTGATACGCGCAGAGTGTTCCATTTCTGCCTTCAAAAGTTCTTCAGATGTCCAACGATAGGTTCGTGCGCTGAAACTGCCAAAAAGGCTTTCTCGCTTTTCTTTCAATGCCGCTGATAATTCCGAGTACTTGGCTTCAAGCTTCACCAATACGCTCATCGCATGCATAACTTGCATGCTAGGCCTCGGAATCGGCAGATAGCCAAGTGCAACTGAATCAAGAAGACTATCGCCCTTCAGGCGCGCATTATAGACAGCCAGGTACTCTCCTACTTCCCTTGAACGAAGATAATCCGAAACAGGTTCGTTACGTTCGTCTTCATTCTTGAATCTGATAACCACCACTCTACTTCCAACTGCCGGCAAGTCCTTTGCACTGATCCTTGCGGTTGGCAGCAGTGTTCCCGAGTAAACCGAAGGAACCAGAATATCTCCTTCAAGAAGAAGGTTGTCCTTGTCAACAGAATCCCTAGGAACATAGCGGCTAGGATTCCTTAGCGTTCCGTCCGCGCAAACATCAGAGCCACAGTAGCATGGGACACCTTTATCCCCAGGTGTCGACTCGTCTTCATCAATATCATCTTTTCCGAAAGCACCCTTTGCGATTGGGCGGAGAAGGGCAGCTACATCACGAAGGTGCACCGCCTCTCCAATCTTGATCAGCTCGCTAAAGGCCCCGAGATTTTCAAAGTGGTCTTTTTGAAAGCTGCCAAAGAACCAAGGCATACCCGGAAGTAGCGATTCACTAGATGCTATGATAATCGTCCGTCCATAGTCACCGACTGATTTCATCCTTCGGCACTCTCTAATCCTATCAACTGAGGCTGTAAGATCGTTACCCATAATCGAAGCCACCCGAAGCAATGGCGGAGTCGAACTACCCTTCGCAATGGCGCGAATAAGAACTAATCTAGAAATCACGGCAGGAATAGAGCAAGTCACTCTCTCGTTATCAATCCAAACCAACCATCGAATGTAGTAGTGTTTCAACAGGAATGCCCTAAAAGCCATCGACCCCGACAACCAATTTGCATCGCAATAGATGGATAGTGACCTCGGCAGCCGATCGATCTGTTGGGTGAGGCTTCCGATAGACATCCGCTTTATACCGAATACACAATGTCGCAGAGGGTTCGCTTCAGATTTCGCATCCCTCGTGCTAGCAGACAACAAAGCGTTTTCAGCGGAACATAACTTCGGCTCAAGTCCGAACAGCTTTGGGAAAGCAAGCCTCGCCTTTTCTGCTTCAGCCAACCGTTCACCAGAATCTACAGGTAGGAACAGGATGATCGAATCGGGTCTCTCACAAGTGATCTCAATAATCTCCTCCAGTGCAGCTTGATTTCGCTCGAGTTCTTCCTCGAGACCCATGGAATCCACCTCCCTCTTGCGCCACGGCTTCAGCGTCGGTTCCTCGCCAGAGCACCAACGAAGTGGAATTCTAGCACACTCGCACGCCGTTTTCTCTGCCCAACCGGTCAGATTCCCACGCCCATGGTCGTCCTCCCTTCCAGTCGGGCAGAAGTCTGGTCCCGCCCATGATGACTATCGGCTGTAGAAGCCGAGGCGGGTCGGGCACTACGCTCGGAGGAGACCCTTCCGCGACGATCCACGAGGAGGTGACATGAGGGCGTTCCTGCGACCCATCCTGGCCATGCTGCTCCCCGCGCTGCTCACCGCGCAGCTGCCGGGCTGCATGGCGCAGAACGTCACCACGCGGGACGAGTGGCGCGAGATCGGCCGTTTCGACGGCGCCGAGACGCCCACGGGCAAGACCGAGCTCCTCGGGCAATGCCAGGAGGAGCCAGGCATGCAGGCCGTCTGCAGGCTCACGCGCCGCGAGGAGTGCGCCCTGCCCCACTTCGTGAAGAAGGCCGGCACCCACTTCGTGGTCCGGGAGCAGGCCGGCGGCTTCGGCCCCTGGTTCCCGGCGGTGCTCGGGGGCTTCCTGCTGATCGGCGGCTCCATCCTGGCCATCGTGGGCGCCGCGGCCGAGCCCGATCCGGTCGACGGCCCGTCCGAGACGACGCTCGAGGTCCTGAAGTGGGGCGGCGTGGGCGGGGTGGGCGCGTCGGTGCCCGTGCTGATCTGGTTCACCGCCGAGGCCGCGCGGAACGCGGACTACGAGGAGGAGATCCCCGAGGTCACCGTCGAGAAGGGCCGGGACCTGCGCTGGTGCCGCGAGACGCCGGCAGCGGACGTGGAGCTCTCCCTGGTGCACAGGAGCCTGGAGAGGCCGCTGCCGCTGGGCAGGACCGACGCCCGCGGCGAGCTGCGCATCGGGCTGAAGGAACGCCTGCGCAGGGTCTGGGAAGAGCCGTCGGCGTGGGAAGACGCGGTGATCCACTCGGAAGGCAACAGGCTGGCCACCCTCCCGCTGCACAAGCTCAAGGCCGTGGCCTTCACCGCCCAGGCCAGGGTAGCCATGGAGGCGGGCGGGCTGGACAAGGCGGAGGCCGCCCTCCGGAGCGCCGACACCTTCGACAAGGACACGGCCGGCCTGGCCGAGCTGCGGGTCAGGCTCCAGCAGGCCCGCGCCTCGGAACGCCAGAAGCAGGACGAGATCGATCGCGCCGAGCGCCAGCGCCTGGTGGCCGCGGCCGTGAAGCAGATCGAGAAGGCCCTGGCCAAGGGCGATCTCGACGCGGCCGCGGAGACCACCGACGAGGCGGCCGCACCGGCCGGGCTGCTGCCCAAGGACGACCCCGGGGCGCTGGCCCTGGCAGCGCTGACGGCGAAGGTGGACCTGCGCCGCGCGGACGCGCAGCTCGCGAAGGCGAGGACCGTCCTGGCGCGAGGCGATCTGGAGGCGGCCCGGGAGGCGGCCAACGAGTGCCTGGGGATGGACTCGGAGCGCCACACGAAGAGCTGCCAGGCGGTCCTGGACCAGGCGGACGCTGTCGAGGCCAGGCGCGAGGCCGCGGCCGAGCGCGCCGAGAAGCAGGCCGAGCGGACGCTGCTCGCATGGGGCAAGGCCCACCACCGGGAGGCCAAGCTGGCCGCCCGGAGCGAGATCCTGGAGAACCTGCGCTCGCCGATGGAGGCGGTGTTCCAGGTGGTCAACGTGGTCGCCAACCGCGGTGACCTGTACATCGTGCACGTCGTGGTGGACGCGCCGAACGCCTTCGGCCAGATGATCCGGGACAGCTTCTGCGTGGCCCTGAGGCTGGACCGGAAGAAGCCATCCATGTACCACGTAAAAACCGGCATGGCCGTCCAGGAGTGCTCTCGCTACCCCGACCCGTCGGAGTTCGAGGCCATGAAGGGCCTCAACGGCTGGCCCAGCGAGTGACCTGCCGCTCACGCTACCTGTCCGCCGTGGTACACTTCCCACGGCGAGAACATCTCGGAGGGTCGGGCATGAGGCGGCTAGTCTTGCTGGCGGTCATTGGCCTTCCCGTATGGCCCAGCGTGGCCCAGGGGCAGAACCTGCCCCTCGTGGCCGTGTTCGACATGGAGGACCGCGGCTCGGGGCTCGACCCGAAGACCCGGCAGAACCTGACGGAGTTTCTCTCGGCCAGCCTGGCCGAGTGCGGATTCGGCCTGGTTCCCCGCGAACAGATCAAGGAGAGGCTGGTCCAGCAGAAGAAGGACAGCTACAAGGCCTGCTACGACGCGAGCTGCCAGATCGAGCTCGGCGGGGAGCTGGCCGCGCAGAAGACCCTCTCCTCCCAGATCCTGAAGATCGGCAACACCTGCCAGGTGACCGCGACACTCTATGATCTGAAGAAAGCCGCCACGGAGGGCGCCGCGACGGGTGATTCCACCTGCAAGGAGGAATCACTGCTGGCGGCCATCAGGACGATCGCCGCGAAGCTCTGCCAGCCCGCGAAAGCCAGGGAAGCGGGCTCCACACAGGCGGTGCTCGAGTTCGAGGAGCTACTCAAGGACACCAGGAATGCCAAGGAGCTGCAGGAAGAGATAAGGAGCAACTGGTCGTACCTCTACTCTCTGGCGAAGGATGAGTCCGTCCAGCTGGAAACGAGAGTGCGCTTGCTCCATCATTTCCTCTCCGCGTACGCCGGCGACAATCCCTACGAGGCAGAGGGGCAGAGGCTGCTGCGGGAGATCGTTCCGGGACGGCTCACGGTCACGACGGAGCCGGCTGGCGCCTCTGTGCTGATCAGCGGCTACAACAAGCTGGGGCCTTCGCCCATCCTGGTCGCGCTGCGCGAGGGCACCTACAAGGTGACCGCGGAGCTCGAGGGCTTCGCCGCCAACCAGTACCAGGTGACCGTGGAATCCAACAAGGACACCACCCTGAAGATCACCCTGAGGAACACCCAGCCCGGTGTCTTGTGGGTCACCTCGGAGCCCAGGGGGGCCAATGTGTCGCTGGAGAACTCGGAAGGGCAGACCCTGGCCGAGGCTGAGGCCCCCTTTGCGGCCAACAACCTGGAGGCTGGTTCGTACTTCGCGGTCATCGAGATGGAGGGGTACCTGCCCGAGAGGCGGGAGTTCGTGATCGCCAACGGGATGCGAACCGAATTGAAGGTGGCCTTGCGGACGATTCCGCCGGCGAGCCTCGTCGTCGAGACGGATCCGCCCGGTGCGCTCGTCGCCATCGGCCAGGAGCCGGGCGCCTCCGCCCCCCTGAGGAGGGATCTCCCTGCGGGGAAGTACCGGATCGAGGCCACGCTGGAGGGCCACGTGGGAGTGGTCCAGGAGGTCGATCTCCAGGCGGGGCAAGAAGCCGTGGTCGCCCTGTCCCTGGCCCGGATCTACCCCATGAACCCGATGGCCAGGTGGGCTCACGGGCTCTTCTGGTCGGGCGTGGGGTTGTCGGTGCTCGGAGCGGCCGCGACCGGCCTCACCTACACGTACGGGGATGACGACAAGGCAGGAGACCCGGACGCCGCCGGGAAGAGCCGGACCTGGGCGGGCGTCATGTACGCGAGCTTCGGCACCGGCTTCGCCCTGCTCGTGGCCGGCGCCGTCCTGTGGTTCATGGCGCCAGAGGACAGGGAGTGGTTCAAGGACCACCCGGAAGCGCTCTCCATCGTCCCCACCGACGGTGGAGCGACCTTCTCCTTTGGGGGGAGGTGGTAAGATGCGCAACTCCACGCTCGTCATCCTGGCTTCGCTGCTGGCCGGTGCCGCAGGCTGCGACATCGGCCTCCACGGGGTCGGCCACTCCGGCGAACCGTGCAGGGACAACGGTACCTGCAACAGCGGCCTGGCCTGCGTCGACTACCGATGCTTCGCGGCTGGAAACCTCGGCGAGCCCTGCTACTCCGATGGCACCTGTGATGGGGACCTGTACTGCACGCCAGCCAAGGTATGCATCGACGACTGCGCTGGACGGTTCTGCGGTCAGTCGCCGAACATCGGAAAGCTCTGCGGCAGCTGTTCAGGCCCGACCCAGTACTGTGTCCCTGCCGGAAACCAGTGCATCGACGACTGTCTGGGCCGGTGCGGGACCTCGCCCGTGGCGGGGTTCGACTGCGGCGGATGCGAGGGAGAGGATGAGTACTGCTCGGAGGAGGGGGCCTGCGTGGATGACTGCGCGGGCCTGGAGTGCGGCCTCTCCCCGACGCTCGGCCACACCTGCGGGACCTGCAGCGGAGAGAACGACTACTGCACGGCCGCGGGGCAGTGCCTGGACGACTGCGCTGGCAGGGTCTGCGGTGCATCCCCAAACCGTCCGGGCTTCTTCTGCGGTTCCTGTGCTCTCCAGACAGAGTACTGCGATCCAGAGGGCCATTGCATTGACGACTGCGTTGGGCGAATTTGTGGGCTGTCGCCTACACTTGGCCTTTCATGCGGGGTATGTTCAGTGGCAGACGACTATTGCTCCGATGGCGGCCAGTGCGGTGACGATTGCCTTGGAAGAGTCTGCGGTCCTTCGCCTCACTTGAGCCTTGATTGCGGGAGTTGCCAAGGAGTGACGGATTATTGCACAAGCGCTGGTCAATGCGTTGACGACTGCCTGGGCCGAACTTGTGGACCGTCGCCCAACGATGGACATAACTGTGGAACATGTGGCGGGGCGACAGAATACTGCACTGCTGCTGGCCAATGTGAGGATGACTGCATCGGTCGAAGCTGTGGGCCATCTCCCAACGCAGGATACAGTTGTGGTACTTGTCCGGGTGCAACTGAATGGTGTGATGCTGATGGCCAATGCTTCGATGATTGCGTCGGGAGGCTGTGCGGTCCTTCGCCGCGCGGTGGGTTCGATTGCGGAACATGTGAGGCTGGCGAACTCTGCGATGCCAGTGGAAGCTGCAACTGCGGCTGGGTGGTCTGCAACGGAACATGCTGCCGTGAAGGAGAGTCGTGCATCAATCAGAGCATCTGTGTTGACATATCCGAGCTCTATTCACCTGAGCCCTCAGAGTATGGATACTTTGGGACGGGGGTAGCAATTGATGGGGACTATGCGATAATCGGTTCCTATGGTGTGGACTCGAATGCTGGCTCAGCGCACATCATCCACAGGACTGGGCCGAACATGTGGGACACTGGGACAAGGGTGTACTCCCACAATCCTGAAGTGAATTCGAATTTCGGCATGTTCGTCTCGATCAGTGGTGACTATGCAATTGTCGGTGAACACCGGAAAAATTCAGCGTATATTTTTCACAGAACAGACATCAATTCCTGGGATGCTGGAGTAAGGTTCCAGGGAGGCGCCTTCTTCGGAGCCGCTGTCTGCCTCAGTGGTGACTATGCCATCGTTGGAGCCCGGAACGCCAACACAGCGTACATATATCATCGCACTGGAGAAAACACTTGGGATGCTGGCACGGTCATCGCCGCGCCGGGCGGGCAAGGCTTTGGATCCTCAGTTGCAGTCGATGGAGACTACGCAGTCGTCGGCGCTAGTGGAGGGGCTGGAACGGCATTTGTGTTTCAACGTACCGACGTAAATTCGTGGGGTAACGCCACTGAGATCGTGGCTTACGACGCTGCAGCCGACGACAATTTCGGCTTTGCGGCAAGTATCTATGGCGACTGGATCGCCATGGGAGCGCAAGGAAAGGACGGCATAACGACCGGTTCCGGAGCTGTTTACATCTTCAGGAGAACGGGGTCAAACACATGGGAGCACGAGGCTAAGGTATTACCAAGCTCACCAGCCCAGAATGGTTTTGGCCTATCTGTAAGCCTGTTCAATGACACTCTAGCTGTCGGAAGTAGCCATACCGAAAACGACGTTCACTTCTTCCGCCGCAATCCAGACGCAACCTGGAGCCTGCTCCTGCGTGTAGATTCACCTGTGACCGAAGGGATCGACTCCTTTGGAAACTCAGTTTCGCTCAGCGGGAGCACTGCAATCGTTGGGGACTACACGCAGGATACTCTTGGAACCAACTCTGGGGCGGTGTACATCATCGCCATCGAATAGCTCTCACGCCGCCCTCTTCCGAATCGTCCGATCGCGACCCCACCTCCCGCAGCCTGAGCAGCAAGCGACTGACAGAGGTCAAATGGGAGGCAAGACCTGGCGGCACCTCGCCGGGTACGGTGCTGACCTTCACTCCCCCTCCTTCCCCGCCTCCAGCGCCCTGGGCACCAGGTCCACCGGCTCGAGGACCGGGATCGCCTTCTCGCTGCCTGCGCCCAGCTCCTCCAGCCTGCGGGCGGCCGGGAGGAGCCGCGACTCGAGCGAGCCGACCGCCTCGTTGTAGCACGCGGTCAGGCTGTGGATCTGCCCACCGAACTTCGCCAGGAAGCCGACCAGCTTGGCCAGGCGCTCGTGCACCTGCCGGCCCGCCTCGCTGATGCGCTGGGCGTTCTCCGCGAGCTGCTCCTGGCGCCAGCCGTAGGCCACGGAGAGCAGCAACGCGATGAGCGTGGTCGGGGTGGCCAGCACGACTCTGCTCGCCATGCCGTCCTCGATGAGGGTGGGGTCCTGATCCACAGCCGCGGCGAAGAAGGACTCCCCTGGAATGAACATCACCACGAACTCCGGGGTGGGCTCGAACTTGCTCCAGTAGCTCTTCGAGGCCAGGGCGTCCATGTGCTTCCGGGTCTGGCGGGCGTGGTCCGCCAGGCAGGCCTGGCGCGTGGCCTCGTCCGGGGACTCGACGGCGCGCAGGTAGGCCTCGAGCGCCACCTTGGAGTCCACCACCAGGTTCTGCCCGCCCGGCAGGCGCACCACCAGATCGGGCCGCTGCCTGGCGCCCTCGGCGTCCTGGACCGTGACCTGCTCGTCGAAGTCGCAATGCGCGCTCATGCCGGCGAGCTCCACCACCCGCCGCAGCGTCACCTCGCCCCAGCGGCCGCGCACCTGGGGGTGCTGGAGCGCGTTCGCCAGGTTCTTGGTCTCCTTCTGCAGCTTCTCCTGGCAGCCGGTAAGGCCGCTGATCTGGCCCTCCAGCCGGGTGGCGGACTCGAGCCGGAGCTTCTCCAGGACGTGGAGGTGGTCGTCGAAGGCCTTGAGCTTCTCGGCGATCGGGGCGAGCAGCCCGGTGAGCGCCTCCTGGTGCTTGCCCAGGTCGCCCCGGGTCTGCACCGCCATCTGGCCGAGGTCACCCTGGGCCTGGCCGACCAGCTTGGCGAGGCGCTCCTGGGCGAGCTGCAGGAAGGCGGCCTGGTTCGCGCTGAGCGCGTCGCCGGCCAGCGCCTTGAAGGCGTCGGTGAGCCGGGTCTGGGCCTCGGAGAGGAGCGCCTTCTCCTCCTCGAGCCGCCGCCCGGTCTCCTGGGCTTGGCTCTCCACCCGGATGCGCCCCTCGCGCTCGACGGACAGCAACCCGGCCAGCCGGGCGAGCTCGGCGCTGGCGGCCCGGCGCATGAGGAGCGCGGTCACCAGGAAGGCCAGCACGCCACCCACCAGGAACGCCACCGCCGCGCTCGCGATCGTCTCCATGGTCCGGGACCTCCTTTGTCCCTACGGGAACAGACGATCTGTACGCCAGGGATCTGACTCTCCCCGGGTGCCCCTAGCAGTCGGGCAGCAGCGGGGCCGGCGCGGTCAACAGGATCTGCGCCAGCTGGTCGAGCTTCGGGAAGGTCCGCGGGTCCGGCTCGACCCACGGGTCCTTCTTGCTCATCAGCACCCGGTAGTTGAACTCGCTCGCGCACTTCACCAGCGACACCTGTTGCGACGACAGGTCGGTCAGCTCACCCTGCCTGGCTTTCGCGTACATGGGGGCTCCTTTCCTTGCTTCTGAGAATACCGACGCCGGGGTGGGCGGGGATCTGACAAACGGTGCGATGGTCGAGGCACCGTGTCTGGAGTCTGGTGGCTGGTTCAAACCAGACACCTGCCACCAGACACGGTGTTCAGTCAGATCCCACATCCCGCAGGCGTCGACAGGTTCAGGCCACCTCTCCCCTCCGGATGGCCCGGATCAAGCCTGCTTCGTCCCTCACCCAGCCAGGCACCAGGGTCAGGCAGGCCGGGATCAGGCCGAGGTGCTCCGGGTGGTGGGCGTCCACGCCGGCCACGCCCGGGAGGCCCGCGGCCCGCATGGCGGCCAGCCCGGCATCGCCAGGCTCGCGGTGCCGGGCGCCCACGACCTCCACCGCATCCACGCCCCACTCCTTTGCCATCCGGGGCGGGATCTGCCAGCGAACGTCCCAGGGATGTGCCAGCACCACCGCGCAGCCAGCCCGGTGCAGCGCCTCGACCAGGGCCCGGGTCTGGCCTGGTCCCATCAGCTCCGGCGCAAGCGGTGGCAAGGCGCCCACCACCAGCAGGTGGGCGTCGGGCAGGCACAGCTCCCGGCCGCCCAGGGGGACGGTCCTGGCGGCCTCGGGCCCGGCGGCCGCGCGGAGCTCGGCCAGGGCCGCAGGGGTCCAGGATGCGTCGTGCTCGGTCAGCACCAGGAAGTCCGCCCCGGCCGCGGCGGCCATGCACAGCGCGTCGACTGGATCCAGGGAGGCGTCCGAGGAGCGGGGCCGGGTGTGCAGGTGCAGGCAGACCCGCACCCGCCCGTCCTCGATCCTCGCACCAGGACCGCCCTGCGCTGGGACAATCACCTTCAAGTGCCCTGCCCTCTCTCCCCAGGAAGACTGACGACCGAGGCGGAGCGGATCGGACATGGATCCTCCGACCTTTTCCATTTCCAAGGGAGGGTGCTCAGAATCTGATGACCCGGAGTCTCATCCCCCGCTGAACGGCCTTTCAGCCCGGGTCCAGCCCGGATCCCCTTTGCGCCGGGGCGTTCCGCGCGTGGGAGCCCGCTGGCACCGGCCTTGCTCATGCACCCTCGCAGTGGCGCGCGGATGCGAGAACCCGCGCTGGAGGCCGCATTGCTACTCGGAGTCTGTAGACCGATCGCCAAGGTGTGGCCTACCGTGAGGTGCGCATGGACCCCGACCTCGTGACCCTGGGGAGATGGATCCGGGACCAGCGCCAGCAGCAGGGGCTGACCCAGGAGGAGCTGGCCTTCCGCTCGGGCCTCCACCGCACCTACGTGGGCAGCGTGGAGCGCGGTGAGCGGAACCTGAGCGTGCTCAACATCATCCGCCTGGCCCGCGCGCTCGGGGTCCAGCCAGCCGAGCTGCTCCAGTGCCTGGGACCGGAGAGCGCGGTCGCGGTCGGCCAAGGAGGAGAACCATGAGGAAAGGCAAGTGGACGATTGCGCTGATGCTCGTTGCCCTGCTCGCCGGCTGCGGCGGCGAGGGAGGCAACGCGGAGGACGACTGCACCAGGGTGGCGATGCAGGTGTACCAGGCAGTAGGCACCTACTGCCTCGGCCGCGACTGCTGTCAGTGCGACTGTGTGACCCAGGGCAAGTACCCCTTGGTCTACGACGGCGACTGCACCTGCCTCACGTACGGGGATGACCACACCTTCGAGGACGGAAGCTGCACCCTGGACCTCATCGACTATGTCATCCCCGAGAACATCCTGTCCGGGTGCATCGAGAGCTCCGCCTGCGGGAACAACATCGTCGACGTGCTCGACAACGACGGCTGGTGCGGCTCGTGCACGCCCGCCACCTGCCCCCAGCTCGGCCACGAGTGCGGCTCCTGGGACGACGGGTGCGGCGGCCAGGCCGCGTGCGGCAGCTGCCCGACCGGGGAGACCTGCGACGGGAACGGCCTGTGCGTGGGCGGCTGCACCCCGACCTGCACCGGCCGGGAGTGCGGCCCGGATCCCACCTGCGGGCAGTCGTGCGGCACCTGCCCCACGGGCCAGGGCTGCGACGCCACGGGGCGCTGCACCTGCGCGAGCCACGCTGTGTGCGACTCGAGCTCGCTGTGCATCGGCGGGGACTGCGTGCCGGCCTACGGTCGGCGGTACACCTTCACCATCGTCTCGGCCACGGTCTCCGACTACGACCAGTCCGGCGACGCGTGGGACTTCCCGGGCGGCATGCCCGATCCGATCGTCCGCGTCTACCGCAACTCGGACCCGGACACCGGGCAGCCAATCTTCAGCACCACGGAGAAGTCGGACAACTACAACCCCGTGTGGAACGAGTCCTTCCAGGAGGACATCTACGCCACGGATAGCTGGATGTTCATGGCCTACGACAGCGACGTGACCGACTACGAGTTCATCGGGGGGGTGCAGGCCGACCCGCTGAGCTTGAGCTCCCTGAAGGCTGGCGGCTTCACCTGGACCCAGGGCGCCTACCTCACCCGGCTCGAGGTCAGAATCGTCCCCGTGCCGTGAGCGGAGGCCCCTGATGGGCAACGCACTGATCGTGGCGGTCGTCCCGGAGGAGAGCCTCGCGCCCAGCCACCTGGTGGAGGGCCCGGCCTGGCCCGGCCAGCCGCCGCCGCGCTTCCTGTCCGAGCTGTATGACCCCAGGAGCTGGGACCAGCTGCTGGCCGACCGGGAGCACCTGCTCGCCCTCCACCCCGAGGCCTGCTACCTGGTCCCGGTCACCTGGGAGGCCATCTGGGAGCCGCCGGCCGAGTACCTGGAGATCCCCACCTACCAGCCGCCCTCCAGCTCGAAGGGGGCCTACACCCTATTCACCCAGCTGGTCGGGCTCAGCCTGGAGCGGTTCCTGAACGCCCGCCTCGGCCTGCTGCGGCGCATGCTGCGGACGGGCGCGTGGGTGCTGCGCGAGGTCGGGGTGAAGGTGACGAAGATGGAGGGGTGAGCTCACGCCGGCGGGGCCGTGGTCTCGGCGATCTCGAGCATGCTGCGGGCCTTCAGGGTCCCGCCCACCCGCTCGGCGCGCACCAGCAGATCGGTCACCTGCTCCTTGATCATCAGCGTCTCGACGTCGTTCGGCTCGTACTCGTCCAGCAGCAGCATGACCGCGTTGGGCAGGATGCCCGGGTAGCCGCGCATGCACTGGGCGATCTTCCGGATCAGGAACCGGCCCGTGTACCCCTTGGGGCGGGTGTCGTCCGGGTTCTTCCGATCCGGCCTGTGGAACTCCAGATAGACCACGATGTTCTTCCAGTCGAGCAGCGGGTCGTCCGGCTGCACGTCGATGCGGCGGCAGCCGGAGATCACCGGGTGCTCGCCCGCGAGCTCGATGTACTGCCAGTCGGGACAGGTCACGTAGGCGATGGACATCACGCACCTCCTGCCTGGAATCCCAGGGCATGCACGTTCGTCTTCTGCAGCCTGCCGCCGAGCTCGAGCGCCACGGCCTTCTCTAGATCCGCCATGCGCACCCGCGCCCTCGGCCCACGCAGGATGGCCAGCCGGGCCGCGTTCAGCACGGCGTTCTTGATCTCCCCGCCGCTCAAGGCCGCCTCCGCGAGGCGCGCCAGGTCCACGTCCTCAGCCAGCGGCAGCTTCCTCGGCAGGAGCTTCCGCCAGATCTTCTCCCGGGCCACGCGGTCCGGCGCGCTGAACTCGACCTTCAGGGTCACCCGCCGCTCCAGGGCCGCGTCCAGGCTGCCAGGCCGGTTGGTGGCCAGCACGCACACCCCCTCGAAGCGCTCGAGCTCGGTCAGCAGCACGTTCACGTCGCGCACCTCCCAGGGGCGCTGGCCCTGGTCGCGGCCGTAGAACATGGCGTCGGCCTCGTCCCAGAAGAGCAGCGCGTGGGCCCGTCGGGCGCGCCGGAAGGTGGCTGCGATGTTCTTCTCGGTCCCGCCCACGAACATGTTCTGGATCTGGGCGTAGTCGGCCACCAGGATGGGCAGCCCGAGCTCGCGGGCCAGCCCCTCGGCCGCGGCGGTCTTGCCCACACCGGGTGGGCCGGAGAACAGCAGGGTCACCCCCCGGCCGTAGGCGATGCTCTTGCCCAGCCCCCAGTCCCCGAGCATCACCCGGCCGTGGCGGGCCTGGGCGAGCGCCATGCGCAGCGCGAGCCGCACAGCGGGCGGGAGCACGAGCTGGGACAGTCGCACGCGGGCCTCGCGCACCCCTTCCGCCCCGGCGCGGGCCTTGCGCGCCTCGTCCAGCCCCAGCAGCTCGCGCGCCCGGTCGCCCAGCTCGAAGGCGACTTCGGCCAGCGCGGACGGGTGGTCGGACAGCAGCTCGGCCGGCCCGTCGCAGGCCTGCACCAGCCCGGTCCCGAGCAGGGTCCCCCGCGGGGACAGGGCCCCCAGGCAGTCGGCCACCCGGGCCTCGGACGGGGCCAGCACCCGCGCCAGGCCGAGCCCCAGGTACAGCGGGTGATCGGCCGGCAAATGGCCGCCGTCGCGGCCGAGGAGCACGAGGAGCGCCATGCGTTCCCCGTTCCCGAGGCCGGGCTGGGCGAACAGGGTGGCGAGCGGCCAGTCTGGGTGCGCGCCGAGCGTGGCCTGGACGGCCTGGAACAGGCACTCGAGCCGGTAGATGCGGCGCGGCAGCAGGCCCGGGGAGCGGCGCATCATCATGGCCCGGGCGCGGTCGGACAGCGCCTCGGCCTTGGCCTGGGCGGCCCGGGTGAAGCCGGTCAGGGCCCCGAACAGCGCCTCCTGGCTGTCCACCTCGAGCCCGCGCGGCTCCTCGCCCGCGGTCGCGTCCGGGCCGAGCAGGCGGGCCAGCAGCTCGGGCGCCGGGAGCGGGGTGCGCTCGGAGGGCTCCTCGTCCGGGTCCTCGAAGCACACCAGCCCAGAGCGGACCAGCCGGCTGTCCTCGCCGAGGGCGCGCAGCGCCTCCAGGGCGCGCATGCCCGGGGTGCGCACCTCGTCCACCAGGTCGCCGATGTTGTTGATGCGGGCGCGGGTGGCGCCGAGCTGGGAGAGCAGCAGGGCCAGGAGCAGCTCACGTTCGAGCGGCAGGAGGCCGGCCTCCAGCACGCGGCGGCAGAGCACGAGCCGGTCCTTGCTGCGCTCGAAGCTGGCGTGGAACCAGGCCGCCCAGGACTCGGACAGCTCCCAGGCCGCGGCCACCTGAGCCGGGTCGCGCTCCGGGCTGCGCTCCTGCTGCTCGGCCTGGCGGCGGGCGTGGGCGCGGGCCTCGAGCATGCCCAGCGCGCCTTCGAGCAGGTCGTCGTGGGTGGCGAAGCGCGTGACCTCGGCCGGTGCGGCCACGGGCGTCCTGGCCGGCGCGGCTGGGAACCTCTGCATGCGGAACGGCCTGCCCATGATCTCCTCCTGAAAGCCCGCCTTCTCGGCCCACCAGGAGGACTGACGCCCTGGACTGGAGCGCTCTGACATGCCCGGACGAGAAATCCGCGAGGGGGCAGAAACAGGCCTGGGCCGGGTCAGAAAGGTACGCGCAGGTGCGTCGAGGTTGGTGGAGGTGGGAGATGGCGGAAGACAAGAAGGACAACGTGGTCCTGATCAGACAGCCCCCTCTCAAGAGAGGAGACCGGCGCCTGCTCGAGCGGGCCCAGGCGCTCTTCGAGCTGCAGGAGCAGCTGTGCGTCGCCACCAGCGCGATCCGACGACTGCAGGCGCTCGACGACCAGGAGGCCGACGAGCTGGCGACTGCCCTCGGGCAGATCACCTCCAGACTGGAGGAGCTCCTCACCGAGGCCCAGGACCTGCTGATGAAGCACTACAGGAAGTGAACGGAGGCGCGCCGTGGAACGAGCCAACCTCGAGTGGTTGAAGGAGATGGTGAACAAGCCCCGGCGACGCGTGGTACCCCGGCTCGCGTGCCTGCGCTGCCGGACCGTGGACGGTGAGGTGGTGCCGGTCCAGTTCGAGGCCGGCCTCCGGACCCTCTGCCAGGCCTTCCTCGGCGAGGGCGGCCGGCCCTTCCCCCTGGCCTTCGTGCGGGACTTCGAGGGGCTGGACACCGGCGCCCACCTGGCCTGGCTCGAGTTCGAGCTGCGCGCGCTGGCGCAGCCGCCCCCGGAGACCCCGCTCGTCCTGCCGTTGAAGCGCCGCGGGGCGATGCAGCGCAGCACGCCCTGCTACACGGGCCGGGTGCTGGTCAGGCAGGTCGAGCATGTGGCCTGCCACCACCCGGGGCTGCTCAGGGGCTTCGCCGCGGTCACCATGCTGCCGGGCGTCCTGTGCCCCCCGGAGCACGCGCGGGTGCTGGAGGAGGCGGCGAAGATCGTCTCCGACTTCAACGACCGCCACCTCGGCCCCGACCCGTATTCCCTGCTGTGAGACCCCCTAAAAAACCAGGACCAACGGCTGGGACCCAGGGACTGGTGGGCCTACCATCCGACCTTCGGGTTGAAAACCCTACGACGACGCCGAAAACGTGGACGGAACTTTGACGGAACCCGCGTGCATTCAGGGGCTCTGGCGTGGACTCCCGTGGACTCGACCCTAAGGTCAGGTACCCGGACTGCCTGAAAATTCGAACAAAGACGCCCGCTTGCCGAAGTGCTTTACGCGACCTCATAACCCGAAGGTCGCTGGTTCAAATCCAGCCCCCGCTATAGCAAAGCAAAAGGCCCCGGTTCCTACCGGGGCCTTTTGTTTGCTAAGGGGTTGGAGTTCGAGTTTTCGCGTGCTGGCCTGAGCACCCGCGCAGCGGGTGCGATGGTCCGTGGCCCACCAAGGTGGGCCACGGGTCAAATCCAGCCCCCGCCCTCCCCTCCTCCTAGAACCGCTCCTCGAGATCCAGGATCTGCTCCTCGACGGCCGGGGACACGCTCTCCCCGTCGAAGTCGTAGCGGTTCGGGTCCGCCGCGGGCGCGCGCATCCCGGGCCGGGCGGGCTGGGCCGCCTTGGCCGCCCGCCGGCGGCTGGTCTCGATCATCAGCTCGGCCGGGTACTCGATCTGGTAGCCGAGCCGGAGCTCCCTCTTCTCCCCGGGCTTCAGCGTGAGCTCCCAGTGGACCAGCCCCTTCGAGTCGGGTTTCACCGACGGGCTCAGGGACACCTTGTCGATCCGGATGTCCTTGTTCTCGGACACCGGGACGCGGTCGGCCAGGGTGAGCGTGGCCTCCTCGGCGCCCAGGTTCTCCACCGTGACCACGAAGGCGACCTGCATCTGGCTGCGGGTCTTGCGCACCAGCCGGCTCTGCTTGCGATCGAGCTCGCGCGACAGCTTGAGCTGGTCGGCCACGCTCAGGAAGAGCGCGAACTCCTCGGCCTTGGCGATGAACTCGATGTCGGTCATGCCCAGGAAGGCGCCGTCCTGGTACAGCGCCACCCGGCCGGGCAGCAGGGGCCGGCCGGTCGAGTTGGTCATCACCAGGGTGCGCGCGGCGTTCAGGCTCTGCTCGGGCGCGGCCACCAGCCGCTGCCGCGAGGCGAGCACCTGCCGGCCGATGAGCAGCCGCACCGGGTGGCCGTCGCCGCGCACGCTGGCGGCGGGCTCCGCCCGGAAGTGCGCCGTGGTCCCGCGCCGCTCCAGGCTCTCGAACAGCTTGACGGTCCGGCCCTGGACCACCTGCAGGTACTGCAGGTTGCTCTGGAACACGGACTCGAAGCTCTCGCGGGCGCGCTCCGCGCTCTTGTCCCCGTGGACCTTGTTCCACAGCCCGCTCTGCCCCTTGAAGGCCTCCTCGGCCCGGGTGAAGGAGGACACCTGGCTGGTGAGCACCCGCGTCGCGGTGGTGGTCTCGCCGAGGACCAGCGCCTCGAGCTCCGGGATGCGCACCGACTTGGTGGTGGACTGGGTGGAGAACACCAGCTCCGCCCCGCCCCAGTCCTCGCCGCTGGTCTGGGAGATGGCGGCGAAGGAGGTGACCTCGACGCTGCCCGCGTCCGCGGTGCTCGCCCGCAGCTCGTGCAGGGGCTCCCAGGTCGCGCCCGGCAGCATGTAGGTGAGCTCCAGGGTGCAGTCCGCGGGGGCCGGAGCCTGCAGGCTGACCAGCACCACCGTCTCCTCGAGCTGCATCATCGCCTTGGCGTCCTCGAGCCGGCGCTGGCTCGCCTGGAGCTCGGGGGCGAGGTCGTCGAGCTGCTGCTGGACCGCGCGCCGGGCCTCGGCCGTCCCGCGCAGCGAGTCGCCGATGAAGCGCAGCAGCTCGCCGTAGCTCGACACCTGGATGGTGCCGAGCAGGGTGTCCTGGTTGATCTTGGCCGTGGAGAAGGCCTTGAGGGCCTCGATCTGCTGCCGCTGGGCCTCGAGCACCCCGAGCTCGTCCCGCAGCACGGCCTGCCGCCCGGCCAGCTTGCGGTGCTCGGCCTCGAGCTTCTGCCAGCCCGCGTCGCTCGCCCGGGACAGGAAGCGGCGATCCACGCGCACGTCCACGATGCGGCCGGCGCTGGCCGAGACCTGCACCGAGCCGTCGTCCACCCAGCCCGGCAGCCCGCGGAAGGCGAACACCGCGGGCGCGGCCGGGACCTCCGCCCGGGCCTGGCGGGTCACCCGGGCGCGGTCGGAGTAGACGGTCACCCGGGTCACCTTCGACTGGAGCTCGCGCGCGTCGCTCTCGGCGTCGGGCACGTCCTGGGCCTGGACGGCGGGCGCGGCCGTGGGCTCTGGCGCCGCGGCCACGCGCTCCGGGCCGGCCGCGGCCTGTGCGTGGGCGCAGCCGGCCGTGGCGAGCAGGACCAGGGCGAGCAGCGAGGAGCCGACGGGGGCGAGGCGCGTCTGGAGCATGGCGTTCCACCTTTCCTGGGTTGACCTGCCTGCAATGGACGGATCATCCCGCGGAATCGGCCTGCAGGTCTCAGCGGCGGGTCAAGCGTTTGTAGAAAGATCGTAGGGCTCGAGCGTGGCCTTGCCCCGGGTGGCGTCGGCCAGGGCCGCCCGGAACGCCTCGAGCGCCCCGGCCTCGAGCGAGATCCGCAGCACCAGGCCGGCCTCCGAGTAGCTCTCCGCGAGCTTCTGGGCGCCGCAGGCCTCGAGCACAGGGTAGACCGCCCCGGTCAGCGCGAAGGGCGCGGTCACCCGGAGCTCGACCCTCGGGCGCACCTCGAGCCGCTGCGCGGTGCGCAGGCACTCGGCCGCGGTCCCGCCGTAGGCGCGGGCGAGCCCGCCGGCGCCCAGCTTGATGCCGCCGAACCAGCGGGTCACCACCACCGCGACGCAGTCGAGCCCCTGGCCCTCGATGGCGCGCAGGATGGGCTGCCCGGCCGTGCCGCCGGGCTCGCCGTCGTCGCTGAAGCGGTAGTCCGGGCCGATCCGGTAGGCCCAGCAGTTGTGGTTGGCCTTGGGCTCACCGGCCTGGGCGATGAAGGCCATGGCCTCCTCGCGCGTCCCGGCCCGCGCCGCCCGCGCGATGAAGCGGCTCTTCTTGATCTCCACCTCGAGCGCGCAGGGTGCAGCCAGGGTGAGCACGGCCACAAACTAACCCGGGCGGGAGCTGCGGATCAACGCCCCTACTTGGCCTTGGCGACCGCCTCGGTCAACTTGCGCTTGATGTTGGTGTCGCACTTGTCGCCGCACTTCGTGAGCATGGCCTCGAAGGTGGCCTTGGGCGCGCCCAGGCCGAGCAGGGACTCGATGCCGCCGTTCCTGGCCATCCAGTTGGCCTGCGGGTCCTCGATCACCTGCTGGAGGACGGCCAGGAGCTTCTCCTGCTTGTACCAGGTCGCCTTCGCCTTCCAGGCCTTGACCTTGTCGCTGTCCTGGCCGAGGTGCTTGAAGTTGTCCATCAGGATCCACGGCGGCAGGTCCTGGGAGCGCGGCTTCGCGGCCAGCCGCTTCAGCGTCAGCTCGTAGGCCTTCTGGTTGGCGTTCTCGAAGAACGGGAAGGAGACCCACATCTGCGCCAGGCCCTGCATGCAGGCCGAGTAGAGCTTGGCGTCCTTGGCGTTCGCGGTGAGCTTGTCATAGACCTTGAGCAGCTTGTCGTCGGCCAGCTTGCCGGCGTACTCGCAGGCGAAGCGCTTGACGTCGGGATCCGGATCGCCCTCGATCTTGGCGATCAGCTTCTCCACCCCGCCCGGCAGCCCCTGGTTGAAGCTCGTGGTCAGCCAGTTCAGCGCCGCCTTGCGCACCACCGGGCTCGGGTGATCGGCCTGGGCCAGCAGCATCTTGCCCACCTCGGGGTTCGACTTGCCCTTGGAGCCGACCACCTCGATCATCGCGCGCAGCACCGCCGGCTCGGCCTCCTTGGCGATGGCCTCCAGGATGACCTGCTGCGTGCCGGCGTCCGCGCCGAACATCGAGCCCATGAGCTGGGCCGCCTTGACGCGCACGGCCGCGCTCTCGTGGCCGATGTGCTTCTTGCCCAGCGGGCCCATCATCCCGGCCAGATCCTTGAGGGCGGTCTTCGCCCTGCGGGCCTGGTCGAACTCCTTGAGGGCCGGGCAGGCGCCGTCGATGTGGCCGGTGTCCGTCACCTTGCAGCTCGCCAGCCCGAGCAGGAGCTGCTCGTACTGCGCGGGGGTCAGGGCCGGGGCCTCGGTGTCGGTGAGCGCGGTGGCCTTGTCGGCCACGTCCTGGGCCTTCCTGGCGAGCTCGTCGGGCACGGGCAGCGCCTGGCCGGCCGCGGGCGCGGCCGGAGCCGCGGGGGCGGCCGGTGCCGCGGCCGCGGGCTCGGCCGGGGCCGCCGGTTGCGGTGTCTCGGTCTTGTTGCAGGCGGACAGGGACAGGGCGAAGAGAAGCGGCAGCGCGAAGCGGCTCATGCGACACCCTCCTTGGGTTTGGTGGTCCGCTCCACCTATCCCAGACCCGGGCGCGGCCTGTCAACCGGCGGGCGCGGCGCGCGGTCCACCCTTGACGCGGCCCGGCTGGAAGGCTAAGGTGGCGCCCGACGCCGGCCAGGCCGGCGTGGTCGTTGGTACCGGAGAGGAGCCCCGCCGTGAAAGCCATGCCGAAGATCTTGATAACCGGGGCACCGGGCGTCGGCAAGACCACGCTCATCAAGAACATCGTCGAGAAGCTGCTGGCCGTGAAGGCCGCCAACATCCACGCCGCCGGTTTCCTCAACCTGAACGCCGAGAACGAGAAGGGCAAGCCCATCCGGGTCATCCGCACCATGGACGGCCAGGAGGTCCCCATCGCCACCTCTGGCAAGGGCCGCGGCACCCGGGTCGACAACTTCTACGTGGACGAGCAGGCCATCGAGGCCGTGACCCTCGAGGCCATCTCCTTCCGCATGGGCATCGACCTGTACGTGATCGACGAGATCGGGCCGATGGAGACCATCTCGCGCACCTTCTCGGTCATGGCCAAGATGCTGATGAAGAAGGACGAGGTGGCGGTGCTGGCCAGCGCCGCCAAGCAGGGCCGCGGCTTCGTGCGCGAGGTCAAGTACATGCCGGGCATCGAGGTGCACGACCTCACCGCGGAGAACGCCGCCCAGATCGAGGACCAGGTCTGCCGCAGCCTGCTGGCGGCCTTCGCGGCCCGCCCGCCCCAGCCGCCCGTGACCGTGCCGCCCCTGTCCACCCCGCCCAGCGCCTGAGGCGCGGCGGCGCTCTTTCGCCTCCCGCTCCCCGCCCCTCTTTGGTACAATCGCCGCCCAGCAGGCAACGAACCAGGAGGTTCCCCTTGAGCGCGACCTGGACCCGCATGGACTGCCCACGCTGCGCCGGCTCCCAGCTCCAACCCGGGCTCACCAAGCCCGGCGTGGAGGTGGACACCTGCCCGGCCTGCGGCGGGGTGTGGCTGGACAAGGGCGAGATCTACTACTTCGCCGCCAAGCCCAAGGTGCTGACCGCGGAGATCAACAAGGCCCGCGCCCTGGCGAAGCCCGGCGACCTCAAGAGCCCCAAGACGGGCGCGCTCATGGACCGGCTGACGCTGTTCGACGAGGTGGAGATCGACCAGTGCCCGGGCACCAAGGGGCTGTGGCTCGACCGGGGCGAGATGCGCCAGATCCTGGCCCGCTCGGACGCCAAGCTGGCCCTGGAGATGGACGCCCGGGTTGCCGCGGTCAACGCGGTGCCGGCCGCGGCCATGCTGCCCGCCTCCCTCAAGGCCTACGCGGCGGCGGGCAAGGGCTTGCCCAACCTGACGCTGCGCTCGGTGGGCGTGCTCACCTTCCTGTACGGCCTGCTGGCGGCGCTGCTCATCTTGCTGGTCGAGGTGGCCGGGCTGCCGCCGGGCGGTGCGGTGATGATCGGGGTCATCATCGCGGCCCTGCAGTTCGGCCTGGGCCCGATCATCATGGACTGGTCGCTCCGCGGCCTGTTCCAGTGCCGCTGGGTGACGCCCGACGAGCTGCCGGCCCACCTGCGCGAGTTCGTGCAGAAGGTGGTCGACAAGCACGGCAAGAAGTTCCCGCGCATGGGCATCATCCAGGACGGGGCGCCGAACGCCTTCACCTACGGCCACCACCCCAACAACGCGCGCGTGGTGCTCACCCGCGGGCTCATGGAGATCCTCGACGAGAAGGAGCTCGAGGCGGTCACCGCCCACGAGCTCGGTCACGCGCTGCGCTGGGACACGCTCATCATGACCATGGCCTACCTGGTGCCGCTGATCGCCTATTACGTCTACCGCGTGGTCATCCGCATCCGGGTGCGCGGCAAGGACAAGACCGCGGCCGCCCGCCTGGCCATCGCCATCGGCGCCTTCATCGTCTACATCATCTCCGAGTACATCGTGCTGTGGCTGTCCCGCACCCGCGAGTACGGGGCCGATCGCTTCGCGGGCGAGGCCACCGGCGAGCCCAACGCGCTGTCCAGCGCGCTGGTCAAGATCGGCTACGGCCTGGCCGGCCGGCCCACCAACGCCAAGGAGCGCGAGAAGGCCCAGGCCCGCGGGCAGGCCGAGGCCGCCCCGGCCCGCGCCACCGGCCTGGAGGCCATGGGCGCCATGGGCATCTTCTCGGCCGGCTCGGGCCGCTCGCTGGCCATCGCCTCCGCGCGCGTGGGCGCCGGCGGCAGCACGGTGGACACGGACAACCTCAAGGGCGCCATGCGCTGGGACCGCTGGAACCCCTGGGCCAGGTTCTACGAGCTGGGCTCGACCCACCCGCTGATCGCCTCGCGCCTGGACCACCTGAGCCGGCAGGCGGCCACCAAGGGCCAGGCGCCCTACGTGATGTTCGACGACAGGAAGCCCGAGTCCTACTGGGACGAGTTCCTGGTGGATCTGTTCGTGCTGTTCCTGCCCTACCTGCTGCCCATCGCGCTGCTCGTGTACGGCGGCCTGCAGAACGACGAGCGCATTATGTTCCTGGCCATCTCGGGCTACGGCGCCGGGCTGCTCCTGCGCACGCTCTTCAGCTACCGCGGCGGCGAGTTCCCGGAGATGAGCATCGCGGGGCTGCTGAAGAACGTGAAGGTCTCGGGGGTGCGCGGGGTGCCCTGCACCATCCGCGGCACGGTGATCGGCCGCGGGGTGCCGGGCCTCATCCTGAGCGAGGACTTCGTCATCCGCGACGACACGGGCATCATCTTCCTGGACTACCGCCAGCCGCTGCACTTCATCGAGCTGCTGTTCGGCCTCATGCGCCGGGGCTCGCTGGACGGCCAGGAGGTGGTGGCCAAGGGCTGGTACCGCCGGGCGCCGGTGCCCTTCATCGAGCTGCGCAGCATCGTGGGCGGCGGCAGGACGCGCGGCTGCTACGCCATGCACGCCAAGATCGTGTGGGCGCTGCTGCTGGTGGCGGGCGGCATCGTCGCGGCGGTGGCGTCCAGGATGTGACGGTCACTTCGGCAGCTTGGCGTGGTGCTCGCGGATGGTGCGCTCGAAGCCCGGCCAGGACTTGTCGACCTCCTTGAGCACCATCTTCTCGGCCTGCCCGCCGATGAGCGGGATCTTCACCTCGACCTCGAAGGTGTTGGTGAGCCGGCAGCCGGCGCCGTCGGCCTCGACCTTGATGGTGCCCCACACCTTGACCGGCCCGAGCTGGGCCGAGGGGTGGTAGGTCCAGGTGGCCTTGCGGGCCTTCAGGTCCCACTCGTAGTCCGCGCGGTTGTCCTCGATCTTGGACTTGTCGATGCCGGTCATCCCGCGCGCGTAGTCCTTGGTGTGCATCGAGTAGACGAAGCGCTCGGCGGTGCGGCTCTTCTCCTCCACGCGCGACTCCAGGGAGCCGTTGGCCTTGTCGCGGGCCACCTGGAAGCCGGGATCGAGCAGGACCTGCATCAGGCGCTCGGGGGGGAAGTCGAAGCGGATCACGTTCTCGCTCTTGCGGGCCATCGGTAGTCCTCCTCGGGCCAGAGGGGACCACAGCCCGGAGCGGGGATCAAGGGCGAACTGGGCGGCGCTCAGATCCGCTCAGATCCCGCCCAGCTCGACCTCGAACAGCTCGAAGTCGATCCCCTCCGCGGCCCCGACCTCGGGCACCTCGACCGGGCGATCGCCCATCTGGAGCAGGTTGGGGTAGGCGCCCATGGCGATCGGGTCGGTGGCAGGCCGGTCGGCCTCGCCCAGCACGGCCATGACCTCGTAGCTGCCCGGCTCGAGGCCCGTCACCTCGTACTCGAAGCGCTGCACTTCGAAGGCGACAGGATCGTAGATGCGGAACGCGTTGGGCCAGGTCCAGGTGGACCAATCCGTGGACGCCCAGGGCTCGACCACCACCAGGACGCCGAGCGTGGGCCGCGACAGCCCCTCGAGCCCTCGCCCGCGGTAGGTCAGCTCGCCCCGCACGCTCTGCCCGAAGCCCCCGTCCGGCAGATCCACCCCGCAGCCCGCCACCAGGCTCGCCGCCAGCGCCATCGAGGTCAGCAGGTGTCGCCGCATGTCGCTCCCTCCCCGCCTAGAATCCGCCGGCGCGCACGCCCAGGAGCAGGCTGCCGCCGATCGGCTGTGCGTAATCCATGGGGATGCCCTGCAGCCCCTGGGCTTCGCGGAAGAAGCCGGCCAGGTTGCGGGCCATCAGGAAGATCTCCACCGTGCCGTCGAAGAGCCGCTTGCCGAGCCGCAGGTCCACGCGGGCCTGATCCGCGGCCTGGCGGGGCTGCCACTCGATGCGCATGGTGCCGAGATCCGGGGTGATGGGCACGGCCACCAGCGGGCGGTAGTCGAACTGCAGGCCGGCCTGCACGCCCAGGCTGAAGCCCAGGCCGAGCTCGACGTCCGCACCCAGGGACCAGAGGTGCATGGGCCAGTCCTTGACCACCGCGCCCGTGTCCGCGTCCAGGCTGTAGATGAAGGTGTAGCTCAGGGAGGCGCGCACCCGGTCCGGGTCCAGGTAGCGCAGCGACAGCTCCAGCCCAGCCTGGTGCACGCTCTGCACGTTCTCCTTGAAGATCGGCGCGCGCGTCTCCCGGGTCAGCCCGACCAGATCGTCGACGCGCTGCCCGAACACCACCGCCTCCAGACGCAGCCCCTGCCACAGCTTGCCCTGGTAGCCGAGCTCCAGCCCGTACAGCCGCTCGGGCTGCAAACGGGGGTTGCCGACCAGCACGTGGGCTGCCGGCCCGTCCGGGCCGCCCGGCCGCACCTGGAAGTCGATCGAGGTCTCGGCCGGCTGCGGGGTGCGGAAGGCCGAGCCGCCCGACAGGCGCAGGCTGTGATCCGGCGCCGGCTTCCAGATGAGCGCCGCCTTGGGGCTCAGGTGGCGGTAGCGTATGTCGCCGAAGGATCCCTCGTGGGAGCGCACGTAGTCGAAGCGGCCGCCGAGGCTGATGATCAACGAGCGATCGTCCAGCAGGACGAGGTCGTTGTTCAGCAGCACCCCGCCGAACAGCATCCAGGGCCGGGAGGTGTAGTCGGCCACGCCGAAGTAGGTCACCTCCCCGGCCAGGCTGAGGAGCTCACGGTCCTCCCAGAGGCTGGCGTCGAGCTGGAGCCTGAGGTGGGCGTCGTAGCTCTCGCTGGGGATGCTGAACAGGTCGAAGGGCATGAGCACGAACAGCGAATCATCCTCCTGCGGCAGCGACACGAACTCGACCGTCATGCGGTGCGCGTCGGCGTCCAGCCGCAGCCCGAGCCAGTCGGCGCCCAGGTGCCTGCGGCTGTAGTGCAGATCCAGGCTCTGCGCGGACACGGGGTTGCGCACCGGGAAGAACACGAACACCCGCATCGTCTCCGCCGCCGCGTGGGCGAAGTTCAGGCGCAGCTCCGAGTACGGATCGGGCAGGAGCTGGAGGCTGGCCCGGACCTGGTAGGCGAACGGCCCGTTGGCGAAGTCACCGGCCTGGTTGGACCACTCCGGCTCGTGGTTGAAGCCTCCCGAGACGCGCAGGCCCAGCTGCCCCGAGGGATCCACCCAGCCGTAGGCCAGGCTCGCCCCGCCCCCGTTCTCCATCCAGACGCGCGGGGAGGACCCGTCTGGCTGGCTGCCGAGCAGGTTGAACAGGCCCCAGCCCGAGGCCTCGAACCCGGCGTGATCGAGCGGCCGCCGGCTGACCAGGTTGATCACCCCGCTCAGCGCGTCGCTGCCGTAGAGCATCGAGCCCGGGCCGCGGATGACCTCGATGCGCTCCAGATCCGCGGGCAGCAGGGGCAGGATGGGCCACAGCTGCAACCCGGTCAGGCGGTCGTGGAACGGGCTGCCGTCGACGTGCAGCATGGTGCGGTTCGTGCCCAGGGCCGACAGGCCGCGCAGCCCCACCCAGTAGGTGTTCGCGCCCTCCTGGAGCACGAGCGCGCCCGGGAGCCGGGCCAGGAGCTGGGCCACGTTGACCGCGCCGCTCGACTCGATCTCATCCCGGGTCAGCACGGACACGGTCACCGGTGAGTCGAGGATGGACTGCCGCCGCAGGGACGCCGACTCGACCAGCGGGAGCTCGAGGAGCTGGCCGAGATCCAGCTCGGAGTAGTCGCTGACGCCCTGGAGCAGGCCGTCGAGGACCCCGGCCTGGCCGTCCGACTCGCCCTGCTCTTCGTCTACCTCGCCATCCTCGCCTGGCTCGCCCTCCCTGGCAGCGGCAAGTGGCCCTGTCAGGAGGAACGCGAGGAATGCACATGACTTCAGCCCTGTCGACCACACACACCCACGGAAAGCGTGCGACCGCATGCCCGCCCTCGCATTTGCCACGGTCCGGGGCCTCGCGGGCTCCGCGGCCGGGCCAACGCCGGAACCCCATCTTTCCGGGTGACCAGGCGAAAGTACCCTGTGCGGATCGGGAGGATCAATTCCCCATTTGGGGCATGAAACTCGGGGTGTGCTCTCGAGGGCCATGCCCGTCCAGGGGTGCCAGTGCGATCCCGGACGGGCCCACCCCGGCGGGCTAGAAGTCGTACAGCTCGAAGTCGATGCCCTCGGTGACCTGAGCCTCGAGCACCTCCACCGGGCGATCGCCCATCTGGAGCAGGTTCGGGTAGGCGCCCACGGCCACCGGCTCGGTGCTGGGACGGCCCTCGACGCCCAGGAAGGCCAGCACCTCGTAGTGGCCGGGCTCCAGGTGGGTCAGCTCGAAGTCCAGGCCATCGGGCGCGAGCGGGGCAGCCTCGTAGATGCGGAAGGCGTTGGGGAAGGTCCAGGACTCCCAGTCGTCGAGAGACCAGGGCTCGAGCAGCACGACGATGGAGAGCCGCGGCTCCGTCTGCCCCTCCAGCCCCTGGCCGCGGTAGACGATGTTGCCCTGCACCACCCCCAGCAGCCGCTCCGGGGGCAGGTCCGCGCCGCAGGCCACCGCGCCGCAGGCCAGGACGCCCGCCAGCACCACACCAGAAAGGCGCACCAGGCAGTCGCGCATGTCTCGTCCCTCCACGTTCACCAGCCGCCCAGGCGCAGGCCGGCCAGGACGGTGCCGCCGATGGGCAGGGCGTAGTCCTCCGGGATGCTCTTGAGCCCGGCCGGCTCGCGGAAGAAGCCCACCAGGTTGCGCACCATGAGGAATACCTCCACGTGGTCGTCGAACAGCCGCTTGCTCAGGCGCAGGTCGATGTGGGCCGCGTCGGCGGCCTGCCGGGCGCTCCAGTCGAGCCTGCCCACGCCCGTCGTCGGCGAGGAGGCCGAGGCCACCAGGGGCCGGTAGTCGAACACCAGGCCCACGTCCAGCCCGAGCCGCACCTCCGCGGGCAGCGCGGCCTCCAGGCCGAACGACCACAGGTGCGTGGGCCAGTCCTTGACCGCGTCCAGGCTCTCGGCGTCCAGGCTGTAGACGAAGGTGTAGTTCAGGTAGGCGCGCAGGACCTGCGCCAGGCTGTAGCTCAGCGCCAGCTCCAGCCCGACCTGGTAGAGGTCCTGGACGTTCTCCATGAACAGCGGCACGCGCGTCTCGCGCACCATGCCGACCAGATCCTGCACCGCCTGGCCGAACAGCACCGCGTCCAGGCGCAGGCCCTCGTAGAGCAGCCCCTGGTAGCCGAGCTCGCCGCCGTACAGCCGCTCGGGCAGCAGGCGCGGGTTGCCGATCAGCACGTGGGAGGGCGGATCGTTCGGGTCGGTGGCGTGCACCGACCAGTCGATGAAGGTCTCCATGGGCTGGGGGGTGCGGTAGGACGAGCCGCCCGCCAGGCGCAGGCTGTGCTCGCTGGTGGGTTTCCAGATGAGCGCCGCCTTGGGGCTGAGGTGCTGGTAGAGGATCTCGCCGAAGTCCGCCTCGCGCGAGGTCACCGCCTCGTAGCGGCCGCCCAGACTCAGGATCAGCGAGCGGTCGTCCAGCAGGGTGAGATCGTTGTTCACCAGCACCCCGCCGAACACCATCCACGGCTGGGTGTAGAACTCCTCGACCCCGAAGTAGGTCACCTCCCCGCCCACCGACAGCACCTCGCGCCGGTCCCAGAAGGTCAGATCGAGCTGGGCCCGGACGTGCGCGTCCCAGGTGACGCACGGCATGCGGAACATGTCGAGCGGCAGCAGCTGGAACAGCGAGTCCTCCGGGTGCGGCAGCGCGATGTACTCGATGGCCTGGCGGTGCCCGTCCACGTCCAGCCTGAGCGTGAGCCAGTCCACCCCCAGCTCGCGCTTCTCCAGGTGCAGGCTGAGGGTCTGCACCTGCATGGGGTTGCGCACCGGGATCCAGTTCTGCACCCGGTTGGTCTCCGCCGCGGCGTGGCTGAAGCTGGCCAGGACTTCCAGGTTCTTGTCGGGCCGGTACTCGAAGGTGGCCCGCAGATCGTAGGCCAGGGGACCGTTCTCCTGGGTCGCGATCGTGGGGCTCCACTCCGGGTCCAGGGCCAGCCCGCCGGCCAGGCGCACCCCGAGCGTGCGGCCCTCGTCCGCCCAGGCGTAGGCCAGGTGCGCGCCGCCGCCGTTGGCCATCCAGACGTCGTCCGCGCTGCCGTCGGGCCTGTCCGCCATCAGATCGAGCAGACCCCAGGCCGTGGCCTCGAACCCGGGGTGATCGACCGGCCGCTTGGTCACCAGGTTGATCACCCCGCTCAGGGCGTCGCTGCCGTACAGCGTCGCGCCCGGCCCGCGGATCACCTCGATGCGCTCGAGATCGCCGGGCAGCACCGCCAGCGCCGGCCAGAGCTGGAGCCCGGTCATGCGGTCCATGGCCGGGCTGCCGTCGACCAGCAGCAGGGTGCGGTTGTTGCCGAGCGCGCTGAGCCCCCGCACCCCGACCAGGTAGGCGTTGGCGGACTCCTGCAGCACCAGCACCCCGGGCAGGCGCCGCAGGAGCTGGGCCACGTTCGTCGCCCCGCTCGACTCGATCTCCTCGCGGGTCAGGACCGAGATCGAGACCGGCGAGTCCAGGATGGACTGGCGCCGGAGCGAGGCCGACTCGACCACGGGCAGGCCCAGGAGCTGGCCGAGATCGAGCTGGGAGTAGTCCTGCACACCCTGGAGCAGCCCGTCGAGCTCGGGTTGTTCCTCGTCCGCTGCCCGGCCCGCCTCCGCGGGCGGAGCCTCTTCCTCCGCGGCGCGCGCCCCTCCCGCGGCCGCGAGCCAGCCCAGGACCCCGACGAGCAACCACCCATCGACCACCCGATCTCTGGCCATCATGGGCTCATGAATACCGCGCGCGCGGGGTTTGGCCAGTGGAAACTTCGCTGTTCCAGGAAACGGGGCCCGATTTCAGTCGCGCTGTAGCCATGCGGCCCCCAGGCCGCGCGCAGGGGGAGTCTCCCGAGGAATCCACGCAGGGAGGAGCCTCAGGGCGTGCAGCCTTCGGAGCAGATGCAGTTGTTGACGCCGCCGCAGACCATGCTGCAGCCGGAGGGGCAGAGGTCGAGCACGCAGTTGCCGGTCACGGCGCAGTTCAGGGTGCAGCCGCCGCCGGTGCAGTCGGTGATGCAGTTGCCGGTGCCGTTGCAAAGGAACTGGCAGCCGCCGCCGTCACAGCTGAAGTTGCAGTTGCCCAGCCCCTCGCACACCAGGTTGCAGTCGCCGTCCGGGCAGTCTCGGTCGCAGATGCCGATGCCGGTGCATTCGCAGGTGTGGCCGGCCCTACAGGTGCCGCTGGTGTTGCCGATGCAGCCGCCCAGGAGCAGGGCCAGCCCCAGGAACATCACGGTCCAGATCATCGAGCGCATCACGTGCCTCCTCGTGGTTGGCGGTCTGGCCCCCTCTTCCCGCTCGAGTCCTTGGACGCCGCGGCCCCCGCCGATGTTCGAAGTCTTCCGCCTCGGCTGGATAGCCTCACGATTCCGGTCTCCTGCGTCAGGGCTCGAGCAGGTACGCGAGCGCCTGCCGGGCCGCGTCGCGCTCGGCCCCGCAGTCCTCGCTGAAGCGCTCGGCCGCCTCGAGCGAGCTCCGGAGGGCGGCCAGGGCGCGGGTGGCGATGGCCAGGCGGTCGGTCCGCTCCTAGAGGAGCCGCATGCGCGCGTCGGCCTCCTCGGGCACCTCGCGCCGGGCCGGGGCCAGGCGGAGGGCCGAGTCCGGGATCTGCCCGGACAGCCCGTGGACGAAGTCCTGCCCCTCCTGGGACCGGACCACCCGGGCCGCGGGCTGGAACAGCGACGGCGCGCGGGCCTCCGCCCGGAAGGCGCGCAGGCGCTCCTCGAGCGCCCTGGCCGTGGGAGCGCAACCCCTGGCCCGGGGGTCCAGGGCCGCGGGCAGCCCCTCCAGGTACGCGAGCTCCCGCCAGGCCTCGGGCCCGGGCTGGAGCGGGTAGTCCTCCCGGGCCTGCGAGAACCCCGCGGTCTCTCGCTCGAACACCTCCGCCACCCGCAGGAAGGTCCGCGCGTTGAAGGCCGGCGGCCGCAGCCAGAGCACGAGCGCCAGACCCAGACCGGCCAGCGCCAGGCAACCCAGCCAGAAGGGCCAGGTCGGCCTCCGCCTCGCGGGCAGGAACGCCTTGGTGTTCTGCGAGGGCACCGCTCTCCTCCCACGCTCGGCCGCGCTCGGCCGCGCTCAGCGCAGCGCCCGCGCCTGCCCGTCGTCGAGCTCGAGGACGCGGCGGCCGCTGGGCGGCCAGACCGTCCAGGACAGCTCGGGAGGGTCGGGCTGGTACTCGAACTCGGCGAAGCACAGGCGGAAGCCCGCCCGGGGCACGGCGGGCAGGTAGCGCGGCACGAGCTGCTCGAGCCGCTCGGGCCAGGCGCCCTGCTCGGCCCGGTGGCGCTCCAGCGCCCGCGCCAGCTCGCCCGCGCGCTCGGCGCCGAGCTGCCGGTCCAGGCCGGTGAGCACCAGGCACGCGGCCACCGCCAGGGTGAAGGTCGCCATGCTGAGCGCCAGCCGGAGCAGGCGCCGGCGCTGGCGGCGCAGCATGGCCAGCACCAGGCGCGCGCCGTGGACCACGCACAGCGCCACGCTCGCCAGCAGGCCCGGCACCGGCAGGCCCAGGACCAGGACGTCGAGGGCGACCAGGGCCGCGGCCAGCGGCGCCCACCAGGCCGGGTGCAGCGGCAGCGCCGGCCGGGGCGCCTGGTTGCGCGCGCGGCCCATCGTCCTCAGCGGGCCTGGAGCGTGTCCAGCAGCGCGCGCAGCTGGCGCACCAGGTGGTTCGGGTCGTCGTTCTTGACGATGTAGCCGTCGGCCCCGCTGTCCTGGACCAGCCGCTCGAGCTCCTGGGCCGGCAGCACCGAGTACAGGATGACCGGGATGCCGCGGGTCTGCGGGTCGGCCTTCAGCGCGCGGCAGATCGCGTCCCCGCTCTTGAAGGGCATGTTCACGTCCAGCAGGATGGCGTCCGGCCGGGAGCGCTCCACGAACTGCTCGGCCAGCTCGGCGTCCTGGCAGGTCTCGACCTGGTAGTTCTCGGCCGCCAGCACGCGCTGCACCCACATGAGGGTGATGGGGCTGTCGTCCACCAGGCTGATGCGCACCTGGCGCGGCGCGCCGTCCTCGCTCCTGGGCTGCGTGCCCAGCAGCCGCTCGAGCCTGTCGCGCAGCACGGCCGGATCGCCGGTCTTGTGGATGAAGCCGTCGGCTCCGCACTCCTTGGCCAGCCGGGCCAGCTCGACGGGCTCGATGGAGGAGTAGAGCACGACGCGCGTGCCCGCCATGCGCGGGTTCTTCTTGATGAGCGCGCACAGGGCGTCGCCCTTCAGGGCGGGCATGTCCACGTCCATCAGCACCACGTCGGGCTTCCGGGTCTGGATGATGCTCTGGGTGCCGAAGGGGGTGGGGTTGGTCTCGACCTCGTAGCCCATCGACTCGAGCGTCATCTTGGCGAACTCGAGGGCCAGCACGCTGTCGTCGATGACCAGGATCTTCATGAGGGTGCTCTTACGTGTCTCATCGGCGCCTGTCCAGGACAAACTCGCCGCACGCTACCTCAAACAGAGGCCCACCTCAAGGAAGATTTCAGCCGAGGCGGAACGCGGACCATCTCACTCGATCTGGCTGAGGTCGATCTCGGACAGGAGCTTCTGGATCTCGGGATCCTGGAAGGCCTGGTTGACGCGCGGGTTGCCGAGCAGCGCGGCCGGATCGCCTCCCTCGGAGGCGCGCAGGACGGCCTCGTCCCCCAGCAGGCCCTGCAGCTTGGGGTGCTGGAGCAGCCGCTGGACCTTGGGATCCTTGGCCACCTTCTCCCTGAAGGTCGGGTCGTGGCTCAGCCGCGACAGGGCGGCGAGATCCCCGACCACCGGCAGGTGGAGGCTGGACAGGAGGTTGTGCTGGCGCGCGAAGGCCACGGCCACGGAGCGCTCGTAGCCCAGCTCCGAGCCGCGCAGCGCGTCCCGCAGCGGCCCCTCCACCAGCACCAGGCCGCACAGGATCAGGTAGCACAGCAAGCCCGCCTTGAGCAGGCCGAGGCCGGCCCCGGCCAGGCCGTCCCAGCGCTGGCGGCGCTTGGCCGAGGCCTCGTCCTTGGCCTTGCGGCGCCGGCGCAGGATGGCCCAGCCCACGGTGCCGAGCACCAGGTAGAGCCCGATGAAGGCCAGGAAGGAGGCGGCCGCGAGCCCCACCAGGGGCGGGATGCCGAGCGCCCTGGCCAGCGGGAGGCCGAGCGGCTGGCCGATCACCGGGGCCAGGAGGTAGGCGCCCAGCATGACCGCCAGGCGCATGATCTGCATCCAGAACCCGGACAGGAACCCGAGCAGGCCGAACAGCAGCACCACGCCCGTGACGATCAGGTCAAGGGGCGTCATCGGCGATCTCCCCCAGGCGGGCCTCGATCCCGGCGCGCATGCCCTCCCAGAAGGCCCGCGCGGCCGCGGCCCGATCGGCCTCGAAACGGCCGAGCCACTCGCCCAGCCGGGCGTCCCCGGGCGCATCCTCGCGGAGGTTCACCAGGTACGCGTGGATGAGCTCGGCGATGCGCGCGCTCTCCCAGGCCACCGGCTGGCCCTGACGGTGGAGCTGCCTGGCGAGCCGGGCGTGGTGGCCGGGGTAGTCCACCTCGACCTGCAGGTGGCCCTGGACGATGTCGGGCCAGAGCTTCTCGCTCCAGCCGCGGTGGAAACGACACACGCCTGCGTTGTCCGTGCCGAGCTCGACCAGCATGCGCTCGGCCGACTGCCGCCCGAGCTCCTCGGGCGGGCGGAACTCATAACCGTAGTCCGTGTAGTAGCGCCCCATCAGCCACTGGGGGCCGAACATGCCGGGCGTCCAGTACTGGTTGGGCACCATCCAGCCCTCGGGCCCGTTGGCCAGGTACACGGCCCGGTCCCGGGCGGCCGGCCCGAGGGCCCGGGCCGCGGCGCGCATGCCGCGCGCGAGCAGGTGACCGGGCCGGGCGCACAGCTCGAGCACGGCCAGCGCCAGCCGTCCGTTGTGCTCGGAGTGCGCCACCGGGTCGAAGCCCCGGGGCTCGAACACCGGCCGGGGCGGGACGTCCCCGGGCAGCCCGAGCTCCGCGGCGCTCACCAGGCCCTCGTGCAGGCACTCGAGCACCCAGGCCACCTGGCCGCCGATCTGGATGCCGTCGAAGCCGAGGGCGTCCGCCCGGTGGTTGAGCGCCTCGGCCACGCGCTGGTCGAACACCCCCGCCAGCGGGCCGAGCACCTGGTAGGGCTCGTAGTCCTTCTTGAACTCGTCCTTGAGCTTCTTGCACACCGCCGGGCAGGGCTCGCCGCACTGGGACTGCTGCTTGCCCTCGATGGTCTCGGCGTTGAACTGCGCGAGGTAGTGATCGCGGACCAGCCGCTCCCAGAGCGCCTGGCGCTCGGCCCTCGGCCAGCCCACCGAACGGTAGTTGAAGGACAGCATGAGGTCGGCCAGCCTGGAGTAGTTCACCCCGAAGGTCCCGCCGGAGTGGAACTTGGGGTCGTAGCGGTACTTCGTGGTGGCCTCGAGGTCGACCAGCTTCATCTCCTTGGAGAAGCGCTTCTGGAAGTACCCGTTGGCCTCGGCCCGGTCGACCAGATCCTGGTCCTCGAAGTCGCCCCCGTACACCAGCGCGCAGATGTTGTGGCGCTGCAGCAGGCGCGAGCCCAGCCCGCCGCGGCCGGCCCAGCAGTCGACCGGGGTGAGCGCGCCCTGGCGCGTCTTGGACGAGCCGATCGCGCCGCTGGCGGTGTGCAGCGCGGCCGGACCCACGGCCAGCACCCGCGGCGTGCCCTCGGCCTCCCACAGCTGCTCGAACACGTGCTGCTGCAGGGCGTAGAACCCCCCGGGCCCGCGCGGGTCGGCCCAGATCGCCTCGAGATCCACGGGCACCAGGGTGACCCTGGGGAACTCGCCCTCCACGCCGCGCAGCACCAGCGCGCTGGGCCGCGCGGCGCGCCCGCCGATGGCCAGGAAGGACAGCCCCGTGCCGTCCCACAGCAGCGCCGCCCCGCCCATGGTCGAGACGTAGAAGCCGCCCCAGGCAGGCGACTGTCCGGTGAACACGAGCCGGTTCGAGCCCGGGATGATGCTGCCGGCCAGCACGCCGGCGCCGATGCACACGTAGTCGCCTTCGCGCGCCATGGCCCAGCCGAAGTCGACCGGCCCGATCACCTGGGGGAAGGGCAGCTCGCGCAGCTCGTGGGATCCGTCCGCCGCGTCCACGACCAGGGCGTACTGCAGGAGCTCCGGCATGGGCACCTCCGGCGGGCGCGGCGGGCTACTTGACGGTGTAGTCCACCTTGATCTTGCTCTGGGCGTCCGCCAGGGCCTTCTTGAACAGCTCGTTGTCCGGCTCGAAGACCAGCGCCATCTTGAAGGCGCGCTCCGCGGCGGGGAAGTTGCCCTTCTTCACCTCGGCCTGCCCCTGCTGGAAGCTCTTGCGGCCCTTCTCGGTCTTGCCGGTGACCTCTTCCTTGGCCTTCTTCTGGGCCTTGGCCGACTCCTCGGTGTAGCGCAGCTTGGCGCCCTTCGACGCGGCCAGCTGCTGGTCGTACTGGGCGCGGCTGCCCGGCTCGCGCAGCACCACGTAGGCCTCGGTGATGCGCTTGGAGATCCTGTAGATGTGGGCCTTGAAGGAGCACTCGGGCAGGTGGAAGTAGCGATCCGGGTGGTACTGCCGCGAGAGCTGGTGGTAGGCGGAGCGCACCTGGCCGGCGCTGGCGCGCGGGTCCACCTGGAGCACCTGGTAGTACGACAGGCCCTCGAGCTGCAGGGCCAGGATCTCGACCTCCGCGGCCAGGGCCGGGTCGATGGGGGCTTCGCTCATCGCGCTTCACCTCGGGGCCCGGGGCTCAGACGAGCTCCGCGCCCCTCACCCGCTCGGCCGAGGCCTGGATCTCGTCCTCGGTCAGGCCGCTGGAGAGGGTCACGGTGGTCGAGGCGCTCTGGCCGGTCTCCGGGTCCCGCGCGGACACGTTGACGATGCCGTTGGCGTCGATCTCGAAGGTGACCTCGATCTGCACCTCGCCGCGCGGGGCGGCGCGGAAGCCCGCGAAGGCGAACTCGGCCAGCATCTCGTTCTGCTCGACGCGGTTGCTCTCTCCCTGGAAGACGCGGATCTGCACGCGCTCCTGGCCGTCGCGCGAGGTGGTGAAGGTGCGGGTGCGGTCGATCGGCACCGGCGAGTTCTTGGGGATGATCTGCTCGCTGTAGCCGCCCACCGTGCCCAGGCGCAGCGTCAGCGGGGTGACGTCCAGCAGGAAGGCGCTGGCGTTCTCGTCCACCAGGGAAGCGCCCTCGATGGCCGCGCCCAGCGCCACCACCTCGTCCGGATCCACCTCGGTGTTCGGCTCCCGCCCGAAGTAGTGCCGGGCCGAGTCGCGCACCAGCGGCAGGCGCGTCGGCCCGCCCACCAGGATGACCGCGTCGACGTCGTGCACGGACATGCCTGCCGACTGGAAGGCCTCGTCGCACACCTTGAAGGTGCGCTGCACGAGGTCCATGGTCAGCTTGGTGAAGGTCTCGTGATCCACGACCGTCTCGAAGTTGTGCACCCGGCCCTGCGGGTCGGTGAACACCTCGGGCACCTGGACCTTGACCTTCTTCTTCTGGCTGAAGGCCTTCTTGGTCTCCTCGGCCACGTCGCGCAGGCGCTGCAGCGCGCTCACGTCGGTGCGCAGGTTGATGTTGGTCTGGGACATGAACAGGTCGGCGAAGTAGTCCAGCAGCCGCATGTCGATGTCGTCGCCACCCAGGTAGGTGTCGCCCGCGGTCGCCAGCACCTCGAAGGTGTCCTGGCCTATCTCGAGGATGCTCACGTCGAAGGTGCCGCCGCCGAGGTCGTAGACCACGACGCGCTGGTTCAGGTTCTGGCCGAATCCGTAGGCCAGGGCCGCGGCGGTGGGCTCGTTGATGATGCGCAGCACGTCCAGGCCGGCGATGCGCCCGGCGTCCGCGGTGGCCTGGCGCTGGTTGTCGTTGAAGTAGGCCGGCACGGTCAGGACCGCCTTGCTGACCGGGTGGCCGAGGTAGGCCTCGGCGATCTCCCGCATCTCCTTGAGCACCAGGGCGGAGATCTGCGGCAGGCTGAGCACCTCACCCAGCACCTTGATGCGCACCGCGTGGTTGGGGCCCTCGACGATCTCGTAGGGCGCGACCGCCTTGGCCTTCTTGACCTCGGGCGAGAAGAAGTACCTGCCGATCAAGCGCTTGGCCGAGTAGATGGTCTGGCGCGGGTGGGTCAGTAGACGGCGCTTGGCGTCGTTGCCCACCATGATGCGCCCGTCCTCCATGAAGGAGGCCACCGAGGCGTGGTTGCGTTCGCCCCACTCGTTGGGCAGCACCACGGGCTGGCCGTCCTGCATGATGGCCACGCACGAGTAGGAGGTCCCCAGGTCGATGCCGATCACCACGTCGGATTCTGCCATCGCGTCGTTGCTCCCTGGCTGGGAATCGTTGCGCGATCCTAGGAGTATCTCGTCGGGGTGTCAACGGGGCAGGCGATCGCGGAGCTCTCTCTCCACGCGGTGGAACGTCTTGTCGGCCTCGCGTCCCGCGCGCTCCAGCGCCTGCTCGCCCCGGCGCTGCAGCCGCTCCCAGTCGATCGGCTCCGCGCGGGGATCGAAGGGTCGGACCTCCGGCGGCGTCCGGCCGGGCAGGACCGCGGAGCGCTCTCCGGCCCGGAGCCGCACGCTGCCTCCGGCCAGCCGGGCGGACAGCTCGACCTGCCCCTCGAACACCCGGACCTCGGTGGACCGCCCGGCGCGCTCCTCGACCACGAAGGAGGTCCCGACCACCCGCACCTCGGCCAGGGGGGTGCGCACCGAGAAGCCGCCCCGCCCGGGGTCGACCTGGCACCAGACCACGCCCTGCTCGAGCTCGAGGCGCTCCTCGTCGATCAGGCGCGCGCGGGTGCCCGGCAGGAGCTTCAGCAGGCCACCGCGGGCGAGGTGCAGCTCGCGGGTCCCCTCGAGGGACTGCCCGGGTGCGCCCACCTCGAGCTCGGGCGGCCCGGCCGGGGCGAGCCACCACACCAGGGCCAGCACCAGCACCAGGCCCGCCGCGGCCAGGCCCGCCAGGCGCAGCCCCGAGGCCCACACCAGGCCGTCGCGCCACGAGCCACGCCCGGCCGATGCGGGCTGAGCGCCCAGCCCCGCCCGGCCGAGCACCAGCCGCTCCAGGCGCGCCTGCTCCTCGGCCGTCGGGCCCTGGGGCGCGCCCTGCAGGCCGCGCAGCAATCGCACCAGCTCATCGTACTGACCGCGGCAGCGCTCGCAGACTCCCAGGTGGGCGCGCAGGCGGCCCTCCCGCCCGGGGGGAAGTCCGTCCAGCAGGTAGCGATCGATCTCGGCCCGGCTACACATGGGGAGCCCCTCCCGCGCCGACGTCCAGCCCCAGGACCCGGCGGAGCCGCGGGCTGCGGCGCGCCCTGGCGGCCAGGACCCGCTTCATGTACTTGCAGCGGATGCGGCCCAGGGCGAGCTGGCGCGCGGCCTCCGCGCAGTCCTTGCCCTGGATGAAGCACAGCTCGAAGAACGCCCGCCAGGCCGGGCGCAGGCGGGCCTGGAACTCCTGCAGAGCGGCCTGCACCTCCGCGAGCTCGAGCTGGCCCGGCTGCTCGGCCGGGACCGCGGCCCGCTCGCCGAGCTGCCCGGGGTCCTGGCTGGTCTCACGCGCCTGGATGCGGCGCTCCCGGCGCAGCAGATCGATGCACCGGCGGCGCGCCAGCACCCGCAGCCAGCCCTCGAACTCGTCCAGCCGCTCCGGATCCAGGCGCTCCCGCTGGTGGTAGGCCAGCAGCCAGATCTCCTGCATGGCCTCCTCCTGGCGGAAGGCGTCGCGGAAGAACCCGCGGGACACGGCGCGCACCAGCCCGGCGTAGGCCCGCATGACCTCCGTGAAGGCCTGGCCCTCGCCGCTCCGGAACCGCGCCAGCACCTCGCGTTCGACCGCCAGCTCGGTGCGCATACGGGCTTCGCTGCCCATCCTCTCACCAGTACGCCAGCCCGGGCCCCGGAGGACAGGTTTTTCCGGGCGCGATTGACAGGGCCGGGAAGGGCTGGCTACCCTTCCAGCCATGTCCGACGAAGCCCAGCCCGAGCGCCCGGCGCCCCCGGTGGACGCCAGCCCGCCAGCGCCCGCGCAGGACGCCCCGCCCCCCACGGCGGACGCCCCCGCGCCGGGCTACGCCCCGCCGCCCCCGAGCGCGGAGGGCCCGCGCGGCCAATCGGTGACCGAGGTGCTGCTGGCCGGCACCCGCGACATGGCCATGGCGCTCCCCAAGAAGATGCTGGAGATCGACTTCGATCTCAGCGACACGCGCGAGGAGATGCGCAAGAAGATCGCCTGGATCATCCGCGTCCGTTTCGTGGTCAACCCGTCGGTGTTCGTGCTGATGTTCCTGACCAACTGGCAGGGCATCACCCGGGGCTCGAGCCCGCTGTCGCGCGAGACGCTGCTGTCCACCGGCCTGGTGGCGGTCATCTCCATCCTGCTCAACGGCCTGTACTTCCTCGAGCTGCGCAGGCAGCGCTGGGACCTGCGCAAGTTCATCTGGCTCCAGCTCGCGCTCGACGTGCTGGTGTTCTCCGCCTACGTGTGGCGCACCGGCGGCGTGACCAGCCCGTTCTCCTTCCTGTACTTCCTGCCCATCATCGGCGGCAGCATCCTGGTGGGGCCGGCGGCCGGCATGACCATGGCGGCGCTGGCCGGCGTCGTCTACTCGGCCATCGCGGTGCTGGTGGTCACCGGCGTCCTGCCCCACGTGTCCTACTTCGTGGCGCTCGACAACTTCGCCCACCGCGGCAGCTACATCATCCTCATGATGCTGGTGAACTTCTTCGCCTTCGCCGCGGTGGCCAGCGCCTCGGGCTTCCTGATCCGGCAGGTGCACAAGAAGGCCCGCCAGCTCCGGGAGTCGAACCTGCTGCTCGAGCGCCAGGCCGGCCTGTTCCGCATGCTCTACCAGGTCAGCGAGGTGCTCCAGCACCACCGCAACCTGGAGGAGGTGGTCGACCGCATCTGCGAGGTGCTGGTCACCGGCCTCGAGCTGGACCGGGCCCTGATGTACGTGGCCGAGGGCGGCGAGCTCAAGCTGCGGCGGGTGGCCTACCACAGCCGGGTCCCGGAGAGCGCGCGAACGCCCATGCGGGTGAACATCCCGCTGCGCAGGGAGGAGGGCCTGACCGCGCGCTGCGCCCTGGACGACCAGGCCTTCAACGTGACCGACCCGCTGAGCTTCGAGGGCATCAACCGCGAGCTGGCCAAGAAGATCGGCCTGAACCCCTTCGCGCTGGCGCCCATGACCTACCGCGACAAGGTGCTGGGGGTGCTGGGCATCGACCGCTCGGAGAAGCTCGGCACCATCACCGAGCGCGAGTTCGAGATGCTCATCCTGTTCGCCCGCCAGGCCGGCCAGACCCTGGCCTCGGCCCGCGCCTCGGTCTACTCGTCCCGCACCGGCTCCATGCCCAAGTCCAGGGAGTAGCCGCCGGCGGCCCGGCTGTGGACCGCTGGTCCCGTAGGGGCGGACCCATGCGTCCGCCCCGAACCACGGACGACCAAGGTCTGGGGCAGACACGTGGGTCTGCCCCTACAGAGAATCGGCCCTGGGTCCCCACGACTTCTGGCGTGCGTGCGGCGATGTCTGGAGTCCAGCCGACGACCTCTGGGGCGCGTGCAACGATGTCTGGCGTCCAGCCGGCGACCTCTGGGGTGCGTGCAGCGATGTGTGGCGCCCAGCCAGCGACTTCTGGGGTGCGTGCAGCGATGTGTGGCGCCCAGCCGACGACTTCTGGCGCCTGTCCAGCGAGCTCGCGCGCGGGTGGGAGGACCCAGCCCCGACCGTCCATCTTCCCTTCCTCTTCCTCGAAGAGACGTGTTCCTCCTGGATGGAAGCTTGTTCCGCCCGTGGGCATGTGCGGCACGCCTGTGAGGATACGCAGCGCAACCGTGGCGGAGGTTAGACCGCCCGTGAGGATCCGCCTAGCGGGCGGCAGGAAGCGTGGGGGCTTTGGCAGGAAGCGTGGCGCGGGTGGAGTCGATCCTGGCGCCCGCGAGAGTCAGGCTGCCGCCGCGGGCGGAGCGGGTGCTCTGGCCTTGAGGAGCTTGAGGATGCCGACGACCAGCAGGATCAGCCCGAGGGCCGCGACCCCGATGCCGGCGTAGGTCAGGATGTCGTAGGCCAGCCGGTAGTCCCCGTCGGCCATGATGGCCATGCCCGCGAAGTTGCTCTCCCTGGAGCTCATGCCCAGGCTGACGAACTCGACCCGGAACAGGTAGGCCACACCGCCGAGCACCAGCATGATGACACCGAAGATCGCCGTCTTCATTCTCTTTCCCTCCCCTTGTCGAACGGTTCGGATCGTTCGGACGGATCGACCGTCCGCCTACTCGCTGATCTTCAAGGTGATCGCTGCCTGGGTGCGATCGCCGGGTTCGTACGCCAGCACCTCGATCCCCCGCACCTTGCCCGAGGTGGTGGCGACTGTACCGCGAGCCGGGTCACAGGTGCAAGCCGACCCGGTCCGGAGCTGGTCGCGCTGAAGTCGCCCACCGCCCGCCTGGCGTTGGCTGATCCGCCGTGTGTGGATCGCCCAGGACATTTCAACGAGGGGTGAAGGGCAGGAGGGCGATCCCCCCCTGATGCAGCCGACTGGCACCTATCCGCGGGCAACCCAGCCCCCCGAAGGGGGGCTTGCCGGAGGCAGCGAAGCGGTCCCCGAAGGGGGCCGCGCAGCAGTCCAGCGCCAGCTGGGCATCGTGGCCGCGGGCTCAGCCCGCGGCCCGCGGCCCGCCCGCGGCCCTGCCGCGGCCGGCCGCGACCCCTTCCCCCACGCGCGCAGCGCGGTGGGGGACCCCCCAGGGCGGGGGCTACTTCGTGGAGGCTGGGATGGGGGGGCGCCCGGGTTCCCGTAGGGGTGGACCCATGCGTCCGCCCCCACTTGATGCCCCCGATCCCGAGTGCTAGACTGCCTCTGGTCCAGCCAGCGCAACCCGCAGTCCCTTCAAGCGATCCAGCCTGGCCGGACGGGAGGATGCCGTGATGCGCGCGCGAATCCTGGCCAGCCTGTGCCTGGCCTGCCTGGCGGCCGCGGGGACCGGGCTCGCCCAGGAGGCCCCGGGCCTGGACGACTTCGGCGTGGTCCCGCTGGTGGACGAGAAGGCGCCCCGCCTGGTGGTCTGGTTCGCGGCCGGTCCGGGCATCAAGGCCGAGGACGCCCGCGCGGTCGAGACCCAGGTGCTCAAGGACTTCGACAAGCGCCGCGACTTCCGCCTGGTCCCGCGCGCGCGGGTCAAGACCGAGCTCAAGGAGGCCGGCCAGCCCGAGCTCGATCGCTGCGACGGCGGCGACGCCTGCCTGCTGGCCATCGGCAGGCTGCTCAAGGCCGACCGCATGATCGGCGCCGAGCTGCAGCGCACCGCCAGCGGGTACCGCCTGGTGCTGAAGTCCATCGATCTCAAGCGCAAGCCCCCGGCCAAGCTCAACTCGGTGGTCGAGGGCAGCGTCTCGGAGCTGCTCATGGGCGGCCTGACCAGCGGGGTGGCGGCCACGTTCGACGGGGACGTCGAGCCGGTGCCCATCGCCGAGGAGGGCGCCGCGCCCGCGCCCAGGCTGGCCACCCGGCCCGAGCCGGTCGCGCCGACCCGGCCCGGCCCCAAGGCCGAGCCCGCGCCCGCCGTCGAGCCCGCGCGCGAGCCGGGACCCGGGCCCGGGATCGCGGACGGCGGGAACGTCAAGGTCGAGCGGCTCGAGGGCGCCGCGCCAGGCGCCGAGGTGCAGGCCGGGGCGCCCGAGCGGCCCGGCTTCTTCAGCCGCCACCTCGGCTCGGTGATCAGCCTGGGGATCGGCCTGGCGGCCGGCGGGGCCGGCCTGGGGCTCGGGCTGGCCTCCATGGACGCGCAGGACTCGGTCGAGCAGCAGTGGGATCCCTCCACCGACAGCTCCGGCCGCGACCAGGCGCTGGCGGCCAACATCCTGTTCGGCGTGGCGGGCGCCGCGGCGATCACTGCGGTCGTCCTGTTCATCCTCGAGCCCGGGGCCGACGACGCGCCGGTGGTGGAGGCCGCGCCCGGAGGGGCGGCGATCCGATTCTGAGTGGCGAGGGGCGAGGTAGGATGAGGAACCGAAGCATCAACGCGCTCTGGTTGCTGGTCGCCGGCCTGGCCGTGGCCTTGGCGGGCTGCGTGTACCACCCGAGCTACGAGGGCACGAGCTGTGCGGCGGGCGGCGGGTGCCCCTCGGGTCACGTGTGCAACGGCGGCGTATGCGTACACGAGACCCCTCCGGACGGCGGCCCGGACGGCACCGACGCCGACGCGGCCGACGACGGGGACGCGGGCCCGGACGGCGTGGACGAGCAGCCCGACGGCGCCGACGAGCAGCCCGACGGCGCTGACGAGGAGCCCGACGGCACGGACGAGCAGCCCGACGGCGCCGACGAGCAGCCCGACGGCGCCGACGGGGCGCCCTGCCCCGACGGCTGCCTGCCCAGCCAGTACTGCGACGAGGCCACTGACCAGTGCAAGCCCTGCGAGGACTCGACCCACTGCGGCTGGGCCTGCCTGCCCTGCGACAACGGCGCGGGCGAGACCTGCCAGAACCTGGGCGCCGACGGCTTCTGCTGCCTGGGACCGTGCGACTTCGCGCACGCCTGCCAGCGCAGGGACTGCAACGGTACGGTCTACCTCTGCCTGGCCGCGGGGTTCCAGCAGCCGATCACCTACAGCTGGGTGATCGCCGGCGCCGTCGGCCGCGACCTGTACTGCGCCCTGGCCGATCAGGACGGCATGCTGCCGGAGCGGCGCTGCGCCGCGGACTCCCCGACCCTGCTGGTCAACTGCCCCTGGGACGGCAAGTGCGAGCCCGGCGGCACCTGCCAGCTCGATCCGACCGTGCTGCGGGAGCACGCCTGCGGCGCGGTGTTCGGCTGCCAGGACGGCGCCTGCGGCCTGCACTTCCAGGACGGTCAGGCCTGCCTCTACAACTTCGACTGCGCCTCCTACTGCTGCTCGCGCGCCGAGAACGCCACCTGCCTGCCGGCGGCGAGCGCCGAGGACCAGTGCAAGGCCCGCAACGCGCGCTACTACGACGGCGGCGAGCCGCGCTGTTTCCGCGCCTGGGACGCGAACGACCCGCACGACATGGGCGCCTGGAGCTCGGACGACGACTGGGGCATCGACTGCGCCAGCGGCTGCGGCAGCGACCGCGACTGCGACAGCGGGGACTGCGGCGACACCCTGGGGGGCAAGCGGTGCTGGATCAGCGCCTGCGGCGGCAACGAGGGCGACATCCGCGGGAACTACTTCTGCGCCAGCGGGGACAGCGCCGGTCACCTCAGCGCGGTCACCAACGGGGCCGCCGAGCCCGCCACCCCGCCGAACTGCGTCTACTGACTCAGCGCGTCTCGTCCAGGCGCACCGACAGCGGCCAGGGCCGCGGCACGAACAGTGCCTCGAACAGGCGCAGCGCGTAGCGGTCGGTCATCCCGGCCAGGAAGTCGCCCACGGCCCGGCGGCGCTCGAGGGCGTCCTCCGGCAGGCGCTGGCCGGTGAGCCTGGCGAAGCTCTCGGGCGCCTCCAGGAACGAGTGCATGAGGTCGCTGAGCACCTTGCGGCACTTCAGGAACTCCTCGTGCACCAGCGGGTTGTCGTACACCCGCTCGTACAGCACCTCCCGCATGCGCGCCAGGGCCTGCTCGATCTCCGCGGACAGCCGGATGGGTCCGCCCTGATCGAGGCGGGTGTGGCCCAGGACGTCCATCACCGCCCGGCTGATGCGCTCGGAGTGGGACCCGCCCAGCGTCGACAGGAGGTCGGGCGGGATGTCCTCCAGCCGCAGCACCCCGGACCGCAGGGCGTCGTCGAGGTCGTGGTTCACGTAGGCCACGATGTCGGCCAGCCTCACCAGCTGGCCCTCCAGGGTCATGGGCAGCTCGTCCCCGGCTCCGGCCAGGATCGAGCCGCGGCCCTTGGAGTGCTTGCCGATGCCGTCGACCACCTCGCGGGTCAGGTTGAGCCCGCGCCCGTCCCGGGCCAAGAGCTCCACCACCCGCACCGATTGCTGCACGTGCCTGAACCCGCCCGGCAGGAGCTCGTCCAGCACCGCCTCGCCGGCGTGCCCGAACGGGGTGTGGCCGAGATCGTGGCCGAGCGCGATGGCCTCGGTGAGCTGCTCGTTCAGCCTGAGCGCCCGCGCCAGGGTGCGGGCGATCTGGGCCACCTCGAGGGTGTGGGTCATGCGGGTGCGGTAGTGGTCCCCCTGCGGCGAGAGGAACACCTGGGTCTTGTGCAGCAGGCGCCGGAAGGGCTTGGAGTGCAGGATGCGGTCGCGATCGTGCTGGAAGGCCGGCCGCACCGGGCAGTGTGGCTCGGGCCGTGCGCGACCCCGGCTCTGATCGGAGAAGGCCGCGCGCGGGTGCAGGCTCTGGTGCTCCTGGGCCTCGAGCATGATGCGGATCTCGTCGCTCATGGGCGCGCCTCCGGGACGAAGGTGAGCTCCACCTGCCGGCGGGCGAGCGACACGGACTCCACCCGCACCCGCACGGCCTGGCCCACCTTGATCACCCGGCCCGTGCGCCGGCCGCGCAGGCGCAGACGCTCCGGGTCGTGTTCGTAGTAGTCGTCGTCCATGCGCGCGATGTGCACCAGGCCCTCGATGCCGCTGGGCAGGAGGCGCACGAAGGCGCCGAACTCCGCGGGGTAGGCGACCACCCCCTCCATCACCTCGCCCACGCGCGGCTCGAGGAAGGCGGCGTGGTACAGGTTGGTCGCCTCGCGCTCGGCCAGCACTGCCCGCCGCTCGGCCCGGGAGCTCTGCGCGGCCACGCGGGCCGCCTCCTCCGCGCTGACCGGGAAGCTCCCTCGCCGCCCAGGGGCGCCAGCCGCGGCCTGGCCGCGCAGCGGCAGCTCCAGGCCCTCGGGACCGGCGCGCTCGAGCAGCCCGCCGAGCTGCCGGTGCACGCACAGGTCCGGGTAGCGCCGGATGGGGGAGGTGAAGTGCAGGTAGCACTCGCTGGCCAGCCCGAAGTGGCCCTCGCACTCCGTGCCGTAGCGGGCCTGCATCAGGCTGCGCAGCAGGTGGTGCTCGAGCACCTCGGCCCCGGGCCGGCCGTGCAGCGCGGCCAGGTAGCGCGAGAGCGCGAGCGCGGTCGGCTTCTCGCCGAAACGCGCCGGCGCGCCCAGGGTCTCGGCCAGCTCGGTGAACTGGGCCAGCCTGTCCGCGTCCGGCGGCAGGTGGGTGCGGTAGACCAGCGGTGCGCCGAGCCCGCGCAGGCCCACGGCCACGGCCTCGTTGGCCGCCACCATGAACGCCTCGATCAGCCGGTGGGCGAACAGCCGCCGGGCCGGACGCACCTCCCGCGGCCGCCCGTCCGGGCCGAGCAGGACCTCGGACTCGGGCAGGTCGAAGTCGAGGGCGCCCCGCGCATCCATGCGCCCGAGCAGGCGCCCGGCGCACTCCGCCATCACCTCCAGCTCCGGGCCGAGCGCCTCGGCCGGGCCAGCGCCAGCCGCGCCGTCGAGTGCCGCCTGCACCTGGCCGTAGGTCAGGCGAGCGCGGGAGCGGATGCGGGCGCGGCGCGCGCGCGCTGCCTGCACCCGCCCGGCCTCGTCCAGATCCAGCTCGAGCAGCATGGCCGCGCGGGTCTCGCCCGGGGCCAGGCTACACAGGCGCTCCGACAGCGCCGACGGCAGCATGGGGAAGACCGTGCCGGGCAGGTACACGCTGCAACCCCGGCGCAGGGCCTCCACGTCCACGGCCGAGCCCGGAGGCACGAAGGCGGCCACGTCCGCGATGGCCACCCACAGGCGATGCCCGCGCCCCTGCCGCTCGACCCAGACCGCGTCGTCGAAGTCCTTGGCCGTGTCGGGGTCGATGGTCACCAGCGGCTGGGCGCGGCAGTCCGCCCTGCCCTCGTCCGCGGGCTCGGCCGGCGCCGACTCCAGCTCGGCCAGCACCTCCGCGGAGAACCCGCGCTCGAGCCCGTGCTCCAGGTGCAAGCGGCCGAGCTCGGCCGTGAGCGTGCCGGGCCGGCCCAGCACCTCGACCAGCCGGCCGTGGGGCTTGGCGAGCGGCCGCGGATCGTCGAGGCTCACCGCCACCAGGTCGCCGTCGGCCGGCGCGGCGGCGCCGGCCGGCAGCGCCGCCAGGCGCACGGGCGGGCACAGCTCGTCGTCGCCCGGCAGCACGAAGGCCGCCCGGCCCTGGCGCCAGAAGGTGCCCAGGATGGGGCGGCCGCCGCGCTCCAGGATCTCCTCGACCCGGGCCGTGGGCAGCTCCCGGGAGCCCGCCTCGAGCACGGCCCGCACCCGATCGCCCGGCACCGCGCCCCCGCGCGCCTCGGCAGGCACGCGCGCGAGCGAGCGCCCGTCCGTCTCGGCCTCGATCGTGCTCCAGCCGCGGCTGCCCGCCGCAAGCCGGCCCGTCACCTCGGCCCGCGCGCGAGCGAGCCGGTAGCGGCCGCGGCCCTCGGCCACGACCCGCCCCTCCCCGACCAGCCCGCGCAGCAGGCGCGTCACCCCGCGTCGGGCGTGCGGCGGCAGGTGGAGCGCCTCCAGCAGACGCGCCAGGGCCAGCCCGCCGGGCCGGTCTCCGTCGGCCAGCGCCTGGCACAGGCGCTCGGCCAACGCGCGCTCGTCGGTGTCCCTCACGGCGTCCCGCCCAGGAAGCTCAAGGCGTGGTCGTGCACCACCGCCCGGATGGTCGCGTCGTCCGCGCCGGCCTCCTCGAGCGCGGCCATGGCGGCCGGGAGGGCGAACAGGTTGGAGGGCTGGGCCCCGAGATCCGAGTCGAGCACGAAGCGCCGGGGGCCGTGCTGGACGACCAGCGCCGCGGCCTCGGCCGGCGAGAGCTTGGCCGGGTGCACGCTCAGCCCGAGCCAGCAGCCCGAGCCGAACGCGAGCGGCAGGCAGCTGGCGTCCAGGTGATCGAGCAGCACCCGCCCGGGCTCGAGCGGCGCGCGCTCGAGCAGCGCCAGGATGCGCTCCAGGGAGCGGCGCTTGTCCTGAACCGCGGTGTGCACCACGCACGGCAGCCCGAGCTCGCCGGCCACCTCGAAGGCGCGGGCGAGCGCCCGCTCCTCCTCCGGGCTGCCCCGCGACAGGCCCACCTCGCCCACCGCGTCGGCGTGGCAGGCGCGCAGCGCCTCCGCCAGGTCCGCGAGCAGGCCGTCCAGATCGCGCTCGGGCAGCCCGGCCGGGTGCGGCCCGAGGGCCACCCAAGCCCGCAGGCCGGCCCGCTCGACCCGCCCGCGGTCCAGCGTGTCCAGGCGGCGGAAGTGATCGAGGACGGAGTCGGGGCTGCGGTAGCCCGCCCCCGGGCCGGCCACCAGCACCAGGCCGGCGCAGCCCGCGGCCGCCAGGCGCTCGAAGTCCTCGCACGAACGGCTGTCGGCGTGCACGTGCGGATCGATGAAGGGTCTGGGCGTCAGGGCGTCAGGCATCGGCCCGCATGCTAGCGCCGCGGGTCTCGGGGGGTCAAGGTCAGACGTTGAACTTGATGGAGATCACGTCGCCGTCCTTGACCGGGTACTCCTTGCCCTCGAGCCGGAGCTTGCCGGCCTTGCGCGCCTCCTCGAAGCCCTGGTGCTCCAGCACCGTGTTCCAGGGCACCACCTCGGCCTTGATGAAGCCCCTGGCGAGGTCGGAGTGGATCTCGGCCGCGGCCTCGACCGCCACCCCGCCCTTCCTGAGCGTCCAGGCGCGCACCTCGTCCTCGCCCACGGTGAAGAAGCTCTGCAGCCCGAGCAGCTCGTAGCCCGCGCGCAGCACGCGCTCCCGGGCCGGGGCTGCGATGCCGTAGTCCGCCAGGAAGGCGCGCGCGTCCTCGGGCGGCAGGGCGGCGATCTCGGACTCGAGCTGGCCGGCCATGCCCAGCAGCGCGCCGTTCACCCCCTGGCGGGCCGCGCGCACCGCCGCGGGCAGGGCCTGGAGCAGCGCCTCGCCCGAGCCCTCGGCGGTGTTGAGCACCGTCAGCATGGGTTTCGCCGACAGGAAGGCGAAGGAGCGCAGCGCCTCGGTGCGCGCCAGCTCGGGCTCGCTGCGCAACGGTCGGCCCTCGGCCAGCACCGCCCTGACCCGCTCCAGCAGCTCGGCCTCCTGCTTGGCCGGGACGGCCTTGAGTCCCTCCTTGCGCAGGCGCTCCAGGCGCTTCTCGACCTGGGCCAGATCCGCCAGCCCCAGCTCCGTGTCGATCACCTGCACGGCCTCGGCGGCCGCCTCGGCCGCGGCCTCGGGCACCGAGAACCCGTCCAGCACGTGCAGCAGCGCGGCGGCCGGGCGCACGGCGTTCAGGAAGCGCTGGCCGAGCTCGGAGGACTCCTTGCGCATGCCGGCCGCGGCGCCGAGGTCGAGGAACTCCACGCTGGCGTAGATGGTCTTGCGCGGCTTGTAGAGCGCGGACAGCTTGTCGATGCGCTCGTCCGGGACCTTGACCGAGGCCACCGCTTCCTCGGCGGAGGCGCCGGGCTGGTTGGTGAGCGACCGGAACACGGTCGACTTGCCCGAGGTGGGCAGCCCCAGGATGGCGATGCGCATGGCTCCTCCGATCCGGCGAACCCGTGGATCCGTACCCTGGTCGGCTTGCTACCCCGTCCCCCCGCCCAGGTCAAGTTCGGCGAAATCATGGGAACCTTTTTCCTCCAGGCACCTCGAACGGCAAGGTCCCGAACCCCAGGGAGGTGGACATGGCGAGCGTCAGCGCACCGGGCGGCCGCGGCCACGGCAAGAAGCCGCTCAACGTCGAGCTGAACCTGGTCCCGTTCATCGATCTGCTCACCTGCCTGATCTGCTTCCTGCTCATGGCGGCGGTGTGGATCCAGATCGGGAAGATCTCGGTGGCGCAGGCCGGCCAGGGCCCGAGCCCGGACGTGGCCCGCGAGGATCCGCTCTCCCCGAGCTTGGTCGTGGCCATCACCCCGCAGAGCTACCTGGTGACCGGCAACGGCCAGCCGCTGGCGGACATCCTGAAACGGGACGATCGCTACGACACGGCGGCCCTGGGGCGCAAGCTCCACGAGCTCCACGGCCTTTACCCGGACAAGAGCGACATCGTGGTCATGAGCGAGGACAGCGTCGCCTACCAGGATCTGATCGACGTGATGGACGTGTGCCTGGCCAGCTCCTTCCCCCGCATCTCGGTCTCCAGCACCCTCTGACCCTGCCCCGGCCTCCCAGGCCCTTGTGCCCCGCCCGGGGATTCCGTAGGCTCGAAGCGCTCCCTACCCAGGAGGTCCCATGCGGGTCGCGCTGCTCGGATGTCTCGCCTCCCTGGCCGCCCTGGTGGCCGTCCCGTCCCGGGCTGCGGATCCGGCGCCCGCCCGCCCCGGCCTGCCCCGCCTGGCGCCCGAGCTGCTGCCGCTCCTCTCGGGCCAGACCCGCCCGGGCGGGCCGATCATCCTGCGCGCCCTCACCCGCCCCGGGGCCGCCCCGGAGCCCGCGCTCCAGGCCGTGCGTCACCTGCTGCCGCCGCGCGGCTTCCAGGCGGCGGGGACCGACGCGGCCGGCTGGGGCTGGGTGTGGCTGCGGGTGGGCGAGGACGAGGTCCAGGCCGCGCTCGAGTCGCTGGCCGCCCGCCCCGACCTCGCCTGGATCGAGCGCTACGTGCCCATGCAGTACCTCAACGACAACTCCTCCTGGCTGATCCAGTCGGGCGACGAGGAGGTGAACGGCCGCAGCATCTGGCGCCACGGGCTGACCGGCACCGGCCAGGTGGCCGGGGTGGCCGACAGCGGCCTGGACGCGGACGCCTGCCAGTTCCGCCTGTCGGGCGAGCCGGGCGCCGTCACCACCTCCGCCATCTTCCCCCAGCCGCCGCTGGCGAGCGAGCCAGCGCTCGGCAACAAGGTGCTGGCCTACTACCTGATCGGCTCGGCCGAGGCCTACGACGACGCGGCCGGCGGCTTCCACGGCACCCACACGACCGGCAACGTGGCCGGGGACAACTACATGAACCTGGCCACCCCGACCGCGGCCGGGCACGACGCCCAGGACGGCATGGCGCCCGGCGCGCGCATCGTGTTCCAGGACATCGGCGCCCACGACGGCAGCCTGCGGGGGCTCATGGGCGTGTCCATGTACGACCTGTTCAAGCAGGCCTACCAGACCGGCGCGCGGGTGCACAACAACTCCTACGGCAGCTCGGTGATCTCGATCGGCTACGACGCGGACTCCGCCTCGATCGACCGGGCCGCCTGGGAGCTGAACGACCTGCTGGTGGTCTTCGCCGCGGGCAACGCGGGCAGCGACGACCAGGGCAACCCGGTGCAGCGCTCCCTGGGCGGCACCGGCTCCACCGCCAAGAACAGCCTGGTGCTGGGCGGCTCGGGGCCGGTGGAGCTCGACATCTACGGCTCGATCTTCCGCCTGCAGGAGGATCTGCTGGTCTTCTCCAGCCAGGGCCCCACCGGCGACAACCGGCTGAAACCCGATCTGGTCGCGCCGGGCATGGTGTTCTCGGCCAGCTCGGACGAGGACGCGGCGGTGGACCTGGGCTGCTGCGACGTGTACGGCAACCCCAAGCGGGCCAGCAACAACCAGGACGGCAACTGCGACGTGGACTCGGGCTGGGGCACCTTCGGCACCTCCTTCTCCTCTCCCATCGCGGTGGGCGCGGCCCTGCTCGCCCGGCAGTACTTCGTCGAGGGCTACTGGCGCACCGGCGTGCCCGACCCGCAGGCCGGCTTCAACCCCACCAACGCGCTGCTGAAGGCGGTGCTCATCAACGGGGCCAAGCCGCTGACCGGCGCCATCCGCGGCATGGGCGACGACAGCCCGCTCACCCAGCCGCCCAGCGTGGCCCAGGGCTGGGGGCGCGTGCACCTGGACAACGCGCTCACCTTCCAGGGCGACACCCGGATCGGCCTGGTGCTGACCGACGTGCCCAACCCGGCCCCGCAGAACCCCATGCTCACGGCCAGCCCGGCGCCCTTCCCCGAGGGCGGCGCGGCGCTCGGCACGGGCGACGAGCGCACCTGGGAGCTGCCGCTGGCGGCGAGCGACCAGCCGCTCAAGCTGACCCTGGCGTGGAGCGATCCGCCCGCGGCCGCCGGCGCGCTGCCCGCGCTGGTCAACGATCTGGACCTGGAGCTCGTCGCGCCGAACGGCGAGCACTTCCTGGGCAACCAGGAGTTCGACGAGGCCGGCTTCTCCATGCCCGACTGGCGCGGCGACACCGATCAGCGCAACAACGTGGAGTGCGTCTTCCTGGCCCAGCCGGACGCCGGCGCCTACCAGGTGCGGGTCCGCGCGCGGTCAGTGCCTGGCAACGGCGACCCGGGCTCGGACGCGCAGGGCTACGCCCTGTTCGTCAGCGCCGGCTTCCTGGCCCCGCGGGTGACCTCGCTCGAGCCGTCCTCGGCCGCGCCCGGAGACGTGCTGGAGCTGGTCGAGGTGCACGGCCAGGACTTCGCTCCGGGCATGCAGCTCGATCTGGGCCCGGATGTCGCGTTCCAGTCGCTCGAGGTGGTGGACGCCGGCCTGGTCCGGCTCACCGGCCTGGCCGTCTCGCCCACGGCCGAGCTCGGCCCCCGCGATGCCATCGCCAGCCACCACGCGCTGCTCACCAGCGTGGCCGAGGACGCCTTCGAGGTCGCCTCCCCCGGCGGGGCCGGCTGCGGCTGCGGCGGCGCGGGCGCCCCGGCCGGGCTGGCAGGCCTGGCGGGCCTGGCCCTGGCGCTCAGGCCCAGGTCGCGGTCCAGGCAGGTACCGCGGCCGTGAGCCCACGCACCCTCCGCCTGGCCGCACCCCTGGCGGCCGCTGGCTGCCTGCTGCTGCTGTGCCAGTGCCGCGACACGCCGACCGACCCGCCAGCCGCCGCGCCCGTCCAGGCCGCGCCGGAGCGCGGCCAGCCGTGCAGCGTGCAGGTGGCGGTCAACCGCACGGGCGTGCCGCTGCCGCAGGCCGAGATCGAGCTGCTGGGCGACGGGTTTCCCCTCCGGCGCCTGAGCGCGCGGAGCGACGCCTCGGGCGTGGCGGCGTTCCAGGTCCCGCCGGGCCGCTACCACGCCACCGGCGCCCTGCCAGGCTTCGGCCTGGTGCAGGGCGACCAGCTCCGCTGCCTGGGCCGCGGCGAACGCCTGCGGGCCTCCGTGGCGTTCTTCGAGGCCCGCACCCGCGTCCGCCTGCGGGTGACCGACGCGGCCGGCGCCCCGCTGGCCGACGCCCTGGTGACCACCCGACGGGTGCGCGGCGAGAAGCAGCAGGGCGTGAGCGCGGTCCACGCGACCGGCCCGGGTGGCCTCCTCGAGCTGGGGTTGCCGCTGGACGCGGCCGCCTACGACCTGGTCGTCGAGGCCGAGCGCCACCTGCCCGCCACGCGCTCCGTCCCGGCGGATCAGCCCGAGGTCTCCATCGAGCTCGCGCTCGCACCCAGGCCCTGAGCGCTCACTGCCCCTTGGACTTCTGGACGATCTGGCGAACCTGCTCGGCGTCCGGGCCGCGGGGGCTCAGGCGCAGGTAGGACTCGTAGGACTGCACGGCCAGCTCGGTCTTGCCCAGCGCGGCGAACATGGCGCCCAGCGCGCGGTGGGGGTGCGGGAAGCCCGGGTCGATGCGCTGCGCGGCCTGGTACTCCGCGATGGCGCCCTCGGCGTCCCCGGCGAAGGCCAGGCGGTTGCCGAGCCCGTAGTGCCGGAGCGCCTCGTCCCGGGTGCGGTACGGGGACGGGTCCGCCGCCGGCACGATCGGGTTCTTCAGCCCCTCAGCCGGAAACACGCGGGAGCCCACGTCCTCGGTCCGTCCGAGGAACAACCACAGGCAGGTGACCACGGCCAGCACCACCAGGCCCAGCACCGCGGCCAGCACCGGCGGGTTGGCCAGCTTGCCCAGCCAGGCCGCCTGCAGCCTGGGCCGGCTCGGGACCCTGGGCTGCTCGGCCGGCTTCTGCGCCCGGATCTCCTCGGCCGCCCGCGCCGCCCAGCCGCCCACCGGGGGCGCCTCCGGCACCTCCTGGATCTCGGATTCCGAGAGCGTCAGGATGTCGGCGTCCGAGACCTCCACCGTGTCCGGACGCGCCTCGGCCAGGACGGCCCCGTGGGGCGTCGTGCGGGTCGGTCCTGCGCTCGGGGGCACCGCGGCCACGGTGGGCGGGGAGTCCTTGGGTTGCGCCCGGGGAGGCTGGACCGCCACTGTCGGCGGGGAGGCCTCCGCGGAGGAGTCGGGGATCGTCGCGCCGCCAGAGCCCTTGATGAAGCCCGGCATCTCCTCGGCCTTGAAGCCGCTCCTGGCCCAGCGCTGGGCAGCCTCGGCCCAGTCGTCGTTGCTGGCCAGCCCGGAGAACACCCCGGAGTCGTCCCCGGAGGCGGCCTGCGCGGCCAGGCTGTCCACCTCCACGGTCTCGCCGGTGATCTCCCGGGCAGGGGCGGCGTCGAGGTCCAGGGGCTGGCGCGCCTCGGACCGCCCCGCCTCGGCCTGGCCGGCCTCCTGCCCGGGGCCGGGCCCGGCCACCTCGGCCGGTGACTCGCCGGGCTGGTCCCCACCTCCGCCCCCGTCCTCCTCCGATCCTGCCGCGGCCGGTTCCTCCCCCGCCTCGGTCTCCTCGGCGCCCTCGGCCGCGGTCAGCTCACCCTCCAGGGACGTGGACAGGCCGTCGAGGGACTCCTGGAAGCCCGCGCCCTCCTCCACGGCCCGCTCCAGATCAGCCGCGGAGGTCGCCGGGTCGGCGAGCGCGCCGAGGTCCTGGGACATCTCGTCCAGGCTGTGCTCGGCCACGGTCTGGTCGGCCAGGGTGCGGTCCTGGAGCGCCACCTGCATGGGCGGGAGATCGAAGCCCCCGTCCGAGATCTCGGGCGACGAGGGCTCGGCCGACGGCTCGGGCTCCGCCCGCGGAGCGGGCTCGGCCAGCTCGCGGGCCGCCACGAAGGGCGAGTTCATCACCTCGGTGGGCAGCGCGGTGTCCTCGGTCTCCAGCGCGGGCTCCCCCTCGTGGGGCTCGCGCGTGTCGTCGACCGACACGGGCGCGGCCCCGTCCTGCGCCTCGCCCGCCTCCGCGTCCAGGCCGAGATCGCCCAGCCCGAACCCGCCCGTCTGGCCGTAGGGCTCCTGGCCCGGCTCGTCGTCGTGCCGGTCGGTGGACAGGTCATCTTCCTTCGAGGCTGGCTGGCGGGGGTCCGTGGCCGGATCGATCCGTAGGCTTTGGGCGCAGTGCGGGCAGGCCGCCGCGCCGCCCATGCGCAGGTACTCGGCGTCGATCTTGAAGCGCTTGCCGCAGGCGTCGCAGAAGGCGTCCACCTCTTCCGGACCGGCCACGGGAGCCGCCGGGCGCAGGTCGGGGGCGATGCGCGTCGGGGCGCGCTTCGGGTGGCGCCGGGAGCGCGGCTGGGCGTCCGCCGGCTCCGCGCTCCCGGCCGGGGCGAAGTCCAGGTCGAGCATGCAGTGCGGGCACTTGGCCTTGCCGCCCATGGCCAGGAACTCGTCGCTGATCTCGTACGTGCGGCTGCACTCCGGACAGCTACCCTTCATGCGTCCATCCTCTCGCAGCCCATCTCACCGTCCCCGCCTCTCGCAGCCCGGCCCCGCACCGTCAGAAGTCCTCGTCTCCGTCGTCCGCCCACACGTCCTCCGGCTTGTCGTCGCCCGGGGTCTTCTTCTTCTCCTCGGGCTTCTTCTTCTCCTCGGCCGTTTTCTTCTTCGCCGCCGGGCGGGGCTCGTCCGCGGCCGGGCTCTTCTTCGTGTCCGTGTCGAGCTTCTTGTCGCTGTCCTCGTCCTCTTCGCCCTTCCAGGAGTCATCGTCCGGCGCGAGCGCGTCCTCGTCCCTGTCCTTCTCCTGCTTCTCCATCTCCTCGCGCTTCTTCTTAAGATCTCCGGTGGCCTCCCAGGGAAGCAACTCCTTGTTCTTCTTCTGATCGTCGGGGAAGAGGTTGTCCTGCTTGGTCTCCTTCTTGGCCTGCTTGAGGACCTCCATGGCGTACAGCTCCTTGACGAAGGCGTCGACCGCCTGCGTGACCGCCTCCTGCGGCCCCTCGGGCACGATCAGGAAGAACTCGCGGAAGGTGTCCTGGCGGGCGACCAGGGCCTCGATCTCGGCGTCGCTGAGCCCGTCCGCGGTGGAGTCCTCCTCGCCCTCGAAGTCCATGCCCTCGTGCGAACGGTACTCGTAGCCCACCCGCAGGGCCCGGTCGTAGCCGTCGGCCTCGAACGCGACGCTGTCCCGCTGCAGCTTCATGTTGCTGACGAGCTTAACCCCGTGGGGCGCGAGCTGGCGCTGGATCACCTCCTCGGCCTCGGCCTCACCCAGGTAGGACGCGTTGGCCTTGGGCCTGCGGGTCTGGGGAGAGTAGTAGCAGCCGGCCAGGCAGGCGGCGCCGACCAGGACCAGGACCGGGAGGGATCGCTCGCGCATGCTCGCTCCTCGCCCCCTGGCGAAAGGCCGGGGTGCCTCGGTTGGTTGTAGACCCTGGCCCGCGCCCCTGTCAACCGCCCGTCCGGGCGACGGGATCTCCGTCCGGCCGCCGGAAAATGGACGCTTGACATCTGGCTATCCAGCGGATTTCCTTAGGGCCGTCCGAGGGCATCCGCCCTGGAGAGTGCGCCGCATGGGCTTCGATCTCGGCATGGTGCTCGGCTTCCTGGTGGTGAGCGGGGTCGCGCTGCTGGCCCTGCTGCTCCTGGGCAAGCTCCTCCGGCCCCACCGGCCCGAGGCGAGCAAGCGGGTCACCTACGAGTGCGGCGAGCCGGCGGTCGGGCCAGCCTGGTTCAACTTCAACAACCGTTTTTACGTCATCGCCCTGGTGTTCGTGGTGTTCGACGTGGAGGTGGCGCTGGTGGTGCCGGTAGCCGTGGTGTTCCGCGAGGCGGTGGCCGCCGGGGCCGGCCTGCTGGCCTTCACCGAGATGTTCCTCTTCCTGGCGGTGCTGCTCGTCGCGCTGGTGTACGTGTGGGCGCGCGGCGACCTCACCTGGGTGCGCGCGCTGACCGCCGGGGAGTGCCGCGAGGTCGAGGTGGGCCCGAGGAGCCCCGCGCCATGAGCGCCGCCGGCGACCGCCCGATCATCGAGGCCGGACCGGAGGGCGGCTTCGCCCTGGGCCCGCTCGACGGCCTGCTCAACCTGGCGCGCAAGCACAGCCTCTGGTACCTGCTCTTCGGCACGGCCTGCTGCGCCATCGAGCTGATGCAGACAGGCGGCCCGCGCGCGGACGCCGACCGCTTCGGCTTCCTGTTCCGGCCCACCCCGCGCCAGGCGGACGTGCTCATCCTGGCCGGCACCATCACCTACCGCATGGCCAGCCGCATCCGCAGGCTGCACGAGCAGATGGCCGAGCCTCGCTACGTGATCGCCATGGGCTCGTGCGCCAACACCGGCGGCCTGTTCCAGGGCAGCTACAGCGTGGTCAAGGGCGGGGATCTCATCGTGCCCGTGGACGTGTACATCCCCGGCTGCCCGCCCCGGCCCGAGGCGCTGCTCGAGGGCCTGATGCTCCTCCAGCAGAAGGTGGAGCGCGAGCCCTACCTCCGGAAGATCCGCGGCGAGCTGCCCCTGCCGGCCGATCCCTGGCCCGCGGGCAAGGAGTGCAAGGAATGAGCCCGGCCGAGGAGCTGGCCACCTGCCAGGCGGCCCTGGCCGGCGCGCTGGGCGAGGCGCCCACGGTGGGCGGCGCCGCGCCCGATCCCGCGGGGGCCGCCGCGCCCGCGGGCGACGCCTGGCTGGAGGTGCCCGCGGCGCGCTGGCGCGAGGCCTGCCGCGCGGCCCGCGACCTGCCCGAGCTCGGCTTCGACTTCCTGCGCAGCCTGGCCGGCGTGGACCGCCCGGAGGCCGGGCGGATCGACGTGGTGGCGCACCTGTTCTCCTACCGCCACCGGCGCGCGCTGGTGCTGCGCACCTCGCTCGAGCGGGCCGCGCCCGAGCTGGACAGCGTGGCGCAGGTGTGGCCCGCGGCCGACTGGCACGAGCGCGAGCTGTGGGATCTGCTGGGCGTGCGGCTGCGCGGCCACCCGGATCTCCGGCGCCTGCTGCTGCCCGAGGACTGGCCGGGCCACCCGCTGCGCAAGGACTGGCAGGAGCCGGCGGAGTACCGCGGCATCCCCACCCGGCGCGAGGCGCGCGCGACCGCCGGCGAGCTGGCCAAGCAGACCTACCTGGCCCCCCGCGGCCTGGGCCGGGATCCGGCCGGCGGCCAGCCTGACGGCGGAGGCGGCGCATGAGCCCCGAGCTGCAGCAGGTCGGGCGCGAGGAGTTCGTGCTCAACATGGGGCCGCACCACCCGGCCACCCACGGGGTGCTGCGCTTCGTGCTGCACACCGACGGCGAGATCATGCGCCGGGCGGTGCCCGAGGTGGGCTACCTGCACCGCGGCCTGGAGAAGCTGGCCGAGGCCCACACCTACGCGGCCTACGTGCCCTTCACCGACCGCATCAACTACCTGGAGTCGATGTTCTGCAACCAGGTGTGGTCGATGGCCGTGGAGCGCCTGCTGGGCCTGCAGGTGCCGCGCCGGGCCGAGTACCTGCGGGTGATCGCCTGCGAGCTGAACCGCATCGCCAACCACTGCATCGCCCTGGGCTCGATCGCCATGGACGTGGGCGCCTACACGCCCTTCGTCTACCTGCTGCGCGAGCGCGAGGCCATCAACGACCTGCTCGAGGCGCTGTGCGGCAACCGCCTGACCTACCACTACGTGCGCATCGGCGGGGTGGCCCACGACGTGGACGAGGGCTGGCAAGGCAAGGTGCGCGCCTACCTGGATCACCTGGAGCCGATCCTGGACGAGCTGCACTCGCTGGTCGGCGGCAACGAGATCCTGGTGCGCAGGCTGGGGGGCGTGGCGGTCATCTGCGCCTCGGACGCGGTCGGCTGGGGCCTGGTCGGCCCGAACCTGCGGGCCTCCGGCGTGGACTGGGACCTGCGGCGTGACCGGCCCTACTCGGTCTACCCGGAGCTCAGCTTCGAGGTGCCGGTGGGCCGCGGGGAGCAGGGCCAGGTGGGCGACTGCTACGACCGCTGGACGGTGCGGGTGGCCGAGATGCGCCAGAGCGTGCGCCTGCTCCGGCAGGCGCTGGAGCGGCTGCCCGCGGGCGACATCCTGGCCAAGGTGCCCCGCTCCATCAAGCCGCCGGCGGGCGAGGTGTACCAGCCCGTGGAGGGCGCCCGCGGGGAGCTGGGGCTGTACCTGGTGTCCGACGGCAGCCCCAAGCCCAGCCGGGCCAAGTGGCGCTCGAGCTCGTTCGCCGCGCTCAGCATCGTCGAGCACCTCAGCCGGGGGCTGATGATCGCGGACCTGGTGGCGCTGATCGCCAGCCTGGACCCGATCGCGCCCGAAGTGGATCGGTGAGGCCATGGAGAGCCTCGTCCAGCACCTCTCCGCGCGTTGGTCCCTGGGCCCCTGGGGCCAGGAGCTGCTGGCCGCCGCGGCCATCCTGCTGGTGGCCGCGCTGGTGTTCGTGGTGGCGCTGACCTACGCGGGGATCATCACCTGGGTCGAGCGGCGGGTGGCCGGCCGCACCCAGAGCCGTGTCGGCCCGAACCGGGTGGGCCCCTTCGGCTTCCTGCAGTGGCTGGCCGACGGCGCCAAGATGATCCTCAAGGAGGACGTGATCCCGGCCCAGGCCGATGGACCCATGTTCCGCCTGGCGCCCTACGCCTGCATGCTGGGGGTGTTCACCGCCTTCGTCAGCGTGCCCTTCGGCCAGCTGCTGATCGCCGCCGATCTGAACGTGGGCATCCTGTTCCTGCTGGCCATCACCTCGCTGGTGGTGGTGGGCGTGCTGATGGCCGGCTGGGCCTCCAACAACAAGTGGAGCCTGCTGGGCGGCGTCCGCTCGGCGGCCCAGATCGTGTCCTACGAGCTGCCGGCCGGCCTGGCGGTGCTGGTGGTGGTCCTGGGCGCGGGCAGCCTGTCCATGCAGGACATCGTGCGCGCCCAGGGCGGGGCGCCCTGGAACTGGTTCGTCTTCCGCGATCCCTTCTGCCTGGTGGCCTTCTTCCTGTACTTCACCGCCGCGGTGGCCGAGGGCAACCGCACGCCCTTCGACCTGCCCGAGGCGGAGAGCGAGCTGGTGGCCGGGTACAACACCGAGTACTCGGGCATCCGCTTCGGCGGCTTCTTCCTGGGCGAGTTCGCCAACATCTACCTGCTGTCCGCCATCGCCACCAGCCTGTTCCTGGGCGGCTGGCAGGTGCCGGGGGTGAGCCCCGCCGAGCAGGCCGGCTCCGTGTGGCTGCAGCTGCTGGGCTTCGCGATCTTCTTCGCCAAGGCCTGGGCGCTGGTGTTCGTGGTGGTCTGGCTGCGCTGGACGCTGCCCAGGCTGCGGGTCGATCAGCTCATGGGGCTGTGCTACCGCTACCTGATCCCGCTGGCCTTCGCCTGCCTGCTGGGCACCAGCCTGCTGCTGCTGGCGGTGGTCCCCGGCTCGGCCCTCGACCTCGGCCTGCGGCTGGGGACGACCGGGCTGGGCGCGCTCGGTGGGGCGCTGTTCGCCTGGCGCGTGGCCCACCACATCCGGCGGGCGGGCGACCGCGTGAGCCTGGACGTGCTGCAGCGCGGGGCGCGCGGCGCGTTCGATCCGGCCTGGCAGACGCGGCGCTACGGCGCCTTCCGCAAGGCCGCCCGCGGCCAGGAGGAGCGCTGATGGGCGCGCTGGCGAGCTACCTCCGCGCCATCGGCCGGACCGTGCTGAGCGTGGGCGACGGCCTGGCGGTGACCTTCTCCTACCTGCTGCGCGCGCCCGTGACCCTGCAGTACCCCGACCGGATGCGGGTGCCGGTGATCGAGCTGCTGCCCGAGCGCAGCCGCGGCATGCTGGAGGTCGATCTCGATCTGTGCACCGGCTGCGCCGCCTGCGACCGGGCCTGCCCCATCGACTGCATCGCGCTCGAGGTGGTCAAGCACGCCGAGCGCGGCCGGCTGATCCAGCGCTTCGACATCGATCTGGGCAAGTGCATGTTCTGCGGGCTGTGCACTGAGGCCTGCCCCACCGGCGCCATCCGCCACAGCCACGAGTTCGAGGGCGGCACCGGTGACGTGCGCGCCCTGGTGGTGCCCTTCGTGGACGCGCCGCGGCAGCCGGCCAAGGCCAAGCAGGAGCCGCCGCCCGCGCCCAAGCCGCTGGGCTCCATCCTGCGCGCCCGCATGCCCGGGCCCTGGGACCGGCCGCGGCCGCCCGCCCGGCCAGAGGGAGGCGAGCATGCCGGCTGATCCGGGCCTGGTGGAGCGCGCCTGGTCGCTCGCGGATCTCGCCTTCTACGGCCTGGCCGCCCTCAGCGTGGGCTGCGGCCTGTACGCGGCGCTCTCGCGCAACATCGTGCGGTCGGTGTTCTCGCTGCTGGGCACCTTCCTGGGCGTGGCCGGCCTGTACGCCTGCCTGGCCGCGGACTTCGTGGCGGTGGTGCAGCTGCTGGTTTACGTGGGCGGCATCCTGGTGCTGATGCTGTTCGCGGTCATGCTGACCAGCCGCATCGAGGTGGCCTCCCGCTCCAACCGCTACCCGGGCTTGCCGTCCACGGCCCTCGGGCTGCTGCTGGGCGCGGGGGCGGCGGTGATGCTGGTGGCGCTCGCGCTGCTGGCGCCCTGGGCCCCCGCCGAGGCGCCCCTGCCCTACGCGCCCACCACCGTCGAGCTGGGCCGCATCCTGCTCACCAGGGGATTGCTGCCCTTCGAGCTCCTGGGGCTGGTGCTGCTGGCCGTGGTGATCGGCGCGGTGGTGATCGCCAGGCGCGAGGAGGGCGGGCGATGATCCAGGTCGGCCTGCCGCACTTCCTGGTGGTGGCGGCGCTGCTGTTCGCCGCGGGGCTCGCCTGCGCGCTGGTGCGCCGCAGCGCCATCGCGGTGCTGGTCGGCATCGAGCTGATGCTGAACGCGGCCGGGCTCAACCTGGTGGCCTTCTCGCGCTACGGCTCGGGCACGCTCGACGGCCAGCTCTTCGCCCTGTTCCTGATCGTGCTGGCCGCGGCCGAGGCGGCCGTGGTGCTGGCGCTGGTGCTGGCCATCCACCGCCGCACCCGCGAGGCGGACGTGGATCACCTGGACACCCTGAAGGGCTGACGCGCATGCTGGTGGCCTCGAACAGCCTGTGGTTGATCCCCGCCCTGCCGCTGCTGGGCGCGGCGCTGACCTTCCTGTTCGGCCGCGGCCTGCAGCGGGCGCTGGGCGAGCGCGCGGCCGGCCTGCCCGCGGTGGCGCTGTCCTGGGCCGCCTGCGCGGTGGCCGTCGCCTCGTTCGTCGAGCTGCTCGGCTTGCCCGAGGGCAGCGCGCTGTGGTCGCGCCTGTGGCCCTGGTTCCAGGTCGGCCCGGTGGGCGTGGACCTCGCCTTCGCCATGGATCCCCTGTCGGCCATGATGGCGCTGGTGGTCACCTTCGTCGGCAGCCTGATCCACGTCTACAGCCTGGGCTACATGCACCGCGACCCGGCCTTCTGGCGCTTCTTCGCCTACCTGAACCTGTTCATGTTCTCCATGCTCACCCTGGTGCTGGCCGACAACCTGCTGCTCATGTTCGTCGGCTGGGAGGGCGTGGGGCTGTGCTCCTACCTGCTGATCGGCTTCTGGTACACGGAGCTCGCCAACGCCCGGGCCGGCATGAAGGCCTTCGTGGTCAACCGGGTGGGCGACTTCGGCTTCCTGATCGGGCTGATGATCCTGTTCTGGAGCCTGGGCGGCGACTGGACCGCCTCCGGCTGGCGGCCCGCGGGCGGGGCCTCGCTCACCTTCCGCGAGCTGCCGGGTCTGATGGCCGCGGTGCAGGGCAAGGAGCTGTGGGGCGTGGCGGTGCCCACGCTGGCGGGCCTGTTCCTGTTCCTGGGCGCCACCGGCAAGTCGGCCCAGATCCCGCTGTACGTGTGGCTGCCCGACGCCATGGCCGGCCCCACCCCGGTCTCGGCGCTGATCCACGCCGCCACCATGGTGACCGCCGGCGTGTACATGGTGGCCCGCATGAACTTCCTGTACGTGCTGTCGCCCGAGGCCATGACGGTGGTGGCCGTGGTGGGCGTGGGCACGGCGCTGTTCGCCGCCACCATCGGGCTGCTGCAGCACGACATCAAGAAGGTGCTGGCCTACTCCACGGTGAGCCAGCTCGGCTTCATGTTCCTGGGCGTGGGGGTAGGCGCCTTCTGGGCCGGCAGCTACCACCTGCTGACCCACGCCTTCTTCAAGGCCTGCCTGTTCCTGGGGGCCGGCTCGGTCATCCTGGCCATGCACCACGAGCAGGACATGCGCAGGATGGGCGGCCTGGGTCAGGTCATGCCCATCACCCGCTGGACCTACTGGTTCGCCTGCGTGGCCATCTCGGGCTTCCCCATCGCCGCGGGCTTCTTCTCCAAGGACGAGATCCTGTGGCAGGCCTTCAACGCCAACAGCCTGTACGTGCCCGGCTGGAGCCTGTGGCTGGTGGGCGCGCTCACCGCCGGGCTGACCTCCTTCTACATGTGGCGCTCCTACTTCCTGACCTTCACCGGCCCGCTGGCCAGGCTGACCGCCCACGGGCACGACCACGCGGACGGTCACGGGCACGTCGACGAGCCGCCGGAGCCCGAGGAGCAGCGGCCGGTCATCACCGTGGTGCTGGTGGTGCTGGCGGCGGGCGCGCTGCTGTCCAGCTTCCTGGGCCTGCCCGAGGTGCTCACCGAGGTCCACCCGACCCTCGAGCACTTCCTGGCCCCGGTGTTCGGCGCCGCCGAGGGCCTGGCCCGGGTGTACAGCCCGGAGGAGGCGCACGGCCTGGAGCTCGCGCTGATGCTGGCCTCCGTGGCCGTGGCGACGCTCGGCCTGGGGCTGGCCTGGTGGCTGTACCGTGGGCGCAAGAGCGACCTGCCCGCCCGGCTGCAGGCGCGCCTGCCCGGCCTGCACGGTTTCGTCTACCAGAAGTACAAGGTGGACGAGGCCTACCAGGCCACGTTCGTGCTGGGCACGGTGAGCCTGAGCCGGGTGCTGGCCTGGTTCGACCTCAAGGTGATCGATGGGCTGGTCAACCTGACGGGCGTGCTCACCCGCGCCTTCGCCTGGGTGGACGGCTGGATCGACCAGCACCTGGTGGACGGGCTGGTCGACGCCGTGGCCCGCGTCACGCGCGGCGCCGGCGGGGCGCTGCGCAGGCTGCAGACCGGACGCCTGCCGAGCTACCTGGTCGGCCTGGCCCTGGGCCTGCTGCTGGCCGCGGTGTTGACCCGCTTCCTGGTGGATCTGGCCGCCTGAGGCCACGCACGGGGTACGCGACACGATGCCAACCCTAAGCAATTCGAGCCTGCTCTCGTGGATCACCTTCGCGCCGCTGCTGGCCATGGGCGGCATCGGCCTGCTGCTGCTCACCCGGCCGCTGACCCGGCTGCCGCAGGCCGTGCTCGACCAGGCCAGCCGCGCGCTGGCGCTGCTCGGCTCGGCGGCCTCCCTGGGGCTGACCGCCGTGGTGTGGCTGGGCTTCGACTCCCGGGCCTCCGGGCTGCAGTTCGTCCACCACGCGGTGTGGATCCAGGCCTTCAACATCGAGTACTTCATGGGGATCGACGGCCTGTCGATCACCATGGTCATGCTGACCGCGCTCGTCTCCTTCATCGCCGTGCTGGCCTCGCTGCCCTGGGGCATCCCCAGGGACGACGCGGGCCATGCGAGCCCGGTCCCCGGGGCGAAGAACGGCCAGCACTTCTCCCGGCGCTCGGTGCCGGGCTACATGGCGCTGCTGATGCTGCTGGAGACCGCCATGTTCGGGGTGTTCTGCGCCCTCGACTTCTTCCTGTTCTACGTGTTCTGGGAGCTGATGCTGCTGCCCATGTACTTCCTGATCGGCATCTGGGGCGGCCCGCGCAAGGAGTACGCCGCCATCAAGTTCTTCCTCTACACCCTGGCCGGCTCGGTGCTGATGCTGCTGGGGATGCTGGCGCTGTACTTCGCCTCCAATCCGACCACGCTGGTCGACGGCTCCCCGGCCAACCACACCTTCAACCTCATCAAGCTGGCCACCGAGAACGACTTCGGCAGCGTGGGCAACCTGCTGGGCATGGCCTTCCCCAAGGTCGTCTGGGTGGGGCTGTTCATCGCCTTCGCCATCAAGATCCCCATGTTCCCCTTCCACACCTGGCTGCCGGACGCGCACGTGGAGGCGCCCACCCCCATCTCGGTCATCCTGGCGGGCATCCTGCTGAAGATGGGCGCCTACGGCATCCTGCGCCTGAACTTCGCCATCCTGCCCGAGGCGACCGTCTGGGCCCAGTGGGGCATGGCCATCTTCGGCACCATCAACATCGTGTACGCGGCCTTCGTGTGCATGGCGCAGAAGGATCTCAAGAAGCTGATCGCCTACTCCTCCGTCAGCCACATGGGCTTCGTGCTGCTGGGCATGGCGGCCTTCACCGAGGCCGGCATCGACGGCGCGGTGCTGCAGATGTGGAACCACGGTATCATCAGCCCGGCGCTGTTCCTGATCGCCGGGGTGATCTACGACCGCGCCCACCACCGGGAGATCCTGGGCTTCGGCGGCCTGGCCAAGGTGATGCCGGAGTACACCGCGATCATGGGCCTGACCTTCATGGCCTCCCTGGGCCTGCCCGGGCTGAACGGCTTCATCAGCGAGGCGCTGTGCTTCCTGGGCGCGTTCCCGGTGTTCACCGTGCTGACCGTCATCTCGGCCAGCGCGGTGATCATCACCGCGGCCTACTACCTGTGGACCATCCAGCGCATGTTCCTCGGGCCGCTGAACGAGAGGTACAAGGGGCTCAAGGACCTGCTGTGGCGCGAGCGCCTGACGCTCTACCCGCTGGCGGCGCTCATGCTGCTGCTCGGCTTCTACCCCATGCCCATCCTGGACCTCATGCAGCACGGCCTGCACGAGCTGGTGGCGCCGCTGGCCCGGGCGATCGGACTCTGAAGCCATGCAAGGACCGCTCAGCAGCCTGGCCAGCCTGCCCTACGTGACGCCCGAGCTCCTGGTGGGCGGCGCGGCGGTGGTGGTGTTGCTGCTCTCGGCCTTCGTGCGCGGCCCGGCCGGCCGCTGGCTGTTCCCCCTGCTGAGCTTGGCGGCGCTGCTGGGCGCGCTCGCCTGGCTGGTGTGGTTCGGCCTGGCCGGCGGCTGCCTGGGCCTGCTGTTCGGCGGGCTGCTGGCCTGCGACCGGCTGGGGCTCGTCTTCCGCGGGCTGGTGCTGGCGGCCGCGGCCCTGGCCCTGGTGCTGTCCGCCGGGAGCCCGACGCTCGCGCCCGCGCGGCGCGGGGAGTACCACGGGCTGGTGCTGGCGCTCACCGCGGCCCTCGGGCTGCTGGCCTGCGTGAACCACCTGCTCATGCTGTACGTGGCGATCGAGTCGGTCAGCCTGCTGTCCTACCTGCTCACCGGCTGGGACAAGGCGCGCGGGCGCAGCCTGGAGGCGGCCCTCAAGTACGCGCTGTACGGCGGGGTGGCCTCGGCCGTCGGCCTGTTCGGCATGAGCCTGCTGTACGGGCTGCTGGGCGACCTCAGCCTGCAGGGGCTGCACACCGCCCTGGTGGAGGGGACCGCGCTGGCCTCCCCGGCCGGGCAGTGGGCCGCCTGGGCCGGGCTGGTGTGCCTGCTGGCGGGCCTGGGCTTCAAGGTGGCCGCGGTGCCCTTCCACATGTGGGCCCCGGACGCCTACGAGGGCGCGCCCACGCCCTTCGCCGGGCTGCTGTCGGTGGCCCCCAAGGCGGCGGCCTTCGCCGTGCTCCTGCGGGTGCTGTGGGGCCTGTTCTCTCCGCCCGGCAGCCTGGGCCCGGCGCTGGACATGCCCGTGCCCTGGCTGGCCCTGGTGGGGGGCCTGAGCGCGCTCAGCATGACGCTCGGCAACCTGACCGCGCTCGTCCAGGACAGCGTGAAGCGCATGCTGGCCTACTCCTCCATCGCCCACGCGGGGTACATCCTGCTGGGCGTCCTGGCGGGCGGCCAGGACGGTTTCGAGTCGGTCAGCCTGTACCTGATCGTGTACGCGCTGATGAACCTGGGGGCCTTCGCGGCCGTGTCCGCGGTCAGCCGAGCCCACCCCGACCCGGTGGCCGGCGAGCAGCTCGGGGCCTTCCGCGGGCTGGGGCGGCGCTCGCCGCTCCTGGCGCTCGCCCTGGCGGTGCTGCTCATCTCGCTGATCGGCCTGCCGCCCACGGCCGGCTTCGTCGGCAAGCTCTACCTGTTCGCCGCGGTGCTGTGGAAGGGCGGCTTCTGGTACGTGCTGCTGGCCGTGGTGGGGGTGGTGAACGCGGTCATCTCGCTGGCCTACTACGCCCGGGTGCTGAAGGCCATGTACCTGGAGGCCGGCCCCGAGGGCGCCCCGGCCGTGCCCGCGGGCAACACGGCCGGGCTGGTGGCCGTGGTGACCGCCGTGGCCGTCCTGGCGCTGGGCGTGTTCTGGCAGCCGCTGGCGGTGCTGGCCACCTGGTCCACGCAGGTGTTCTACTAGCCGAGCTTCAGCTCGACCTGAGCGTCGCCAGCGCGCGCTCGCGGGCGGCCGGGGAGAGCTCCGCGGCCTTGCCCTGGTAGAGCCCCGCCCCGCCCCCGCCCCGGCCGCCGAGCGCCGCGGCCACCTGGGGACCGAGGGCCTTCAGCCTGTCCGCCGGGCCGGCCAGCACGAACAGGCCCTTGCCCGTCAGCAGGGCGAGCCCCTGCGGACACAGCTCCAGGAAGGCCCGGGCCACGGCCTGCAGGCAGGCCATGTCGGCCTCGGGCCGGTGCAGGCTGGCCGGCTGCGGGCCGCGGGACAGCTCCCGCGCCAGGTGCAGGGCCAGCTCGGACTGGAGCTGGCGGCGCTGGACGCCCGCCTCGCGGAGCTCGGCCTGCAGGCGCGAGACGGCCGCCGGGTGATCCGCCGGCGGGCAGGACAGCAGCTCCCCGAGCGCGCGCTGGTGCGCGACCGCCTGGCCGAGCTCGCGCAGCACCCGCCCACCGGCCAGGAAGAACACCCGCGTGCCCCCCCTCAGCCGCTCGGTGCCCGTGAGGGCGACGGCCTGCAGCTCGGCGGTGGAGGCCACGTGGGTCCCGCCGCAGGTGTTGAGATCCACGCCCTCGATCTCCACCAGCCGGTAGGGGCCGGCGAATCCCTCGGGCAGGATGCGGGAGCGCACCGGCAGGGTCTGGAACTCCTCCGCGCTCACCCAGCGGGTGCGCACCGGGCGGGCCTGGCGGACGATCTCGTTCGCCCGCGCCTGGAGGCCGGCCAGCGCCGCCAGGTCGAGCCCGTCCTGACCCAGCTCGAGGTCGGAGCGGTCCGGCCCCAGGTGGAAGGCCGTGGTGGGCCAGCCGAACTCGGCCAGCGCCAGCGCGGTCAGGATGTGCTGGGCGGAGTGCTGCTGCATGTGATCGAGGCGCCGCGCCCAGTCGAGCTCCAGCGCCACCTCCCGCCCGACCTCGACGGCCTCGGCCAGGAGGTGCAGCACCCGCCCGTCGGCCGTCTTCTGCAGGCCGAGCAGCGCCTGCCCGTCGAGGGTGCCGGCGTCGGCGGGCTGACCCCCGCCCTCGGGGTAGAAGAGCGTGTCCTCGAGCTCGACCAGGAAGCCGCCCTGCGCGGGCGCGCAGGCGACCGCGCGGGCGCGCAGCGAGGTCAGGTGGGCGTCCCTCTGGTACGCATTCAGGCGCGGCGCGTCCATGGACACCAGACCTACCACAGCCCGATACCGCTGCACACCCTTCCCCCTGGTGACAAAGATCGCCATGGGTTAGCCTCAGGGGGTCGTCGGGTGGAATGCCTCGAGCGCCGGAGGTTCTGCATGCCCTCGAAAGCCATCGCGATCCCGTCCGCGGCCCTCGTCCTGCTCGCCCTGGTCGGCCCGTCGTGCGACGGCGCGGGGGAGCCGGGCCCCGGCGTCTCCACGGAGGAGCTGGCCGTCCAGAAGCCCTCGCCGCGGCGCGCCGGAACGAAGGCGGCCTGGGTGGTGGACGAGGTCCTGGTCACCCTGCGAGCAGGGCAGGAGGAGGGTGCCGCGCAGGCCATGGCCGGGGCGCTGGGCCACCGCGTCGAGCGACGTCTGCGGTTCGAGTCCGCGCCGGAATCCACGCTCAACCGCACCTACCTGCTGCGCCTGACCAGCGGCGTGGACGTCGAGCAGGCCATCGCGGAGCTGACCAAGCAACCCGGGGTGGAGGCCGCCCAGCCCAACTACCTCTACTTCCCCAGCGAGGTCCCCAGCGATCCCTACTTCAACATGGCCTGGGCCCACCGGAACCTGGGCGGCAACGCGCCCTTCCAGGGGAACGCCGGCCTGTACAACCCGGATCCGCGCGTGGCCGACATGGACATGGACACCCCGGAGGCCAACGACGAGATCGCCCGGCGCGGCTTCACCCCGAGCACGATCATCGTCGGGGTCATCGACTCCGGCGTGGACTACACCCACCCGGACCTGGCCGCGGTGATGTGGCCGGGCCTCGGCTACGACTTCTACTCGAACGACACGAACCCGATGGACGAGGACAGCCACGGCACCCACGTGGCCGGGGCCATCGCCGCGATCCACAACTCGATCGGCGTCTACGGCACCACGACCAACGTCCAGATCATGGCGCTGCGGTTCATCGGGCCGACCGGCGGCAGCACCGCCAACGCCATCGCGGCGATCAACTACGGCGTCACCAACGGCGCCAAGGTGCTCAACAACAGCTGGGGTGGCGGCGCCTACGACGCGAGCCTGGCCGCGGCGATCGCCGCGGCGCGTGACCAGGGTGTGGTCTTCGTGGTCGCGTCGGGCAACGACGGCACCGACAACGACACCACGCCCTCCTACCCGGGCAACTACCCCTACGAGAACGTCATCTCGGTCGGCGCCTCCAGCGCCTGGGGCGACGGCTCGCTGTTCTCCAACTACGGCCTGAACACGGTCCACCTCTACGCCCCGGGCGAGGAGATCGTCTCCACCACCCCGAACATCCTGACCGGCTACCCCGAGAGCCTCTACCAGATCTGCATGTGGGACACCGCCAACAGCGTCTGGCTGTCGTGGAGCGGGACCTCGATGGCCGCGCCCCACGCCTCGGGCGCGGCGGCCATCGTGTACGGCCTGGCGCCGAACCTGATCACCGGCTGGGCGGGCATGACCCAGGTCCAGCGGGTGAGCGCCATCCGCCAGCGGCTCATGGATCGCAGCCAGCGCTGGGCCTCGCTGGCCGGCCTGTCGGTCACCGGTGGGCACCTCAACGTCTTCAACCTGGTCGAGGAAGACGCGACCGCCCCGGCCACGCCCACCCTCGGCGTGCACCTCACCCAGAGCCGGCGGGTGCTCCTGCGCACGACCGCCACGGGCGACGACGGCAACGCGGGGCAGGCCAACTACTACGACCTGCGGGTGGCCGAGGGCGCCACCTTCGACTACGCCACGGCCGAGCCGATCCTCGGGCTGTGGACCCCGTCCCCGGTCGGGCAGGTGGACAACTTCACCATCGGCGGCCTCTCGCCGGGGACGACCTACCGCTTCGGCCTCGAGGTGGTGGACAACGCCGGCAACCGGAGCGCCCTGTCGAACGTGGTGGTCATCACCACACCCGCCGAGACCGTCCTGCTCGACGACGACGTCGAGGGGGGGCTCAACGGCTGGACCGGAGACTGGGGCCAGGTCACCGCTCAGAGCCACAGCCCGACCCACAGCTGGACGGACAGCCCCGGGGGCAACTATCCGAACAACGCCAACCTCTACCTGGTCTCGCCCGAGATCGTGGCGAACGATCAGCTGATCCGGCTCAGTTTCTGGCAGCGCTACGATCTGCAGGCCAACGCGGACTACGGCAGGATCCAGATCCGCACCTACGACGGCGCCACCTGGTCGGCCTGGACCAGCGTGGATCAGGTCACCGGCACCAACACCACCTGGCACGAGTGGGCCGGCACGATCCTCGCGACCGGCCAGCGGGTCCAGCTCCGTTTCTGGCTGTCGTCGAACGCCAGCACCCGCCGGGACGGGTGGTACCTCGACGACATCCTCGTCACCGCGGCCGGCGACGCGCCCGACACGCTGGTCGTCGACGAGACCTTCGGCAACGCGACCAACTGGACCCTGACCCCCACCTGGGCCGTGCAGGGCGGGGTGCTGGACGACAGCCCGGGGGCCAACTACCGAGACAACAACCGCTCCTCGGCCACCTTCTCGGCCGGGGTCGATCTGAGCGACGCGGTGTCCGCCTCGATCAGCTTCGACCTGGTGTCCTGCGCCTACGAGCAGAACTATGACTGGTTGATCTGGGAGTACAGCCTGGACAACGTCCAGTGGCGGATCATCACCGGCTTCACCGGCACCGCCAGCGGCGCGCAGGAGGTGAACCTCACCCCGCTGATCGGCTACGACACCGTCTACTTCCGCTTCCGCTCGTACACCGACTACACCGTCAACCAGGCCGGCTGCCGGCTGGACAACCTCCAGATCTGGATCAAGGAGCCGGCCACCTGTACCGGCGATCCGGACTGCGACGACGGGGACGCCTGCAACGGTGCGGAGACCTGCGTGGTCGCCACAGGCAGCTGCCTGCCCGGCACCCCGCTGGTCTGCGACGACGGCAACCTCTGCACCACGGACTCCTGCGTCCCGGCCACGGGCTGCAGCAACGTCACCAACACCCTGCCCTGCCCGGACGGGAACCTGTGCAACGGGAACGAGGTCTGCGCCGCGGGCTCCTGCCAGGCCGGCACCCCGCTGGTCTGCAACGACGGGAACGTCTGCACCACGGACTCCTGCGTCCCGGCCACGGGCTGCAGCACCGCGAACAACACCCTGCCCTGCCCGGACGGCAACCTCTGCAACGGGAACGAGGTCTGCTCCGCGGGCTCCTGCCAGGCCGGCACCCCGCTCGTCTGCAACGACGGGAACGCCTGCACCACGGACTCCTGCGTCCCGGCCACGGGCTGCAGCAACGTCAACAACACCGTCCCCTGCCCAGACGGCAACCTGTGCAACGGCAACGAGGTCTGCGCCGCGGGCTCCTGCCAGGCCGGCACCCCGCTGGTCTGCGACGACGGCAACCTCTGCACCACGGACTCCTGCGTCCCGGCCACGGGCTGCAGCACCGCGAACAACACCCTGCCCTGCCCGGACGGCAACCTGTGCAACGGGAACGAGGTCTGCTCCGCGGGCTCCTGCCAGGCCGGCACCCCGCTGGTCTGCAACGACGGCAACCTCTGCACCACGGACTCCTGCGTCCCGGCCACGGGCTGCAGCACCGCGAACAACACCCTGCCCTGCCCGGACGGCAACCTCTGCAACGGGAACGAGGTCTGCTCCGCGGGCTCCTGCCAGGCCGGCACCCCGCTCGTCTGCAACGACGGGAACGCCTGCACCACGGACTCCTGCGTCCCGGCCACGGGCTGCAGCAACGTCAACAACACCGTCCCCTGCCCAGACGGCAACCTGTGCAACGGCAACGAGGTCTGCGCCGCGGGCTCCTGCCAGGCCGGCACCCCGCTGGTCTGCGACGACGGCAACCTCTGCACCACGGACTCCTGCGTCCCGGCCACGGGCTGCAGCACCGCGAACAACACCCTGCCCTGCCCGGACGGCAACCTCTGCAACGGCAACGAGGTCTGCTCCGCGGGCTCCTGCCAGGCCGGCACCCCGCTCGTCTGCAACGACGGGAACGTCTGCACCACGGACTCCTGCGTCCCGGCCACGGGCTGCAGCAACGTCAACAACACCGTCCCCTGCCCAGACGGGAACCTGTGCAACGGGAACGAGGTCTGCTCCGCGGGCTCCTGCCAGGCCGGCACGCCGCTCACCTGCAACGACGGCAACCTCTGCACCACGGACTCCTGCGTCCCGGCCACGGGCTGCGCCTACGCCAACAACGCGCTGCCCTGCCCGGACGGCGACCTCTGCAACGGCAACGAGGCCTGCTCCGCGGGCTCGTGCCAGGCCGGCACGCCGCTCACCTGCAACGACGGCAACCTCTGCACCACGGACTCCTGCGTCCCGGCCACGGGCTGCAGCAACGTCAACAACACCGTCCCCTGCCCAGACGGGAACCTGTGCAACGGGAACGAGGTCTGCGCCGCGGGCTCCTGCCAGGCCGGCACCCCGCTCGTCTGCAACGACGGCAACCTCTGCACCACGGACTCCTGCGTCCCGGCCACGGGCTGCAGCAACGCGAACAACACCCTGCCCTGCCCGGACGGCGACCTGTGCAACGGGAACGAGGCCTGCTCCGCGGGCTCGTGCCAGGCCGGCACCCCGCTCGTCTGCAACGACGGCAACGTCTGCACCACGGACTCCTGCGTCCCGGCCACGGGCTGCAGCTACGCCAACAACACCCTGCCCTGCCCGGACGGCGACCTCTGCGACGGCGCTGAGGCATGCTCCGGCGGCTCGTGCCAGGCCGGCACCCCGCTCGTCTGCAACGACGGCAACGTCTGCACCATGGACTCCTGCGTCCCGGCCACGGGCTGCGCCTACCCCGCCAACACCGGCCCCTGCGACGACGCCGACGATTGCACCATGGCCGACGCCTGCGCGGCCGGCACCTGCCAGGGCGACCCGCTGGACGCGGACGGCGACACCTACGTGCCGCTGGCCTGCCTCGGCACGGACTGCGACGACACCGACCCCGCCGTCAACCCCGGCGCCTTCGAGGGTGGGCTGGGCGATCCCACGTGCGCCGACGGGCTGGACAACGACTGCGACGGCAACACCGACCTGGAGCAGCCGTCGTGCTCGGTCTGCTCGGGCAACGGCGACTGCTCGGACGGCAACGCCTGCAACGGCGACGAGATCTGCGCCGCCGGCTCGTGCGAGGCCGGCACCCCGCTCACCTGCGACGACGGCAACCTCTGCACCACCGACTCCTGCAACCCGGCCACGGGCTGCGCCTACGCCAACAACACCCTGCCCTGCCCCGACGGCAACCTGTGCAACGGCAGCGAGGTCTGCGCCGCGGGCGCGTGCCAGGCCGGCACTCCCCTGACCTGCAACGATGGGAACGTCTGCACCACCGACTCCTGCGTCCCGGCCACGGGCTGCAGCTTTGCCCCCAACACGGCCTCCTGCGCGGACGGCGACCTCTGCGATGGCGCCGAGGTCTGCTCCGGCGGCACCTGCCAGGTCGGCACGCCGCTCACCTGCAACGACGGCAACGTCTGCACCACGGACTCCTGCGTCCCGGCCACGGGCTGCAGCTTCGTCCCCAACACGGCCTCCTGCGCGGACGCCGACCTCTGCGACGGCGACGAGGTCTGCTCCGGCGGCACCTGCCAGTCTGGCACCCCGCTCGTCTGCAACGACGGCAACGTCTGCACCACGGACTCCTGCGTCCCGGCCACGGGCTGCAGCTTCGTCCCCAACACGGCCTCGTGCGCGGACGGCAACTTGTGCAACGGCAGCGAGGTCTGCGCCGGCGGCGCCTGCCAGGCCGGCACCCCCCTGACCTGCAGCGACGGCAACGTCTGCACCACCGACTCCTGCGTCCCGGCCACGGGCTGCAGCTTCGTCCCCAACACGGCCTCCTGCGCGGATGGCAACTTGTGCAACGGCAGCGAGGTCTGCGCCGGCGGCGCCTGCCAGGCCGGCACCCCCCTGACCTGCAACGACGGCAACGTCTGCACCTCGGACTCCTGCGTCCCGGCCACGGGCTGCAGCTTCGTCCCCAACACGGCCTCCTGCGCGGACGGCGACCTCTGCGATGGCGCCGAGGTCTGCTCCGGCGGCACCTGCCAGGCCGGCACGCCGCTCACCTGCAACGACGGCAACGTCTGCACCACCGACTCCTGCGTCCCGGCCACAGGCTGCGCCTTCGCCAACAACGCGCTGCCCTGCTCGGACGGCGACCTCTGCAACGGCAACGAGGCCTGCTCCGCGGGCTCGTGCCAGGCCGGCGCCCCGCTGGTCTGCGACGACGGCAACTCCTGCACCACGGACTCCTGCGCCCCGGCCACGGGCTGCAGCTATGCCCCCAACACCCTCTCCTGCGCGGACGGCGATCTCTGCAACGGGGACGAGGCCTGCTCCGCCGGCACCTGCCAGGCCGGCACACCGCTGAGCTGCAATGACGGCAACGTCTGCACCTCGGACTCCTGCGCCCCGGCCACGGGCTGCAGCAATGTCCCCAACACGGTCTCCTGCTCGGACGGCGATCAGTGCAACGGCAGCGAGGCCTGCGCGGCCGGCACCTGCCAGGCCGGCACCCCGCTCGTCTGCGACGACGGCAACTCCTGCACCACGGACTCCTGCGCCCCGGCCACGGGCTGCAGCTATGCCCCCAACACCCTCTCCTGCGCGGACGGCGATCTCTGCAACGGGGACGAGGCCTGCTCCGCCGGCACCTGCCAGGCCGGCACACCGCTCGCCTGCGACGACGGCAACCTCTGCACCACGGACTCGTGCGACCCGTTCACGGGCTGCGTGCTAGTGGACAACACCCTCTCCTGCGCGGACGGCGACCTCTGCAACGGCGCCGAGGTCTGCGCCGGCGGGAGCTGCCAGCCGGGCACGCCGCTCGCCTGCGACGACGGCAACGCCTGCACCACGGACTCGTGCGCCCCGGCCACGGGCTGCGCTTACACCGGCAACGCCGATCCATGCGACGACGGCGACCCCTGCTCCGAGGGCGACACCTGCGCGCTCGGCGCCTGCCAGGGCGCGCCGCTGGACGCGGACGACGACGGCTACGCGCCCTTCGCCTGCGGCGGCGTGGACTGCGACGACGGCAACGTCAGCGTCAACCCCGGGATGTTCGAGGGCGGCCTGGGCGATCCGACCTGCAGCGACGGCCTGGACAACGACTGCGACGGGAACGTGGACGCGGAGCAGCCCTCGTGCTCGGTGTGCGCGCAGGACCTGGACTGCGACGACGGCAACGCCTGCAACGGCGACGAGACCTGCGCCGCCGGGAGCTGCCAGGCCGGCACGCCGCTCTCCTGCGACGACGGCAACGTCTGCACCACGGACTCCTGCGTCCCGGCCACGGGCTGCGCCTTCGAGCCCAACACGCTCCCCTGCCCGGACGGCGACACGTGCAACGGCGACGAGGCGTGCGCCGGCGGCGCCTGCCAGCCGGGCACCCCGCTCGTCTGCGACGACGGCGACGCCTGCGACGGCCTCGAGGGCTGCGACCCGGCCTCGGGCTGCGTCCCGGGCACCCCGCTCATCTGCGACGACGGCGACGTCTGCGACGGCCTCGAGGGCTGCGATCCGGCCTCGGGCTGCGTGGCCGGCACCCCGCTCGCCTGCGACGACGGCGACGCCTGCACCGGCGCCGAGAGCTGCGACCCGCTCCTCGGCTGCCAGGTGGGCACCCCGCTCGTCTGCGACGACGCCAACCCCTGCACCGACGACGGCTGCGAGCCCGCCGCGGGCTGCGCCTTCTCCCCGAACAGCGCCCCCTGCGACGACGGCAACCCCTGCACCGGGGGCGACACCTGCGCGGCCGGCGCCTGCCAGCCCGGAGCCAACACCTGCCAGTGCAGCGCGGACGCGGACTGCGCGCCCTTCGAGGACGCGGACCTGTGCAACGGCACCCTGGTCTGCCAGAGCCCCGCCTGCGTGGTGGATCCCGCGACCGTGGTGGTGTGCGATCCCACCGCCGACACGGACTGCCGCCAGGCGGCCTGCGACCCGGCGACGGGCGCCTGCTCCCTGGTGGACCGGCCCGACGCCACCCCCTGCGACGACGGCGACGGCTGCACCTCGGCCGACGCCTGCCTGGCCGGCGTGTGCACCGGCACCCCGCTCGCCTGCGACGATGGCGACACCTGCAACGGCGTGGAGAGCTGCGATCCGCTCCTCGGCTGCCAGGTGGGTGCCCCGCTCGTCTGCGACGACGCCAACCCCTGCACCGACGACGGCTGCGAGCCCGCCGCGGGCTGCGCCTTCTCCCCGAACAGCGCCCCCTGCGACGACGGCAACCCCTGCACCGGGGGCGACACCTGCGCGGCCGGCGCCTGCCAGCCCGGAGCCAACACCTGCCAGTGCAGCGCGGACGCGGACTGCGCGCCCTTCGAGGACGCGGACCTGTGCAACGGCACCCTGGTCTGCCAGAGCCCCGCCTGCGTGGTGGATCCCGCGACCGTGGTGGTGTGCGATCCCACCGCCGACACGGACTGCCGCCAGGCGGCCTGCGACCCGGCGACGGGCGCCTGCTCCCTGGTGGACCGGCCCGACGCCACCCCCTGCGACGACGGCGACGGCTGCACCTCGGCCGACGCCTGCCTGGCCGGCGTGTGCGCCGGGACCCCGCTCGCCTGCGACGACGGCAACCCGTGCACCGAGGACGGCTGCGAAGCGGCCGACGGCGCCTGCCGGCACGCAGCGCTCCCGGAGGGGACGGCCTGTCCGGACGGGACATGCCAGGCCGGGGTGTGCCAGCCCGGACAGGACGGGGGCGACGGCGGCGCCAGCGATCCGGACCTGACACACGTGAGCGGCGGCGGCTGCGTGTGCGGAGCCTCGAGCTCGCCCCTGGAGGCCGGCCTGCTCGGCCTGGGGCTGGCCCTGGCGCTGGTGCTCCGGCGCAGGGCGCGCTGACCCCCGGGCGCCCGCTCAGCCCGGGTACGGACGGAGCAGGTAGACGTAGTAACCCACCCACTCCCGGAGCAGGCTCCAGGGCTCGTGCCACTCGGGCCTCACCGGGGCGTGAGCGGTCGAGACCGGCCCCAGACCGGCGCGGGTGAAGGCCAGCCGCGCCCGCGGCAGGTGGTAGTACTGCGAGCACAGCACCACCGTCCTGAGCCCGAGCGGGCCCAGGAGCGCGCGGGCCTGCACGGCCGAGTCGTAGGTGGTGTACCCCTGGCGGTCGACCAGGATGCGGTCCGCGGGCACCCCGCGGGCCAGCAGGTAGTCGCGCATCACGTCCGCCTCCTCGTGGCCCGTGCGCCCCTGTCCGCCGGTGACCAGCAGCATGCGCACCAGCCCGGCGCGCAGCAAGCCGGCGGCGCGATCGAGGCGGCTCTTCAGCCGGGCGTGGGGCGTACCGTCTGGCAGCACCTCGTTGCCCAGCACCACGGCCACGTCGGCGGCGCGCACGTCGTCCGCCAGGCCGAGCGCGGCCACCAGCAGGCTGTGTCCCCCGAACCAGGTCGCCCCGATCACCAGCCCGGCTGCCAGCCAGCGCCAGCGGATCCGGCGACGGGGCTGGGCGTGCAGCCAGCGATCGCCCTGGCCGGCGGCCAGCCAGCCGGCCAGGCGCCAGACCACCAGGCCCGCCACCGCCAGCGCGCCCGCGACGAGCAGCGGCACGCCGAGCTGCCACAGGTCGCCCATGCCCGGGCCGGCCGGCGGGGTGGCCGCGGCGCGCTCCGAGACGAGCCCCCAGCCGACACCCAGCGCCCCCAGCCCGAAGGTCGCGCCCAGCGCCCCGAGGGCCCAGGCCCGCCCGGAGGGGCCGCGGCGCGCCCGCCTCGGGGGCGCCCCCACCCGCCGTTCCAACCGTTCCGTCGCGCCCGCGAGGATCCTGGCCGACAGCGTGGGACTCATGGCGCGTGTCCTCCAGGCTGCCAGACAGCAAGCTCCGTGCCTCGCACAGGCGCGTGCGACGATCTCTCCTCCTGCGCATTCCCCTGGGAACCCAACTCCTTGAAGGAAAGGATTTCTTCGAGGGTGAAGGCCAGAGGCAGGTGCCGGTGGATGGGCGTTGCGCTCGTTGCGCGGCGTGGGCGACTCGAGTCGGAGGAGGACCGGGGAGGACGAGCAGCGTGTCAGCCTGGCCACGGCGGAGGAACGGAGGTGGACGGGGTCAGGTGCTGGACGGCTCGCGGTCGGTGGACTTGCCAGGCAGGTGGTCGCCCAGGCGCGCCGCGCGATCCAGGCCCTTGAGCGCGTAGTCGACTGCGTTGTCCACCAGCATCTCGGCGGTCGTGGCCGTGTCCACCAGCGCGCCCTGGATGCCGGTGCGGGCCGCCTCGCGGAAGACCTCCAGCGACTGGCGGGCGAATGCCAGCGCCCCGACCTTCTGGAAGTGGGTGCCCTCGCGGTGCTGCTCGGAGGCCATCAGGTAGGCCCCGATGGCGCGCAACATGCTCGGCTCCACCAGCGGCCCGAGCTGGTTCACCAGCAGCCGGGCGAAGGCGGCCTCGTGGCGCCGATCGCGGTGGGGCCGCAGCGCCTGGACCTGGCTGCGACCCTGGTAGACCACCTCGCTGCGCACCTTGCCGCTCTTCCTGTGGCGGAACAGGTGCACCCGCACGTTGGGCGTGCCGGTGCCCCACAGGCCGAGCAGCACGAAGTCGCGGCCCAGGCGCTCGGGCATGAGATCGGGGGCGTGGGCGGTGTCCAGGTAGTGGCGCAGCACCAGGGTGAAGAACACGACCAGCCGCTCGAACACCTCGGGCTGCTGGCGCAGGTGCTGGGCGTGCTGCGGCTCCTGGAGCTCGGCCAGGCTGAACGAGTCCAGGAGCTCCTCGCCGTCCCTCGGCTGGGCCTCCGGGGTGGCGTAGAAGGTGTACAGGATGTGGGGCGGCCGACGGTAGATCTGCGGCCGGCCGGTCGCGTCCTGCAGCCCGGTGCGCGAGGTGTAGTCGTGCAGCACCCCCTGCATGGCGGCGAGCACGACCTCCTGCTCGGCCTCGGCCAGGTCGCCCAGCACCGCCTGGGTGACGCCCATGGCGCTCAGGTGGCCGCGCAGGTTGGTGTTCCGCCGCGGGGCCTGCTCCTGGCCGCGGGCGGAGCGCACCAGCACCCCCAGGGCGTGCCCGAGGAACGACAGGGTGGTCTGCCCGCTTGGCAGCTCGGGCACCTCCAGGTCGAAGTCGGGGTTGTCGTGGTGGCAGTCCAGGGCGGCCAGCGCCAGGCGCACCAGCCGATCCTGGCCGAGCGCCGTCGCCAGCTCCGGCGGCAGCTGCTCGGCCACCCGCGCGGCGAACAGCTCGGCGGCCCGCTGGCAGTCGGCCTGCATGGCGGCGAGCTCCTGCGCCTCGAGCTCCAGGTCGGGCAGGTACAGGCTCACGCGCGGCGAGAGGAAGCTCGCATCCCCGTGGCGCTCGAAGCAGGCCGCGATCTGCTCCCGGGCCCGCTTCCAACCGAACCAGGGGTGGCGCGAGCCGAGCGCCCAGCGGGCGGTGTCCCGCAGCCCCACGGTGGCCCGCTTGTCGAAGAAGGCCCTCAGCTTGCCCACCGTGGTGCCGTCCAGGGGATCCTCGCGCAGCCGGGTCTGGAAGCGGCCCAGCTCTGCCTCCCCGTCCGCCTGGCGGTGGAAGTCCTCGTCCAGGCGCAGCAGATCGTAGACCGTCCAGCGCCGGGGCGGGCTCTCCTCCTCGAGCAGCACCGGCTCCAGGCGCAGCGCCTCCTCGCCGGCCAGGGCGGCCCGCACCAGCGCGACCGGGTGCGGCAGGATCTGCTCGCCGATCCCACCCGCGCCGAAGTAGGCCACCTCCCTGGCTGCGTCGAACGCCGCCTGGCGGGCCTGGCGCCGGGTGGGCAGCAGCTCCGTGCCCACCACCCCCAGGAGCTCGGCCAGGAACCAGCGCGGCACCTTGACCTCCCCGTGCATCCAGCGCACGGGCACGGGATCCGTCCGCGACACGCGCAGCCGCACCCGCCCGGCGAAGTCCGCGGCGAAGCGCTGCACCAGCCGGCGCGTGGTCCGCACGCCCGCCTCCCGGGCCAGCTCCAGCAGCCGCGCGGTCAGACGCTCCGGGTCGAAGGCCAGGTGGCGGAAGCGCACGTCCCAGGCCGGCCCCTCCTCGAGCGGCACGGCGGCCTCCAGCAGCGCGCGCAGGATCTGCCGATCGCCGAGTTCCGGAGACGGCGTCGGGTTCGGGCTCGGCTTGTGTACAGGCATGGGGGGCTCCTCGTCGGGTGGGGCGCTCAGACCAGGAACCGCAGCTCCCAGGGGCCGACGCGATCGTGGCGCAGGTGCTTGTCGGCCGGCCGCAGCCGCAACCCGGGCACCACGAAACGCAGCTCCGGCCCCGCGCTGATCACCAGGCGGTCGGTCGGCTCGTACACCTCGCCGTCCAGGGTGTAGGGCTCCGGGTGGTCGAGGACGAGCTCCAGCCGGCGCACCATGTGCCGCTTGATCCCCTGCAGCGGCCGGATGGAGCCCACCCACAGGAAGGGCAGCGCCTTGACCACCAGGGCCGGGTGGCCCTCCACGATCAGCACCTCGAACAGCTTCTCGTCCCAGCCGGCCCGCGGGAACAGCTTGAAGCGCAGGCTGAGCTCCTCGATGAAGGAGGCGAAGACGGAGTGGGGTTGCATCTCGATCTCGGCGCCGTCGTCCAGCCGGGCGCGGATGCCGATGGTCGCGGTCAGGCCGCGGGCCACCACGCCGCCGCGGGCCGCGTCCACCCCGTACTCCCACAGCAACGAGGCGGCCCCGGCCGGGGTGGTCTTGCCCCGGCGGTAGTACTCCTGCAGGAAGCGTGGACCGATCCCCAGGCCGAACATGAAGGAGTGGTGCTCGTTGACCTTGAGCACGTTGCGCCGCAGGCAGCGCATGGGCAGGTTGTGGCGGTAGCGCGCCTGGGCGAGCAGCAGCGTGGCCACGCCGCTGTCGCGGATGCCGAAGGAGCCGGGCACCATGTTCTGGGTCCCGGTCGGCAGGAGCAGCACCGGCGGCAGCGGGTCCTGGCCGTAGGTCTTGATCAGCAATTCGATGGTGCGGTGGGCGGTGCCGTCCCCGCCCGAGATGGCCAGCATGTCGATGCCCACCCGCTTGAACTCCTCGATGGCCTGCTGCGCGTCGTCCAGCGAGCCGGTCGAGGCCACCTCTCCACCCCTGCCGACCACGAAGGCCATGCGGTCCTTGAGCTTGGGGTAGAGCTTGTTCAGGCGCGCATTGCGGTTCGAGATCACGCCGATGCCCGGCATGCAGACCTCCAGGGAATCGGCCTCTGAGGATAGCCCGAGCCCCAGGCTGGTTCAAGGGCGAAGGCGGCGCGCGCGCTCCCCGGCCGAGCTGCCCGGCCGCGCTGTTCAAATGCTCGTAAACAGGTTAGAATCTCCCCAGCAGATCGGTATGCCGAGAGGAGACCGGACATGAGCCAGTCCCGCCTTCGCTACCTCATGTTCCTCGCGCCGTGCCTCGGGCTGGGCAGCTGCGATCCCGGCACCATCTCGTCCCAGTGCCCTGACGGCGTGGTGGTCAACGGGCAGTGCCTGCCCACGACGTGCGAGGATCGGACCTGCCCGCCAGGCTCGGTCTGCCTGGGCGGGATCTGCCAGGAAGTGGCCTGCCTGTGGGTGGAGTGTCCCCCGGGAGAGGGCTGCGCCAATGGGGTCTGCTACCCCTCGGCCTGCAACTGGCGCAACTGCCCCGGCCTGGGCGAGGTGTGCGTGGAGGAGGAGTGCACCCCGGCCTCCTGCATCGCGGTCCAGTGCCCGGCCGGCCAGGTCTGCGCCGCGGGCCGATGCTACCCCAAGGACTGCCCCACCAAGGTGTGCGCCGGCTACGGCGAGGTGTGCATCGAGGACGAGTGCCAGGAACGCTCCTGCGCCGGGGTGACCTGCCCCGCCGGGCAGACCTGCTCCGGCGGGCGCTGCTACCCGACCGAGTGCGGCCTGGAGAACTGCCACGGCTACAACGAGGTGTGCGTCGACGGCGTGTGCTCCGAGCGCACCTGCGCCAACGTCGACTGCGGCGACCTGCAGTGCGCCAACGGCTGGTGCTTCCCGGCGGACTGTACCGAGTCCGGCCAGGACTGCCTGGACGGGCTGGAGATCTGCTTCGAGGGGACGTGTGTCCCCCGCTCGTGCGCCCACGTGACCTGCGGCGCCGACGAGGCGTGCGCGGCTGGTGCCTGCTACCCGCTCACCTGCGGAGACACCCCCTGCCCGTCGGGCGAGGTCTGCGCCGGCGGAGCCTGCGAGCTGCGCCTGTGCGTGGGGGTGGACTGCGCCACCTGGCAGCGATGCGAGGCCGGCGCCTGCTGCCCACCTGAGACCTGCACCCCGGGGTTGCAGTGCAGCACGAGCGCCTGCGGCTGGGGGAACTTCCGCTGCCAGTACGACCCGGCCACGCAGCAGACCGTGTGGGCGACCGAGGGGGAGGACTGCACCGACAGCGACGGCTGCACCCAGGGAGACGTGTGCGCCCAGGATGAGTGCCGGGGGACGCCGCTGGCCTGCAACCAGCCGCCGCAGCCCGAGTGCCGGGGCGACCAGCGCGTGAGCTTCCGCTCCCCGGGGACGTGCGTGGACGGGAGCTGCCAGTACGCCGAGGTGGTCGAGGACTGCCCCGAGGGTTGCACCGACGGGCAGTGCATCGGCGCGATGTGCAACGGGATCCAGTGCTCTCCCAACGAGCAGTGCGTGGGGACGGAGTGCCGCTGCGGCGGCACCGGCCCGGACTGCGCCGGCGACACCTCCAGCTTCTGCTGCGGCGCGGTCTGCGTTGACCTGACCCAGGACAGCCAGAACTGCGGCGGCTGCGACAACCTGTGCGGCCCGAACGGGAGCTGCGCTGGCCAGATCTGCGGGTGCCAGCCCGGCTTCGGCGACTGCACCCTCGACCCGGGCTGCGAGACCACGCTCGGCAGCCTGACCTTCTGCCGCGATTGCCAGGAGAGCTGCGAGGACAACAACCCCTGCACCGACGACAGCTGCGACGCGCAGCTGGGCTGCCAGCACGCCCCCAACACCGGGGCCTGCGACGACGCCAGCGCCTGCACCGACAGCGACACGTGCTCGGGCGGCACCTGCCAGGGAGTTCCCAAGGACTGCAACGATCTCAACGCCTGCACCCAGGACGACTGCAACCCGGCCAGCGGCCAGTGCCAGCACGTGAACGACGACGCGGCCGCCTGCAGCGACAACGACGGCTGCACCACGGGCGACCACTGCCAGGGCGGCGTGTGCGTGTTCACCGGCGGCTCGAGCTGCGACGACGGCAACCCGTGCACCGACGACGGCTGCGAGCCGGGCACCGGCGAGTGCACCCACGCGAACAACACGGGTCCGTGCAGCGACAGCAACGAGTGCACCCAGGGCGACGCCTGCTCCGGCGGCGCGTGCCAGGCCGGGGCGCCCCGGACCTGCACGGACGGCAACGACTGCACCGACGACGGCTGCGACCCGGCCACGGGCTGCACCTACAACCCGAACGCCGACGCCTGCGACGACGCCGACGAGTGCACCATCAACGACGCGTGCTCCGGCGCCGCCTGCAGCGGCGCGCCCAGGAACTGCGACGACGGCAACCCCTGCACCACGGACGGCTGCAATTCGGCCAGCGGCTGCACCCACGCCAACAACACCGCCCCCTGCAACGACGGCGACGCCTGCACCGCGGGGGACACCTGCGCGGGCGGCGCCTGCGCGGGCACCCTCATCGACGCCGACGGCGACGACCACCAGCCGCCGCCCTGCGGCGGCGACTGCCTGGACGACAACCCGAACGTGAACCCCGGCATGCCAGAGGGCCCGCTCGGCGCGCAGGTCTGCTCGGACGGCCTGGACAACGACTGCGACGGCACCACCGACGGCGCGGACTCGACCTGCCAGAGCTGCACCCTGCCCGAGCAGTGCGACGACGGCAACGCCTGCAACGGCGTCGAGGGCTGCAACCCGCCCAACTGCACCTCGGGCACAGCGCTCGACTGCGACGACGGCAACCCTTGCACCACGGACTCCTGCGATCAGGCCCTGGGCTGCCAGCACGTGAACCTGGCCAACGGCACCGAGTGCGGCGCGCGGGTATGCAACGCGCTCGAGTGGCGGGTGCCGACCTGCCAGGCGGGTCAGTGCACCGGCAACAGCCTGCTCGAGAACTGCGCGGACGCCAACCAGTGCACCAACGACGCCTGCTCGGCCGCCACGGGCTGCAGCCACCCGAGCTTCCCCAACGGCACCGAGTGCGGCTCGCGCTCCTGCAACGGCCTGGAGTGGCGCATGCAGACCTGCCAGTCGGGCACCTGCTCGGGCACCGCCGTCGCCCAGGACTGCAACGACGGCCAGGCGTGCACCAGCGACGCCTGCGCGGCCGCCAGCGGCTGCACCAACTCGGCGGTCGCCAACGGCACCGAGTGCGGCGCGCGTTACTGCAACGGCCTGGAGTGGCGCCGGCAGACCTGCCAGTCCGGCGCCTGCACGGGCAACGCGCTCCAACAGAACTGCAACGACATCGAGGACTGCACCAGCGACTCCTGCAACGCCGCCAGCGGCTGCACCAACGTCGCGGTGGCCAACGGCATCGAGTGCGGCGCGCGCTACTGCAGCTCCCTCGAGTGGCGCCGCCACACCTGCCAGTCCGGCTCCTGCTCGGGCTCCGCGCTGCAGCAGAACTGCAACGACGGCCAGGAGTGCACCAGCGACACCTGCAACGCGGCCAGCGGCTGCTCCAACGTCGCGGTGGCCAACGGCATCGAGTGCGGCGCGCGTTTCTGCAGCTCGCTCGAGTGGCGCCGCCAGACCTGCCAGTCCGGCTCCTGCTCGGGCTCCGCGCTGCAGCAGAACTGCAACGACGGCCAGGAGTGCACCAGCGACACCTGCAACGCGGCCAGCGGCTGTTCCAACGTCGCGGTGGCCAACGGCATCGAGTGCGGCGCGCGCTTCTGCAACGGCCTCGAGTGGCGCCGCCAGACCTGCCTGTCCGGCGCCTGCTCGTCGAGCGCGCTGCAGCAGAACTGCAACGACGCCAACCAGTGCACCACCGACTCGTGCGCCGCCGCCAGCGGCTGCTCCAACCCCAACGCCTCCAACGGCACCGAGTGCGGCTCGCGCTACTGCAACGGCCTGGAGTGGCGCATGCAGTCCTGCGTGAGCGGCGCCTGCAGCGGCAACGCCCTGGTGCAGAACTGCAACGACGGCCAGCAGTGCACCAACGACTCCTGCGCGGCCGCCAGCGGCTGCACGAACGCGAACGTCGCCAACGGTACCGAGTGCGGCGCGCGCTACTGCATCGGCCTGGCGTGGTACGCCCACACCTGCCAGAGCGGCACCTGCTCCGGCGACATGGGGCTGCAGAACTGCAACGACGGCATCGAGTGCACCAGCGACTCCTGCGCGGCCGCCAGCGGCTGCACGAACGCGAACGTCGCCAACGGCACCGAGTGCGGCTCGCGCTACTGCAACGCCCTGGAGTGGCGCCGCCAGACCTGCACGTCGGGCGCCTGCTCGTCGAGCGCGCTCATCCAGAACTGTAACGACAGCCAGCAGTGCACCAACGACTCCTGCGCGGCCGCCAGCGGCTGCACGAACGCGAACGTCGCCAACGGCACCGAGTGCGGCTCGCGCTACTGCAGCGGCCTGGAGTGGCGCCGCCAGACCTGCACGTCGGGCGCCTGCTCGTCGAGCGCGCTCATCCAGAACTGCAACGACGCCAACGTGTGCTCCACCGACTACTGCAACGGCGGCTCGGGCTGCAGCTACGTGCCCAACACCAACCCCTGTTCCGACGGCGACGCCTGCACCGGGGCCAACGACTACTGCAATGGCGCCCAGGGCGAGGCCTGCTGCCACCCGCAGTTCGACCCCAACGTGACGCCGCCCTGCAACGACGGGAACATCTGCACCTACGACGACTGCTACCCGGCCACCGGCTGCGCCTACCCCGCCAAGCCCGGTCCGTGCGACGACGGCGACCCTTGCACCACCGGCGACTACTGCTCCGGGGGCAACTGCACCGGCAGCCCGCTGTGCTCCTACAACCAGATCTGCGTGGGCGGGGTGTGCCAGTGCCCGGCCGGCCTCGAGGACTGCGACTACGACCAGATCTGCGAGTGCGACACGAACTACTACTACTGCTGCTACGACGAGTACTACTACCCGGGCTGCAGCGGCTACATCACCTGCTACTACTGAGGCGCGGTTCGCCCGGGACCGCCGCCGGGCCTGGCTCCGGGCCTGGCTCCTGCCCTCGCATCGCGGATTCCGCCGATCTGGGCTAGAATGACCCCGTCGTCATGCAGACGAGGAGCGGAGCGATGGCACTGCGCGTCATGCTCGCGGTCGCGTGCCTGTCCCTGGTGCTGGGTCCGGCCGGCTGCGACTCCGGCGAGATCGGGAGCTGCCCGGACGGGATCGTGGTCCGGGGCGAGTGCCTGCCCACGAGCTGCACGGATCGGAGCTGCCCGCCCGGCCACGTCTGCCTCGGAGAGACCTGCCAGGAGGTGGCCTGCCTGTGGGTGGAGTGCCCCCCGGGCGAGGGCTGCGCCAACGGGCACTGCTACCCGTCGGCCTGCGACTGGCGCAACTGCCCCGGGCTGGGCGAGGTGTGCGTGCAGGAGGATTGCACCCCGGCCTCCTGCCTCGCGGTCCAGTGCCCGACCGGCCAGGTCTGCGCCGCGGGCAGGTGCTACCCCAGGGACTGCCCCACCAGGCTGTGCGCCGGCTACGGCGAGGTGTGCATCGAGGACGAGTGCCGCGATCGCTCGTGCGCTGAGGTGGTCTGCCCGACCGGCCAGGTCTGCAGCGGCGGTCGCTGCTACCCGAGCGAGTGCACCGAGGAGCTCTGCAGCGGCCACGACGAGATCTGCGTGGACGGCGCCTGCGTCCAGCGCAGCTGCGGCCAGGTCGACTGCGGCGCCCTCGAATGCGCCAACGGCTGGTGCCTGGAGGCGGACTGCCCGGAGCTGGACTGCGTCGAAGGCCTCGAGGTCTGTTTCGAGGGCGCCTGCGTCCCGCGTTCGTGCGCCCAGGTGACCTGCGCCTCGGGCGAGGAGTGCGCGGCCGGCGCCTGCTACCCGCTGGCCTGCGGGGCGACGCCCTGCGGCGCGGGCGAGGTGTGCGCCGGGGGGGTGTGCGCGCCCAGGCTCTGCGTGGGTGTGGAGTGCGCGGACTGGCAGCGCTGCGAGGATGGCCTGTGCTGCCCGCGTGAAATCTGCACCGAGGCCCTCCAGTGCCAGGCGCGTCAGTGCGCCTGGGGCACCTTCCGCTGCCTGTTCGATCCGGCCGCGCTGCAGCCCGCCTGGGCGCCCGGGGGCCAGGATTGCACGGACGGGGACGCCTGCACCCAGGGCGATGTCTGCCAGGCCGAGGAGTGCCACGGACAGCTCCAGGGCTGCGACCAGCCGCCGCCGGCCGAGTGCCGCGGCGACGCGCGCGTCCGCTTCGAGGTCCCCGGCCAGTGCGCGGACGGCGTCTGCCAGTACACGGAGGTCCCCGAGGACTGCCCCTACGGCTGCGAGGGCGGCCTCTGCAACGGCCAGGCCTGCAACGGCACCACCTGCGACAGCGGCGAGCTCTGCACCGGAGCGACCTGCGCCTGCGGCGGCACGGGGCCGGACTGCCCCGGGACCCAGGCCAGCTTCTGCTGCGGCACCGCCTGCGTCGATCTGAGCAACGACCCGCAGCACTGCGGCTCCTGCGAGCGGGTCTGCGGCTCGCGCGCGACCTGCCAGCTCAGCGCCTGCGCCTGCGAGCCCGGCTAGGGCGACTGCGACGCCAGCCCGGGCTGCGAAACCGCGCTGGGCTCCCCGCAGGCCTGCCGCTCGTGCCTGGAGCGCTGCGACGACGGCAACCCCTGCACCGACGATCTCTGCGATCCCCAGCAGGGCTGCTCCCACGTCTCCACCGGCGGGGGCTGCGACGACGGCAACGCCTGCACCGAGGGCGACACCTGCGTCGGCGCGAGCTGCCAGGGCACGCCGCGGACCTGCGACGACGGCGACCCCTGCACCCTCGACACCTGCGACCAGGGCGCGGGCTGCGTCTTCAGCCCGGATGCGAGCGCCTGCGACGACGGCGATCCCTGCACCGACGACGGCTGCGACGCGAACGGCTGCACGCACAGCCACAACACGGCGCCGTGCGACGACCTCGACGCCTGCACCAGCGGCGACGCCTGCGCCGGCGGGACCTGCGCCGGCCAGGCCATCGACGCCGACTCCGACGGCCACGCCCCGCCGCCCTGCGGCCAGGACTGCGATGACCAGAACAACACCATCCACCCGGGAGCGACCGAGGGACCGCTGGGCTCGGCCACCTGCGCGGACGGGCTGGACAACGACTGCGACGGGGCCGTCGATGGTGCGGACACCGTCTGCCAGTCCTGCACCTCGGACTGGCAATGCGACGACGGCAACGCCTGCAACGGGCCGGAGCGGTGCGAGAGCCCGAGCTGCGTCGCCGGCGTGGCGCCGGACTGCGAGGACTGGAACCCCTGCACCAGCGACGTGTGCGACCCGGGCTCAGGCTGTGTCCATCCCCCGGTGAGCGACGGGATGGAGTGCGGAGCGCGCTCCTGCAGCGGGCTGGAGTGGCGCCGCCAGACCTGCCAGAGCGGGCAGTGCGGCGGGAGCGAGATCATCCAGGTCTGCGGCGACCCCAACCCCTGCACCGCGGACAGCTGCGACGGGGGCGCCGGCTGCAGCTACCCGGCGGCGGGCGACGGCCTCCCGTGCGGCTCGACCTACTGCAGCGGTCTGGCCTGGTACGCGCAGACCTGCCAGGGCACCTCCTGCAGCGGCGGCGCCCTGCTCGCGAGCTGCGACGACGGCAACCCCTGCTCGGACGACTACTGCAACGACGGCTCGGGCTGCAGCTACGTGCCCAGCACCGCCGCCTGCTCCGACGGCGACGCCTGCACCGCGGGCGACACCTGCAACGGCGCCGCGGGCGAGGCCTGCTGCCAGAGCGGCTCGAAGCTGAGCTGCGACGACGGCAACCCCTGCACCGACGACGAGTGCTGGCCGGCCGGCGGCGGCTGCGCCAACCCCCCCAACGCCTCCCCCTGCGACGACGGCGACGCCTGCACGATAAGCGACCACTGCTCCGTGGGCGGCTGCACCGGCAGCCCGCTGTGCTCCTACAACCAGATCTGCGTGGGCGGGGTGTGCCAGTGCCCCGCTGGCCTGGCGGACTGCGACTACGACCAGATCTGCGAGTGCGACACGAGCTCCGGCCAGTACGTCTGCGGCACGGAGTGCTACTCGTACGTGTACGGCTGCTGGGAATACTACAACACCTGGGAGTACGGCTACTGCAGCTGAGCGCCGGTCAACCCAGCCTGCGGGTCTTGCCGCCGTCGATCACCAGGGTGGCGCCGGTCACGTAGCTGTTGCGCGGGGAGCACAGGAAGGCGGCCAGGTCCCCGACCTCCTCGGGACGGCCCGGACGGCCGAGCGGGATGTCCGCGCAGAAGGCCCGCAGCCAGGCCTCCTCGGTCACCCCCTCGGCCCGGGCGCGCTCGCGGCCAAGCTCCCGGATGCGGTCGGTCAGGAAGATGCCCGGGCAGATCGAGTTGACCAGCACGCCGTGGGGGGCCACCTCGCGCGCGAGCGCCTTGGCGCAGCCGAGCACCGCCGGCCGGGAGGCATTCGACAGGATCAGCCCGTCCATGGCCTCCAGCCCGGCGATGGAGACGATCTGCACGACGCGCCCGAAGCCCCGCCGCCGCATGCCCGGCAACGCCAGCCGGCACAGGTGGGTGAGCTGGCCCAGGCTGAGCTCGAGCGCGAGCTGCCAGTGCTCGGCCGGGTGGGCCTCGAACGGCCCGGGCGGCGGGCCGCCCGCGTTGGCCACCAGGATGTCGACCTGGCCGAGCGCGCGCTCGGCCGCGGCGAACAGCGCCTCCCGATCCTCGGGCCTGGCGAGATCGGCCGGGTGGAGGTGCACCCGGGCGCCGGGCAGCCGGCCGAGCTCCGCGGCGGCGGCCTCCAGGGCGGGCCGTCCGCGCGCGCTGAGCAGCACCTCGGCGCCCTCGGACACCAGGGCCCGGGCCACCGCCAGGCCGAGCCCCCGGCTCGCCCCGCCCACCAGGGCCCTCTTGCCTGTCAGCCCGAGGTCCATGGCACGCCTCCCGGGGGTGTCACTGCTCCTCGAGGTAGGTGTAGCCGCCCAGGCCGGTCTCGAAGTGCTGCATCAGGTTGCGCACGTCCTCCGGGGTGATCTCGCCCCGGCGCAGCGACTGCTCGGCGGCCGTACGGATCTTGTTGCTCAGCACGCGCTTGTCGTAGCGCATGTAGCCCAGCACGTCGGAGACGCTCTCGCCCATGACCACGGTGGGCAGGTTGTAACCCTCGTCCTCCAGCTTCACGTGCACGGTGTGGGTGTCGCCGAACAGATTGTGGAGATCGCCCAGCACCTCCTGGTAGGCGCCCACCATGAAGATGCCCAGCACGTAGGGATCGCCGTTCAGGGGGTGGAGCAGCAGCGTGTCGCGCACGTCGTGCAGATCGACGAACTGGTCGATCTTGCCGTCCGAGTCGCAGGTGAGATCCGCGAGCGTGGCCGGCCGGGTGGGCCGCTCCTTGTGGCGGTGGATGGGCATGACCGGGAAGAGCTGCTTCACCGCCCAGTGATCGGGCACCGACTGGAACACGGAGAAGTTGCAGTAGTAGGTGTCCGAGACCGCCTTCTGCAGCCCCTCGAAGTCGTCCGGGACGTAGTCGAACTCCTTGATCACCTTGAGGATTTTCTGGGCGCAGGCCCAGGCCAGCTCCTCGGCGTAGGCCCGGCCCTTGAGATCGAGCTCGCCGTGCAGGTACAGCGCCAGGCTCTCCTGGCGGTACTCGAGCAGGTCGTTGTAGGCCTCCTGGTAACCCTTGCGGTTGATGGACTGGAGCGTGTCCCACAGCAGGTGCAGCACCTGGTGCTCGCTCTCGGAGGGCGGCCGCGGCGCCTCGCCGATGCCCCGGGAGTTCACCCCCAGCACGTCGAAGACCAGGATGGCGTGGTGGGAGGTCACCGCCCGGCCGCTCTCGGAGATGAGCGTCGGGTGACTGAGGTTCGCCTCGTCGCAGGCGTCGCCGATCTGGGAGACCACGTCCGCGGCGTACTCGGCCATGGTGTAGTTCATCGAGGAGTGGAAGTTGGTGCGCGAGCCGTCGTAGTCCACCGCCAGGCCGCCGCCGATGTCGAGGTACTGGAGCTTCGCGCCCATCTGGCGGAGATCGACGTACAGCCGGCCGGTCTCGCGCAGTGCGTTCTTCACCGTGGCGATGTTGGTGATCTGCGAGCCCAGGTGGAAGTGCAGCAGCTCCAGGCGGTCGAGCAGGTTCTTCTCCCGCAGCATCTCGACCGCGCGCATCAGCTCGTCGGCGGTCAGGCCGAACTTGGAGCGCTCGCCGGCCGACTCGATCCACTTGCCCGAGCCCTTGGCGGACAGCCGGGCGCGCACGCCGATGCGCGGGCGGATGTTCAGCCGCTCGGCGATGGTGATGATGTTCGCCAGCTCGGCCAGGCGGTCCACCACCACCACCACCTGCCGCCCGAGCTTCTGCGCCAGCAGGGCGGTCTCCAGGTACTCGGCGTCCTTGTAGCCGTTGCACACGATCAGCGCGTCCGGATCGTCCACCATGGCCAGGGTCACGAACAGCTCGGGCTTGGAGCCGGCCTCCAGGCCGACGTGGAAGTTGCGCCCGTACTCCAGCACCTCCTCCACCACGTCGCGCTCCTGGTTCACCTTGATCGGCAGCACCAGGCGGTAGTCGCCCTTGTAGTTGTTCTCGCGGATGGCGGCCTGGAAGGTGCCGTAGATCTCGTCGATGCGGTGGCGCAGGATGTCGGAGAAGCGCAGCAGCACCGGCAGCGAGAGCCCCCGGCGCACCAGGGAGTCCACCAGTTCCTTCAGATCGATGCGCCCGCCCTTGGGCCCCAGCGGGGCGATCTCCACGTGCCCCTGCTCGTTGATGTTCACGTAGGGCGCGCCCCACGAGTCGACCCCGTACGTCTCCAGGGCGTCCCGGATGGTCCAGGCCTCGAGCGCCTCCATGCGGTCCATCTCTGCCGACCACCTCCTGCCCGGAGGGCTCCCCGGACGTGCGGAGGATACCGGCCCCCTCCCCGACCGTCAATCGAAACCCTCCGGCGTCCGCCGCGGAAGAGAAGAGAGGAACTGGCAAGCCCCGTTGGGGCTTGGGGGGAAGGAACAGGAAAAGGATTCTTGAAGGGAAATAGGATTCTTAGAGGGTTAGGATCCGGGCCAGCAGGCTGTGCGAGTGCTGTGAGCGCTGCTCGCCGCGAAGCCCCTCCAGCCCTGCCCTCCCGCGCTGCCCAAGCCTTCCTGCCCTCCTGTCCTACCCTCAAAGAACTCCTTTCCTTCCTGCCTCACCCTTAAAGAACTTCTCTCCTTTCCTCGTGTGCTAGGCTCTGTCCACGATCTCGATGCAGGAGGAAGCATGTTCAGGGCGACGCTGGGTCTGGTTTGCTGGCTGCTCCTCTCCTGGCCGGCCCTGGCCGGCCAGGCCAGCTCCCCTCGCCTGCCCGCGAGCGGCTCGGCCCTGCCGCTCGAGGGGACCTGCGAGCTCGCGGTGGCGGCCGACGGCATCCGGCTGGCGGGCAAGCCGGTGGTGCCGCTCGCGGACTGGAAGCCGGCCTCCGAGCCGGGGCTGTGGTCCGGGAGCATGCTGCTCGCCCCGCTCCACGAGGCCCTGTCCAGCCTGCAGACCGAGCGCAAGAAGAAGGGCGAGCAGGGCGCGCTGTGCCTGGCGATCGATCGCGACACGCCCTACGGCCTGCTCACCCGGGTGCTGTACACCGCGGGCCAGGCGGAGTGGGTGCGCCTGGTGTTCGCGGTGCGCGCGGCCGACGGGCAGGCCCGGGCGCTGCCGCTCGAGCTGCCGCGCCTGGCGGCCGCCGCGAGCAGCGACGATCCCGGGGTGCGGCTCGGCCAGCCCGGCGACGCGCCGGAGCCCTTGAACCTGACCGTGGCGGTGATGAAGCGCGGGCTGCTCGTGTTCGGCGCCGGGGGGCGGCTCGAGCCCGAGACCGAGGCGGACGGGAAGACCGGGGATCCGGCCGCGCCCACCCTGGGGCTGCTGGACCAGCCCGGGTGCAAGCAGGCCCCCACCCCGACCGCGGCCTGCCTGCCGCTCGCGCGCCTGGGGAAGAAGCTCGCCGAGATCAAGCGGACCTTCCCCGAGGAGCGCCGGGTCATCGTGGTGGCCATGCCCGAGCTGCGCTTCGGCGATCTGGTGGCGCTCCTGGACGCGCTGCGCGGCAGCCCCGAGAAGCCCCTGTTCCCCGACCTGCTCCTGTCCGCCGGCATCCAGTGAGCCCGCCACAGCGCTTGTCTGGCGCCGCCCTGCGGGGTACCCTGCTCGCATGGGGAACGAACGTCGCACCGGGGATGGGGCGAAGGGCCGGGTCATCGGACTGCTCGTGGCCATGGCGGTCGGCTCGGTGGTTTCCTGCTCCAAGTCGTCCAGCCACGCAGAAGATCGTCCATGGAGCCCGGAGCCGGACAGCAAGGCCATCGAGGTCCTGCTGGAGTCCTGGCAGCGTCAACATCCCGATGGACTCATGCCACTTCCGGCCGAGCAAATCCTGGCGGATGAGCTGAGAGCCGGGAGGAGCATCGCGGAAGCTGGCAACAAGGTAGCCTCGGCCCTTTCCCTCCCCGCCTCCCAAGCTCGTGAGCTGGTGGACCTGGTCCTCGGAAGGGAGTGGATCTCCAGACCCGATTTCGATCCAGCGCGCAGGAGCGAACTGGTCGCAGGCCTGCGGCGCAGGTTCGTCGATCTCCTCCGAGCCAGCACCTACCACGAGGCCGTGGTCGCCGAGGTGCTTGCCGCGGTCTCCAGACTCTGGGGCTGTACCCCTGAGATCTTGGAGGAGATCGCTGCGAGAGCCCCGGAACCTCTCCAGTTGGGAATGCGTCTCACGAAGAACGCGCGCTGTCCGATACTGCTGGGTCAGCTCCATACGCTCGCACCGGAGAACCGCGCAATCCTCTGGGCGCTGGCATCCGACAGTCTCATGGTCAGCCCGTGGCGGAGGCTCGCCCTGCTCGAGGATCTCAGCAAGCGTCTGAAGGGGACCATCACCAAGGATGATCCGCTGTTCGTGCCGACTGTGGCTGTGCAGCGCGCGTTCATCGACCTGCTGCTGGATGCCGGAATGACGTCCCGGGCCATCGAGGTCCACGCGGCCCTGAGCAAGGAACTCCAGGCGGCGTTGCTCGTCGCGGAACCCAAGACCCTCGAGCCCACGGTGGACGGTTTCGCATTCACGATTCGTTTGAGCGGCTCGTTGCTGCCATGCCCAGGCGAGAAGTGCAGCTCGATCCTCCTCGACCTCGCGGCTGCCCACGAGTCGCTCGGCCAGAGAGCAAGGGCCAAGGAGCTCTTCCAGCAGACTCACGTCAGCCTCGTACCGCGGGCGCCGATCACCTGGACCATCCTGGATCGTCTGCTGAGCGATCCAAACGACGATCCATTCGTCTGGGCGAAATCGGCATTGGGCTGCAGTCCACACGCAACGGATCTCCCCTCTCGGCTGTGGGCGGGACTGGCATTTCGAGCCTTCACCGGCGACGGGTTCCAGCAGACCAGGTGGAGAATCGGGCGAAACTGGGAACGACGCTGGATCGTCGATCCCACCCGCGGGCATCGAGCCGAGAATCCTGCCACCTTCCGGGACTTCGGCGAGGACTTCGAACGACGGACCGAGCTGTACCACCAGCACTTCCTCGGCGCCGCTCGTGGCTTGATCGAGCCTGGCGCACCGCCACCCTCTCTGACTGTCCATCGACCCGCGGAGCGCACCAGGGGCATGTTCGGTGAGAAGTCCATGCCGGATGAGCAGCGCACGCTACGAGACCCGAAGGGCGGCCGCCGCATCGTGCCAGTCCTTCCACCAGGGGTAGCACCGCTCCCACCGGATCAGCGATTGATGCGCTTCGAGGCGGCTGGCGACCAGGCGGTGGCCATCACGGCGACCGGGTACAAGGAGCTCGACGGCGACAGCCGCGGGAAGAGGGTTCACCTGTCCAAGGATGGCGGCAAGAGCTGGACCGAGTCCCTCTACCTCCACCTCGGCAGCGGATCCTGGTCCTTCATCCTCCCGGACTCGAAGCGTCCTCTGCTCTCGGGCGACACCCTGGAACCCGAGGTCCAGGAACTCTTCCACACGAATACCTACCTGGAGATTCCGCTCGCGGACCTCCGTATGGACACGGACAGCGATGGCCTTGGCGATCTCCTCGAGAAGCGGCTCCTCCTGGACCCGGCAAACCCTGACTCGGATGGCGACGGCCTCCTGGACGGCGAGGACCCGATGCCCAACGTGGCCCTGGCCCACGATGGAGGTCCAGACGCCGGTTGGCGCCTCGAGGTTCTCAGGGCTATCTTCATGGGCAGAAATTGCAACCATATGATGTGGGACAAAGCACCCGAGGGACCGCTGAACGAAGTGCGCACCAGAATCCAGGCTTACGGCTACGACAAGAACCGCCCTGCTGTCCTGCTGATCGGTGAAGGCAAGGACTACCAGTCTTTCTTGCCCGATCGGCGGGTCCTCGTGTTCACCGAGGCCGAGTTCGCACGCCATTGCGAGGCGCTCGGTGAGGACTCCTCCTCGCCGAGCCTCCAACCCGTCAGCTTCCCCGTGGTGGTCTTCAATCGTGATCGCTCCCAGGGCTTCATCTCGTGGAGGTGGGGCGCCGGCCTCGGCATGAGGGGTGGGACCTACGAGTTCACCCGCACCGAGGGCGGCTGGACGGTGAAGTCCATCTGTAGCTGGATATCCTGATGACAGGCGACGCGATCAGGCGGGCGTGAGGGATGGGCGACCCTCCCCCGGTTGACACCCGGTCGGGGGGATCGGTACGCTCGAAGCCCATGGCGAACCCCCGGAACCCGAGCCGTCCGCCACCTCAGGAGGTCGAGGTCATGGCCGAGCGCGACGTCCGCGAACGCGACATCCTCATCGCCCCGAACGAGTACGCCTACGTCCAGGATCTGACCAAGGGCGACATCGTGCTCTACGTCGGCCCCACCAAGATCAGCCTCTCCAACACCGAGCGCCTGGTCGAGTTCCGCGAGGAGCGCTTCGTGCCGGTGCGGGCCGAGGACGGCGCCTGGGGCGTGCACGCCAACGTGATGGCCACCTCCTCCCAGTACATCATCCTGTCCAACCCCCCCAAGGACGCGGGCGCCCGCCCGGTCAAGGGCAACAACTCGGCCATCGAGCTGCTGATCGGCCGCCGGGTGGTCATCCCCGGGCCGGCCAGCTTCCCGCTCTGGCCGGGCGAGCAGGCCGAGGTGATCGACGGCCACAAGCTGCGCGAGGACCAGTACGTGGTGGTGCGGGTGTACGACAAGGTGCAGGGCGACGACCGGCCCATCGGCACCGAGACCATCGCCAAGGGCTCCGAGGTGAGCTTCTACATCCCGCGCACCGGCGAGGAGGTCGTCCCGGGCAAGGACGGCTACGTGCGCACCGCGGTCACCCTGCTGGACGGCGAGTACTGCATCCTGTTGAAGCCGGACGGCCGCCGCATGTACGCCCGCGGCCCGGCCATCGTGTTCCCCGAGCCCATGGAGGAGTTCGTCGAGCGCGAGGGCAACAACGTCTTCCTGGCCTACCCGCTGCGGCCCAACACCGGCCTGCACGTGCGGGTGGTGCGCGACTTCGCCGCCGACGAGGGCGACCAGATCCCCTCCGGGGCCTACCAGGCCGGCCAGGAGCTGTTCATCAAGGGCCGCGAGGGCTTCTTCTTCCCCTCGGAGCACCTCGAGGTCATCGGCGCGGTGGAGGCCACCCCCATCTCCGACAAGGAGGGCATCTACGTCCGCGACATGGCCACCGGCAAGATCTCGACCGAGGTCGGCCCGCAGAACTACCTGCCCGACCCCACCCGGGTGGTGGTGGTGGCCCGCAGCCTGGAGCCCGAGCTGGCCAAGCTGTACGGCGTGGCCCCGGGGCTGCAGCCGCGGGCGCTGTCCATCTACATCCCGCCCTCCTACGCCGTGCTGGTGACCGCCAAGAACCGGCGCGAGGTGGTGCGCGGGCCGCAGACCCGCATCCTCAACTTCGACGAGGAGCTGGAGATCCTGACCCTGTCGACCGGCAAGCCCAAGAACGACGAGGTGCTGCTGCGCACCTGCTTCCTGCAGACCGACGGCAACAAGGTCTCGGACATCATCCGGGTCAAGACCAGCGACCACGTCGAGCTCGACCTGCTGCTCTCCTACCGGGTGTCGTTCCAGGTGCGCGGCGAGCTGGGCGCCGAGCGCTGGTTCAACGTAAAGAACTACGTGGCGCTGATGTGCGATCACCTGGGCTCGATCGTGCGCGGCGCGGCCCGCGGGGTGCCGATCGAGGACTTCCAGTCGAACAGCGCCGAGGTGGTGCGCAACGCCATCCTGGGCGAGAAGCCGGGCGACGGCAAGCGCCAGGGCCGCTTCTTCGAGGAGAACGGCATGTGGATCTACGACGTCGAGATCCTCGACGTGAAGATCCTCGACGCCGAAGTGAAGAAGCTGCTGGACGACTCCCAGCGCACGGCCATCGTGGCCGATCTCAACACCAAGCGGGAGGGCTTCCGCCTCAGCGGCGAGCAGCTCAGGGAGCGGGTCAACCAGGACATCCTGCTGGCGCGCATCGCCACCCTGATCAAGGAGCGCGAGAAGGAGGCCGCGGCCGGCGCCCTGGCCGAGGCCCAGGCGCGCTCGACGGTGGAGCTCGAGCGCATCGAGCGGGTCGGCAAGGGCCAGGCCGAGGCCGAGGCCCTGGCGGTGCTCACCGAGGCGCGGGTGACCGCGGCCCGCCGCCAGAACGAGGTCGAGCAGGCGGCCATGGCGGCCCGGGTGGAGGCCTTCGGGCGCGAGATGGCCGCCTTCCAGCCCGAGCTGCTGGCGGTGCTCAAGACCCTGTCCGCGCGCGAGTTCACCGCCGAGGTCAGCCGCAACCTGTCGCCGCTGGCCATCCTGGGCGGGCAGAGCGTGAGCGAGGTGCTCGAGCGGCTGCTGAAGTCGCTGCCCATTGGCTTCGGCCCGACGCCCCTGCCCCCGCCCCACGCGGCGCCGGTCGCCCCCAAGAAGTAGGCCGGCGCCCGTGCCCGCACCCGCCATGCAGCGCGTCGGCCTCGCCCTGGCCGTCCTGCTCGCCTCCGGCGCGGTCGGGGCCGAGCCCTTCCGCCTGAGCGCCTGCCCCGAGGTGGCGGTGCTGCTCGAGGATCCCGTCGATCCGCACGGCGAGGTCGGGCCCAAGCTGGCCGAGATCGCCTGCCAGAAGCTGGCCGACCTGGCGCCGCGCTTCGGGCTCGCGCTCGATGGCCAGGAGATGGTGCAGATCCTGATCGCGGACGATCCGCGCGCCTTCCACGAGCGCACCGGGCGCACGCTGTCGACCGGCGCGGTGTACTCCTCGCGCCACGGCATCGTCACCCAGGCCACCAAGATCGTGCGCCGCATGTGGAAGCAGCGCCTGCTGCCGGGCATGCTGGCCCACGAGCTGACCCACTACCTGGTGTTCCAGGTGTCCCGGGGCCACTGCCCCACCTGGCTCAACGAAGGGCTGGCCGAGCACTTCGGCGGCGAGCGCGTGCGCGCGGCCCCGCCCCCGGACGAGGCCAGCCTGCAGGCCATCGAGCTGCGCTGGCGCGCCCAGGGGAACATCCCCGACCCGGCCCTGTACCTGGCGAGTCACGCGGCGGTGGCGAAGGTCCTCCAGGCCGCGGGCGAGCAGCCCCTGCTGCAGGCCCTGCCCGGGCTGGTTGGGCTCCGGGACCCGCTGGCGCTGCGCGTGGGAGACCGCGCCCTGCGGGCCTGGCTGTTCGGCGGGGACGACCCGGGCGTGGAGCCCGCGGAGCCCGCGCCGCCCCCCGAGCCGCCCGCGGACGGCGTCACCAGGCTGCCCCTCGACGAGATGCTCAAGAAGGCCAAGCAGAAGCCTGGCGGCGAGCGGCCCTGAGCCCTCGGCAGGTGTTGATTTCCGCCCCCAAACAGGTACCATCCGGCCCTGGGTCGCGGACGGAGGAGCGAGAAGGCATGGCGAACGAGCTCGAGTTGACCGTGCGGGGTAAGACCTTCCGGGTGCGCGTCGAGAGCCTGGGCGCCGAGGCCGCCGTGGTGGACGTGGACGGCGAGCGGCTCGAGGTGGCCATCCGGCGGGAGTCGCCGGCGGTCCAGCCGCAGGCCGCTCCGTCCGGGCCGCGGCCACAGGCCCCCGCGCCCCGGCCGGCGGCGGCGCCCGCGTCCGCCCCGGCGGCGGCGGGCTCGAACGTGCTCACCGCGGTGATGCCCGGCGTGGTCACCCGCATCCTGGTGAAGGTCGGCCAGGAGGTGAAGCCGGGCGAGGTGCTGCTGTTGCTCGAGGCGATGAAGATGGAGAACGAGATCCGCGCCAGCCGCGCGGGCCGGATCGAGAGCATCCTGACCGCGGTGGGCAAGCGGGTCCAGACCGGCGAGGGCTTGCTGGCCTTCGCCTAGCCCCATTCTCCGCGCTTGCCTGGAGGCCGACGTGCTCATCGTGCTGGTGGTCATCCTCGGGCTGCTGGTGCTCGCCTTCAGCTGGGAGTACCTCGGGCTCCGGCGCTCGCAGGCCAGGGTGCCCATCCGGGTGCACGTCAACGGCACCCGGGGCAAGTCCTCGGTCACCCGGCTGATCGCCGCGGGCATGCGCGCGGGTGGCATCCGCACCTGCGCCAAGACGACCGGCTCCCGGCCGCGCATGATCCTCGAGGACGGCAGCGAGTACAGCATCCAACGCCAGGGGCGCGCCAACATCATCGAGCAGGTGCGCGCCCTGGCGGTCACCGCCCGCCGGGAGGCCCAGGCCCTGGTGGCCGAGTGCATGGCGCTGAACCCGCGCTACCAGCACCTGTGCGAGCACACCATGCTGCGCTCCCGGGTGGGGGTGATCACCAACGCCCGGGCGGACCACCTGGACGTGATGGGGCCGACCGTCCGGCACCTGACGCTGGCGCTGTGCGGCACGGTGCCGCGCAAGGCCGACCTGGTCACCGGCGAGACCGATCCGGAGCTGACCGGCATCATGCGCCAGGTGTGCGAGCGGGAGGGTTCGCGCCTGCACGTCGCCACCCCGGAGTCCGAGGGGGTCACCGAGGAGATGCTGCGCGGCTTCTCCTACGTCGAGCACCCGGACAACGTGGCGGTGGCCCTGTGCACCTGCAAGCAGTTCGGCATCGATCCGCGGGTGGCCCTGGAGGGCATGTGGCGCTGCGCGCCGGACATCGGCGTGCTGCGCATCATCCGCCTGGCCTTCTACGCCAAGGACATCAGCTTCATCAACGCCCTGGCGGCCAACGATCCGGACTCCACGCTCGCCATCTGGCAGGGCCGCATCCTGAAGCTCTTCCCGGGCGAGCTGCGCCGGGTGGTCATGCTCAACTGCCGCGCCGACAGGCCCCACCGCTCCCTGCAGCTCGGCGAGATGATTCACCGCATGCAGGGGGTCGACTGCTCGCTGTTCACCGGCACCGGCACCCGCCTGGCGCTCGAGGCGGCGCTCAAGGCCGGCCTGGACCCGGAGCGGCTGATCGACATGGAGCGGGCCGACCCGGCGCGGGTGTTCGAGCGCGCCATCGCGCAGATCGGCAAGCGCGGTCTGGTGTTCGGCATGGGCAACATCGGTGCGGGCGGCAACGAGATCATCGAGTACTTCGAGAATCGGGCGGCCACGCCCGAGCAGGCAGCCTGACAAGGAGCAGAACCCCTTGGAAGACCTCATCCCCAACGCCATCGGCATCGGCCTGGTGGTCAGCCTGGTCTTCTCGGAGACCCTCGGGCTGGCCGCGGGCGGCATGGTGGTGCCAGGCTACATCGCGCTCAACCTGACCAACCCGGTGGCCGTGCTGATGACGCTCGTGCTCGGGGTGGTGGCCTACCTGATCGTGCGGGTCATGAGCACGTTCATGATCCTCTTCGGCCGGCGTCGCACGGTGGTGATCATCCTGGTGGGCTTCATGCTGGGTATGCTGTTCCGCGGTTTCATGCAGATCGACCTCGGCGGGCAGACCTACCAGCTCCACGCCATCGGCTACATCATCCCGGGCCTGGTGGCGATGTGGCTCGACCGCCAGGGCGTGGTGGAGACCTCCGCCACCCTGCTGACCTCGGGCGTGCTGGTCAAGCTGCTGCTCATCATGATCTACGGCGGGGAGATGTACGAATGGCTATGATGTGGCGGCCTGGCAAGGCCTCGCGTCCGGTCCTGGCCCTCGTGGCGCTGCTGTCCATCATCGGCTACATGCTGGTGGAGGGCCTGCCGCAGAAGACGCGCAAGCCCTACTACAAGGAGAAGGTGCAGGCGGCCAAGCTGATGGCCCGCGGCATCGAGGTGATCAAGCGGGCGCGCATCTCCATCTTCGGCCGCATCGACACCGAGCACGACCCCCTGGCCACCGGGATGATCGGCACCGGCCTCACCCCGATCACCTCCAACACCGGCATCCTGGCCGCCAAGCAGACCGCCGCCAACCCCAACTTCGCCGCGGTCCTGGTGCAGATGTACAAGCGCGCCAAGCTCAAGGAAGGCGACGTGGTGGCGATGGCCTTCAGCGGCTCCTTCCCCTCGCTCAACCTGGCCGCCCTGGTGGCGGCCGAGACGCTGAAACTCCGGCCGGTGATCATCACCTCCACCTCGGGCTCCAACTGGGGCGCCAACGATCCGGAGCTGACCTGGCTCGACATGGAGCGGCTGCTGTTCGAGAACGGCGTGATCCACAACCGCACGGTGGCCGCCTCCCTGGGCGGCGAGCAGGACCGCGGGGTGGGCCTGCCGGCCGAGGGCGTGCGCATGCTGCGCGAGGCCATCAAGCGCAACGGGGTCGAGCTGATCGACCCGCCCGACCTGAGCTCGTCCTTCGATCTGCGCATGAACATCTACCGCGAGGAGGCCGGCGGCCAGCCCATCGCGGCCTACGTGAACGTCGGCGGCGGGGCGGGCTCGGTGGGCTCGTCCATGATCAAGAAGATGTTCCTGCCGGGCGTGAACAAGGAGCTGCCGACCTCGGAGCGCATCCGGGACTCCGTCATCACCCGCATGTCCCGCAACGGTGTGCCGGTCATCCACCTGGTGTTCGTGGAGAAGATCGCCAAGACCTACGGCCTGGCCAAGGCCGGCGCGCCGCTGCGGGTGGGCACGGGCGACGTGTACGCGGCCATGGGCTACAACATGTTCCTGGTCTGGGGCGTCTTCCTCGGGCTGGTGCTCGCCATCTTCGTGCTGCTGCGCATGGATCTGCGGCACTACGGGACCAAGGTGACCGGCCTGTGGGGACGGCGGCGCCCGCGGTCCTCTCCGCCGCCAGGCCCGCCCGCGGCCACGCCGCCGCCCGCGGTCCCCGCGGGGGACCTGTCCAAGCTGGATCCTTCCAACTGAATCACAGGTTCTCGAGCAGGAACTTGGTGAGCAGATCCTCGTCCGAGGACGCGTCGGGCTTGCCCGCGGTGGGCTTCGCGCCAGGCTCCGCGGCCGTGGCCGCTGGCGTCGCGGGCGCCCTCGCGGGCGCGGCCGGGCCGTCCACCGCCACCACGGGCAGGGAGGGCTGGGTGCGGGCCGCGGAGAGGTCCCGGCGCTGCACGGGGATGCGCAGCACCGCGGCCCTGCCAGGCTGGTCGGAGGCCTGCGCCGTGGCTGCCGCGGCCCGGCGCACGGCCGCCTGGCGCACGGTCTCCTCCAGGGCCGAGCCGGTGTCCACGGGCGGTTCGGGGGCCGCTGGCGGCGCCGGCGCGGCTGGCACGGCCGCCATGCCGCTGAGCGTGGTCATCGGGGCGATCGGGGTCTGCCCGGTGTCCAGCGCCCCGCTGCGGACGAAGACCTCGCCGATGAAGCCCTCCTGGACCTTGTAGGCCGCCTCGCCCAGGATGACCGAGTCGCGGTACCGCTCCCCGCCCGCGGCCACGATCTGCTCGTCGGTCTTGACCTTGCCGACCATGCCAGCCGTGTCCTGCCCCTCGCCCTCCAGGCGGATGAAGCGCACGGCCTCGAGCAGGTTGAAGCGCCGCCCGTCGGCCTTGATCGTCATCACGTGGCCGTCGAAGGCCACCTTGTCCTGGTCCTGCCAGGCCACCAGGGTATCCTGGGAGATGAACAACTGCCGGGCCATGCCGCACCGCCCGAGAAACGCCATAACCCCCCAACCTGCCTTTATTAACCGTGCATCACCGGCCCGGATCTGTCAAGGAACCATTCCGGTTGATCCCGCCCCCGCGATGCCCTATCCTCCCGCCGAGCGCATGGCAAGGGAGGACGTCGGCATGCTGATCGAGTGCGGCGACCACAACTTCGAGTCCGAGGTGCTCGGCTCCGACCTGCCCACCCTGGTGGACTTCTGGGGCCCGAACTGCGGCCCGTGCAAGGCCATGGAGCCCATGCTCGAGCGCCTGGCCGCGAGCCACCAGGGCCGCCTGCGCGTGGCCAAGGTGAACGTGAACCAGAGCCCGAACACGGCGCTGCGCTTCCACGTCTTCTCGCTGCCCACCCTGAGCCTGATCAAGGGCGGCAAGGTGCTCGACCAGTACAGCGGCGCGCCCTCCCCGCAGGCGCTGGAGAAGTTCGTCCAGCGCGCCCTGTGAGGGCTCCGGTCACCTCGCGCTGCGGCGCATGGAGATGCTGAGCAGCAGGCCCACGCCCAGCATGACGGCCAGCACCGAGGAGCCACCGTAGGACCACAGCGGCAGGGTGATGCCCACCACCGGCAGGGCCCCGATCACCATGCCGATGTTGATGAAGGCCTGCCAGAAGATCAGCCCGGCCATGCCCACGCCCACCAGCGCGCCGAACCGGTCCCGGGCGCTGGATGCCAGGTTGATCACCTGCACCAGCAGCGCCAGGAACAGCGCCACCACCACCAGGCAGCCGACGAAACCGCGCTCCTCGGCCCACACCGAGAAGACGAAGTCGGTGTGCTGCTCCGGCAGGAAGTGGAAGGCCGTCTGGGTAGACTGGCCGTAACCCTTGCCCCAGGCCTGGCCCGAGCCGACCGCGATGAGCGACTGCAGGGCGTGGTAGCCGGTGCCCATGTTGTCGCTGCCGGGCGAGAGGAACGACAGGATGCGGTCCTTCTGGTAGGGCTTGAGCACCAGGTACCAGGAGGCGATGGACGCGGCGGTCAGGCCCGCCACGGCGATGAGGAAGGAGCGCGGGCGGACCTTCATGAACAGAATCATGGTGCCGCCGATGGCGAACAGCGACAGCGCCGTGCCGAGGTCGGGCTGGCGCATGACCAGCAGGGCCGGCAGGATGATCAGGATGACGGGGCTCAGCAGGTCGTGCCAGGTCGTGTGCCCCCTGCGGAAGGCCCACAGCACCGACAGCGCGGCCCAGGCCAGGCAGATGCCGATGAGGGCGATGCGCAGGCCCCCCAGGGCCGCCAGGGGCTCCTTCTCCCAGTAGAGCACCAGGGCGCCCAGGGCGCCCAGGGGGTAGAGCGGCGTGGCCGGCTTCACCAGCTGCCACAGGCTGTAGCCCCGCTCGGGCACCTCGCTCTCGTCGCTGAAGTACTTGGCCAGCGCCAGGATCAGCGCGATCTTGGCGAGCTCCGAGGGCTGGAAGTTGAAGAAGCCCAGGTGGAACCAGCGCCGGGCGCCGGACACCACCCGGCCGAAGACCAGCACGGACAGCAGCATCACCAGCGTGAGCACGAACAGCGGGTAGGCCAGCTTCTCGAACCAGCGGTAGTCGAAGGCCGCCAGCACGAGCGCCAGCAGGGTGCCGACGCCGAGGTAGATCGCCTGCACGATGGCCAGGTTGCGCTCCAGGTCGCGCGCGGCCGAGGACAGGTTGAGCAGCCCCAGCCCGGCCAGCAGGAGCACCGTGCCCAGCAGCCACCACTGGAAGGGGGACCGGGTCGGGGAGGCGAGCTGGTTCACGGGCTGGGCCCTTCGGGCCGGCCGGCGGCCGCCTCCTCGGGCGGCAGGGCGCCGGGCAGCACGTCCACGGGCACCTCCTCGTCCGGCAGGACCTCCTGGCTGGGCGCGGGGCCCGGCTCCGGGAGCTGCGCCTGGAGCGGGCTCCCGGCCTCGGGCACCTGGCCCAGGTGCTCCAGGTAGTAGGTGATGAGCTCCATCACCAGCGGCGCCGCGGCGCTGCCGCCGAAGCCTCCGTGCTCGACCAGCACGGCGACGGCGATCCGCGGATCCTCGGCCGGGGCCCAGGCCACGAACCAGGCGTGGTCCTTGAACTCGTAGGGCAGAGAGCGGCCCCGATCGGCGCCCTGCTTGACCACCTGGGCGGTGCCGGTCTTGCCGGCCACCTTGAAGTCCACCTTCTGCGGGCGGCGCCAGTAGGCCGTCCCGCCGGGCTCGTTGACCACGCCGGTCAGCGCCGCGGCCATCAGCGCGAGGTGCTCGGGCGGCGCCAGGACCTTGCGCCGCAGCTCGGGCTGGTAGGCCCGCGCCAGGCTGCCGTCGGGCCGCTCGCTGCGCAGCACCACCTGGGGCCGCCAGAGCGAGCCCCCGTTGCCGAGGGCGGCGTAGGCGAGCGCGAGCTGCAGCGGAGTCACGTTGACGTCGCCCTGGCCGATCGAGTCGGACACCACGAAGCCCGGCAAGAAGCCCGTGCGGGTGTTCTTCTCGTACCAGGCGCGGTCGGGCATGATGCCGGGCACCTCCTGGCACGCGTCCAGCCCGGTCAGGGAGCCGAAACCGAAGCTCCAGGCCATCTGGGCCAGGCGATCCATGCCGGCCCGGATCCCGGCCCGGTAGAAGTACACGTCGCAGGACTGCACCACCGCCCGGTGCAGCTCGATCTTCCCGTGGCCGCTGGCCCGGAAGCAGCGGAAGACGTGATCGCCGAAACGCATGCCGCCCGTGCACAGCTCGCGCGTGGCGGGGGTGAAGTCCTCGGCCCCCAGGGCGGCCAGCCCGGTGAAGGGCTTGAAGGTGGAGCCGGGCGGGAAGTGCTGCTGGGTGGCGCGGTTGGACAGCGGCCGATCCAGGTCCTCGACCAGGGCCTTCCAGGCGCGCGCGTCGGCCCGGCCTGCCACCAGGTTGGGATCGAAGGCCGGCTTCGACATGAGCGCCAGCACGAAGCCGTTGCGGGCGTCGAGCGCCACCACGGCGCCCTCCAGGCCGGGGAAACGCGCCTCGGCCAACGCCTGCAGGCGGGCGTCGAGGGACAGCACCAGGTTGAGCCCCGGCTCGGCGGGCGCCACCTCGGGCTGGGTGTGCAGGATCTCCCTCGCCTGCGCGTCGGGCACCCGCTGACCGCGCGCGTCCACGACCACCCGCAGCTTGCCGTTGCGCCCGCGCAGCGGCTCCTCGAAGGCCTTCTCCACCCCGGCCTTGCCGACCACGTCCCCCTGCAGGTAGCCCTGGTCCTTGAGCAGCGCGAGCTCGCCCGGCGAGACCTCGCCCACGTAGCCCAGCAGGTGCGCGGCCAGGTTGCCCTCCGGGTAGCCGCGCTGGGTCTCGGGCCGCACCTCGACGCCGTCCAGGAGATCGCGGTGCTGCTCGACCATGGCGAGCTCCGTCCAGGATATGCCGCGCCGCACGGACAGCGGCAGGAAGCGATCCAGCCGGCGGGTGCTGGAGAACACCTCCCGCACGCGGCCGATCTCCTCGTCGCTCAGCCCGAGGTACTCGGTCAGGCGCTTGATCGTCGGCTCGAAGGCCTCCGCCCGGCAGAAGGCCGGGGTGAAGTACAGGTTGAAGGACGGCCGGTTGTCGGCCAGCAGGCGGCCGGTGCGGTCGTAGATCATCCCGCGCAGCGCCACCTCGCGGCGGATGGACACGAAGTTGGCCCAGCTGAGCTCCAGGTAGCCTGGCCCGTCGACGAGCTGCACCTTGTAGAGGCGGAAGGCGAGGATCAGGAAGGCCAGCGCCATGAGCAGCAGGACCCACACGAAACGGGTCTTGAAGCGCCCCAGGTCGGCCTGCTCCGGCGCGAACAGCGGCACCCCGCGCCTCCTCTGGCTAGGCCGTGCCCAGCCGGCCAGTCGCCTCGGCCTGGCCGAGCAGGCGGCGGACCGCCGGCCACAGCAGCAGGGCCAGCAACCCGTTCCACAGGCCCACCGGGATGGCCCACAGGCCGAGATCGGTGAGCAGCGCGTCGCCCGCCTGGAGCAGGCGCGCCAGCAGCGCCAGCAGCACGGCGGCCGCCAGGCTGGCGAAGAATACGGCCCCGGCCTGGACCGACCGGCGCCCGGGCACCAGGAAACGCAGGGCCACCCGCACCAGGCCGTAGAGCGGCAGGTAGAGGCAGGCGCCCAGGCCGACCGGCGAGCCCGACATGGCGTCGGCCAGGCACCCCAGGGCGAACACGCTCCAGACGGCCAGCGCGTCGGGCTGGAACGCCAGCACCACCACCAGCACCAGGACCGGATCGGGCTTGACCATGTCGATCCGCCAGACCGCGAGCAGCGCGCCCTCCACGGCCAGGAGCAGCCCGGCCAGCGGCAGCAGCAGCAGGCTCCTCACGGCGCCCTCCCCTCGCCCGCTCCGCCGCCCTCGCCGGGGCGCGGCGCGGGCACGGGCGCGCGCACGACCAGGAGCTCCTCGAGCAGGGCGAAGTCCACCGCCGGGGTCAGCTCGGCGTCGCGGAACACCCCCACCATGGGGGTGGTGACCGAGAGCACCGTGCCGACGCGCAGCCCGGACGGGTAGGTCCCGCCCAGGCCCGAGGTGACCAGCTCGTCGCCGACCTGGACATCCGCGGTGCGCACCAGATGATCCACATCCACGCCGCGCAGATCGCCCCGTCCCCGCACGATTCCCCTGGCCCGGGAGCGCTCCACCACCACGTCCACCGCGGCCCGGCTGTCCACCAGCAGCAGCACCTCCGCCCAGCCACCGCTCACCCCGGAGACCCTGCCCACCAGGCCACCACCGGCCACCACCGCGTCGCCGACCTGCACCCCCTCGCTGGCGCCCGCGTCGATGCGCACGACGCGCGAGACGGGCGAGGTGCCCAGCCCGATCACCCGCGCGCCGGTCACGGGCAGCGCGCCGAGCTGGCTGCGCATGCGGGTGAGCTCGCGCAGCCGCTCGTTCTCGGCCAGCAGGGTGCGCTGGTCCGTGAGCGTGTTGCGCAGCGCGGCCAGCTCGGTCCGCAGGCGGGCGTTCTCCTCCTCGACGTCGACCAGCCAGACGTAGGAGCGCCACAGCGAGGCCCCGCCCTCGAGGCTCCAGCCGACCGCCTTCTGCAGCGGGGCGGTCAGCCACAGCACCACCCGATCGATCCAGTTCTGCTCGTGCGGCGCCCGCAGCTGGGCCGCGAGCAGCAGCAGGGCGAACAGGCTCAGCCCCAGGGCGGCCAGCCAGCGCCGGTTGCGGGGCGGGTTGGACATCAGTCCAGGGAGACCTGCTTGAGCAGGTCGAGCTCGTCGAGTACCTTGCCGCAGCCGAGCACCACGGCGGAGAGCGGATCGTCGGCCAGCATGACCGGCAGCCCGGTCTCCTCGCGCAGCAGGATGTCCAGGTTGCGCAGCTTGCCGCCGCCGCCGGCCAGCACGATGCCCTTGTCGGCGATGTCGGCGGACAGCTCGGGCGGCGTGCGGTCCAGCACCTGCCGGACCGCGTCCACGATCACGTTGATGGGCTCGGACAGGGCGTCGCGGATCTCGTCGGAGGTCACCACGATGGTCTTGGGCACGCCGGCGACGAGATCGCGGCCGCGCACCTCGATCGTCAGCACCTCGCCGTCCGCGTTGGGGTAGGCATTGCCGATGTTGATCTTGATGCGCTCGGACGAGGCCTCGCCGATGAGCAGGTTGTACTTGCGCTTCATGTGGGCGATGATGGCCTCGTCCATCTTGTCGCCGGCGATGCGCACGGACTTCGAGTTGACGATGCCGGCCAGGCTGATCACCGCCACCTCGGTGGTGCCGCCGCCGATGTCCACAATCATGTTGCCCGACGGCTCGGTGATGGGCAGGCCCGCCCCGATGGCCGCGGCCATCGGCTCCTCGATCAGGTAGACCTCGCGGGCGCCGGCCGAGTAGGCCGATTCGCGCACCGCCCGCTTCTCCACCTCGGTGATGCCGAAGGGCACGCCGATGACGATGCGCGGCCGCACGAAGGTCTTCCTGTTGTGCGCCCGGATGATGAAATAGCGCAGCATCTCCTGGGTGACCTCGAAGTCCGCGATCACCCCGTCCTTCATGGGCCGGATGGCCTGGATGCTGCCGGGCGTGCGGCCCAGCATGTCCTTGGCCTCCTTGCCCACCGCCAGCACCTTGCGGCCTCCGCGGGCGTCCTTCTGCACGGCCACCACGGACGGCTCGTTGGACACGATGCCCTTGCCCTTGACGTACAGCAGCGTGTTGGCCGTGCCCAGATCGATGGCCAGATCGTTCGAAAACAGTGCGTAGAGCCAGTCGAAGAGCATGCGCGCCTATCTCCACCGGGCGAGGCCCGCGAGCCCACCCGCGTGTCATGCGACCCAGCTGCCACCTGGCAGCCCCCCGTGATTTACAAAAAACCCAGGGGGTTAGCAAGTAAAATGCGGCCCGCCCCGAAGGTGAGAATTCTCTTGAAACGGCGGCTTGCCCGGGTATCATCTACGCTCCATCGAGCGCCCCCCAGGGCGGCGGGCGCGAGGAGAGGCGGAAATGCTCGACAAGATGCGCACCCAGGCCCAGTCGGCCATCGTCATCCTGCTGTTCGGGTTCATCATCTTCGTGTTCGTCTTCTCGTTCGGCGCAGGCTCCGCCGGCTTCCGTTCGGGGGGCTGCAGCGGTATGCCGGTGGCCGCCATGGTCAACGGCGAGCCGATCACCGAGGACACCTTCCTGTTCGCCTTCCGGACCGATCTGCGCAACACGCTCGCCAACCGCAAGGAGCGGGGCCTGAAGCGCGAGGAGAAGCTGGCCATGCGCCAGCGGGTGATCGAGAGCCTGATCGAGCAGACGCTGCTCATCCAGGCGGCCCGCGAGGTGGGCCTGCGGGTGAGCGACGAGGAGCGCAACGCCGACATCCGCAAGTCGCCCATGTTCCTGGACGACAACAAGCGCTTCGACTTCAGCAAGTACAAGCTGATCATCCAGCGCTACTTCGAGACCTCCCCGACCGTGTTCGAGGAGATGTGGCGCCAGCAGATGCTGGCCCAGCGCATGTCCGGGGTCATCCAGGAGGCCGCCCGCGTCACCGACGAGGAGCTGGAGCAGAGCTACCGCCTGCACGAGTCCAAGGTCGACGTGGAGTACGTCCGCCTCTCGAGCGCCATGTTCCGCCAGGACGCGCAGGCCACCGACGCCGAGGTGGCCGAGTTCCTTGGAGCCAACCGGGCCCGCGTCGAGGCGGCCTACAAGGAGCGCGACGCGCAGTACAACAAGCCCAAGAAGGTGCAGGTCGCCCACGTATTCTTCGAGACCGAGCAGGGCGCCAGCGAGGACGTGGTCGCCGACCGCAAGGAGCGGGCCGAGCTGACCCACGAGGACCTGGTCAAGGGGGCCGAGATCGCCGCGCAGGCCAAGGAGTACTCCCAGGACGACGCCACCCGCGAGAAGGGCGGCGAGCTGCCGCTCATGGGCCGCGACGAGCTGACCGCGCGCTGGGGCGCGCCCCTGGCCGAGGCCGCCTTCGCCCTCAAGGAGGGGGAGCTGAGCGGCGTGGTCAAGTCGGACAAGGGCTTCCACGTGTTCAAGGTGCTGAAGGTGGTCGAGGCGGAGATCACCCCGCTGGAGAAGGTCGAGCAGGAGCTGGCCCGCGGGTTGCTGCTGGAGGAGCGGGCGGGGGCCAAGGCCAAGGCCGAGGCCGAGCGGCTGTTCGCCGAGATGAAGGCCGGCAAGACCCTCGAGGAGCTCCTGCCCAAACCCGCCGAGACGGCGGACCCGGCCCAGCCGGCGGACGCGCCCAAGGCGCCGCCCGCGCCCAAGCCCCAGGCCCGCAAGACGGGCCTGGTGGCGCGCATGATGGGCTACCTGCCCCAGCTCGGCCTGGACAAGGCGCTCGCGCGCGCGGCCTTCGCGCTGACCAAGGAGCAGCCCTACCCGGAGCAGGTGTTCGAGGTGGACAACCCTCTGGGCGGCAAGGAGTACGTGGTCTTCCGCCTGGCCGACAGGGCCGAGCCCGACATGGGCATGTTCGCCCAGGCCAAGGAGGATCTGCGCCTGGAGATCCTGCGCGGCCGCCGCGCGGCGCAGCTGCGCACCTGGCTGTCCGATCGCCTGGCGCAGGCCCGCGTCGAGACGAACGAGAGCCTGCTCACCGACGTCGATCCGCAGGCCATTCGTCAGGGCCGCCGCCCGTCGGCCCCGATGCCCGTCGACGACTACTGACCCGGTCCGCCCCCCCGCTCCGCCCTGACCGCCGTCCGGCCCGGCCCCGGGCCCGCACACGCTACCACATTGACCCAGCGCGGTTTTTGTTCTAACTTGTAGCCAGGGATGAGTCGGCTTTCCAGGAGGTCCACGATGAAGCGCCTGACGCTTGTGGTGTGCGCGCTGATGGCTGCCGCCCTGGCCCTCCCGGCCTGCACGGGCAGCAGCGGCGAATGCCGCTACGACACCGACTGCCCGCAGACCGGCTACGTGTGCGACACCACCACGAACCGCTGCGTGGTGGATTCTCGCTACAGCCGCATGGTCCTGGGGCAGTGCACCACCGACCTGGACTGCGACACGGTCATGCAGCGCTGCGACCAGGCCCTCGGCCGCTGCTACGAGCTGTTCGGCGGCAACGATCAGGACCACAACGAGAACGACAACGCGGACCGGCCGCCGCCTCCGGGCTGCGAGCCCCAGCAGCCGACGGCCGGCGCCTGCGCCACGGACGCGGACTGCTCGGGAGACGCCTCGATCCTGGAGGGTTTCGTGTGCGAGGTGGCCACCGGCAGCTGCATCCCGGACTGCTCCGCGGCGGGCACGATGAACCAGGGCCGCGATCGGGACATGGATGGCTGGGGCGACTGCTGCGACTGCCTGGACGTGCAGGGCGACGCCAACAGCGTCAAGGTCAACCCGGCGGCCTCCGAGGTCATCTACAACAACCTGGACGACGACTGCGACCCGACCTCCCGCGACGGGGACGTGGACGGAGACCTGCACAACGCGGTGTTCGTGGGCGGCGATGACTGCGACGACCGCAACGCCGCCGTGAACCCCGAGGTCGCCGAGCGCTGCGACAACATGGACAACGACTGCGACGGGCAGATCGACGAGATCCCGGAGTGCCAGCAGACCAACGACACGGTCAACCCGGAGCAGACCCCGACCTGCCCGGATCTCAGCGGGCTATACAACATCACCTCCTACTGCCTGCAGATCTCCAACGCCCAGAACGTCGAGTTCACCCAGACCGGCTGCACGCTGACCTTCAGCATCGACGCCATCTACTGCACGGGCCACATCGACTCGCAGATGAACTTCTACGTCGAGTGCGGCGGGCTGGGGTTCCCCTGCAGCGCCAAGGCCAGCCTGACCTCGGCCTTCACCATCGTCTGCTCGCCGCAGTGCTCGTTCATCCTGGAGCGCCAGGACGAGGGCACCGCCTGCACCTTCCACCAGGATCCGGACTGCACCACGGCCGGGCAGCTGTGCGGCGTGGTCGTGGACGAGACCTCCACCCAGCTGGTGACCGAGTGCATCGAGACCATCCCCGGCAACCGCCAGCCGGGCTACTACTGCGACGAGAACGCGGGCATCCTGTGCGTCAACTCCCTGTGCATCTCCCGCTCCTGCGGCGCGATCTGCGAGGACGACCTGCACTGCGCGGACTACGAGGGGACGACGTGCCAGACGGTGTCCTACACCCTGGCCGAGGTGACCGGCAACATCCAGAGCTGCATGCCGGAGGTCAGCGGGGAGACCATCTGCCGCCGCTCGCCGGACTGCTCCATGTCGCGGGTGTGCTCCTTCCGCCAGACCAACACCGACGTGCTCACCCTGTGCCGCTCGCCCAACGCCGGCGGGCAGCAGGCCGGCGGGACCTGCACCTCCAACTCCGACTGCGAGAACAACCTGTGCGTGTGCGGTGACCGCCTGTGCGACGGCGCCGCCACCGGCACCTGCTCCGACATGTGCGTGACGAACTCGGACTGCGTGCAGGGCACCGTGTGCGGAGGGGTCTACATCCCGGATATGGGCGGCACGGATCACCTGGTCTACGCCTGCACGCGCGATCCCAACTCCTGCGGGCGGAACGCGGACTGCCCCGCCGGCCGCTCCTGCCAGGTGTTCCTCAACGCGGACGGGCTGTCGCTCATCACCGAGTGCCAGTACGGCTCCGGCCCCGGCTACGACAACACGGGCGCGCCCTGCTCCAACCCGACCAACTGCTTCTCGGTCTGGTGCGGCAACTGGGGCTACTGCCTGGGCGTGTGCGTCTCGGACGCCGACTGCCCCACCTTCGAGACCGCCACGAGCTGCGCCAACGACGAGACCTGCCAGCTCGGCTACCTGTGCGAGGACAACCTCTGCAAGCGGGAGTTCACCTGCTGGACGCAGGTTTTCTACCTGGGCGACGACAACTCCGGGCAGCCGGTGTACGACACGACCAACCTGTGCAAGCCGGAGAAGCGCCCCTGCACGGTCAACTCGGACTGCCGCTCCGGGGAGGCCTGCGAGATGGACTACAACCAGACCGGCACCGCGGCCCTGTACCTGTGCGACGTCGGCGGGCCGGGCTCCGGCCAGCTCGGGGCGGATTGCCAGCTGGGCGCGGAGGTCTGCTGGACGGGCCTGTGCCTGATCGAGGGCGGCGGCGGCGCGGGTATGGAGTACTGCTCCCAGTCCTGCGCCACCGACGCCGACTGCGAGCCCGCCGACACCTACTCCTGCCAGGCCATCCGCGTGGACGTGCGGCCCGGCTTCGTCTCCTACGTCCCGGCCTGCGCCCGTCGCTCCTGAGGTCGGCCGGGCGGACCGCCCGGGTTGACACCCCCGGTCCAGGACCCGATAATCCGCACCATCCCATGGCTGGGTGGGCAGGCCGGCAGGGTCGCCCTCCCGCGAGGTGAGCGCGCATGAGCGAGAGCCAGGATCGGTCCACCGAGCAGCTCCCGGCGGTGGTGGAGCTGCCCTCCGCGGATCTCCCCAAGTCCGACCTGATCATGGGCATCGACCTGGGCACCACCTTCTCCTGCGTGGCCATCGTCGAGGACGACTTCCCCAAGGTCATCCCCTCCCGCAAGGGCCTGCGCACCACGCCCTCGATCGTGGCGCTGGACGAGAAGAGCCGGCTGCTGGTCGGCGAGGACGCGCGCAAGCAGCTGCTGATCAACCCGACCAACACCATCTACGGCGCCAAGCGCTTCATCGGCCGGCACTTCTACTCGGACGAGGTGTCCACGCTGGCCAAGTACTTCTCCTACGAGATCGTGCCGATCGGCGAGATGGAGGTGGGCGCCAAGATCGGCGGCGCGATCTACAGCCTGCCCCAGGTCTCGGCCATGGTGCTCAACGAGCTCCGGCGCAACGTGTGCGACTACCTCAAGAAGAACGTCTGGCAGGCGGTCATCAGCGTGCCGGCCTACTACTCCGAGAACCAGCGCGAGGCCGTGCGCGAGGCCGGCCGCATCGCGGGCATCGAGGTGGTGCGCATCATCAACGAGCCCACCGCCGCGGCCCTGGCCTACGGCATGAACAAGAGCTTCGAGAAGCGCATCCTGGTCTACGACCTCGGCGGCGGCACCTTCGACGCCTCGGTCATGGAGCTGTACGGAGACGTTTTCAAGGTGCTGGCCACCGGCGGCGACACCTTCCTGGGCGGCGTGGACTTCGACGAGCGCATCGTGGAGTACATCCTGTCGGAGTACGAGCGCACCCAGAACGACATCCTCCAGTGCGACAGCGTCATCACCCAGCGGCTCAAGGACGCCGCGGAGCGCGCCAAGATCGAGCTCTCGGCCAAGAGCGTCGCCACCATCGACCTGCCCTACATCACCATCTCCAAGGGCAAGTTCAAGGACTTCCGCTGCGAGATCACCCGCGAGCAGCTCAACGACCTGACCGGCGAATTCGTCGACCGCACCATCGAGGTGTGCATGGAGGTGTTGGACGCGGCCGGGATGCAGCCGGATTCGGTCGACTCCGTGCTGCTGGTCGGCGGGCAGACGCGCATGCCGCTGGTGACGGACAAGGTCTCCAGGTTCTTCGCCAAGCAGCCCACCAAGGGGGTCCACCCGGACGAGGTCGTGGCCTGCGGCGCCGCGCTCATGGGCCACTCGCTGGGCTCCCAGCGCTCGGTGCGGCTGATCGACGTGCTGCCCATGAGCATCGGCGGCCGCCAGCCGAGCGGCGCCTTCAAGGTGCTGTTCCCCGCCAACTCGACCCTGCCGGCCGAGCGCGAGATCGGCGTGGCCACCGTGCACCCTGGGCAGGACGCCATCGAGGTGTTCCTCTACCAGGGCGAATCCCCCCGGGCCATCGACAACGAGTTCCTGGGCGCCTTCGTGGTCACCGGCTTCCCCAAGGCGCCGGCCGGCCAGGTGCGCCTGGCGGTGACCCTGTCGCTCAACCAGGAGTCCATCCTGGACGTCTCCGCGCGCAGCCTGTCCACGAGCCTGCCCATGCACGTGCAGATGGTGGCCCGCGCCCCGGTCAGCGCCGAGAGCGCCGGCCTGGAGCCGATCGGCCCGCCCCCGCCGGACGCGCCCGCGCCCCAGGAGCCGGGCTCCGACCAGGCCAAGCGCAAGGAGCGGCTGTTCTCCGGTCTGCGCGGCTTCATCCGGCGCATCAAGAGCTGACCGGCTCCCCGCCGCCCGCGGGCGGGGCGCAGCAGACCCGATCCCGGCCGCCCTGCTTGGCCCGGTAGCAGGCCGCGTCCGCCCTGGCCAGCAGGGCGGCGGGGCTGTCCGCGGCCGGGCCGGCCAGCGCCACCCCCACGGAGGCGGTCACCCTCAGGCGCGCTCCCCCCGGACCGGCCACCTCCAGGCCGGCCAGCTCCCGGCGCAGCTTCTCGGCCGCCTCGCGGGCCTGGGCCGGATCGCACTCCGGTAGCAGCACCACGAACTCCTCGCCCCCCACCCGCGCGGCCAGATCGGAGGCGCGCAGCTGCGCGCGCAGCACCTGACCCGTCGCCCGCAGCACGGCGTCTCCGGCCGCGTGGCCGTGCGCGTCGTTCAGGCTCTTGAAGCGATCGAGGTCGAGCACCAGCAGCGCCAGCCCGCGCCGGTAGCGCCCGTGGCGCTCCAGCTCGCGGGCCAGGCGCTCCTCGAGGCTGGGGCGGTTGTGCAGGCCGGTCAGGGCGTCCCGCGTGGCGCGCAGGTAGAGCTGCCGCCACAGGCGGCCCTCGTCCGCGCCGCTCCAGCGCACGGCCAGCCGGCAGTCCCCGAGCTGCAGCCGGTCTCCGTCCAGCAGCGCGGCCCGCGGCACCCGCTGCCCGTTCCACCACAGCCCGTTGGTGCTGCCCAGATCCTCGGCCTCGAGCCGGCTGGCGCGGGCGATCAACCGGGCGTGCCGCCGGGAGATGGCCGGATCCTCCAGGCGCAGACTGGCGCCCGGCCCCCGGCCGAGGATGTGCTCGCCGCGCGCGATGGCCAGCACCCGCCCGGCCTCCCGGCCCGTGAGCACCACCAGGCACGGCACCCGCCGGGTGGGCGGGTTGCGCTCCGCCAGCACCCGGGCGGTGCCCTCGGCCCCGTCCATCAGGCCGCGGCCCCGGCCCGGGCCGCCAGGCAGGCCTGCTCCAGCTTGGCGAGCAGCTCCGGGCTTCCGGCCAGCAGGTCGCGCACGGCGTCCCGGCCCTGGCCCAGCCGCTCACCGCCCCAGGACAGCCAGCTGCCGCTCTTGTCCACCACCCCGGCCTCCACCGCCTGGTCGATCACCTCGCCGGGCCGGGAGATGCCCACGCCGAACAGGATGTCGAACTCCACCTCCCGGAACGGGGGCGCCAGCTTGTTCTTGACCACCTTGACCCGGGTGCGGTTGCCGATCAGCTCCTCGCTCCGCTTGACGGCGCCGATGCGGCGGATGTCCAGGCGCACCGAGGCGTAGAACTTGAGCGCGTTGCCGCCCGTGGTGGTCTCCGGGTTGCCGAACATCACCCCGATCTTCTGGCGGATCTGGTTGATGAACAGCACGCAAGCCGCCTGCCTGGACACCTGGGCGGTGAGTTTGCGCAGCGCCTGGCTCATCAGCCGCGCCTGCAGACCCATGTGGCTGTCGCCCATCTCGCCCTCGAGCTCCGCCTTGGGGACCAGGGCGGCCACCGAGTCGATCACCACCAGGTCCACGCCGCCCGAGCGCACCAGGATGTCGGTCACCTCGAGGGCCTGCTCGCCGGTGTCCGGCTGGCTGAGGAGCAGGTCCGCGACCTTGACCCCCAGCTTGGAGGCGTAGGTCACGTCGAGCGCGTGCTCGGCGTCCACGAAGGCGGCCACGCCGCCGGCCCGCTGCACCTCGGCGATCACGTGCAGCGCGAGGGTCGTCTTGCCCGAGGACTCCGGCCCGAACACCTCCACCACCCGGCCACGCGGCAGCCCGCCCACCCCCAGGGCGAGGTCCAGGCCGAACGAGCCGGTCGGGATGACCGCCACGGGCTCGACACCCGCCTCCCCGTCACCCAGGCGCATGATGGCGCCCTTGCCGAACTGCTTCTCGATGGTGGCCAGCGCCGCCGCCACGGCCTTGATCCGGTCCTTGAGCTCACCCATCCCTCACCTCCCTTGGTCGCGCCAGCCCCGGCCCCGCGCCGGGGTGCCAGCTTGCCTTGCAAGCCTCGGGCCAGCGACCCGGGCCAGGGAAAACAGGCAGTTACGCGGCGGCGGGGGAGCGAGGTGTCCGCAGGGGTGTCCGTAAATCGGTCACGGGCCGGGCTCGAGCCGGGCGCGGAGCGAGTGGACGAGCTCGGTCAGGCCGCGCTGCTCGGCGAGCGCCAGGGCCTCGCGGGCCACCTGCGCCGCCCGCGCCCGCTCCCCCCCGCAGAGCAGCGCCAGCGACAGCGTGTCCAGCATGGCCGGGTCCTGGCGCGAGGTGAGCGCCACCGCCCGCTCGCCGAGCTCGACCGCCCGCGCGCAGTCCACGGGCGAGGAGCGCTTCCCCTCCCCGCCCGCCAGCAGCCAGGCCAGATCGTTCAGTGTGGCCGGATCCGCCTGGCCCAGGTCCACAGCCTCCGCGAGGTGCGCCTCGGCCGCGGCCGGGTCCCGGCGCTGGAGCGCGAGCCGCCCGAGCTGGCTGTCCAGCCCGGCCAGGTTGGCCCGCGCCTCGCGGAACCCGGGCTGCAGGGCCAGGGCGCGCCGGTAGGCGGCCAGGGCCTCCCGGGGGCGGCCGTGGGACTGGTGGTACGCGCCCGCCCCCAGGTGGAGCTCGGCCTCGAAGGGCCCCTGCTCCTCGCAGAACGGCCCCGGCGCCCAGGCCAGGGCGCCCACGCCCAGGAGGAGCGCGACCGGCGCCAAGAGCTCGCGCCAGCGCCTGCGCCGCGCGCGCTCGACCAGCAGCAGGGCGCCGGCCGCGGCCGGCGCGGCCAGCACCGGCACGAGCACCACGCGGTAGCGGTCGGCCACCAGCACCCACACCAGCGAGGCCGACCACAGCCCGAGCAGCAGCCAGACCGGCCCGGGGAAGCTCGGCCGGAAGAAGACGAGCCCGAGCGCGGCCAGCGGCAGCAGCAGGCCGAAGGGGAAGCCGAAGCCGCCCGCCTTCCACACCAGCACCCGCAGCAGTGGCGCGTACCCGGCCGCGGTGTACACGTCGGTGTTCCGCGGCAGCTCCCGCCCGCTCACCAGCCGCAGGGCCTTCGCGCCCAGCCCGCGGGCGAAGCCCAGGGGATCGGCCGCGGCGAAGCCCCAGGCCCGGCCCGCGAAGTGGGCCTGCTGGGCGAAGGGATCCTGGCCCGCGCCCGCCGCCTCGGCCTCGTGGACCAGCTCGTCCCAGCCCGCCCCGGGCCGGAGCGTCAGCCCGCGGCACAGCTCGGGCTGGTTGCCGAGGTGCAGGTTCAGGCCCCCGGACAGGGGCAACAGGGCGGGCCGCCCGAGCGCGTGGGCCGAGGCCAGCCCGAGCGCGCCCAGCGTCACCCCGAGCGCGAGCGCGGCCAGCCCGACTGGGGCCAGCGCCGCCAGGCGCGGGGTCAGCCGCCAGCGCCTCCACGCCAGCCAGGCCAGGCCGGCCAGGCAGACCGGCGCGAAGGTCGGCCGGGTGAGCCAGCAGAGCCCCAGCAGCAGCCCGGCGCCCAGCCCGGCCAGCTTCCCACCGCGCTCCGCGACGTGGAGCAGCGCGAGCACCAGCGCCGGGGCCAGGAGCGCCGCCCAGCCCTCCGCCAGGAGCTCCCCCTCGAAGTAGACCAGCGGCCCGTACAGCGCGACGCACAGCCCGGCCAGCCACCCGCCCGCGGCGCCGACCAGCCGCCGGCCGAGCCGCCAGGCGAGCAGGGCCGTGCAGGCGCCGGCCAGGGCCTGCACCAGCTTCGCCAGGAGGATCGAGCCGCCGCTCGACGCGTACAGCCCGGCCAGCAGCAGCGGGTAGGCGGGCGGCTGCCAGTAGAGCTCGGCGCCCGGGTCCTCACCCGCGGCCAGCGCCCTGGCCAGGTGGTCGTAGCGGGCCGAGTCGATGATCGGCGCCGCGAAGGTCGGGCTGGCCTGGGACTGCCACAGGATCACCAGCCGCACCGCCAGCGCCAGGCCCACGACGATCAGGGCGGGCAGCCAGGGACGAGCCAGCAGCCTGGAGCCTCCAGCAGACGCGGCGAGCGGCGAGGCAACCATGCGTCCAATCCTACACCAGCCCGCCGCTAGGCTTGAATCGGGCGGTCCAGGGAGCGGTACTGGATGGCCTCGGCCAGGTGCTCGGCCCGGATGTCCGGGGCGCCCTCGAGATCGGCCGCGGTGCGGGCGACCTTCAGGATGCGGTCGAAGCCGCGGGCCGAGAAGCCCAGCCGGCGCACGGCCATCTCCAGCAGGGCCTGCTCGGGCGCGCCCAGCTTGCAGCAGCGCTCCACCTGGGCCGGGCCGAGGTGCGCGTTGCAGGCCGAGGCGGCGGTGGGCTCGAACCGGCCGCGCTGCCGCTCGCGCGCCCGTAAAACCCGCGCGCGGATCTCCTCCGAGCCCTCGCACGGCCCGGCCTTCACCAGCTCGCCGCAGGCCACGGCCGGGACCTCCACCTGGATGTCGATCCGGTCCAGGAGCGGCCCGGACAGGCGCTCCCGGTAGCGCAGGATGGCGCCAGAGGAGCAGGTGCAGGCGTGCCGCGGATCGCCCAGGTTCCCGCACGGGCACGGGTTCATGGCCGCCACCAGCATGAAGCTGGCCGGGAAGGTGATGGTGGTCTGGGCCCGGGCGATGGTCACCAGGTGATCCTCGAGGGGCTGGCGGAGCACCTCGAGCACGTGTTTCCGGAACTCGGGCAGTTCGTCGAGGAACAGCACCCCCCGGTGCGCGAGGGTGACCTCCCCGGGCCTGGGGATCCCCCCCCCGCCCACCAGGCCGGCGTCCGAGACCGTGTGGTGGGGAGCCCGGAACGGGCGGGCCGCGAGCAGGCCGGCGCCCGCGCGCAGCAGCCCGGCGATGGAGTGGATCTTGCTCACCTCGACCGACTCGGCGAAGGTCATCGGCGGCAGGATGGTCGGCAGCCGCCTGGCCAGCATGGTCTTGCCCGAGCCGGGCGGGCCCACCATCAGGAGGTTGTGGCCCCCCGCGGCCGCCACCTCGAGGGCGCGCTTGGCGCTCGCCTGCCCACGCACGTGGCAGAAGTCCAGCGGCATGAGCCCCCCGCCCTGGAGGGGCGCAGCCGGCGGCGGGCAGGGCTGCAGGGGCAGCGCGCCGGTCAGGTGGTCGACCACCTCCCGGAAGGTGCGCACCGGGATCACCCGCAGGCTCTCCACCACGGCCGCCTCCGCGGCGCACTCGACCGGGCAGATCACCTCCTCCAGCGCCTGCTGCTGGGCCAGCAGCGCCATGGCCAGGGCCCCGGGCACCCGCCGGACCTCTCCGGCCAGCCCCAGCTCGCCGAGCACCAGGGTGCGGGCCAGGCGCTCGTCCGGGATGCCCTCCCCCGCGGCCACCAGCCCGAGGGCGATGGGCAGATCGAAGGCCGAGCCGGACTTGCGCACGTCGGCCGGGGCGAGGTTCACCGTGATCCTCTTCTGGGGGAACTCCAGGCCGGAGTTCTTGAGGGCCGACTCGACCCGCACCCGGCTCTCCCGCACCGCCCCTTCGGCCAGCCCGACCGTGGCGAAGTTGGGCAGCCCCCGGGCCATGTCCACCTCGACCTCGACCTGGAAGGCATCCACCCCGAGAATGGCACCGGAAAACACCCTGGCGAGCATGGCCCTCCTCCCCGGCGGGCTGGATGCCCGCCGCCTCTGGCGCTAGCAAAGCCAGGGCCAAAATGCATCCTCTTGAAGATCAAAGCGTTAGGCGCTCGACTCCCCTCCGGAGCGCCCACCGTGTCCGATTTTTCCGGTCACACCGGCACCCCCACCTGGGGACATCTTTTCCCTTGGCAGCGGGTCCGGAACCAGTACATAAAAAGACAGAACCAGGCTGGTTCCTACTCCGTCGGAGGTAGTGCGATGCTGCAGGTCGGGGCCAGGGGATGGGAGGGAGGCGGAGCGGTGGTGGAAGAGAAGAAGTGGCGGGTGCTGGTGGTGGACGACAGCCTGACCACCGCCATGCTGATCCGGGGCGAGCTCAGCGAGCAGAACTTCGAGGTCCACACGGCCGCGGCCGTGGACGAGGCCACCCGGACCATCCTGAACAAGGCCACCCGGCCGGATCTCGTCCTGCTGGACGTGATGATGCCCGACGTGGACGGCCAGAGCTACTGCCGTTTCCTCAAGGGCAACGACATCTTCAAGGGCATCAAGGTGGTGCTCTGCTCCGGCATGGACGAGACCGAGCTCAAGGAGCTGGCCAGGACCTGCGGCGCGGACGGCTACGTGCTGAAGAGCAAGATCCTGGGGAAGTGGCTGGCCCAGGAGCTGAACCCTGGCGGGTCCGCCGGCGCCTCGACCGCGAAATCCTGACCGCCCCCCGAAGCCCGACCACGTCCTGACGTTGGCAGACCCTCCGGGTGTGCCCGAGCGGGGGTCTCCCTGACGGTCCGAGATGTCTGAGCCTCCACAGCCGACCGCGCAGGTGAGGGAGTGAGCAGCCTGAGCACTGGACGCCGAAGCCTGCGCGGGACCGATCCGCGAGTTTCGAGGACCGGAAGGGAGACTCCCGCGAAGGGCTCTTCCGAGATGGGGTCCTCGTCCTGACGTTGGCAGACCCTGCGTGTGTGATTCGCTCAGGGCATTCTCTCAGGGGAAGGTCAGCCAACGCCTGGATGGTAGTTGGATGGTGCCTCGCAGGGAGGTCAGGCCCTGCGCCGCAGCCCGAGGAGCGCGAGGGCGAGCAGGCCGAGCGCCAGGCCAGAGCCCGGGCCGGTCGCGCAGCCGGCCTGGGGCTCCCCGGGCGCGGCGGCGTCCTCGCCCACCCGCAGCTCGCCCCCGGGCTGGCCCAGCCGGTCCAGCGACGGCCCGGCTGGCCGGTCCGCGGCCACGGGCAGGTCGCGCGGGGGCGCGATGTCCACCCGCACGAGCGCGGGGCTGGGATCGAGCGAGCGGTAGGCGCCCGCGGTGCGCGCGCGCACCTCGATGCGGTGCTCGCCCCGCAGCGCCAGCACCGGGCTCCTCACCACCAGGCGCGGCCCGGGCTGGAACACGCTCCAGCCCCCGCCGTCCAGGCGCCAGGAGTACTCGGCCGGGCCGGCCCGGTCCGCGCCGACGTCCAGCGCCACCTCGGGGTAGGCCGGCCCGCCCGGGGCGTGGATGGACATGGCGCTCCAGGCCGGGGTGCGCACCTCGCGCACCCAGGCGCGGGTCTCGCGCGGGGCGGGCGGGGGTGCGGAGACCAGGCCCAGGTTGGCGTACAGCGCCAGGTGCTCGAAGCCGGCCGAGCCGTCGAGCTTCGCCAGCTCCCCTCGCACCGCCAGGATCTCGAGCAGGAAGCCCTGGATCTCGGGGATGTCGATCACCCCCAGGGACTCCGTCAGCATGGGCAGCGCGAGCCCCAGCAGGGTGGGCAGGAGCTGCTCGAGCGCGGCTGGGTCCTCGGCCAGGAGCTCGTAGTTCGACGCCACCACCTCGCCGATCTCGATGGAGTTCGCGTCGAACACCGGCAGCACCCGGTTGTCCGGCAGGAAGTCCATGCCCAGGAGCAGGCGGAGATCCTGGGTGAGAGTCACCACCCGCGCCCAGCGCTCGTCCACCCGCACGTAGAAGTCGAGCGCCACGTCCGGCAGCTCGATGGTCAGCAGCGGATCGTCGATGATCTTGTTTCCGAGGTTGTCCACGGTGAAGGTGCCCAGGCCCACGATCAGGCCGGGCACGCCCTGGGGCCGGAGCGCGATGCGCACCGGGGCGTTCTGGCCGCGGGTGAGGGTGTCCAGCGAGCCCATGAGCATCGCCAGCGTGCCCGAGGAGAGCATGTCGGACAGGCCCGAGTCGAGCGACAGGCACAGCGCCCCGCCCAGGTAGGCCTTGAGGAGCGCCCGGTCGAGGAACGCGTCCGACACCCCCACACCCAGCATGAACGGCACGGCGCTGCCCGGCACCAGGTTGTCCGCGGCGAAGGGCAGCCGCGGCGCCGGCGCGACCGGCGGCAGCTCGGCCGGGTCGGGCTCGGGCACGCAGCGGTTCCGCTCGGCGTCGAACGCGCCGATCATGCGCAGCTCCAGGCCGTCGGCCACCACCAGCGGGTCCACGGCCGGCTCCGCCTGCTGGCCGGCGGCCAGGAACACCTCGAGCTCGGCCGACAGCCCGGGCACCACCGAGGCCAGCAGCGCGCCGACGTCCAGGCTGCCCGCCAGCCCCAGCGGGTTGGTCAGGCACACGTCCGCGCCGTCCAGGCAGTACTCCCCGTCGCAGGCCGAGCCGCCCGGGCAGCCGCCGGTGTAGAAGCCGCAGGCCAGGCAGGTGGCCTGGTCCAGCATGCCGCCGAGGGCGCTGTCGAGCTGGCCGCTGATCTGCTCGTTCATCATCTGGGTGAGGAAGCCCTTGAGGGACTCGACCAGCGCCCCCAGCATCCCGTAGCACTCGAGCTCGTAGTCCTCGTCGGTGATGGCGACGGTCAGGCCCTGCACCCCGAAGGACAGCAGGCCGTCGCGCGGATCGACGCGCAGGATGACGTCCGCCTCCACGGGCTTCTGCTGGATGGCGATGGGCACCTTGCACTCCACGTCGCCGCCCAGGGTGAGCAGGCCCGTCAGGTTGGCGAGCGCGGTCAGGTGCAGCCGATCGGGCTCCACCCGCGCGAGCGTGGCGCCGGCGATGTCCGCCTGCAGCTCGCAGCCGGCCTCGCAGATGTCGAGCGACAGGGAGAAGATCCAGGCGTCGAACTCCTGGTGCATGGGCGGCACCGGGAAGGCGAGCCCGCCGGGCAGCATGCTCGCCAGCAGGCCGGGCAGGTTCTGTTCGAGGAAGTCGAAGGCCTGCGGGGTCAGGCGGAGCTGGACCGCGTCGAGGACCTGCTCCTCGGCCGGGACGGGCCCGCCGAGCGGCTGGACGCAGTCGCACTGGGTGCCGCCGCAGGCCAGCGAGCCGAGCAGCAGCGCGGCCGCCGCGATCGGGCGCCAGGGACGAATGTGAGCCGTGTGCATGTTCTCCTCCCGCTCCAGGCGCCGCGGACTAGCGCAGATCGCCGCTGATGATGGTGTTGCCACCCTGCCGGGTGACCTGCTGCGGATCGAGCGCGATGACCGTGCCCGGCGGCAGCGTGGGCAGCGCCGCGCTGAGATCGATCTCCGGCAGCGGGATGGTGGCCAGCGCGCCGCCCCCCAGCATCTCCATGAGCGTGTCGGTCAGCAGCACCTCGAGCCCGTCGCCGATGAGGTCGATGAGCCCGATCAGGCTGTCCTGCTGCACCTCGAGCTGGGTCTCGATTGCGTCGATCTGGGTGATGGCGATGGCGATCTCGCCGTTCTCGGCGGTCACCTGCAGGCCCATGGTGGCCGTGGCCCACAGCACCAGGTCGACCGGCAGGCCGGCGAACTGGAACGAGGCCCGCAGGCTGAGGTCGCCGATGAAGATGCGCAGCTGCCCGTCCGGCCAGCAGTCGGTGGCGGTCGGCGCCAGCATGGCCGAGAGCGACATGCTCATGTTGGTGATGCCGTACTGGGCGAAGTCGATGTCGCCCAGCAGCTCGGGCGGCACCGGGAACTCCATCAGCCCGCCGTTCCAGGCGGCGAAGAACAGGGAGTTGAGCGTGTCGTCCGCGAGCGACAACTCGAAGGGGAAGGCGCCCGGGACCACCAGGGTCTGGACGCCCGAGCCGCAGCCGGCCCGGCCCGGCACGCCCAGGTTGTCGTAGGGCACCGCGTCGACCGTGTAGCCCACGGCCCGCAACCCGATGGCCCCGCCGCCCGGGTGGAAGCTGGTGTAGGAGAAGTCGGTCACCAGGTTCACCGAGATCACCTCGCCCGAGCCGTCCAGCCGGGGCAGGTCGAACGACTCGTTGAAGGCCAGCGCCGAGAGCGCGTCCTGCAGCATGGGCGCGAGCTGCCCGGTGAGCTGGCTGTTCAGCTCGGCCTCGAGATCGGCCACCAGGGAGTCGCGGATGAAGGTCTCCACGATGCTGAGCAGGAAGTTCGTCCAGCCGTCGTCCGCGCTCACGTCCAGGTTGTTGATGGAGGTGACCGGGTTCGCCACGGTCACCACCAGGGTGTGGTCCGCGGCCACGGACAGCAGCACGTCGGCGCTGATGGTGATCGAGTCGATGGCGATGTCGCCGCCGCCGTCGCCGCCGGCCAGCTCGCAGTACCACTCGGTGCAGTCGAAGTAGAGATCGCCGTGGATGGTGTTGAGCGCGGCGTCGATGCGCATGCCTCCGTTGATGGCCGTCAGGTTGGCGGTGGCGGAGGCGTAGGTCAGCCCGGTGACGTAGATGTCGAAGCCGGCCTCGCTGGCGATGGGGGTGGACGGATCGATGAACGAGCCGATGTCCAGGTCCGCCAGCACCAGCTCGAAGATGGTGGCCAGATCGTCCGGGGGCAGGCTGTGGTCGCCGTCGTCCAGGATCTCCTGGCTGAGCCAGATGCCCATGCCCGGGTCCACCATGCCGCTCTTGAGGATCAGGATGTCGGGCTTCAGGTAGCGGTCGGACCACAGGAAGGCCTGCACGCGCTTGCGGTAGGTGCCGAGGGCGTCCTCGGCCTCGTACACCAGGGTGTTGCCGCCGGTCATGGCCTGCACCGGCTGGCTGAAGCTGCCGTCCGCCGCCACCGCCACGTCCGCGCCGTTGATGCGGAAGGAGGTGATCGGCCCCGCCCCGCTCCACACGTGGCCGGTGGTGGTCACCACCGGGTCGCCGAGCGCGCCCTGGAGGGTCGCGCCGCGCGGCGGGTAGTCCACCTCGATGTTGGGCACGCAGTCCTTGTTGGCCATCAGATCGCTGCGGCAGCCCTCCAGCGGCTCGCAGATGTCCTCGGTGCAGGCGTTCCCGTCGTCGCAGGAGACCGGCGCGCCGCTGCAGGTGCCGGCCGCGTCGCCCTGGCAGGCGTCGTCCTGGGTGCAAAGGCTCAGGTCGTCGCAGGCCGTCAGGATGCCGGCGCCGTCGTGCACGCAGCCCACGGCCGGGTCGCAGGCGTCCGCGGTGCACGGGTTGAGATCGGCGCAGTCGGTGGGGCCGCCGCCGCCGCAGGTGCCCGCGGCGTCGCCCTGGCACAGCTCGCCGGTCGTGCAGGGGTCCCCGTCGCTGCAGGCGCGCGAGATGTCCGTGCCGTCGTGCACGCAGCCCTGGACCGGATCGCAGGTGTCGACCGTGCACACGTTGGAGTCGTCGCAGGCCGAGCTCGGCTGGAACACGCCGGCGCAGGTGCCGGCCGCGTCGCCGTGGCACACGTCGCCGCTGGTGCACACGTTCTTGTCGTCGCAGCCGTCCACCACGCCGGTGCCGTCGTGCACGCAGCCCGCGACCGGGTCGCAGCTGTCCAGGGTGCAGGTGTTGGCGTCGTCGCAGCTCGTGGGCACGGTCCCCAGGCAGGTGCCGTCCGCATCGCCCTGGCAGGCGTCCATGCTGGTGCAGGGATCGCCGTCGTCGCAGGCCGCGGTCACCCCCTCGCTCGCGTGCTGGCAGTCCAGCAGCGGGTCGCAGGTGTCCGCGGTGCAGGGGTCGCCGTCGTCGCAGCGCTCCAGGCCGAGGTCCGTGCCCCGGCAGGTGCCGGCCGCGTCGCCCTGGCACACGTCGTCGGTGGTGCACACGCTGAGGTCGTCGCACGGCCCGCGCTCGCCCGTGCCGTCGTGCCGGCAGCCGAGCTCGAGGTCGCACAGGTCCCGGGTGCACGGGTTGCCGTCGTCGCAGTCCGCGTCCACGAACTCGTGCCCCCGGCAGGTGCCGGCCCGGTCGCCCTGGCAGGCGTCCCCGGCGGTGCAGGGGTTGCCGTCGTCGCACGGCCCGGCCAGATCCGTGCCGTCGCTCAGGCAGCCCGCGGCCGGGTCGCAGGAGTCGGCCGTGCACGGGTTGCCGTCGTCGCAGGCGGCCGAGGTGTCCGCGTGGGCGCAGCCCGTGACCGGGTCGCAGGTGTCCGTGGTGCAGGCGTCCTGGTCGTCGCAGACCTCCTCCGGCGAACCGGGGCGGTGCACGCAACCCTCGACGGGATCGCAGCGATCGAGGTTGCATGGATCGCCGTCGTCGCAGTCCAGCCCGTTCATGCACTCGGGCAGCCCGCCCGAGTCGCTGCAGCCGAGGCTGCCCAGGGCGAACGCCGCGCACAGCAGCGCCAGGGCCAGGGGACGGAAGCGCGCCGACCGGTCTGCGTTCCTGCGCAGGGACATGGTCACCTCCAAGGGTCCGGGTCCACCGGAGAGTCGAGAGGATTCTAGCAGAAACGGGGCGGAGCGCCCACCCTCCCCCGGGGAGGGCGGCCAGGGGGGTGGGCCGGGCTCACAGGTCGAGCCGGGAGCCGCCCGGGGGCAGGGTCAGCGAGGTCACCTTCACTTGGAACTCCTTGCCGTCCCAAGTGATGTCCTGGCGCCGGAGCGCGATGGGGTTGCGGGAGACGGTGCTCCTGAGCTGCGCCCGCAGGGAGGCCTGCTCGAGGTCGGCCGGCGACAGCAGCACCGCGGACAGCCCCACCGGGGCCGCGTCGGTGGCCTCGCCGAACGCGGCGGCCGTGTCCCCGCGCAAGGTCAGCAACGCCAGATCCGCGGTCAGGTCCTCCCAGGAAAGCACCACCAGGGTGCCCGCCCCGCGGAAGAGCTGCAGCTCCTTGAGCTTCGACTTGAGCCCCTCGCGCACGCGGGCCGGATCCAGGCCGGGCACCGCCGGCGGCTCGTGCAGCATGCGCGCGAGGCGGGCGGCCGACCACAGCCGGGCCCACAGGCGCGGGTCCGCGGGCCCCGGCCGGCCGGTGGCCCGGGCCACCTGGCGCTCGATGCGCAGCGCCTCGTCCACCCGGCCCGCCCCGGCCGCCGCGCCGGCCAGCCGGAGCTGGAACTGGGGCTCCTCGGGCGCCAGCTCGGTCAGCGCGCGGAACTGCCGGTAGGCCGGATCGAACCAGCCGTGCGCCAGGTAGATGTCGCCCAGGAGCTTCCGCGAGGGCTGGCTGTCGGGCGCGAACTCCACGATCTCCGAGTAGGTGCGCACGGCCTCATCCGACATCTGGTTGCGGGCCAGCACGTCGCCCAGCTCCCGGGACAGGAACGGGGTGGCGAGACCCGTGTCGCGCAGCCGCCGGCCCAGGATGAGCGCCTCCTGGACCTGGTTCGCCTCCACCAGCAGGTGCACCAGCCGCAGGACGCCGTCCGGATCGTCGGGCGAGCGCGCCAGCACCTGGCGCAGCCGCTCGATGCGGGCCCCGGCGTCCTTCAGGCCGGCCAGCTCCAGATCCACGCTGGTCCACTGGATGCGGTCCTTGAACAGCACCCGCTCGACGGCCGCCACCAGGCGCGGCTCGGCCGCCCGGCGCAGGATGAGCCGGGCCAGGTACTGCTGCACCTCGGGCTGCCCGTCGAAGGCGTGCAGCACCACGGCCACGTCACCCTCGGTGCGCACGCCCCGCTCCAGCACCCGCAGGAAGGTGGCCTCGGCGCGCCAGTCCGGGATCTCGCAAGCGGCCCGCACGGCCTGGTACTGGGCGACCAGCCCGTAGCCGTCCGCCGCGCTCCGCAGCCGCTTCCTCCACAGGATCACCCGCTCGCGCAGCGGCCGCGCGGCCGCGTCCGAGCAGGTCAGCAGCTCGGGCGCCGGCCGCCCGCGCGGGGGCCGGCCGAGCGAGCCGATGCCCCCCCGGCCGTCGTCCAGCTCCCCGCCCCGGGCCTCCTCCCGGGCCGGCTCGGCCTTGGCGACCGGGGCCGGCCCCGGCTTGGCCAGAGCCACGTCCCCGCCGGACAGGCCGCCCAGCGCGCCGCCGGGCGCGCCGCCGTAGCCCTCCGCCGCCAGCGAGGGCGCGGCCGGCGCGGGGGCCGGGGCGCGGGCCTCGCTCTCGGCGAAGTCCCGCATCGCGCGGTGGCCGGCCATCTTCTGCTGCTCCACGGGCGCCGGCGCGAGCTGCGCGGCCGGCATCGACTCCTGGGGGCTCTCCAGGGCGCAGCCGAAGCCCACCGAGTTCGACAGGCGCTGGAGCGCGGCCAGGCGGCCGTCCTCGCGCTCCAGGAGCGCGGACAGCCTTACCCCCCGCAGCGGCGAGCGCAGGCGCGGGATGCCCTGCTGCTGGTAGGCGGCCTCGCTCTCCAGCGCCAGGATGCTGGTGAAGGGAGTCAGCAGCCCGTACTCCACCCCGAGCTGCAGCACCCGGCCGCGCTGCTCGTCGGGGTCGGCCACCGAGCCGAGCACCCGGCGCAGGTAGTCGGCCGCCCACAGCTTGGGCACGAAGCTCGAGAGCGGGCCGCTCTCCTCCTGGATGCCGTACTCGCGGCTGAACGCCTCGCCGTTCACCCGCCCCTTGACCTTCAGGCTCCCGGGCAGCCGGTGGTGGGTGCGGGCCAGCACCCGCACCTCCTCGCCCTGGCGCACCTTGCCCTGGGCGCTGACGAACACCTCGTCCAGCGCCGCGCCGAGGTCGATCTCGAAGTCGGTCAGCGTGGGCGTCTTCAGCGCCGCCACCAGCGACAGCGCGCGCTCGCTGGCCGCCTCGGGCTCGTCGATCTGGAACACCTGGCCGCCGCCGTGGTCCGCCAGCGAGCCGAGCAGCGCCTGGCTGGCCTGCGGGCCCACACCGACGGTGAACAGGCGCGCCCGCGAGGTGGCCAGCGCCCGGCGCAGCCGCGCGACCAGGGCCTCGCCGCCCGTCTCGCCCGAGGTGGCCTGGCCGTCGCCCACGTAGATCACCGCGGGCTGCTCCGCCCCGTGCAGGAGCGGCAGCGTCACGTCGAACATGGCGCCCAGATCGGTCGCGCCGCCGGCCGCGTGCTCGGACAGCCGCTCCAGCGCCGTGGCGATCTCCTGATCGGTCGCGGCCGCCAGGCCCTCTGCGGGGTGCAGCACCACCGGGCTCACGTCGAGGGCGACCAGCGCGAAGCGATCGTCCACCGCCAGCGCCCGCAGGATCGACTCCGCGGCCGTGACCTTCAGGCTGCGGCTGGCCTCGTCGGCCCCGGCCGAGGTGTCCACCACCACCACCACCGCGGCCTTGCCCGCGGCGCCCGGCTTCCACTCGAAGTCCGGCGTGTAGCGCACCATCACGTAGTCGGCCGCCTCGCCCCCGGGGCTGAAGCGCCAGGCGCGGGCCGCCTCGGGGCTCTGGTCGAGGGTCGCCTCGAGCAGGAAGTCGGCCCGCGGCACGTAGCCCGAGCGGCGCATGACCACCCGGCTGCCGCCGTCCTCGACCAGTGCGTCGGCCAGCGTGGTCAGGCTCATGTCCTTGCCGGCCGGGCCGAGGTCCACGCCCAGGCTGAACTCGCCGATGCGCACCGGCTCCGGGCTCTGCAGCGGGTAGAGGTAGCGGAAGGTCCCGGCCACCACCGGCAGCATCTGCAAGTAACGCAGCACCACCCGGCGCGTGCCGACCGCGGGCACGGGGAAGATGCGCGCGCGGAAGGTGCGGCTGTCCACCCACTCCAGGATGGCCGGCTCGTGGCCGGTGGCCACGGCCCGGTCGTAGCCGGCCGAGGCCGCCCGGCGCTCGATGAACTCGCCGTCCACCAGCACGCCGTCGGTCTCGACCGCGAAGCCGGTCACCACCGCGTCCTCGGGCACGGCGAACCAGTACCAGCCCTCGACCGCCCGCTCGCCGGGGTTGAAGAAGGTCTGGTCCACCTCGGTCTCGGCCAGCCCGTCGCGGATCACCGCCCGGATGGCCTGCCGGCTGATCTCCAGGGGCCTGGCCGGGGCGCCGCTGCGGTCGGACAGATCCACGCCGTAGACGCGCCCGGCCCCGGCCCCGCTGAGCCCGCCCGCCACGCGGTTGTCGGCCATGCCGCCGGTCCAGTCGTCCCAGAAGGCCACCGGGGTGACCGCCGGCGCGGCCGCGCCCTCGACCACGGCCTGCTCGCCGGCCCTGAGCTCCACCCGGCCGCCCGGGGCGCTGATGGTGGCCACCCCGCGGGCCACGTACACCACCGCGCCGCCCGCGTCGGTGCGCCGGATGTCGAGCCCGGCGTCCACGCCGTACACGGTCACCTCGCCGACCTTCTGCACCGGGGCGTCGCGCTCCGACTCCGGGGCGTCCACCCACACCTCGCCCGCCTCCAGGCTGACCGCGCCGGCGGCCAGCCGCAGCCGGGTGTCGCCCCGCAGGAAGATGGCCGCGCCGTTGGAGAGCCGCACCAGCGCGCGCGCCCCCTGGCCGGTGCGCACCCCCGCGTCGGCCAGCAGCGCGTGCCCGGACTGGGCCAGCGCGGTCTGCCCGCCCTGCTCCACGCTCACCTCGCCCGCGGCCAGCTCGAGGCGGGCCTGGAGCGGTTGCGAGCGCACCGGCTCTCCGCAGTTCGCGGCCAGCAGCGGCAGCGCCAGCGTGCCCGCCAGCGCGAGCAGGAGGGCGCCGCGGAGCGCGCCCCTGGAACCCCGGAAGAAGCCCTTGCCCTGGGAACCCGTGTGCATGTCGGACCCTCCCTCGGCGGCAGGCCGCCAGGCCTCAAGACGCGCCAGGCGCGCGGAAGATCCCCGCTCCCGACCACGCGGCGCGGGCTGCGCTGGCTGTCAGGGGCGAGCAAATCACGCTGGGGTTCGAGCGTCAACCGGGCGGGAGCACGGGGGAATCAGATCGGCGCTCGCCGCAGGCGCTCCTCGACGAACCCGGCCAGGCCGGGCTCGAGGTCCCCGGCGGCGGCCCGGAAGCGGGCGGCGATGCGGGCGGCGTCGAACTGGCCGTCGGCCACCAGCACGGGGCTGGCCTTGGGGGTGAGCGGCCCGCGCTCGCCGTCGTCCACCCCGCCGTGGGAGTAGCCCCGGCCCTCGTCCCAGGTGAGCAGGCGCTCGAACCGGCGCCGGTCGTAGGCGAGCTGGAGGCGGACGATCCGCCCCTGGTCGTCCTGCCAGACGAAGAGGTCGAACTCCTCGTCCTGGAACCAGCGCCTGGTGGGCTCGCCCGGCGCCTGGGCCACGGGCTGGATCTCGCGCAGCATGGGGGGAGCTTACCCGGGCTGCCCGCTCCCGGGCAAGGGCCGTGACCCTTCCGCCCCGCACATGGGCGGCAGCCCCTCACCCACGAGGCCCCGGCTGCGGACCGGGGCGGCAACCCGCCGTCGACCTCCCTGCTTGCATCTTCGCCACCGCGGTGCGAGCCTGTCGGCAGCTCTCGGGAGGTCGTGGTGGCCGACAGCATCCTGATCGTCACGCAGCCGATCGCCCGGAGCGAGCTCGCGCGCCTCACGCGGCTCTACTTCGGCGACATGGTCAAGCTGGTGGTCGACGTCCGCCGCCGGGTGGTGGCCGTGGGCGGCGAGCTGCACGCCGACGCCGAAAAGCTGCTGCTCGAGGACGGCAGCCAGCAGGCGGACCTGTGGGGCGCGAACTACTACCCGGGTCAGGGGCCCGACGGCTGCCTCGAGCACACCGCGCTCATCAACATCCGCCCCAGCCGCGGCAACCCCTCCATGGAGATCACGGATCCCGCCATCCGGGCCGCGATCCGGGAGATCACCTTCGCCCTGATCGGCCAGGGGGAGGACCTCTGATGGCGGGACAGCACGCAGGCCTGTCGCCCGCGCGCTGGGCCGAGTTCAGTCTCGGCGAGCAGCTGCTGATGATCGGCAACGAGCTCCACCGGGCCTCGCGGGCCCTGGCCCAGGACGGCGGCGAGCGGCTCCGCGCGTGCTACGAGCGCGCGCTCGCGCTCACCGATCTCACCGTGGAGGTCCAGCCGCGGCCCGGCCTGCGGCGCGAGCTGCTGCGCTGGCGCGATCTCCTCGCCGCGCTCTTCCTGGAGCCACACCCCGCATCGCCCGAGCCGCACCGGCGGGTCTTCCGCGCGCTCCTGCTGCTCGACCCGATCACCTACCGTCAGCTCCCCCACGTGCTGGGCCCGCGGACGCCCTGACCGTGACTGTGCCCTGCGCCCTCCCGAAACCCTGCCTGCTGGTGCAGCCGCCGGGGCAGAAAGTTGGGTCTGCCCCTACAGAGAATCGGTCCGGAGTCCCACAGGGGCGGACGCATGGGTCCGCCCCCGCGACGGCTGGCGCCTGCGGGTCGGGCGCGCCCCTTGGTTTCAGGCGTTCTATCTGGTAGCCTCCCCTGGTCGGGAATCATCTTCACGGAGGTCGGGGACATGCGGGAGAAGGGATTTCCTCGAGGGGTCTGCCGCGCGGCGCGCGCGGCCGAGGGTGTCGCGCTGGCCGGGCTCCTGTCCGCGCTGCTGCTGGTCGTCCTTCCCTCCAGCGCGGCCGCGATGTGCCCCGGCGCGCCCTGCTGCTTCGAATGGCAGGAGAATTCCATGGTGGCCCAGGCCGAGGTGACGGCGGTCCAGACGGACGGGCTGAGCATCAGCCTCCTCCAGACGCCGATCTACTGCGATGGCGGGCTCGAGTGCCCGGCCGTGGACTTCCCGGTGGAGTTCTCCTGGGGTGCAGGGACGCCGTGCGAATCCGGGTGCAACCGCTGCACTCCCCTGGCCGTGGGCGAGCGCGGGGTCTTCGTGATCAGCAAGAGTGACGGTTGCCTCCTGGCGAGCTTCAGGGTGGACGGGACGGAGGTGGATTGCGACCTCTACTCCGCCCCGGTGGAGTTCGTCCTCGCGCAGGCGCTCGACCAGTCCTGCCATTTTCACACCATCGAGGCGGGCTACTGGCACACCTGCGACGACACGGAGGACTGCTCCGACTCCACCGCGGGCCAGGGCGGCGGGCTGGTGCTGGGGCTGGTGATCGGGCTGGGGCTGCTGCGCCGGAAGCCGCGCTAGGCGCGAGCCTCGAGGAGCCCGGCTCCGGGTGGCTGGCACCTGGCGCGTGGGCGAGGTAGCCATGGGGTTCAAGAGTCTCAGCAGATCGACCTTCCTCGAACCCTATATTGTAGTTCGAAGAGTCTCTCTGCTTGTCTCAATAGTTGCCATTCAATGGCTGTTCCTTGGATGCAGCGATCTGGAATCGCCTCCTGATTCTGGGATGGATGGTCAAGACGGCAACGATGGAAACGCTGCGGGTATTGGCGACTTATGCGCCAAAAACGAAGACTGTGAATCACAATTCTGCAAGTATGGCCTCTTTGGGCCCTCCATGGGTCTTTGTACCATTCCATGTGATGCCGATTCTGACTGCTTGGACATACTAGATGACGGAAGTCCTATGTGCTGCGTCAGCCAACTTGGTGAACCGTCGTTCTGCGAGAAGATAGCTCTCGGGGCAGAATGTGGTTCACGAGAAGGCACCTGTGGCACACCCTGTACTGACCAACAGCAGTCAGCCTGTGGAGAAGGTCTTTTTTGCGATGGTGACCCACAAAACCCACAAGCATTCTGTTCGCACCTTTGCGAAGACCAATCAGACTGCGATGATTGCAAGTATCCAGGAAACGCGACCTACGGCCTTCCCTGCATCCCAGTCCAGGGAGGGCGCAGAATGTGCTTTTTCATTGACTAGCTCGTGATTGTTATCCGCCATGAAACGAGACGGCGCGTGGCGCGACGGGACCACGGAGGCCTGAAGTTCCGGCCGGAGGGGGGCTGGAACCTGCCTGGCACCTCGCCCCCTGCCCTTCCCGCCTGTCCTTCGCCTCCATGAAATGCCCTGGGCGATCCACGCACGGACGGCCTGCCAACGCCCCGGCTGCAGGTGGGTGGCACCTCAGGAAGGGACCGGATCTTCCGCATGACGCCGGGAAGAAGAGGCCTTCGCCGGGCTCCGGGTGGCTGGCACCTGGCGCGTGTGTCCGATTTCCGGTCACGGTGTCCGGGAAATCCGGTCACCCGCGCAGCGCCGAGGGCCGCCTGGCAACGTAACCCCCCGGATTCGTGGATCCAGCATCGTAGCATTGTTCTTGCTCGGGAACGCCGTCCGTGGGAGGGCACGCGAGGGTTGATTCCACCCGCGAGGCCCGCTACCCTGGAGGCGCCATGGAACAGGATCAGGTCGCCATTCTCCTGGAGAACATCCAGTCCTCCATCCAGGCCGTGGCCGAAGGCGTGCAGATGAACGGCGAGCACCTCGCCCGGCACGACAGGCGCTTCGACCAGCAGGACGCGCGCTTCGATCGGCTCGAGGTCGCGGTGCTCGACCTGGCAGGCGACGTGCGGGTCCTCAAGCAGGACGTGTCCGTGCTGAAGACCGACGTGTCCGTGCTGAAGACCGACGTGGCGGGCCTCAAGGCGGACATGGTCATCGTCAAGGCCGACATCTCCGAGCTCAAGGCGGACCTGAACGCGGTCAAGGCGGAGGAGCCACCCGCGCGCCTGCACTGAGCTGCCTGCTCCGCCGCCCCGCGCCAGCCCTCTCTCCTCAGCCCACTAGTGGCAGTCGCCAACGGGAAACTCCATCGTTCTGCATTGCGGGTTCAAATCGACAGTGCCGAATTCTTTAGTAGGCATTGCGACCTTCACTCCAGGAATTCCCAACTTCTCCACTGAATCTAGCGCTCCACAGGCGGTGTGAAATCCCGCTTCAGGCAAAATGATGTCCAACGCAACGCCCTGGTATGGAAAATAGCAACTAGGATAGCAATTCCCATACGGCTCTTGTCCGAATCCAACAGATACTATCCTGCCGAGGGTGCCACCCGTGGCTGCCACGATCTTGGTGAAATACTCGACAGGGGTGCGGTCGACGTAGACAAGGACGTGGTCCAACTGCACAGATTTTCCACAATCGAGTCGACAGACCACCTTTGATGTCCAGGAAGACTCCTCCTTGGTGCCATCTGTCACCAGAATGCTCCTGGTACCTATCACCTGTTTCCCATTGAAATAGTTCACATCCACCCACCCCTGCACATCGGTCTCCACATCAACCGTTCCCAGAAATACCGGGGCCCAATACATGGTTCCCGCCAAGCTGCCCAGGTCATCAGCAAAGCCCACCCTGGTGAGTGATGCCTTCTCATGCAGTACTTCTACAGAAAATTCTGCTTCTCCATTCGCATTCTTTTCTCTAATCAACACATCATCTTCCACTGCCAGATAGATTTTTACTCTCTCGCCACTCTTTATGATTCTCGGAAATAGATAGAATTTCTGGGGGTTCTCCCAGTCGCCATATTGATACTCAGGGCAATCGAACTCCAATCCTCTCCCCACGATCTTCGCCCCTCCCATGCCGCCAGAGTAGCGCCCTTGACCTGCTCCTCCAGTACAGGATTCTGCGCCAACCATCAGCAAGGGTATCGCAAGCGCCGCATACCACCCAGCATGGATGATCGATTTCATGACCTCGAACTCCAATCTCGTCATTCAGCCCCGATTCCCGGATGCCCATCTAGTGTGGCTGGCACCTGCCTGCGGGGGTCCTTTCGGCGGGGGATGTCTCTCTACTTCCCTTCGGATCCATCGGAGCCGTCAGGGTCATCAATGGCCGCACCATCATTCTGCCGACAAGGATACGTATCGGCCTCCAACAGCGCAGAAAAGTCGCCCACCGCAACGGCATCGAACAGCTCAGTCACCTCGATTTCCAGCGCTACACCGCATCTGGTATTCGAGGGTCCAACTTTTACCTTCGAGTCCACGACCTCCAGCATCTCAATAAGATATGGCCGATTCAGGTATATGTTGTTCTGCGCAAAAAAGAGTGCGGTCGGATATGCAAGTAGATTTTGTGTTCCTCTTTCAAATTCTGCAATTCGCATGCATTCATCATGGTAGGTCGCCAATTCATCGCCCCAAGGCGGTGTTGCCTCTTCATTGTCGTCTTGTCTTACAGCCACGTTGAGCGTGTCAATGGTTGCCACACTGAAGATAGTGCAAAAAAAGAAGTCCTCAGGCGGGATAACTGCAGTAGCTAACGCCTCGAAAAGCACTTTCCTTGCTTCTACCGGTCTGCCAAGAGCTACATAGTCCGAAAATAGTAGCAGTTCATCGATGGCAAGCCGATAAGAACAGTAGCCGTTTCCATTTGTGCCACCATCGACGCCCGCAACCTGCTCGGCACAGCCCGTGGCCAGAAGAATCACAAGAGCCAAGACTGTAGCCCTCACCAAATTCGCCTCCTCCGCATCTCCAGGATCCCGACCTCCACGCACGCCCTCTCGTTCGCCTGCCGTCTGGCTCCCTCATTGTACTTCGGATGGTAGCGCGGCGATAGCAGGCGGCTGGCACTCGCGGGCTGGGCCCTCTCCTACTTGAGGATCGAATCTCCAGGGTTGACCGCCGGGCCGCCCAGGAAAGCGGTGGCGGTCCAGGAGTGGAGCACGGGCGGGTCGAGACCCTGCGTGCTCCTGCCCAGTGCCTCCACCACCACGTGGTACTCGGTAAGCTCGGCTGTCAAGGGCAGGTCGGAGATGATCAGCGGGAACGGATCCGTGAGGCGCTCGGGCTGGACGTCGAGGTGGCCAGAGCGCTGCGGCACGGTCTCCCCGTCCGCGGTGATGGTGAAGCGAAACGCCTCTGCCGCGGCGGCCTGGGACCAGTCGGCCGGCGGGGACGCGAAGCTGATCGTGCCCGGACGAGCGTCGGTGCGCGACAGGTCTACCGCGATGGGTAGGGAGGCGCCCGGCTCGAGCTCGAAGGCGGAGGTCGAGCCCTCGGCCAGCAGGCCATCCATGTCGGTGGTCGAGTCCCACAGGCTGACCGAGACCCGGAACTCGTGGTCTGGTTCGAGGCCCGAGACCAGGATCGTGCCGCCCGCGCAGGCCAGGGGGTTCGTCTGGAAGAACTTGCCGTACTCGTGTTGCTCCAGGGTGTCGTGGGAGTTCTGGGCGCGGATCATCAGGTGGGCCGCGCCCAGGCAGGAGGCGCTGCCGTGGTCCTGGAGCTCGATGCGAATCTCCGAGAGGGAAGCACCCTAACCGCAGCCGGAGAATGAGAGCAAAGAGAGGGCGAGCCCCATCGCCAAGGCCCCACGGATCGCTGGCATGGGTAACCTCCATTCTCACAGGGACGATGCTCTCCCCTGGACAATTTTCGCGCGTTCAGACCCGCAGCGCAATCTGCACATCTTCAGGCAGCCGGTACCTCTCGTGGGACCGGATCTTCCGCATGACGCCGCGAAGAAGAGGCCTTCGCAGGTGCCACCCGAGTGCCGCGGGTGGCCGCGGGTAGCCGGGTTCCTCGATAGATCGTGGGTCGGGTATCGGCAAACCCCTCGAAGGCTGCCCTGAGAGATTCGCACACGCAGGGTATGCCAACGTCCTGCCTGCAGGGGACGGCTACGGGAGGGGGACGCAGTAGCAGTCGCCCGAAATGTCGATCGGCTCGAAGCCAGTAATGCAGCCGCCGTTGGTGCACGATTCCGAGCAGAAGGACACGCCGCAGCCGCCGTCCACGCAGTCGGGGTTCCAGGCGGCCGCGTAGAAAGCCAGACAGTCCCCGTCCCCCGCGGGACAGGGCGTCTCGAGCGGGTCCGGGGGGATACCCAGGCAGAGCAGGCTGGCCTCGCAGTTGCCCGCCTCGGAGTTCACCTGGTCCCACGCGCAGGGGTCGCCGGGCAGGCCCGGGTCAGGGTCCTGCCAGTAAGGGATGCACATGCACAGGCCGCTGATGTACTGCGGCTGGAAGCCAGGGTCGCAGGCGCCGTTCTCGCACTCCGGCGAGCAGAAGGAGGCGCCGCAGTAGCCGCCCACGCAGTCCGGGTTCCAGAGGGGGTCCAGGAAACTGACGCAGTCGCCGTCGGTGGTGCAGGCCCCTATGGTGGGGTCCGGAAGGACACCCAGGCAGACCAGGCCGGTCATGCACTCCCCGGCGCCCACGTTCACCGTGTCGAAGTCGCAGGGCTCGCCGGCCTGCTGGTTGCCCGGGAGCACGCACCGGGCGGTCGCGTCGCACACCTGCATCGGGGCGCAGGTGCCGCAGCTCCCGCCGCAGCCGTCGGGCCCGCACTCCTTGCCGGTGCAGTCGGGCTGGCATTCCCAGACGCAGATGCCGAGGTCGTTGCACCATTCATCGTACGCGCAGGTGCCGCAGCTCCCGCCGCAGCCGTCGTCCCCGCACTGGCGGCCGGTGCAGTCGGGGGTGCAGACGCCCTGGCACCGGCCGTTCGCGTCGCACCACTCGTCCATCCCGCAGGTGCCGCAGGACAGTCCCAGGCACGGATCCGGCCCGCACTCCCGGTTTTCGCAGCAGGGGGCATCGCCCATGCAAATGCCAGATGGGGTGCATGGCATGCCCGCCATGCATTCACCGCACGAAACACCCGCGCACGGATCCGGCCCGCACTCCCGGTTTCCGCAGCAGGGGGCTTCGCCCTCGCACATGCCCGCTGGGGTGCATGTCTCGCCCGGCAGGCAGGCGCCGCACGACACACCCATGCACGGATCCGGCCCGCACTCCCGGGTTTCGCAGCAGGGGTAGTCGCCGCCGCACACGCCCACAGGGGTGCAAGCTTCTCCTGCCGGGCAGGTGCCGCAGCTCCCGCCGCAGCCGTCGGGCCCGCACTCGCGGGCCGAGCAGTCGGGCGAGCATGCGCCGAGGCACTGTCCGCCCTGGCTGCAGGTCTCCCCCGCGGCGCAGGCGCCGCAGCTCCCGCCGCAGCCGTCGGGCCCGCACTCGCGGTCCTGGCAGGCCTGGATGCAGGACATGGGACGGCAGATCCCCTGGGTCAGGTCGCAGACCTGCGCCCTGCCGCAGTCGGAGTCGGACTCGCAGGGGACGGTCCCCTGGTAGTCGACGCAGCCCGGGCAGGCGAGGACGGCCCCCAGGCACAGGGCCAGTCCGAGGGTCGCGCGGACCGGACGAGAGCGGGTTGCGAACCGCGTGATCCCCATCGGAGTCCCTCCTGAGAGCGCCGGGCCAGGCCTTCCGCGATTGTACCTCCACGGGAGGAAGGAAAGAAGGAGGTGGCGGGTGGCGAGCCGCGGAGCGAGCGAGTCCTCGAGCGAAGCGGAGCAGCCCCCGAAGGGGGTGACGAGTCGCGAGTGTCTGGTGGCCCCTACCGCGAATCGGCCCGCCCCTCCTCGAGGAAGGCGAGCACCTTCCGGTTCACCAGCTCGGGGAAGACCGCCGCGAGATCGTGCCCGGCGCCGGCGATGACCTCCACCTTGACCCGGGGCGCCACGCGCGCGAGGTGGGCGACCGCCTTCGCCGGGTGGTAGTGCTTCTCGTGCTCGCCCACGAGCACCAGCATCGGGGTGGTGAGGCGCCGCCACTCGGCGTCCTCGAGCCTGGTGGGGAGCACCACGTGCCGGGAGATGCACTTCTTCGACAGGGCGAGGCCGTCGTCGGCGATCTCCTCGACGAGCTGCCTGGAGCGCGGGCCCTGCTCGTAGGCGTCGCGGAGCGTCCAGCGCGCGAAGTTCTGCGAGAGCCTCCGATCGAGCATCGACAACAGGCAGCGCACCACCCAGACGAAGCGCACGTTCTGCACCGTCAGGGCCGGGACCAGCAACACCGCGCGGGCGACGCGCTCGGGGTGGGCGAGCGTGTACTTCGCGGTCAGCCACGCGCCGTAGGACATGCCGACCAGATCGATCCCGCCCGCGAGCCCGAGCGCGGAGAGCGTCTCGTCCAGCCAGGCCACGTAGTCGTCGACGCTGCTCGCGTCGCGCGCGTAGACGCTGCGGCCGACGTCGTAGGGGTTGTCGATCGCGTAGGTGCGATGACGCTCCGACAGCCCCTGGATGTTGCACTCCCAGCTCAGGGAGTTGGTGGCCGCGCCGTGCATCAGCACCAGCGGCGGCCCGCCGGCCAATCCGCCCACGCGGACGAAGGTCCGCGCCCACGAGGTCTCGACGACGCGGTCCTCCGAGGGGATCGGCCAGCGCCGCTCGCGCGGCTCGAGAGAGGCGAAGTACTCCGCGCGCGCCTCGGCCGAGCGGAACGGGTGGAACTCGGTCCAGGCCGTGTGGGCCCGCGGGTCGAGCCGACGCTTCGCCTTCATCAGCAGATCGACCGACTTGCCCTTCATCGCGACCCTCGCTGGTGGTTGCGTGTGCAGCGGACCACCCAGCCTTGCAGGCGGCTGGCACCTACGGCCCCGGGGGGCCCGGCGAACCTACGGCGCGCTCCTCCAGTCCGGCTCCAGGTTGTTCCAGCCGTCCGCGAGGAGCGCGTGAGCCCCGCTGCCGTCCGCCCCGCAGGCCCAGATCTCACCGCCGGAGCCCGCGGACCGCCTGAAGATGAACCCGTCCTCGGTCCAGTCCACGCTGACCGCCCTGGTGTCGACCGGAGGGTCCAAGGTGATGGTCCGGGGCGGCCCGCCAGCCCGGGCGATCACCTTGAAGCTGCCTGTCGTGGAGTCCTCGAGCGAGTACGCGATCTCCTCGCCGGTCGGCGACCACCTCGGCGAGGCGACCCCGACCCCGGCGCCGAGGAGGGTCGTCTCGGCGCCGCCGTCCATGGCGCGGAGGCGCAAGCCGCCCCAGTCGCCGCCGGTGTTGTAGGCGATGTACGCGAGCGTGGCGTCCACCGGGTTGACGTCCGGGGAGACCGCGATGAGGTAGCCGTCCGGGGTGTCGTCCAGGACCACCCGGGTCGCGCCGGTCGCCAGGTCGACGCCCAGGATCTGAGAGTTCATGAAGAGGTCGAGCTCCTGGAGGATCGCGGTCCCGTCCAGGCTCCAGGCAATCAGCTCCCAGTAGGTCCTGATCGCGTGGGTGACCTCCCGCAGGTCCGTCCCGTCGGCGTTCATCACCATGGTCCGCGTGCTGTCCGGCGTCGGGTCCCCGGCGCCGTACAGGAAGGCGATCCGGGCGCCGTCCGGCGACCAGCGCGGCGAGTGCGCGCCCATGCGCTGGGTTTCGTCGGGCGCGCTGAAGGTGAGCTGCCGCTGCCCGAGGCCGTCCCCGGTCATCACCCAGATCTCGTACCGGCCGCTCCGGTTGGTGACGTAGGCGATTCTGGAGGGGGACGGCTGCTGGAGGGGGATGCAGTAGCAGGTGTCCATGATGTCATAGGTCCCGAAGCCCGCGGGGCAGGCGCCGTTGGTGCACGTTGCCGAACAGAAGGACACGCCGCAGCCGCCCACTGCGCAGTCGGGGTTCCAGGCGGCCGCGTAGAAAGCCAGACAGTCCGCGTCGCCCGCGGGACAGGGAGTCGAGCTCGGATCCGGCAGGATCCCCAGACAGGTCAGGCCGACAGCGCACTCGGTCGCGGTCGGGTTGACCTGGTCGAAGGGGCAGGGATCGCCGGCCTGACCGGTGGCCTCCGAGGTGTCCGGGATGCAGTAGCAGGTGCCCTCCGATTCGATCGGCAGGAAACCGGGGTCGCAGTGGCCGCCGTTCACGCAGAGGCCGGCGCAGAAGGAGAAGCCGCAGAAGCCTTGGACGCACTCCGGGTTGTAGACCTGGTCGTAGCCGAAGTTCACGCAGTCTGCGACGGTCGCGCAGGCTTCAGCGCCCTGGGCATTGCCCAGGCACACGAGGTCCGGAGCGCACGGCCCGTCGTCCGCATGGACCTGCTCGAAGGGGCAGGGGTCGCCGGGCTGGCCAGTGCCGATCTGGTCGCTGGGAATGCAGAAGCACTCGCTGCCCATCACAATCGGCTGTAGGCCGTCGGCGCAGGAGCCGTCTGCGGCACAAGGGCCGACGCAGAGAGACGCGCCGCAACTGCCAGCGACACACTCTGGGTTGTAGGAGGCAGGGAGGAAGGCCAAGCAGTCGGAGTCATCCGTGCAGGGCATCTCGTTCCAGTACGGCCCCATGCCAAAGCACTCGAGGCCTGGGACGCAGGCGCCCTCCTCGGTATGGACTGGATCGAAGTAGCATGCGTCGCCCACCTGGCCGTCGTTCGGGCCTGCGTTCGCCGGGATGCAGTAGCAATGACCCCCGACCATTTGTGGGCTGAAACCTGAGTCGCAGTCCTCCGCCACGCAATCGGCGACGCAGAAGGAACCCCCACATCCACCGTCAGAACAATCCGGGTTATGGAAATCCTGGAGATACAGCAGACAGTCCTCGTCGGCCGAGCACGGAGAGCTGTAGGGTTCGGGCGCAAGGCCCAGGCAGGTCAAGCCCTCGGCGCACACCCCGGCGTCCGGGTTGATGCTCTCGAAGGGGCAGGCCTCCCCCACCTGGGCGGCCGCCCTGCATTGGCTTGCCGCACTGCACCATTCATCGTACGCACACGTGCCGCAGCTCCCGCCGCAGCCGTCGTCCCCACAGCTCTTCCCGGTGCAGTCGGGGGTGCAGACGCCCTGGCACTGGCCGCTCGTGTCGCACCACTCGTCCATCCCGCAGGTGCCGCAGGGGGCGCCCGCGCACGGATCGGGCCCGCACTCGCGGATCCCGCAGCAGGGGTAGTCGCCCTCGCACATGCCCCCAGGGGTGCATGTCTCGCCCGGCAGGCAGGCGCCGCACGACACACCCATGCACGGATCCGGCCCGCACTCCCGGGTTCCGCAGCAGGGGTAGTCGCCGCCGCACATACCCTCAGGGGTGCAAACTTCTCCCACCGGGCAGGCGCCGCAGCTCCCGCCACAGCCGTCGGGCCCGCACTCGCGGGCCGAGCAGTCTGGCGAGCATGCGCCGAGGCACTGTCCGCCCTGGCTGCAGGTCTCCCCCGCGGCGCAGGCGCCGCATGTCCCGCCGCAGCCGTCGGGCCCGCACTCGCGGCCCTGGCAGGCCAGGACGCAGGACATGGGACGGCAGATTCCCTGGGTCAGGTCGCAGGCCTGCGCCCTGCCGCAGTCGGAGTCGGACTCGCAGGGGACGTTCCCCTGGTAGTCGACGCAACCCGGGCAGGCGAGGAGGGCCCCCAGGCACAGGGCCAGGCCGAGGATCGCGCAGATCGGGCGGAGGCGGGTTGCGAACCGCATGATCCCCATCGGAATCCCTCCTGAGCGTGCCGGGTCAGGCCTTGCGCGATTGTACCTCCCCGGGGTGAAGGAAAGGAAGGAGGTGGCGAGAAGCCAGTGGCTGGTTGCGAGTGGCCGGTGTCTAGTTGGAGGCAGGACTCCTCGAAGGCTGCCCTGAGAGATTCACACACGGCGGGTCTGCCAACGCCCCGGCCGCGGTCCGCTTGCATCCGGCCCGCGGATCTCCCAAGATACGGGGCCGGACAAGGAGGTGCCACATGGCGGATTTCCAGGGCTACCAGGGGCAGACGGACCTGGGCGCGGGCGCGCGCGCCATCACGGCCGAGAACGCGTTCCTGTGGGTGGTCTACCGCTGGATGACGGTCGGGCTGGCGCTGACCGGCGCCATCGCCATGCTGGTGCCGGCCGAGTGGGCCTGGCAGATGGCCCGGAGCGGGGTGTTCTACGCGCTGCTGGTCGGCGAGCTGGTGCTGGTGCTGGTGTTCTCCTGGGCTGCCAAGCGCATCAACTCCGCCACCGCCATCGCCCTGTTCCTGGCCTACGCGGCCCTGAACGGGCTCACCTTCGCGGTGCTGTTCTTGTTCTTCGAGCTGTCCGGCATCGCCGCCGCCTTCTTCGTGACCGCCGGCACCTTCGGCGCCACCTCGGCCTACGGCTACTTCACCAAGCGGAGCTTGAGCGGCGTGGGGCACTTCGCCATGATGGGCCTGTTCGGGCTCATCATCGCCTCGGTGGTGAACCTGTTCTGGGCGAACAGCACCCTGTACTGGGTGACCACCTACGCCGGCGTGCTCATCTTCGTGCTGCTGACCGCCTGGGACACGCAGAAGATCAAGCTGATGGGCGAGGTTGTGGACTCCGGCACCGAGGCGGGGCGCAAGATGGCCATCCACGGCGCGCTGGTCTTGTACCTCGACTTCATCAACCTGTTCCTGCTCATCCTGCGCATCGTCGGCGGCCGGCGCTGAGCGCCCCGCGGGTCCGCCCGTAAGCCCCCTCCCCCACCGCCCGACCGAGTCGTGCCGGTCAGCCGGGCCGGGGGAAGGGAGTGCAACAACATGCGCTGGACACGACCCGAACCGAACATCGCCCTGTGGGACCGCATCTTCCGCCTGCTGCTGGGCCTGAGCCTGGCGGTGGTCGGCTTCGCCCTGTCGACCTGGTGGGGGCTCCTGGCGCTGTGGCCGCTGGCGACCGCCGCCGCGGGCTGGTCCCCGCTCTACCACCTGTTCGGCTTCACCACCTGCCGCTACCGCTTCGACCAGAACATCTGCGACGAGAGCCGTCTCTGACCCTTCCAGGTTGACTCCGGGGCCGCCACGGGCTTGAATGGGGCCTCGATCGAGGAGGTCCCCATGAACATCCGTCGCCTGATCCCGGTCTCCACCCTGGCGCTCACCCTCCTGGCCGGCGCGGCCTGCTCCGAGGACTCGCCCAAGGACTACGAGCTCGTGGTCTACCACCAGAACGATCGCCACTCCCACTGGCTCGGCCAGCCGAACATGAGCTACACCGGGGCCATCGGCGACGGCACCCTGGGGGGCATGGGCCGCTGGGCCAAGCTCTACGCCGACGACCCCTCCCCCGCCAAGCTGCTGCTCGACGCCGGCGACTTCAAGATGGGCACCCTGTTCGGCGGGGCGAACGGCGCGGGCGGCGACCTCGATCTGCTGGCCGAGCTCGGCTTCAGCGCGGCCGCCATCGGCAACCACGAGCTCGACTGGGGCCCCGCGGGGCTGGTGGGCATGATCGACGCCTCGCAGGCGCCCGGCGTCCCGCTGGTGTGCGCCAACATCCGCTTCGACGCCGACGACGCCGGGGACGACGCCCTGGAGGCGCTGTACGGCCCCGAGGGCGTGGCCGGCAAGCGCATCCACCCCTACATCCTGCGGGAGGTGGGCGGGGTGAGCGTGGGCATCACCGGCGTGCTCGGGCCGGTGTCCTACAGCACGGTCACCTACAACGCGGTGCCGGTCACCTTCGCCACCACCATCGCCGAGCTCGCGCCCGAGGTCCAGGCCGTGGTGGACGAGATGCGCGCCGAGGGCGCGGACGTGGTCATCGTGCTGGCGCACATGGGCATCACCGAGCAGGCGGGCCAGCCGGCGGGCGACACCATCGAGCTGCTCCGCCAGGTGCGGGGCATCGACCTGGCGCTGTCCGGCCACGAGCACACGGTGAGCTCGTCGCTGGCCGCCATCACCGGCCCGGACGGCGAGACCGCCTGGGCGCTGGAGGCCGGCGACTACGGCCGCTACCTGTCCCACGTGGTGCTCACCCGCGCGGGCGGCGCGCGCGCGGCCACCGGCGAGCTCCTGGCCATCGACGACAGCCTGGCCGCCGACCCCGCCAAGTCGGCGCTGGTCGACCCGCTCATCCAGTCGATCGAGCAGGAGCTGCTGCAGAGCTTCCCGGTGCTGCCCGCGGCCGACGCGTTCCTCACGGGCGAGTTCGACCAGTCGCTCACCACCTCCGGCTTCCCGCTGGAGCGGACCTACTTCGACGCCCACAACCTGGGCTACCTGGTGGCGGACGCCGCGCGGCGGGCCTCGGGCACCGAGGTCGCCGCGGTCTCCAACGGCGGGGACGTGCGCGACGACATGCTGCTCGGCCCGGGCGGCGCGCTGGGCCTGCCGGACGCCTACATCGTGACCCCGCTGGGCATCGGCCCGGACGGGCGGCTGGGCTACCCGCTGGTGAAGTTCTACCTTAGCTGGGCCTCGCTGAAGCTCATCCTGGAGGCCACCAGCGCCTCGGCCGGCATGACCAACAACGACTACTTCATGATCACCTCGGGGCTGCGCATGGAGATCGACTCCAGCGCCCCGCAGTACATGCGCATCAAGAAGCTGACCACCTACACCGCGCTGGACGAGTCGGACGCGGGCACGGTGGTCTACGACGCCAGCGCCAACCCGGACTGGAGCCTGGATCCGATGACGGAGCTGGTCGAGCTCACCACCACCTCCTACATCGCGGCCTTCCTGGCGTCCTTCAACCTGCAGCCGCTGGACCAGAACGGCCAGCCCGCCGCGCCGGCCCTGGTGACCGACGGCGCGGGCCACGAGATCAAGCTGTGGTACGCGGTGGCCGGCTACCTGGCCTCCATGACCGGCGGCGTCCCGGCCCAGTACGCACCGGCCGTGCCCGCGAACCCGGTCGGCCCTGCCTGGCGCCGGGTGTGGGACCTGGCCCGCCACCCCCGCTGAGCAGCGGCCGCTCCCGAGGAGGCGACGTGGAGAAGAAACGCATCAAGATCGGCGTGATGGGCTCGGCCTCCGGGCCCACCATCCGGGACCCGAGGGCGCAGGAACTGGCCCGCCGGCTGGGCGAGGCCGTGGCCGACCGCGGCTGCATCTGCATCACCGGCGCCTGCCCCGGCCTGCCGGACCACGCGGCCGCGGGCGCCAAGGCCCGGGGCGGCTTCGTGTTCGGCGTGTCCCCGGCCTTCAGCGAGGCCGAGCACCTTCAGGTATACGGCTCGCCCATGCAGCACTACGACATGATCCTGTTCTCGGGCATGGGGCTGATGGAGCGGGACATCGTCAACATCCGCTCCTCCGACGCGGTGGTGATCGTGGGCGGGGGCATCGGCACGCTGAACGAGTTCACCGTGGCCTACGAGGAGATGAAGCCGGTGGGGGTGCTGACGGGCACGGGCGGCATCGCCGACCACATCGGCGACATCCTGGCCAAGGCCGGCCGGCACGCGCCGCCCGAGCGGGTGATGTACGAGCCCGACCCCGCGCGCCTGGTCGAGCGCCTGCTCGACGTGCTCACCAGCCACAAGCCGCCCATGCGCGAGAGCGACATCGGCGGCGAGAAGGAAGCCCCCAGGAACGAGAAGGTCGCCAGCGTCCTGCAAGAGCAGCGCGAGGCCCACGACCGCGCCAAGCGCAAGCGCGCGGACAAGGAATACGATTGAAGGGGGCGAAGCGGCCTACGGGTTGGAGCGCTGGCCGCTGATCTCGAACAGGGCGGTGCAGTCGATCCGCGTCTGGTTGACCTCGCCCCAGGCGTGCGTCTCGCTGCTGCCGGTCATCTGGCCCTGGCCGTCGATGGCGCCCTCGCCCAGGGTCACGATCTCCACCGAGCCCGAGTTCTGCGTGGCGTAGCCGCCCACCAGGAAGGTGCCGTCCTGGTCGAGCCCGCCCTCCATGCGAGGGACCAGCAGGCTCGGGCCGACGATGAGCAGGCGACCGTCGGTCTGGGTCACGCTGACGGTCGCGTCGTCCGTGTTGCCCACGTCGCAGATGGACAGGGAGTAGAGCCCCATGTCGATGAGCGGGCAGGCGCCCTTGCAGGCGGTGGTGTAGAACTCGAGGTCGTAGTTGCCCGACAGGGCGCTGCCGGTGGCGTCCCCGGCGGGCAGGTCCTCGACGTCCTCCCGCCCCAGGTTGTCGCCCCCGCCACAGCCGGCCAGCGCCAGCGTGAGCAGCACGGTCCAGGCCATCGCACGCGGCATGGGAACCTCCTTGCGCTCCATGGACGAGGGGAATCTGCCACACGAGGGCGGCCGGGGGCAAGACCCGGGGCCGGACCTACCAGAAAACACCTTCGAGGAAGGAGAGTTACCTGGCAGGCCCCCGATCTGGAGGCCGCACCCCCCAAGAACGGCCCGCGCAGCCTCCGCCAGGGCCTTCACGAAAACCTCGGGCTTTCATGCGGTTGGGCGGTGCGCTCCCGGCTGGTCTGCTTCCTGCTTCGCACACCCCGCGAGGCGCGGAGCGAACCCAATCGAGCGGAGGGAGCGACGATGAACACGATGATGAACGCGATGAGAGGCTTGCTGGCCGGTCTGGTGATGGTTGCGTTCGCGGGCTGGGCGACGGGCTGCGTGGACTACGACCCCAGCCCGAGCGGGGACCTGAACGGCGACGGCCGGGTGGACGTGCAGGACCTGGCGGCGCTCCAGGCCATCCTCGACCAGGGCGGGGGCGATCTGGCGGGCGATCTCAACGGCGACGGGCGGGTGGACGCGGCCGACCTGGCCGTGCTCGAGGGGATCGTGTGCGAGCTCCTGGGCGGGCTGATCGCCGACGACGGGCGCTGCTGCACGACCGCCGCCGACGGCACGGTCTGCTGCGACGAGGAGCTGGACGGGACCTTCAGTGAGTGCGATCCGCCGCCCCTGACCTGCCGCGGAACCGCGGACTGCCAGGCGCTCAACTGCCAGGCTTACTGCGGCTCGGACGAGCAGTGCCACTGCGTCGACATGTGCGCGGATGACGAGGACTGCCAGGTGCTGAACTGCCCGGCCTTCTGCAACGCGGAGCGGCGCTGCGAGTGCAAGGTGCCCTGCCAGACGGACGAGCCGTGCATGACCATCCAGCACTGCCCCTCGGTGTGCGACGAGGCGGCCGGGCACTGCGTGTGCGAGCCGAACTGCGTCGAGGCCGGAGAGCGCGCGGTGAACCTCACCCCGGCCCAGACCCCCTGCTGCGAGGGCCTGGCCGCCCGCGAGTACACCCCCTACGATCCGGCTGGCGGGGGCTGCGTCTCCTTCGACGCCCTGGTGACCGTGTGCGTGGCCTGCGGCGACGGGATCTGCGGCGCGGGCGAGGACCCCTGCATCTGCGCCGAAGACTGCGGCGAGTGCGTGCCCGGGGGTGTGCGCCCTTACGCCTGCGCGGACGGCACCAGCGTGCCCTGGTGCACCTGCGGCGCGGACGGGCGCTGGGAGTGCGTCGGCTCGCCGGAGCTCCAGTGCCAGAGCGACTGCCACGGGCTCGGCGACCGCTTCGTGGACTTCGACGGCGCCCAGCGCTGCTGCGAGGGGCTGGAGAAGATGACCGACAGCATGCCCATGGTGGTCCAGGGCGAGCTCACCTGCGACTCGTTCGACTGCCTGTGCTACGTGTGCCTGCCCTGCGGGGACGACGTGTGCGGCCCCGAGGAGAACTTCTGCACCTGCGGGGCGGACTGCCCGGTGCCCGAGTGCGTGCCCGGGGAGACCCAGCCCTGCGCCTGCGGCAACCACCTGGCCGAGGAGCCGGGCTGCTACAGCTGCGGCCAGGACGGCAGGTGGTACCCCATCGAGTGGTTCGCCGATCCCTGCCTGTGCCACGCCTCCCCGGCCGGCTGCGCCGAGGGCTTCGTGTGCCAGCCCGCGGACGGTCAGTGCGTGGTGGACTGCCGCAACACGAACTGCTCCGGGCTCCCGGACGCGGCCACCTGCGACGCCTCGCCCATGTGCACGGCCGCCTGCACCGGCATCTGCGACTGCACCTGCCCGGGACCGTACGGCGCCGAGGGCTGCGGCTGCGAGGGCTGTGACGCCTCTTGCTTCATCTTCCAGGCCTGCCTGATGGACGGCGTGTGCGGCGACGGCCAGTGCGACCCCCAGACCGGCCTGTGCGTCGAGCCGGGCTGCGTGGCCGAGGGCGGGCAGTTCGAGGACCCGGACACGGAGGGGAAGTGCTGCGCCGGCCTGACCCCCATCCCCTTCACCGTCCTGGACGACGTGACCCTGGCGTGCATGGGCGTCAACTGCCCCTGCTTCGTGTGCGCCCGCTGCGGGGACGGGACCTGCGGCCAGGGCGAGACCCGCTGCAACTGCCCGGGGGACTGCGTGGGCAGCGAGGGTTGCGACGCGGTGTCCTGCCCGCAGGTGGCCCGCTCCTACTGGGTGAGCGGCGACTGCCTGGCCGGGACGGCTCCGCCCGAGCTGCCGATCCCGGTGGCGCAGACCGGGTGCAGCCTGGCCTTCGAGCAGGTCGCGGCGGACGTGCTGGGCGCGGGCGGCTGCATCGATCACGAGACCATCTACACCGCCAGCGGCTGCACCGGCACGGTCAACCCGATCATGGCCTCCATCACCATGTACTTCACCTGCCCCCGGGCCGACGGCTCGGTCTGCACCCTGTTCATGGACGACGGCATCGACTGAGGATCCCCCGACCCAGGCCCGCCCGGCTCAGCGCTGCTGGCCATCCCTGCGCAGATCGAAGAAGCGCTTGAGGACCTCGTCCCGGTCGAGCTCGACCTCGGCGTCCAGGCGCAGCTCCAGCTCCGGGTTGACGAGGGTGATGGAGTGGCGGCCGGCCCGCAGGCGCAGCCCCTCGACCGTGGGCGTGGTGGCGCCCGTGTCCCGGCCGTCCACCAGGATGCGCGCCCACGGCTCGGAGTTGAGGAACAGGGTGCCCTCCCCCGCGGGCGTCACCGGGCCAGGCGCCGGCCGCCCGGGCTTGGCCCCGGGCCGGACCGGGGCGGGCTGCGCGCCCGCGCAGGCGTGCAGGCAGCCTCGCCCCTGGCGCAGGCCGGGCGCCGCCAGATCGGCTCCGCGGTCGGGGGAGGTCGGGGGCGCCGCGGGGGCAGCCACGGCGCCGGGCCGCGCCACGGGCGCGCCCTCCTCCGGGGACAGGAACCTCCAGCCCACGGCGGCCGCGCCCGCGAGCAGCACCACCCCGAGCCCGAGCCAGGCCCCTCGCCCGCCGGCGCGCCCGGGGGCGGAGATGGGCGCGACCGCCCGGGCGAGCGGGAGGGTCCCGACCGGCGCGGCGGACGCGGGCCCGAGCTCGATGCAGCCCGCGCCCGCCGGCAGCGGCTCGAGCCGGGCGGGCGGCATGGCGCGCGCCAGCCAGTCCTCGAGCTCCGCGGCCGAGCCGCGCAGGCCGGCCTCCAGGGCGGCCGCCTCCAGCGCCTCGTCGAACGCCCGGGCGCTGGGGTAGCGCCCCGCGGGGCAGGGTGCCAGCGCGCACCCGACCACCGCGTCCAGCGTCGCGGGCAGCCCGGGCCGCAGGCTGGAGGGCGCCGGGGCGGGCTCGCGCTCGAGGGACACCACCCGCCGCAGCACCGCCGCCGGCGAGTCCCCGGCGAAGAGCGCTCGCCCGACCAGCAGCTCGTGCAGCACCACGCCCAGGGAGAAGAGATCCGCGCGCTGATCGAGGGGCTCCCCGGCGGCCTGCTCGGGCGGCATGTAGGCGGCCTTGCCCCGGATCAGGCCGGCCTCGGTGTGGATGGCCCGGTCGCGGGCCTTCACGATGCCGAAGTCGGTCAGCTTCACCTGGCCGGCGCGCGAGACCAGGATGTTGCCCGGGCTGACGTCGCGGTGCACCAGGTGCAGCGGCTGGCCGTCCGCGTCGCCGAGCTGGTGCACGAAGTGCAGGCCCGCCAGCACCTGCCGGCAGATCCACACCGCCAGGCCGGGTGGGAGCTCGAGGCCGAGCCCGGGCAGGTGCCGCTGCAGGCTGGCCAGATCCGCCCCGTCCACGAGCTCCATCACCAGGTAGTAGTCACCCCCGGCGCGGCCCAGGTCGAGGACCTGCACCAGGTTGCCGTGGGCCAGCCGGCTGGCGACCCGGGCCTCCTCGACCAGCAAGCCGGTGAGGGCCGGATCCCGCGCCAGCGAGGGCAGGATGCGCTTGATGGCCACCCGCTTCTCGAAGCCGGCCTCCCCCAGGGCCAGCCCCTCGAAGACCTCGGCCATCCCTCCGGCCCCGATGCGGCCGATGAGCCTGTAGCAGCCCGGCACGGCCTACCTCGGCGGGCGGGTGATGACCACCTGCAGCCCGGGATCGCCCTCGCCGGGGGCGAGCAGCACGCCCAGGGCCGTGGCCGCGCCGCCCAGCACGGCGGCGCCGACCAGCGTCCAGACCCACCAGCGTTCGTACCAGACGGTCTCCACCGGCGCGGGCGCCGGCTCGGGCGCGACCAACGCGCGCGGCTCCAGGGCCGGCAGGGCGGCCCCGGGCGCCGGCTCGGGCGCGGCGGCGGGCAGCGCCACAGGCTCCGGCCCGGCCTCGGCCACGAGCGCGAGCTCCACGGCGCGCTCCTCCCCCGGCGCCAGGCGCAGCACCAGCGCGCCCGGCCGGTGGCCGGGGGCGCGCGCGACCAGGCAGTGGTCGCCCGGCGGGAGCGACAGCGGGCCCGGCGGCGCGCCCAGCGCGCGGCCGTCCAGCGCGAGCTCCGCACCAGCGGGCGAGAGCCGAAGCGGCGAGAGCCGGGCCTGGGGCAGCGCCTCCCGGCCCGCGCGCGCCTCGGCGAAGGCCGCCACCAGCTTGGGCGACCACTCGCGCGGATCGGGCGCGAGCGCGGGGCTCACGGCCACCGCCTGGCCGAAGGCCTCCAGCGCCCGGGCGCGCTCGCCCGCGGCGAAGCGCACCTGCCCCTCGAGCAGGAAGGGCGCGCTGGCGAGCTCCTCGTCCAGGGCCGGGCAGGCCTGGGCCCAGCGGGCGCGCGCCGCCTCCAGCCGCTCGAGCGCGGCCGGCAGCTCGAAGGCGCGGTAGCGCTCGCGGGCCTCGGCCACGAACCGGCGGGTCTCCAGGGCGGCGGCGTCCGCGGCGGCCTGGTCGAGCCCGTCCGCCCGCCCGGGCGCCGCGGCCCCGGCGAGCAAGGCCAGGCCCAGGAGGACCGCCGCCCGCGCGCTGTGCTTCGTCCACCTCAAGGAAGCTCTCCGGGCGGGAGTCTACCAGCAAGGGGGCGCCCGGCGGAAGCGCCCGGTTGAAGCTTCCCAGGCCGGCTCGCGGCGGGTAGAATGGCGCCGCATGAGCCAGGACGACTCCAGGACCACCAGCCTGCTAGCCGGGCCGAGCGAGGACGTGCGCCGCGACCTGGGCGCGCTGCGCCTGCTGGTGGTCGAGGGACCGGACGCGGGCCGGGCCTGCGCCGTGGGGCCCGAGCCCATCCAGATCGGCACCGATCCCGCCTGCGAGCTGGTGCTGGTCGACGGGACGGTCTCCCGTCGCCACCTGCTGGCCAAGCTGGCGCCCGGAGGGGTGTGGCTCCAGGACCCGGGCAGCACCAACGGCACCTTCTACGAGGGCTCGAGGGTGCGGGAGCTGGTGCTGGCCCCGGGCGCGCTGGTGCGGCTCGGGCAGACCGCGCTCAAGATCGTGCCGGAGGAGCGCGGGCTGCGCCCGGCGCCCCTCGAGGCGTCCAGCTTCCACGGGGTGCTCGGGCAGAGCCGCCGCATGCGCGAGATCTTCGCCACCGCCGCGGAGGTGGCCGGCAGCGAGGTCACCGTGCTGCTGGAGGGCGAGACGGGCACCGGCAAGGAGGCGCTGGCCGAGGCCATCCACCGGGCCAGCCCCCGCCGGGACGCCCCCTTCGTGGTGTTGGACTGCACCGCCATCCCCCGCGATCTCGCAGAGAGCGAGCTGTTCGGCCACCGCAAGGGGGCCTTCACCGGCGCCCAGGCCGACCGGGCGGGCTGCTTCGAGCAGGCCCGCGGCGGCACCCTGCTGCTCGACGAGGTCGGTGAGCTCGCGGCCGAGCTGCAGCCCAAGCTGCTGCGGGCGCTGGAGCGCAAGCAGATCCGGCCGGTTGGCGCGGATCGCCCCGTGGAGGTGGACGTCCGGCTGATCGCGGCCACCCACCGCGAGCTGCGCCGCGAGGTGGCCGAGGGGCGCTTCCGTGAGGACCTGTTCTACCGCCTGGCGGTGGTGTCCCTGCGCCTGCCCCCGCTGCGCGAGCGGAGCGAGGATCTGCCCCAGCTCCTGGCGCACTTCCTGGTCCGGGCGGCTGGCGAGCGCGAGGGCTGGCGGGCCGAGGCGCTGCCGGCCGGGGCGCTGACCGCGCTGCAGGCCTACCCCTGGCCGGGGAACATCCGTGAGCTGCGCAACGCGGTCGATCGCGCGGCGGCGCTGCTCGGCGCCGCCAGCGGCCGCCCGTTCGAGCCGCGCGCCTTCGTGGCCGAGCTCGAGCGCGCCATCGGGGAGGGCACGGCCCGCCAGGGGGGCGCCGCCTTCAAGGACGCCAAGGGGCGGGTGGTGGACGCCTTCGAGCGCGCCTACCTGCTCGATCTCCTGGCCCGCCACCGCGGCAACCTGTCGGCCGCCGCCCGCGAGGCCCGGCTCGATCGGCACCACCTCAAGGATCTGCTGAAGAAGCACGGCCTGGAGGGCCGCTGAAGGGCATGCGCCTGCGCCTGACCGCCCTGCTCGGCCTGTCCGCGGCGTGGCTCGCCGGCTGCGCCAGCCAGGCGGCGGACGAGCTGTTCGTCAACCTGGTGCCGGTGGGCGAGGGCGCCATGGACGGCTGGACGGAGCTGTCGCTCGGCCTGGTCACGCCGGACGGCGCCGTCGAGCCCGGGCTCCGCGCGCCGGGCGGCGGTGGCAGCACGCGCCTGGGGCCGATCCACCCCGCCGGCCCCTTCCGCCTCGAGCTGCTCGGGCTCACCGCGCAGGGCCAGCCCCGGGCCTGGGCCTTCAGCCCCGAGCTGCGCGAGGGCGAAGGCCCCCTGCTGGCGAGCCTGTTCCTCACGCGGGTGGAGGCCGCCGTGGTCCACGCCGGTCCCGCCCTGGCGGATCCCGCGGCCGGACTCGAGCCCGAGGGGCTGCCGTGGAGCCTCCGGCTCGGGCCGGCCGAGGTCAGCCTGGCCGCCAACCGGCGCCACCTGTTCCTCGACGTCCGCCTGCGGGGGGCCGGCGCCACGCACGGCGAGGATCTGTGGACCGGCGACGCGCTGGTGGTGGCGCTCGACGGGCTGGCCGACAGCCTGGAGGACGAGCGCGGCGCAGACGATCTGGTCCTGGCCCTGGGCCCCGAGCGCTACCAGGAGCTGTGGAACCCGCTCGGGGTGAGCGTGCTGCACGACTTCACCGCACTGGAGGACGGCGCGCGCTACTTCGCCGCCGTGCCGATCGACCAGCTCGAGGCCAACGACGGGCCCGGGCCGAACCGGCGCATGCGGCTCGGGCTGGAGCTCCGCCAGGTGGACGGCCAGGGCGCCCTGGCGCTCACCCGCTGGCCCGGCGCCTGGGCCGGCGGGCCGGCCTACGACCCGGCCCTGGCCGGCGAGGTGTTCCGCAAGACCCGCCTGCTCGACGCCCGGGCGGTCCCCCGGGACAGCGCCGCCTTCGCCGAGGAGCCCGGGGCCTACCTCTCCAGCGGCGCCGCGCCGCTGGCCCTGCGCCCGGCGCCCGGGCAGGAGGCGGTCGAGGTCCGCGCGCTGTGGGATCCGACGGCGCTGGGGCTGGCCGTGAGCAGCCGCGACGAGACCTTCTGCGCCCAGCAGCGCGGCGAGGGCGATCGCCAGGCCATCCAGCGCGATGACGCCGTGGAGTTGACCCTGATCCGGGCGAGCGCGGGCGGGGAGCGCGTGTCCCGCCGCGCCCTGTTCGACCTGTCGGGCAGCACCGCCTTCGACGCCCTGGGCGGCGGGGCCTGGCAGCCGGTCGGGGTCGACTTCCGCTTCGAGCTCTCCGGCCAGCGCCCCGAGGACGACTGCCGCGAGGGCCAGGGCTGGACCTTCCTGGCGCGCATCCCCTGGACGGAGCTGGGCTACAGCGAGGCGCCGCCCGCGAGCGGAGAGGTGTTCGCCTTCGATCTCGTGGTCTACGACAACGACCGGGGCGCCCGCACCCGCCAGGCCTTCTCCCCGCTGGGCCCGAGCGAGGACCCGCAGGAGCTGGCCGAGCTCAGGTTGTTCGAGTACTGAGCCGCCGTCGCGCTCAGTCCTCGCCCAGGAACATCCCCAGGGTGCCCTCGCAGTAGTCCAGGATCAGCCAGCGCTCCGCGCACACCGGCTGCCCGGAGCAGCCCTGCTGGTCGCAGGTGTCGGGCACGCACGACCCGCCCTCGGTGCAGTCGTAGTCCGAGTAGCAGGGGTCGTGCGAGATGGAGCAGCGGCTGCCGCAGTCGTAGTCGCTGAAGCAGGATGAGTCCGAGCCCACGCACTGGCCCGGGCAGTCCGAGTTCTCGAAGCACTCGAGGGTGCTCCCGGCGCACACGCCCGGCTGGCAGTAGCTGGTGGCGCAGTCCTGGTCGCCCTCGCAGGGCTGCCCCACGGCGCGCGGGGAGGTGCAGGCGCCCGCGCCCTCGCCGTCGAACTTGCAGAACAGGCCCGCCTGGCAGAAGGAGGAGTCGTTGCAGGCCTGGCCCGAGCCGAGCTGGTTCTCGCAGCGGTAGGTCCGCCGGTTGCAGAACAGGCCCGCGGCGCACACGTCGTCGCACTCCTGCCCCGGGCCCGGCAGGGCCACGCAGCGGGCGTCCGGAGCGCAGAAGCCGCCGTTGGCGCACTCCCACCCGTACACGCAGGCGCCGCCCGGCTGGACCGTGCCCACCACCTGGTCCGCCTCGCAGGCCTCCTCCCAGGGAATGGTGCTCACGTGCTCGAAGCAGGCGCCCCGCACCAGCATCAACTGCAGGCACCCGCCGATCGCCAGGGTGTCGACGCCCACCGAGCCCTTCTGGGCCGCCCACAGGATCGGGGCGAAGCGCTCCTGGCAGAGCAGCGCCATGTCCCGGCGGCAGTCCGCGGGCTCGAGCGAGATGGCGATGCCGAGGACGTCCTCGATCTGCTCGCCGGTGCAGCAGGTGAACATGTTGTAGCAGCTCACCTCGGCCATCTCATCGCACAGGTTCGCCAGGGTCACCTCCACCTCCGGCAACGGCAGCGGGTCCTCGGAGCCACCGCAGCCCCCCGCGGACCAGGCCAGGCACGAGCAGGTCACCACGATGGCAGGCAGGATCGAGCGCATGGGTCTCCTCCCTCGTAAGAGCTCACCGCACGAGACGACGGAAGCATGGCCCGAATTCAGCCAGGCGCTGTGATTCCGGTCACGCCCAGCGGCGGGCCGCCTCACCACTTGCGCGAGGCGCCCCCGCCGCCAGAGCGGCCTCCTCCGAAGCCACCCGAGGACGAAGACGAGGAGGAGGATCGCGAGGAGGAGCTCGAGGACGAGCGGGAGCCGCCCGAGGACGGGCTCGGGCGAGTCAACCGGGGGGTGGAGTGCGTGTGCGAGGAGTGGTGGCGGCAGTTCGGGTTGTGGCAGGTCTCGTCCACCCGCACCTCGCCGCCGTGATCGTAGGTGGCGGAGCGCAGGGTCGTGCGCTTGACGATCAGGGTGCGCCGCTTGCACTTGCCGCAGCGCGAGGCGCCGCCGAGGCTCACCTCGATCTTCTCCTGGGCGCCGCAGCCGGGGCAGTTCCAGAGCTCCCAGTCCGCGCCCCCGATGCGCTCCTCGGCCTGCTCCTCGGTGCTCAGCAGGGCGTCGTCGGCCTGCTCGTCCACCAGGTCCATGCGCGCCCTGCACTTGCCGCACGGCCGCCGGTAGCTCTCCATGTGGCGCCGCAGGCGGCGGCGCAGCAGGAAGTGCAGCGTGGTGAACAGCCCGCCCGCGCCCAAGCCGACCCCCACCGGCCAGGTCGCGTCGTCCGTCTCCGCTCCGACCGCGATCCCCCCGGCCACGGCGCCGCACCACAGCAGCACGGGGAAGAGCACCCCGCGCCCCAGCGTCTTCTTCTTGCCGGCCCGCGTGCGGCGCAGCAGGACGATCAGCGACAGCAGCCCCGCGCCGAGCAGGCTGAAGCCCGCCATGCCCGCGCCCAGGGCCAGCCCGCCCAGCATCTGCTCTTCTCGCCGCGCCTCCGCCCAGTAGTCCCGCGGCGCCTCCGCGGTCTCTGGCGAGGGCGACCCGCCCGCGGCCGACGGTCCGGGCGGCGCCTGGACCGGGGCCGCGGGCTGCGCGTGCGCCGCCTCGGCTGGACCCCCATCGGCGCCGGCGGGCGGGCCCTCTCCGGCCTCGGCCCGGATGAGCCCCTGCGCGCGGGCCTGACCGAGCGCGACAGCCAGGCCTCGCGCGAGATCGAGGAGCCCGGCCGAGGTCTGGCCCGCCTTGAAGCGCGGGATGGCGTGCTGGTCCAGCAGCGCCCCGGCCTTCTCGTCCGTCAGTACCTGCAGCAGCCCCGCCCCGACCTCGATGCGGATCTCGCGATCGTCCCGGGACAGGAGCACCAGCACGCCGTTGTCCCGCCAGCTCTTGCCCAGGCCCAGCCGGTCGAACAGGCGGCGGGCATACACCTCGACCGCCAGACCCTCCAGCCGGTCCACGGTCACCACAGCCAGCTCGACGCCCGTGTCCCGCTCGAGCCTGCGGCAGGTCTCGTCGAGCTCCCCGGCCGTGCCCGGGTCCAGCACCCGGGCCGCGTCCATGACGAAGCTCCCGGCCGCGCGCATGGGATCGGGCACGTCCTCGACCCGCATGCCCAGGCTCCACACACCCAGCAGACCGACCGTCAGGCACCCCAGCCGCTGCATGCTCCCTCACCTCCCGTGCGTGCTCGCCCCGAAGGGGCGGACGGCGATCATGCCGAGGTAGCCCTGCTCCCGGAGCAGGGCCTCCAGGGGCTCGATGACCACGCGCCCAGCGAAGGGGCTGGCGTGCAGGCAGCGCCCCGCGCCCAGGTACAGCCCCACGTGGGCGCTGCGCAGCGCCAGGCCCGCGGGCGTGCGCTGGAGGACCTCGTCCTCGATCTCCCAGGGCCAGGAGAGGATCAGCACGTCTCCGCGCCGCAGGTCTCCGGGGCAGGGCGGCGGCGCCTCGTCCCAGGCCCAGCGGCCGACCTCCGGCCCGAGTTGGCGCAGGCGCAGCATCCGGCTGGGCACCACGGAGTAGTCGCGCCAGGAGCCCCCCACGGCGCGGGCGTGGGCCAGGAAGATCAGACCGAGGCAGTCGAGCCCGGGCAGCCGCCGGGTGAGCCGCCCGCCGAAGCGGTACTCCGTGCCGAGCCGGGCCTCGGCCCAGGCCAGCATGCGCTCGAGGCGCGGGTCCGCCTTCGCGGGCGGGACAGCGGGCTGCGCCTGGAGCCCGCCCGCGAGCAGACCCGCCAGCGCCAGGCACGCGGCCGCGCAGGACACGGGAAGTGGAAGGACGGAGCGCATGCCGGCAGGCATCCTACCAGGATCGGCCGGGGCGGGTGAACGGAAACGCGGCTCAGGCAGGTCGCCGGGCCACGAGCATCAGCCGGGACGGGCGCACGCGCAGGGCGGCCAGCGGGGACTCGCACAGCTGGCGCAGCCCCGCCGGCGCGAGCCCGAGGAGCGCGCCCGCCACCCGATCCGCCGCCCCGCCGAGCCGCGCGAGCGGCCCCGGCGCGCCCGCGCCGCGCAGATCCCAGGCGCGGACGCCGAGGCGGCTGCCCGCCTGCCCCTCGAGCAGCACCCAGCCGGCGCCGCGCAGCAGGCGGGCGCAGGCGGCCAGATCGTGCGCCTGGCCGTCGAAGAAGAACACACCCAGACCGCCAGGCCGCGTGTGGCGGAGCAAGCTCAGAAGGGTCTGCGCGGCGCGCGCCCGCGGTTCCAGCCCGTCCGAGGCGATGACCACGTCGTAGCCGCTGGAGGGATACGCGGGCCCGCCGTCCCGAGCCGACAGGGCTAGCATGCGCTCGCGGTACCTCGCCAGGCGCGCGTCGTGCCCCAGCGCCAGCACGCTGGCCTCGGAGGAATCACAGCCGTGCAGGCTGCAGCTCGGCTCGAAGCGCAGCAGGAGCTCACCGGCGCCGAAGCCCAGCTCGAAGACCTTCAGGTCGCGAAGCGCCAGCCCCTGGCGGGCCAGCCCGCGCTCGAGCTGGCGGGCGCGGTGGTGGTCGTCCTGGCGCAGCCAGGAGCGAAGCCTCTGGAGCGTCCGCCCGTAGCGCCGGTCGTACAGCGCCCGCTGGCGGGGATCGGTGAGGTCGATGTGGACCTGGGGCTCCCCGGTCTGGGGCGCGAGCTTGGGTGCAGCACCGAGTTGGGTTGCGCAGGCTTCCATCCGAGAGCTCCTCCAGAAGACCGTGCCAGAAGACGGGCAGAATCGATTGCCTCTTCAAGGGCGTGTCTTCGTTGAGCGATTCCTCGGCGACTTCCAAGCAAATTCCGGGCCAGAAAGAGGCCGAGGGGACTAGCATTCGACCAGATGGAGGAAAACAAGACTCGATGTCCGCCTCAACCTGGCCAGGTGCTGTTGTCAGGATTCACAGTGGCCGTGAAATTCACACCACACACCCTGCTCTCAGCTCGCCGGATCGGGTAGAATCGGCCCCATGGAACCCGACGATCTCCTGCACCTGGCAGTCCAGGCCGCCCAGATGCTCACCGAGCGCCACGCCGCACGCCTGCGGGCAAACGAGTCCATCACCCTCGTCTTCGGGCACCACCAGGGCGCCCGGCGGCTGGAGCTGCGCCTCCATGACCTGCCCGCCGATCGGCTGATGGAGTTCATCCTGGACGTGCCGGACCTGCCGGACGACCGGGCCATCTCGCTCGGGCTCGACTTCCTGGACGGCGCGCTCGCCCAGCACCTGCAGGGCGAGCGCGAGGCGATCCCCCGGCTCGACCCGGCGCCCTGCTCGTTCGAGGGGCACAAGCTCTACCTGCACGGCGGCCTCCGCCGGCCCGACCTGGAGGCCCAGGCCGACGCCCTCCTGGCCGCGCACCCCTGCGCGGACTCCCCGCAGGATCCCGAAGACGGCTGACCCGCGCCTCACGCCCGCGGCCGGCGCCGCACCCACAGCCACCCGAGCAGCACGGACAGCAGGGCGCCCGGCGCCTGGCCCGTCCCCGCCCCGCACCCACAGCCGCCCTTCATGGCGGGCTCCTCGCAGGGGCAACTCGGGTCGCACAGGCGCTCACCCGGCGCGCAGGCGCCCGCCAGGCAGGCGCCCCCCGCGGTGCACGGGTCGCCATCGTCGCAGGCCGCGCCCTCGGCCGACGTCCAGGCCCGCGGCGCCGTGCCGGGCTGACAGGTCAGGCAGGCGTTGCCCGGCGAGGCCTCTCCCGCGAGGGCGCAGACGCCGTCCACCAGGCAGGCCCCGGCCGACAGCGAGCTGGAGCAAGCGCTCTGGCCCGCGTCGCACGCGTCCTGGGTGCAGGCGAGCCCGTCGTCGCAGTCGGCCGCCACGGTGCAGCAGCCCGGGCTGAGCTGGCCCACGCAGGCGCCCGCCTGGCAATGGTCGCTGGTCGTGCAGGGCCGCGCGTCGTCGCAGCCCGCCGTGTCGTCCGGGCTCCAGGCGAGCGGGTCCAGCCCGGGCTGGCAGGTCCGGCAGGGGTTCCCGGGCTCGGCCTCCCCGGCGGTCGCGCACACCCCGACGATGGCGCACCAGCCCGCCTGGGGCACGTCGCAGCGCTGCCCGGCCTCGTCGCAGGTGTCCGTGCAGGCCAGGCCGTCGTCCTGGCAGGGCGCCGCGCCGGCCTGGCACGCGCCGGCCAGGCAGGTCTCCGCGCCGTTGCAGTAGAGGCCGTCCTCGCAGGCCCGGCCATCGTCCGCCGTCCAGGCCAGCGGGTCCAGCCCGGGCTGGCAGGTCCGGCAGGGGTTCCCGGGCTCGGCCTCCCCGGCGGTCGCGCACACCCCGGCGATGGCACACCAGCCCGCCTGGGGCACGTCGCAGCGCTGCCCGGCCTCGTCGCAGGTGTCCGTGCAGGCCAGGCCGTCGTCCTGGCAGGGCGCCGCGCCGGCCTGGCAGACGCCGCCCTGGCAGGTCTCCGGGCCGTCGCAGAACTCCCCGTCGCCGCAGGTGGCGCTGTCGTCGGGGACCCAGGCCGAGGGATCCACGCCCGGCTGGCAGGTGCGGCAGGGGTTGCCGGGCTCGGCCTCGCCCGCCGTCCTGCACACCCCGGCGATGGCGCACCAGCCTGCCTGGGGCAGGTTGCAGCGCTGCCCGGCCTCGTCGCAGGTGAGCGTGCAGGCCAGACCGTCGTCCTGGCAGGGCGCCGCGCCGGCCTGGCAGGCGCCGGCCTGGCATGCCTCCGCGCCGTTGCAGTAGAGGCCGTCGCCGCAGGCCACCCCGGAGAGCGGGCTCCAGGCGCCGGGCTGGCTCGCCGCCTGGCAGATCTCGCAGGGGTTGGCGGGGTTCAGCGTGCCATCGGGGATGCACTCCCCGCCGATGAGGCAGACCGGCGTCCCGGTCACCTGGACCGTCCAGATCTGGCGCTCCACCAGGAGCGACGAGGGGTCGGTTCGCACCAGCGGAGTCAGATCGGCGATCTCGGCCTCGAGCTGATGGGCGCCGATCGACAGCCCGGAGGCGTCCAGCTCGAACCCCGCGCCACCCGTCTGGACGACCTGGCCGTCCACGCGCCAGGTGACCTCCACGGTGTCCGGCACCGGCCGCGGGTAGGCGACCTCGAAGCTGGCCAGGTCGCAGCTCCCGAGGCTGACCGGGCCGGCCGGGGAGGCGCTGTCGAGCGGCGAGACCTGCTGGTAGACCGACAGCACCAGGGCCTCCTCGCACACCTCACAGAACGGGACTCCGTACTGGCGCATGAAGCAGGCCTGCTTCGGGCGGAAGACACCCGTGGTCTGGTAGCGGGCTCCCTCGAACACCCCCACCGCGTCCCAGTAGGTCCCGGTCTCGGGCGTGGGAACCGGCGTGGCCGCGTCGATCCACGGGTTCCACTTGACCTCCTCGCGCACCGTCCGGGTGGTCACGTTGGGCTCCGGGCAGTCCGAGCCGCAGCCCGGGTAGCCCGGGTAGGCGTCCTCGTACTCGTCGGCCAGCCCGCCGAACGAGTGCCCGAACTCGTGGATGGCGATGTCTCCAGCCAGGGCGTGCACGGAGAAGACCGAGATCGAGCCCCCGGAGCCCCCGTATTTGGGATCGTTCACCATCACGAACAGGAAGTCCCACTCGGGCGCGTCCGCGTTGGCCGCCTGGTACACGGCCCAGGTGTCGAGGCAGATCAGGCGATCGATGTTGTAGCAGTTGTAGTAGGCGCCCAGGGCCGTGTCGCGCACCGCGCCGTACGAGCCGTTGTCCGCCCCGTTCTCGTTCGAGATGACGTGGATGAGCTTCACGTTGAAGAAGTTGCGGTACTCCGCGTAGGGGGTCTGCTGCCAGAAGCGCGTGAGGAAGGACTGCACGTCGCTCGTCAGCTTGGCCTGGTCCTCGACCCTGTAGCCGTCCCCCAGGATGACCAGATCGATGCGGTTGGCGGAGTCCCCGGAGGTCTGCACGGTCTCCACGTCGTAGGCCGCGGCGGACAGCGCCAGGCCCAGGCTGACCAGGCAGGCGGCCAGGGCCGCGCGCGGGCGGCTCACGGCGCCACCCCCGGGAGCTCCACCGCGCCGACGCCCTGCCAGGCGTCCTCCGGGGCCCGCCGCTCCCGCGGCCGGGCGGGATCGAGCCGCTGGAGCTCGAGCCGGCCTGCGGTCAGCGGCAGGCGCAGGCAGAACACCACCGGGCCCTCCCGGCGGACGCGCTGGGCGCGGATCCGGCCCGCGTCGTCGGCGTGCTCCACGCGCAGCTCGGTGGGATCGCCGAGGCCGAGGGTGTGCAGCACCGCGCCTCCGGGGCCGAGCAGCCGGGCGCGCCAGGGGTGGCCGGAGCCGACCGCCTCCCCTCCCCGGCGCTTGGGCAACGGCAGGGGGACGACCTGGGAGGCCAGGACCCGCAACGCTGGCCCGTCGAGCTCGAGCGTCACCAGCCGGTGCTGCTGCTGCACCGGTGCGGCCGCCGGATCAGCGGCCAGGGCCAGGCCAGGGAGCATCACCAGGAAGAATCCCGCCAGGGGAGCTGCTCTCACCGGAATCCACCTCCGCGTGGGCGACAGCCGATGCTACCCGTTCGGCTCCAGAATTGGAACCAGTCTCCGGAAATGATTGAAGATAGGTATTGCAAAAAGGGCGATCCTGGCATACACCAAGTCCGGTACATGAACACTTGCCCCGAGAGAACGCGCGCATGCTAACGCCACTCCGGTTCGTCTCCATCCTGGTTGCCTCGATCGGGTTAGGACTGCCTCTGGCTGGCCAGGCCGAGGAGGAAGCGCAGGGCGACATCGGGGATGACGTCAAGGACTTCGAGGAGTTGAACCTCGAGGACCTGCTCAACGTGGTGGTCTCGGCCACCAAGACCGAGCAGACCGTCGAGGAGGCTCCGGCCGTGGTCACCGTGTTGAACGCCCAGGAGATCCGGGCCTGGGGCTACGACTCCGTCGCGGACGTGCTGCGCCACGTGGCCGGGGTGTACCTGGTCGACAACCACATCTCCCCGGACGTGGGCGTGCGCGGCGTGGGCAGCGGGCTGCGCTCCGAGAGCGGTCTCATCAAGGTGATGATCGACGGCCACACCGTAGCCATGCGCCAGACCGGGGCCAACTGGCTCGGCCCGGAGCTGATCCCCATGAGCGCCATCGAGCGGGTGGAGGTCATCCGCGGACCGGCCTCGGCCTTGTACGGCGCGGACGCCTTCCTGGGCGTGGTGAACATCATCACCCTCAAGGGCGACGACCTCGCGGGCGGCCGGGTGATCCTGGGCGGCGGCTTCGACGGGACCAAGCTTGGCGGGAGCACCGACCTGGCGGTCGGTTTCAAGACGGGCGAGCTGGACGTCCTGGTGGCCGGGCGGCTGGGTTACCGCGACCTGTCCGAGCTGACCCTGCCCGGGTCTTCCCCGTCCCCGAAGCTGCCCGCCTCGCGGGCCAACGACACCCGGGCCGAGGGCCTGGAGCAGACCTCGGGTACGGGCTTGCTCAAGCTGGCCTATGGCCTGGGCGACGCCGGCCAGGTGTCCATGACCGGCTACATGTCCTACCTCGATCGCGGGGCGGAGTTCGCCGACTGGCTCCAGCTCGGCAGCGGCCTGGACGAGTCCGGCCGCACCATCGATAACCAGGTCTCGATCCAGCAGGGATACGTCGACCTGCGCGGCGAGTTCAAGCTGTCCACGGACTGGCGCCTCGAGGTGGACGGGCTGTACTTCCGCGGCAGCCCCGGCCCCCGCGACCGCATCGAGCTCGGCAGCGACATCTACTACGTGGAGCGCAAGTACCGCTACCAGGGCGGCGAGCTGCACCTGGGCGCGCAGTACCAGGCCCTGCCCTCGCTGGCGTTCGTGGCCGGGGTGGGCGTGATCTACGACGAGGAGCTGCTGCCCTCGTACCTGCACGTGCTCAAGACGAAGGTCGGCTCCCTGGAGCCGGGCGACGTGCGCGAGTCCACCTCCACCCACGCCGGCATCGAGGCCTTCCTGAACCCGGACGCCTACCTCCAGGTGTCCTGGACGCCGATCGAGAAGACGCTCAGCCTGACCGGCGGCATCCGCTACGACTGGCACAACATCTACGGCAGCCAGGTCAGCGGCCGCGCGGGCGCGGTGTACCAGCCGCTCGACAAGCTCTACCTCAAGCTGCTGTACGGCCACGCCTTCAAGGCGCCGGCCCCGCTGCTGCTGTACGGCGAGCCCATGCGCTCGGGCGACATCCAGGGCAACCCGGACCTCGAGCCGCAGCGCGTGGACACCTTCGAGCTGCAGGTCTCGTACGAGCCCTGGGACTTCCTCCAGGTGAGCACCGATCTGGCCTACTCCTACCTGCAGGACAAGGCCGAGTTCACCCTGCAGGGCGTGAACAAGGTGGCCCGCAACGTGGCCGAGATGGGCCTGCTGTCCTGGGAGACCGAGATCAGGGCGCGCTGGAAGCGGTGGATCCAGGGCTACCTGAACCTGTCCATGGCTTACCTGGTCCGCGACCTGGGGCAGCCGGGCTACGTGGCCGACCTGCTCGGATCCGAGAGCAGCACCTACCCGACCTGGCTGATGCACGCGGGCGTGCGCGGCCAGCTCCCCTGGCTGCCGCTGCGGCTCACGCTGGAGCTCAGCTACGTGGACACACGGGACGCCAGCGACGAGAACGCGCTGGAGGCGGGCGAGGTCTACGCGCTCGATCCGTACGTCATGCTGAACGCCTCCCTGGCGCTCTTCGATCTGGAGCTGCTGCAGGGGCACAAGTCCGAGATCCGGCTGATCGGCACCAACCTGATCGGCGTCGAGGGTCCGGACCCCGGCTATGGCGGGGTCGACTACCCGCTGGCGCCGCGCACGATTTACCTCCAGCTGTGGATGGAGCTGTGACCATGAGCACCGAACGCTGCCCGGCCTGGCTGGCGCTTGGCCTCATCCTCCTGGCCGCGGGCTGCGTGGAGCCGGCCGGAGGCCCTCCCGCGGACGCCCTCAAGGTGGGGGCGCTGCTGCCCTTCACCGGGGACATCGCCTCCGAGGGCGCCAACATCGAGCGCGCCATCCTGCAGGTCCTCGATCAGGTCAACGAGGCCGGCGGCATCGCCGGGCGGCCCCTGTGGCTGGTCACCAAGGACACCCACTCCGATCTCAGGCGCGGCTTCGACGCCGCCCAGGAGCTGATGGACGAGGGCGTGGTGGCCATCCTCGGGCCCCAGGACGAGGAGATGGGCAAGCAGCTCGCGCCCGTGGCCGCCACCCGCAACGTGGTGGTCATCTCGGGCGGAGTGACCTCGCCCTTCTTCAGCACGCTGGCCGACAACGGCTTCTGGTTCCGCACCTGCCCCACCGCCCGCGAGCTGGGCCGCGCCATGGCCGAACGGATGCAGGCCGACGGGGTGCGCCTGGCCCAGATCATCTACGTCGGCGATCTGTACGGCCTGGGGCTGAACAACATCCTGGTCAACGAGCTCATCGGCCGCAACATCCAGACCCTGACCTCGGTCTCCTTCCAGCCCGGGGTGCCGCCCGACTTCAACCGGCTGCTCACCCCGATCCTGGAGTCCAAGCCCGACGCCATCGCGCTGATGTCCTACGCCAGCACCGGGGCGCAGATCGTCCAGGAGTGGAGCGTGCGCGGCGGTCAGGCCCGCTTCTACCTGGCGCCCGCGCTCAAGGCCGACGTGTTCCTGGACAACGTGCCGCCGGGCGTCCTGGACGGCGCGGTGGGCGTGGCGCCCGCGCTGGGGCAGGCCTCGATCACCGACGCCTTCGCCGAGGACTTCGCCAGCCGCTGGGAGGGCGAGGCGCCGCTCAACGCGGCCTACTTCTACTACGACGCGGCCATGGTCCTGGTGCTGGCCATGGCCCGGGCCGCCGAGGAGTCCGGCGCGGCCCCCTCGGGCGCCGCGATCCGCGACCAGGTCGGCCAGGTCGCCTCGGCGCCCGGAGAGCAGCTCGGCTGGAACGATCTGGAGCAGGCCATGGAGCTGGCGGCTCAGGGGATGAACCTCGACTACGAGGGGACGACGGGGACGGTCGACATGGACGAGCGGGGGGATCTGATGGACGGGCGTGTGGACCTATGGACCATCCGGCAGGACCGGATCGAAGCCCTCGAGTAAGAGGGAAACGCAAGAGGGAGGACGACATGCGTTCCAAGATGTGGGGTGTGGTTCTGGGCGTGTTTGCGTTCGGCGGCCTGATCGCGGCCTGCGACGACGGCGGAGACGAGGACACCACGACCAAGGCGGCCTGGGTGTACATCAGCCAGCCCGGTGATCTGGGCTGGACCTACGCCCACGACCAGGGCCGGCTGCAGGTGGAGCTCGAGGTGGACGACGTGGAGACCACCTACGTCGACAGCGTGGCCGAGACCGCCGAGGCCCTCGGCCCGGTGCTCGCAGATCTGGTGGCGGACGGCAACGACATCATCTTCACCACCTCCTTCGGCTACATGGATCCCACCGAGACGGCGGCCGCGCAGTTCCCCGAGGTCAAGTTCGAGCACTGCTCGGGCTACAAGGCCGGCACGAACCTGGCCAACTACTTCGGCCGCATGTACCAGGCCCGCTACCTGACCGGCATCGTGGCCGGGCGCATGACCACGAACGGCCGCATCGGCTACGTGGCGGCCTTCCCCATCCCCGAGGTCATCCGCATGCTCAACGCCTTCACCCTGGGCGTGCGCAGCGTGAACCCGACCGCCACGGTCGAGGTGCGCTGGACCTGCACCTGGTTCGATCCGACCCTGGAGGCCGCCGCGGCCGACGAGCTGCTGGCCGCCGGCTGCGATCTCCTGGCGCAGCACCAGGACTCGACCGCCACCGCCGAGCGCGCCGCGGCCGCCGGCGCCTGGGCCATCGGCTATGACTCGGACACGCTGAGCTTCGTGCCCACCGCCATCCTGACCAGCGCCGTCTGGCACTGGGGCCCCTACTACTCGCGCCGCGTGCAGGCGGTCAAGGACGGCACCTGGACCAGCCACAGCTACTGGGGCTCGATCGCGGACGGCATCGTGGCCGTGGGCGCCTACAACGACGCGGTGACGCAGGCCGTCCGGGACGAGGTGGCCACCAAGCAGGCCGAGCTCGTGGCCGGCACCTGGGACGTGTTCTACGGCCCGATCAACAAGCAGGACGGCAGCGTGTGGGTGGCCCAGGGCGTGGACATCCCCGACAACGAGAAGCTCTCGATGATGGAGTTCGTCGAGGGCGTGATCGGCGCTCCGGCCGGCTGCAACTGATCTACTCCCCGCCTCCCCGCTAGTACGCCCAGGACAGATCGAGGAACAGCCCCAGGCCGGGCTGGCGCTGGGTGAGGTCCAGGATGTCCTCGCCCACCGGATGCTCCACGCGCCAGTCGAGCAGGTTGCGCGCGCCCAGCGCGTAGCGCAGGCCGAACGCGTCGAGCTCCCCGGACAGGGTGGCGTCCCACAGCACGGCCGTGCCCGTGCGTCCGCCCTGGCGATCGAGCCGGCCCGCCTCCACGGCCAGCCGGGTGGCGAGCTGCAGGTAGCGCCCGGCCAGCGGCACCACCGCCCGCACCCCGGCCAGGTGCTCGGGCGAGTTGGGCAGCTCGGCGCCGTCGAGCAGGCCGTCCACGCGGGTGCGCTGGTAGGAGTACTGCAGCCCCAGCATCCAGCCCTCGCGGAACTCGCGCCGCAGCTCGAGCTCCCCGCCCAGCGTCCAGACCGCCTCGTCCTGGTTCACGTAGTACAGCGGGTCGCTCTCGTCACCGGAGCCCCGCTGGGCGATCAGCTCCTGGATGTAGTTCAGGAACACCGCCGCGGTGATCGAGAACCCCGCGGGCAGCCGGCGGGTGTACTCCAGCTCGCCGGTGTAGATGCCCTCGGGCTCGAGCCCCGGGCTCTGCACCTGGGTCAGGCCCCCGTCCCAGTAGGTCAGCTCGTAGATGGACGGGGCGCGGAAGGCGGTGCCGGCCATCAGCTTCAGGGTGTCGTCCGCGCCGGGCTTGAAGATCACCGCCAGGCGGGGGTTCACCGAGTACAGGAAGCGGTCCTCGACGCCCCCGGCTTCGTCGGGCAGGTCGGACAGCAGCGAGCCATCGAAGCGGGCCCCGGCCGAGAGTGCCAGCCAGTCGAGCGGGGCGTAGTCCAGCACCAGGTAGCCGGCGAAGGTCTGGAACGGGTGCAGCTCGCGGTAGTACACCTCGCCGGTGGCGCCGTACACGCCCACCCCCGGGTTGGCGAAGTGCTGCTCGAACGCGCCGCCCACCGTCAGGCGCAGGCCGTAGCCAGGGGTGACCAGCCCGCGCAGCTCCAGGGTGGTCCAGTCGCCGCGGTAGAACTCCCGGGCCAGGCCGGCGTCCGGATCGTCGTAGGCGAAGGCGCCGTCGTAGCCGTAGTGATCGTAGGACAGGCGCCCGAGGAGCTGGAACGTCTCGCCGAAGCGGGGCTCGTAGCGCAGCTCGACGAACGAGCGGGCGTCGTCGCTGTGGGTGCGGGTGTCGCCGAAGATGGTGCCGAAGGAGGCGCTGGGCACCTGCTTGTCGCGCAGGTGGTGGTAGAACTGCAGGGTCAGGTCGCGCCAGAAGACCTTGCCCAGCGCGGAGGCGGCCACGGCCTCGCCCATCCCGTGGGCCACCCCGTCCGGCGCCTCGGCCGAGCCCACCCTGGCCGGCGAGCGGTAGTCCTGCCCCTGCCCGTACAGCCCGCCGGCGCTCAGCCAGAAGCCCGCCTCCTCGCCGAGGGAGGCGCTGCCCGTGGCGCGCCCCCGCAGCGTGCCCGGGCCGACCAGGCCGAACCCCCCCGAGACGTACTCCTCCCGGGTGCGCTGGGGGGACACCAGGTTCAGCACGCCGAAGAAGGCGCCGGTGCCGTACAGGGCCGAGCCCGGGCCGCGGATCAGCTCGAGGCGCTCGACCGCGCCGAGATCGCTGAGCAGGTCGAAGCCGATGTAGGACGAACCGATCCAGTCGTCGTTGAGCGAGTGGCCGTCCAGCTGGACGAGCAGGCGGTTGCCGTACTGCCCGAAGGGGCTGTAGCCCCGCAGCCCGATCGACTTGTAGGTGCCGTCGTCGGTCAGGTACACGCCCCGCTGGCCGGTCAGGGCGTCGGCGGCGCTCGAGAAGCCGAAGGCCTCCAGCTCGCGGCGCGGGATCAGGCTGACCGAGGCGGGCGCGTCGCGCACGCTCTCTTGGAGGCGCGAGGCGGCGGCCACGTCCTCCACGATCTGCAGCGTGGCCTCCACCACCACGCGCGCGTCGGGGGCCACCTCCACCTCGGTGCGGAAGGGCAGGAAGCCATCCTGGCGGACGACCACCTCGTGCCGGCCGACCGGCAGCCGATCGAGCACGGCCGGGGTGAAGCCCGCGGGCTTCCCATCCACCAGGATCAGCGCGTCCCGCTCGGCGCTCTCGACCAGCAGCGTGCCGGTCTGCGGCGCCAGGCTCACCTCCAGGCTCTCGGTCTGTCCGACCTCGATGCGCACGCTGCGCTCCAGGGGCTGGAAGCCTTCGCGGGTGATCACCACCCGGACCGCGCCCGGGCTCACCTCCAGCTCGGCGGGCAGCGCGCGCACCAGGGTCCCGGCCGGATCCTCCACCCGCACCTCGGCCCCGGCCGGCTCGCCCAGCACGCGCAGCCGCCCCACCAGGCGCGCCAGCTCCCCGCGCACCGCCACCTCCCGGCCCACCGCCGCCACCGCCGCCGCGCTCTCGAAGTCGCGGTGGCCGTCCCGCGCCAGCAGGACCCGGTAGGTGCCCGGGGCCACGGCCAGCACGGCCGGGGTCAGGCCGTAGGAGCCGAGCTCCCGCCGGTTGAGGAAGATGGTCGCGCCCGGCGGCTGGCTCTCCACGCGCAGCAAGGCCACGAAAGGCCGCATGCGGGCCAGCGCCTCGTCCAGCGCCTTGCGCTCCGCGTCCTTCAGCGCGCCGCTGCCGAACACCTGGTAGTAGCGGTACGCCTCCACGTGCTGCCCCAGGGCCTCGAAGCAGCGGGCCAGGTTGTAGACCACGTTGCGGTTCGGCGCCAGGCGGTTGGAGGCGAAGTAGTGGGACAGGGCGCTGCGGAAGTCCTTGCGCTTGTAGGCGGCGTTGCCGAGCTCGAACTGCACGTCGGCCTCGTCCGCGTCGAGCGTCGTGCCCCCGGCCTGGGCCGCCACGGGCGCCGGCAGCGCGGCCAGGACACACACGAGCCAGCCCACCAGCCCCAGGCGCACGGCCATCGATGTCATGTGCTCTCGCCCCGCGCTCAGCGCTCGAGCTTGATGTCGAGCGGATCGGTCTTGGGATCTCCGGGCTGCTTCGGGCCCACGGGCGGCTTGACCTTCTTGCGCTTGCCCGCGGGCGGCCTGGGCGCGGGCCTGTCGTCCGCCGCCGGCGGCCGGACACCCGCGTCGGCCCCCTCCGCCTCGGCCGCCCCGGCGTCGGGGACCACGGCATCCGTCCCTTGAAGACCCGGGACCGCAGGGCCGGCGTCGAGGGCCGCGGCGGGCCCGGCGTCGAGCGCGGGCTCGCCGGCCAGGCCGGCGTCGGTCCCGGCGGCCGGGCCGCCGAAGTCGTAGAACAGGACGAAGAGCCCGCCGGCCACCAGGGCCAGCAGGCCGGCCAGCAGCAGCCAGGCCAGCGGGGTGGGTCCCCGGCCCTTGCCCTTGCGCTTGCCGCGCAGATCGCGGGTGATGCCCTCGGTCCCGCCGGTCAACCCCTTGCTGAGATCCACCTCGAAGGGCTTGGTGCGCTCCAGCATCGGGGCCGCGGCGTCCGTCGCGCCCGGGGTGGCCGGCAGCTTGGCCTTCAGGGCCCGCAGCCGCTCCCGGTTCAGCTCCACGTCCTCGGAGAACAGCTTGCGCATGAAGGCCGACAGGTGGGCCGAGGTGGCCAGCAGGCCGGTCGCCTGCATGACCTCCTCCACGGCCAGCTGCATCTCCTGGGCCGTCTGGAAGCGCTTCTTGGGCGAGCGCTGCAGCGCCCTCAGCACCAGCTCCTCGACCGGCTTGGGCACGCTCGGATCGAGCTTGGTGGGCGGCGGGATGCTGGTGCGGATGACCGCCTCCAGGGTGGCCATCTCGGTGTCGCGCTTGAACAGCCGCCGGCCGGTGATCAGCTCGTACATCACCACGCCCAGCGAGAACAGGTCCGAGCGGCCGTCGAGGCTCTCGGCCTGGACCTGCTCCGGGGACATGTAGGCGCACTTGCCCTTGATCACGCCGGTGCGCGTCTTGGAGGCGCCGGCCATCGCGCGGGCGATGCCGAAGTCGATGATCTTGGATGCGCCGTCGAAGGTGACGAGGATGTTCTGCGGGCTGATGTCGCGGTGCACGATCCCGGCCGGCAGCCCCTCGGGGGTCTTCCAGTGGTGGGCGTAGTGCAGCCCGTCGCACACCTGGGCCGTGACCCTCAGCAAGATGTTGAGCGGGATGAGCTGGCCCTTCTCCAGATGGACCAGCAGCAGGTCGCGCAGATCGTGGCCGTGCACGTACTCCATGGCGATGTAGTAGGTGCTCTTCACCTCGCCGAGGTCGTAGGTCTGGGCGATGTTCGGGTGGTGCAGGTTGGCCGCGATGCGTCCCTCGTCCAGGAACATCTGCACCACGCCGGGCTCCTCGAGGTTGTCCTCGAGGATGGTCTTGATCACCACCTGCTTGGAGAAGCCGGCCATGCCCTTGCGCTCGGCCAGCCAGATCTCGCCCATGCCGCCGCGCGCCAGCCGGCGCTGGAGCTCGTAGGGACCGAAGGCCTGTCCGGGCTCGAGGTTCGACACCTGGGCACCTCGCGGAGAACGGGGGGCAGGATACCACCCAACCGCGCGGGTCACAACCGAAACGGGGGGATCACCGCAGGACCTCGAACTCGGCCTCCAGCACCCGCGGCCCAGGCTGCCACCCGGCGCGCACCTGCTCGAGTGCCAGGCGCGCCTCGGCCTCCGCCAGCGGGGCAGCGCTCAGCAGGACGAACAGCGCGTGGCGACCCGCCGGGTGGTCAGAGCCCACGAGGGCGCCCCGGCTGGCCAGCCCGCCCGGACCGACCACCAGGCTAGCCACCCCGGCGGAGGGGAAGTACCAGCGCACGGCGCCGTCGGGCCCCAGGGAGGCCGCGGACAGGTAGTGCTCGCCCCGCCTCGTGGCCGCCTTGATCGAGAGCAGGTCTCCCACCCGGCAGGTGCCATCCGCCTGCGGCAGGGGCCCGGGTCCACCCGGGCGCAGGCAGTGGACCGCGACCGGGGGCGGCTGGGTCCCGCCGTCTTGCGCCAGGAAGTCCGGCATGCGCCCGGCCGGATCGTCCGGCTGCGACGGGGGCCAGGCGAGCAGAAGGGCCAGGGCCAGCCCCGCGGTGACGAGCCCGGTGAGCGGTGCCCACAGCCACACGCGCAACCCTCGAGCGTCCTCGGGCATGGGCGCCTCCTCTCCACCGCTAGCATGTCCAGGCTCGCGGGACTGCGCAAGTGCCCGTGCAGCACGAACCTATTGCCTTGCGACCCAAACGGACAGTAGTATGCGCCCCATGTCCGTACGGGAGGTCGCCATGCGACTGAAGCTCGGTCACCTCAACATGCTCGCCAGGTTCGTCGCCGCGGCCGCGGCGTCTGCACCCCACGCCCTGGTCGTTCCGTTGCCCCTGACCCTGCTCGTGACCCGGCGCTACCGGCGAGAGGAGCTCCTCAAGAAGCTCCACATGATGGTGCTGTGGGCCAAGAACGTCCGCCGCTACGTGCTCGGCATCAAGCTCGAGGTGACCGGTCAGGAGAACCTCCCCCGGCCGGACAGCCGCGGGATGATGTTCGTCTCCAACCACCAGAGCTACGTGGACATCCCCGTGCTCATGGAGGCCCTGGACACGGTGGCCTTCCTGTCCAAGGACCTGGTCGCCTACCTGCCCTTCATCGGGATGCACGCCTACGCGGGCGGGACCATCTTCATCAAGCGGGGCAGCAAGGAGAGCCGGCGCAAGGCGCTGGAGAAGACCCTGCGCATGTGCAAGGAATCGACCGCCGTGGTGGTGTTCCCCGAGGGGACGCGCTCCGCGGATGGCCAGCTCCGCCAGGAGATCCGCACCGGCTCCATCGAGGCGGCCCACGAGCAAGGGCTGTCCATCATCCCGGTCGGCCTCGACGGCACCTACCGGGTGGTGCCCAAGACCATGGACCGGGTGGTGACCGGGGAGCAGGTGGCCGTGGAGGTCGGCGCGCCGCTGCATCCCAAGGACTTCAGAGATTCCAGCGAATTCGCGAAGGCCGTGTGGGCTCGCGTGAACGAGCTCCACCTCCGCTGCCGAGCCAGGATTTCGTAGCTCTGAAAGCAACTCCGTCCCCGTTTTGAAAACCGGGCTACAAGAAATAAACAATAGTAAATTCAGAACCATAAGAGAACACCAGCGTTCGAAGGATCAATTTCAGGCTACAGGATCACCCCGGAGCACAACATCCTACACTGCAAATTACTCTATGAATTCAGTGGATTGAGATCTTGGCCGGGGCGCCTGGGGCTGGCATGAGGCTTGAAGTGACGGCGTGTATCCGTAGGCTATTGACGCCCTGCACCAGGGGCAAGAAAATTCTGGATTTCGGGAAAAGGTAAGTCTAGGGTCGGACAGTTCGAAAACGGTCGGAACGGAGGAGAGTCTCATGCGGCGGAATCTGATGCTGGTCGCGCTGGCGCTCGTGGGTGCGGTGGCCTTCCAGGCCTGTGGTGACGGCCTCACCACCGAGAACAACCTGGTCAAGCACCAGAACGCGATCTACAACGGCTCGCCCGCCTCGGGCGGTGAGTACGACGCGGTGGTCTCCCTGCACCAGAACTCCAGGCAGGGCATCAGCATCTCCCCCTTCTGCTCCGGCACCCTGATCACCCCGAACGTGGTGCTGACCGCGGCCCACTGCCTCAAGGGCACCCGCGCGTCGGGCCTGGCCATCTACCTGGGCCAGAGCTCGATCCGCGAGTACAACGCCGGCACCCTGAGCTACAGCGACTTCTACATGGTGTCCGCGATCGCGGTGCACCCGGGCTACAGCTCGACCACCATGGCCAACGACATCGCCCTCGCCCGCCTGACCAGCGCGGTGCCCGCGAACGTGGCCAGCCCGGTCCCGGCCCTGCCCCAGAGCCTGGGCTTCACCGCCGCGGACGAAGGCCACCTGGCGCTCGACTTCGCCGGCTTCGGCACGGTCGAGAGCGGTTCCCAGTACGCCTTCGGCGACAAGCTGCACGTGGTGGGCACCCTGGACCACCTGCTGAGCACCGACCGGCTCTACTACTACCAGCCCCTGTCCGAGGGCGGCCCCTGCTCCGGCGACTCGGGCGGCCCGGCCTTCGTCAGCCGCAACGGCACCGTGTACGTGGGCGGCATGACCAGCTACGGCGACGCGGCCTGCCTGGACTACGGCGTGAGCAGCCGCGCGGACACCTTCGAGAGCTACATCAACGCCTTCACCGGCAACACCCCGGCCCCGGACTGCTCCGCGAACGGCGTGTGCAACGCGGCCTGCGCCCCGGGCGCCGACCCCGACTGCGAGCCCACGGGCGAGGTGTGCGGCAACGGCGTGTGCACCGGCGGCGAGACCTGCGCCGCCTGCGCCGCGGACTGCGTGCGCAAGGGCGCCTGCTGCGGCGACGGCGTGTGCAACACGAAGAAGGGCGAGAACGCGACGCGGTGCCCGGCCGATTGCCAGTAGGCTGAGCGACCGGACCGATCGGTCGGATCGGTCCACGCCAGCCCTGCTAGGCCTCTCCTTCTCCGCCGTCCTCCTCCTGCAGGTTCGCATCCACGGATCCCTGGGCCGGGCCCCGGGTCAACAGCTCGGCCGCGGCCTTGAGCTGATCGCCGGTGCCTACCAGGAACACCCTGTCGCCCATCTCCAGCCGGCTGTCGGTCACCGAGCCGCCCACCAGGTTGCCATCCCGCCCCAGGCCCACCACCCAGGCCCCGGTCACCGAGCGCAACCTGAGCTCGGCCGGGGTGCGCCCGAGGGCCCACGCCTGCGGCGGCACCCGGTAGGTGTCCACCTTGAGGGCGGCCAGCTCGGGGATCTCGATGAGCTGCCTGCGGGGGATGGTCAGCTTGCGCACGGCCGGCTGGTGGCGGCGGCGGGCCAGGCGTAGCTGGTCGGCCAGCTCGTTGCTGCCGACCCCGAGCAGCCGCAGCACGCGGGCCATCAGCTCCATGCCCGCCTCGAGCTCCTCGTTCACCACGTCTGTGGCGCCGAGCTCGTGGAGCGCTTGCGTGTCGGCCAGGTAGCGGGTGCGCACCACGACCGGTGTGTCCGGCGCGTTGCGGCGGGACTCGATCACCGCCCGGCGCGCCGCCTCCGGATCGTTGATGGATACGATCACCACCCGGGCCTCCCTCACCCGGGCGTGGGCCAGGGTCTCGGGGCTGGTGATGTCGCCGTAGTAGGCCGGCTCGCCGGCCATCCGTGCGGCCCGCACGGTATCCGCGTTGAGCTCGATGATCAGGTAGGGCTGCCCCGTCTCCCGCAGCGCCGCAGTCAGCAGGCGCCCCGCCACGCCGTGGCCCACCACCACCACGTGGCCGTGCAGCGCGGCGTGGTCCGGAGAGACCTCGGTGATGCCGCGCGCGCCCAGCAGGCGCTCGAGCGGCCGCAGCAGCGCCGCGCCGGCGGCCAGGCGGGGGAAGAAGCGCAGGGTGAGCGGGGTGACGAACATGGTCAGGACCCCCGCGGCCAGCAGCAGCTCGGCCTCCACGGCGCCCAGCAGGCCGGCCGCCTGCGACTCCTTGGCCAGCACGAAGGAGAACTCGGAGAACTGGGCCAGGGCCAGCCCGGATAGCGCGGCCACCCGGGCCGGGAAGCGCATGGCCAGGCCGGCCAGCGCGGCCAGCAGGCCCTTGCCCACGAGCAGGGCCAGGAACAGCCCAGCGACCCACAGGGGGTGCTCGAGCACCACCCGGGGGTTGAACAGCATGCCCAGCGACAGGAAGAACACGCTGGTGAACAGGATGCGCATGGGCAGGATGTCGCCCAGGGCGCGGTGGGAGAAGTCGCCGTCCGCGAGCAGCATGCCGGCCAGGAAGGCCCCCAGGGCGAGCGACAGGCCCGCCAGGTGGGTGAGGTAGGCCGTGCCCAGGCAGACCACCACCACGGACAGGAAGAACACCTCCCGGGAGCGGGTGCGATCCACCCGGCGCAGCAACCACGGCAGCGCCAGGCGCGCCAGCAGCACGAGGCCGGCCAGGATGACCACGGCCTTGCCCAGCGCCCAGGCCAGCCCGGCCACCGAGGGGCCGGAGCCGCCCGCCAGCAGCGGTATCACCAGCATCATGGGCACCACGCACAGGTCCTGCAGCACCAGCGTGCCCACGATGAAGCGCCCGTGGGGGGCGTCCACCTCGCCGCGGTCCTGGAGCCCGCGCAGCACGATGGCCGTGGAGGACAGCGCCACCATGAAACCGAAGGCCAGGCCTCGCTCCCACGCGCCGCCGAACGTCACCACCACGGCCAGCACCGCCAGGCTGGTGCCGGCCACCTGCAGCAGGCCCCCCAGCGCCGCGGTCCAGCCGATGCGCGCCAGCTTGGCGAGCGAGAGCTCCAGGCCCACGCTGAAGAGCAGCAGGATGACGCCCACCTCGGCCACGGTGGCCACGGCCTCGGAGGAGGTCACCAGGGCGAGCCCGTGCGGCCCGGCCAGGGCGCCGGCCAGCAGCAGCCCGGCGATGACCGGCAGGCGCATGCGGGCCATGACCAGGGCGGCCAGCACCCCCACCCCGAGCAGCACCACCAGCTCACCCAGGCGTCCCACTTCGTTCACGGCGCGCAGGACCTCCCTGGAGCCCATGGATGCCACGGAACCGCCCGCGGCGCAACGCTTCCCGGCTACGCTTGCGCCCGCCGGAGGTCCGGGGCACAATGGCGCCGACGGGGAGGACCCATGCCGCTGGCCGGCACCTTCGACAGCCTGGCGCTGACCGATCTGCTCCAGATCGTGCACCAGTCCCGCATGAGCGGGAACCTGACCGTCAGCGCGGAGCTGGAGGAGAGCCGGCTCGCCTTCCGCGAGGGCGTGCTCATCTCCCTGGTGGTGGGCGACCCGGTGCGGGCCGACATCCGGCCGGCGCTCCTGTCCTGGGGCTACCTGAGCGAGGCGCAGCTCCAGCGCACCCTCGAGTCCACCCTGCGCGGACAGCCGCTCCTGGCCGCGCTCCGCTCCCAGGGGCTGGTGTCCGCGGGGGCGCTGCGCCGGGTGCAAGCGCTGCACGCCTTCGAGACGGCCATGGACCTCCTGTTCCAGGGCGAGGGCAGTTTCCACTTCGCCCCCTTCGGCAGCGGCTTCCGGGACGACGATCCGCTGCCCGAGCAGGAGCTGCTGCCCGCGCCCGTCGACACGCGCGAGCTCCTGTTCGAGGCGGCCCGCCGCCGCGACGAGTGGGCCCGCATCCGCACCGTGCTGCCCCACAGCCGCGTGCTGGTGCAAGCCCGCGGCTGCCGCCCGCCAGAGGAGGCGGCCGCCGATCCGCCCCACTCCGTGCTGCGCGAGCTGGAGGGGCTGTGCTGGCCCATCTCGGTGGGCAAGCTGTGCCTGCGCATGGGCGGCAGCCGGTTCCGCATCCATCAGCAGCTGTTCGAGGCCCACCGCCAGGGCTTCGTGCGGGTGGATCCGACCGCCTCCGCGGGCATGGCCGCGGTCGAGCAGCTGGTGGAGCGCGGCGCGCAGCTGCTGCTCGGCGGCCGGGCCGAGGAGGCCCTCGAGCCGCTGGCGACCGCCATGGGCCTGGAGCCCGACCACCCGCGGGCGGCGCAGCTCCAGCTGCGGGCCCGGGCCGAGCTGCTCGAGGCCCTGTATTCGGCCCTGCCGCCCGCGGCCGTGCCCGAGCTGGCCGGACCGCGCCTGCGCCTGGCCGAGGCGCGCCTCGGCCCGCGCGAGGTGCACCTGGCCATGCGCCTGGACGGCCACTCGAGCGTGGCCCGCCTGGTCAGCTCCACGGCCTTCGGCGAGCTGGAGACCCTGCGCCTGCTCCAGCGCCTGATGGACAACGGCCTGATCCGTCTGCGGGCGGCCTCGCCCTGAGACGCCGGACGCTCGCGAGGGGAGGCACGGGATGCCACCGCCGGTCCGACCCACCCAGGCCAAGCAGGAGCGCGTCCCTTGCCCCTACTGCGGGGAGCCGAACGTCAAGGGCAGCAACATCTGCGGCCAGTGCCTGCGCAACATCCGCGAGGTGGCCAACCCGGAGCGCGCCGACCTCGAGGAGACCGTGTTCGAGCACACCCCGCCGCCGCGGGTGAGCCTGTGGCGACGGCTGTGGCGAAAGCTGTGGAGGTGAGCTTGGACGAGCGGACCCTGGTGATCCTGGTGGTGGCCGGGCTGATCAGCCTGACCGCCTTCTTCGTCTGGCTGGCCTGGTTCCAGGCCAAGCGGCGCCGCCAGGCCTGGATGGCCGCGGCCCTCGAGCTGGATCTCCGCTTCCAGCGCGAGGATCCGTCCCTGGTGGCGCGTTTCGGCACCTTCAAGCTGTTCACCCTGGGCCACTCCAAGCGCGCCCGGAACGTGCTCACGGGCGCGGTGCGCGGCGGCCAGCTGTGCCTGGCGGACTACAAGTACGTGACCGGCCACGGCAAGAACCAGACCGTCCACAACCAGACCCTCTGCATCTTGCAAGCCCCGCGCCTGAAGCTGCCGCACTTCTTCCTGCGGCGCCAGCGCGCCATGCTGGACTTCCTAGGCAAGCTGTTCGGCGGCCAGGACATCAACTTCGAGGAGGACCCGCAGTTCTCCAGGGCCTTCGTGCTGCAGGGGGCGGACGAGGCCGCGGTGCGCGCGAAGCTCCAGCCGAGCCTGCGCCTCTCCCTCATGCGCTACGCGGGCACCGGCCTCCAGCTCGAGGGGCAGGGCGACACGCTGCTGTTCCACGAGGGGCGCAACCATGATCCGGACAAGGCGCGCGAGCTGATCGAGCGCGCCCACGAGCTGCTGAACCTGCTCGGGTGACTCAGGCGGGCTTGGCCTGGCAGGCCGGGCAGATGGGCGCCTGGCCGCCGGCCTGACCGTGGGGCCGGTACACCCAGCCCGGGGAGAGCTCCAGCACCTTGGCCTCGGTCACCCGGCCAAGCTCGTTGAAGGTGATCTCCACCTTGCACTCGCCCTCGGCCCAGCAGGTCCGGCAGTTCACCACGCGCACCGAGACGTTCTTCACCTCGTCCATGGGCGCATGCTGGCCCAGAATCGGGCCGAACACAAGGCTTGCGAGCCGGGCCTGGCTGGACTAATCGTCGGGTGGAGGTACGCATGGATCCCAAGCGACAGGTGAGCGCCAGCCTGGCCCCGTTCGGCACCTCCATCTTCACCGAGATGACCCAGCTCGCCAACCGGCTGGGAGCGGTCAACCTGTCCCAGGGCTTCCCGGACTTCGACGGCCCCGAGGAGCTCCGCCGCCTGGCGGCCGAGGACCTCCTGCGGGGCCCCAACCAGTACGCCCCCAGCCCCGGCGTGCCCGAGCTGCGCCAGGCGGTGGCGGCCAAGCTCCGGCGCTTCCACGGCCTGGAGGTGGACCCCGAGCGCGAGGTGACGGTGACCGCCGGGGCCACCGAGGGGCTGGCCTCGGCGCTGCTCGGGCTGCTCGACCCGGGCGACGAGGTGATCCTGCTCGAGCCCTTCTACGACCTGTACCCGGCCATGGTGGCGCGGGCCGGGGCGCGGCCGGTGTGCGTCCCGCTGCAGGGCCCGGGTTTCGAGCTGGATCAGCGGGCGCTGGAGCGGGCCTTCAACCCCCGCACCCGGGCCGTCCTGGTGAACAACCCCCAGAACCCGTGCGGCAAGGTGTACTCGGCCGAGGAGCTCCGCTTCCTGGGTGAGCTGTGCCAGCGGCACGGGGCGGTGGCCATCGGCGACGAGGTGTACGAGCACCTGGTCTACGACGGGCGCCGGCACGTGAGCCTGCTCGAGGTGCCGGGCCTGCGCGAGGCGAGCATCGTCATCTCCTCCACGGCCAAGACCTTCTCCATGACCGGCTGGAAGGTGGGCTACGCCGTGGCCGCGCCGCCGCTCACGGCCGCGGTGCGCGCCGCCCACCAGTTCCTGACGTTCTGCACCCCGGGCCCCCTGCAGCGCGCCATGGCCGTGGGGCTGGGCTTCGCGGACGACTACTACCGGGAGCTGCTCGAGGCCTACACCCGGCGGCGCGCGCGGCTGTGCGACGCCCTGACCGAGCTCGGCCTGGAGGTGAGCCGGCCCGCCGGCACCTACTACGCCACCTGGCGCATCGGGGGCCTGGGGGCCACGGACGATCTCGAGTTCTGCCGCCGGCTGGCCGCCCAGGCCGGGGTCGCCGCCATCCCCTTCTCCGTGTTCTACCAGGAGCGGCGCGGGGGCCGGGATCAGGTGCGCCTGGCCTTCTGCAAGCGGGACGACACCCTGGAGGAGGCCATCGCCCGTCTGCGGCGCTGGCGCCGGTCATGAAGCTGGCCGCGCTGCAGCTCGAGGTGGCCTGGGAGGATCGCCAGGCCAACTACGCCCGGGTGGAGGGCTTCGCCGCACGCGCCCGGGCGGCGGGGGCCGAGCTGCTGGTGCTGCCGGAGATGTTCGCCACCGGCTTCTCGCTGAACCCGGCCTTCACCGCCGAGGCGGACGACGGGCCGACCACGGCCTTCCTGCGAGCCCTGGCCCGGCGCCACGGGCTCGCGGTGCTGGGCGGGCTGGTGCTCGCCGGCGCGGCCGGCCGCGGGCGAAACGCGGCCAGGCTGGTGGGCCCGGACGGCGAGCTCCAGGCCACCTACGTCAAGAGCCACCTGTTCGGCTACGCCGGGGAGGATCGCCAGCACGAGCCCGGTCCGGGGCCGGTCACCTTCCCGCTCGGCGGCGGCCGCGCCTCCGCCTTCGTGTGCTACGACCTGCGCTTCCCGGAGCTCTTCCGCCTGGTGGCCGAGGAGTGCTGGCTGATGCTGGTGATCGCCTCCTGGCCCGACACGCGCCAGCGCGCCTGGGACACGCTGCTGCCGGCCCGGGCGGTGGAGAACCAGTGCTGCCTGGTGGGGGTCAACCGGGTGGGCCAGGGCGGCGGGCTGACCTACGCGGGCGGCTCGGCCATCTATGGCCCGCTGGGCGAGCCCCTGGCCGCGGGCGGCGCCCAGGAGGGCCTGCTGCTGGCCGAGCTCGAGCCGGCCCGGGTGGCCGAGGTCCGCGCCCGCCAGCCGTTCCTGCGCGATCGCCGCTTCTGATCCACCCGGCTCACCAGGCCCGGATGCGCCACTGGGTGCTCTTCTGCGCCAGCTCCAGCGTCTGCTGGCTGGCGAACTCGCCCCGCGTCCGGAGCACGCACAACTCCACCTCGCCCTTCGCCCGGAAGCGCTCGACGGCCTGGCGCAGATCGTCGGTCGACACGGTGAACAGGGGGCACAGGCGCAGGCTGAACCCGTTCTGGCGGTGCTTGCGGAGCTCCTCGAAGGTGGCCTTCGGGCCGCTCGACGACATGTCCCCAGGCTGGAACCACTCCTGGGCGAAGGCCAGGGGGTTGCCGGCCTCCAGCCCCTGGAGGGCGCGCTCGACCGCCTGCACCGCCCCGGCCCGGGCCTCCAGGTAGGCCCGCCGCTCGGGGCTGTCGGGCAGCTCCTCGGGCAGGGCCGGCTTCACCTCGAAGGGCAGGGCCTGCAGGCGGGTCCCGGCGCCGCTCTTCTCCATCTCCAGCCCGCGCGCGTGGGCGGCCTTCAGCAGCTCGAGCTGGTCGACCAGGGCGAACCACTCCAGCAAGCGCAGCCGGGCGTCCCGCGCGCTCCCCTCCTCGGTGGCGGTCCGCACCTGCAGCCGGGTGTCCGCGTCCACGGCGCCCGGGATGGCCCAGAAGGTGTTGAGCTTCCGCAGGAACATCGGCGCGAGCGGGGTGATGGCCAGGTCCTCGAGCAGCGCCCGGCGCTCCTCGACCAGGGCCGGGGCGTAGGGGCCGCGCTTCAGGCTGGCCACGTAGCCCTCCGCCCGCCGCCGGAAGTCCGTGAGCTCCAGGGGGGCGCGCTCGACCGCCGGCGGCGGCGCCACCAGGGCGCTCGGCACGCGCACCCGCGGCCGCTGCCCGAGCAGCCGGTCCACCAGCGGGCCGACCTGGGCCGGGGCCGCCTTCAGGGAGTCGAGCTGCGCGGAGACGCGCGCCGTCACCCGGGCCTCCTTGGCCTCGATCAGCACCAGGCTGAGCACGTACTGGTCCTCGAGCCGGCCCACGCTGCCGCCCACCAGCCAGTCCGCCCCCAGGGCGCCCACCAGGCTGACCATGCAGGCCTCGTCGTAGCAGCCGAGCAGCCGCTTCTGCTCCTCGGCCTGCAGCAGCGTGCGCATGTCCGAGGGGCCCAGGGCCCGCAGGCCGTGCCGGTTGAGCAGCCCCTCCAGCACCAGATCGCCCAGCACCTGGGCGGCCCCGTCGGGCACCCCGGCGTGGGCCTGCAGGCCGGGCATGACCACCCGCACCGGCTCCTCGGCCCCGGCCGGGCGCAGGCAGCCCAGCGCGAGCACGGACAGCAGCAGGCCCAGGCCGGCCAGCGCCGGCCGATGCAACCGGTTCATGTGCATGCTCGGTCCCTCCGCGTCCCCCGCGCGAGCATCCGGCCGCCCGCGGCGGTCTGTCAAGCCAGCAGGCGCGCGGCCGCGCGGTGCAGGTCCGCGAGCTGCGCGCGCACCGACCGGGCCAGGGCGAGCTGCGCGCGGGCGCGCGCCAGGTTGTGCTCGCCGGCGCCCGGGTAGCGGCCGCGATCCCAGCCGAAGTAGGACTCCTCCAGGGCGTCGGCGCAGAACCTCGCCGCGAGCTCCAGGGCGATGAGCTCCACCGCGCCGGGGATGGCCTCCCGCTCAGCCGGGGTCGGCCGCGCGCCGACCGCCCGCGCCCAGCCCGCCAGGCCGGCCTCGAAGAACTCGGGCGCGAAGGCCGCCTCGACCTCCTCTCCCCGGGGGCTGCACCAGGAGCGGAAGGCGTCGCCGAGCTCGAGCGCGAGCGGCATGCGCGCCAGGGTGTCGAGGTCGATCCACGCCAGGGCCCGGCCGTCCGGGCCGAACACCACGTTGGACAGCTTGGGGTCGCCGTGCACGATGCGCGCCGGGAGGGCCGCCGGCAGCGGACAGCGCCCGGCCGCGGCCAGGATCGCCTCGCCCAGCGGCGCGGCCTGGTCGAGCAGCCGGTGGCCGCGCCCGGCCGCGAGCGCCGCTCGCAGGTGCGCCAGGTGTCCGGGGGTGTCGTGCACCCCCGGGCGGGTGTGCAGGAAGCGGTGCGGGTGCTCCCACAGGGCGGCGTGGAAGCGCCCGAGCAGCTCGCCGGCCGCCGCGGCCCGCGCGGGCGAGTCCGCCTCGAGCAGCAGGTCCCCCTCGATCCAGGTCATGACCCGCCACACGCCGCCGTCCGGCCCGGGCGCCCACAGCCCGCCTGCCCGGGTGCGCACCAGGCGCGGGGTGACCAGGCCCTGGCCGGCCAGGTGGGTGGTGAGCGCCTCGATGTCCTGGTTCACCTCCGGGCGGAAGATGGGGTTGACCCACTGCAGGGCGAAGCGCCCCTGGTCAGCCTCCACTCGGAAGGTCAGGTTGATGTGCCCGGCGACGATCGGCGCGGCCGCGCGGGGCGAGAGCGCCCAGGGCGCCAGCGCCGCCAGGGGATCGGGGTTCTCGGGCCGGGCCATGCGGGTCACCTCTCCTCAGGGCCTCACGCGGTAGACCGTGGTCTCCCGCAGGTGCCTCGCGTCGTCGTCCACGTCCGCCGGGGCGCGCAGGTTGGCCAGCGCCTCGAGGTCCGCGGTCGCCAGGTACCCGCGCCCGGGATCCGCGAGCAGCACCTCGCGGCCCTGCCCGGCCAGCGAGCGCAGCCAGGCCAGCACCCGACCGGCGAAGGCGGGCTCGTAGGCCACGTCGCCGGCCAGCACCAGCTCGTGCTCCTCGCAGCCCTCCCCGATGGGATCACGGGTGGCGGTCGAGAGCGCCACGCCGTTGAGGGCCGCGTTCATCCGGGCGGCCTCGGCGGCCCAGGGGTCGATGTCCACGGCCAGCACGCACGCGGCGCCGGCCCGGGCCGCGGCGATGCCCTCGACCGCCCCGCCGGACCCGAAGTCCAGCACCCGCCGCCCACGGGCGAGCTGAGGGTGATCGAGCAGGTGCCGGGCCAGCGCCTGGCCGCCGGCCCAGCAGAAGGCCCAGTAGGGCTCGGGGATGCCGAGCGCCTGCACCTCGGCCTCGCCGGCCCGCCACAGGTGGCACTCGGCGGTGATGAGGTGCAGCCTGAGCTCCGGGCAGAGGAGCGGCGAGCCCACCCGGGTGTGGGTGCGGATGAACCCGGCCATGTCGCGCTCGGGGGCCGCCACGCCCGCGCTCCTCCTGCCCGAATGTGTCCCGAATCCCGCCCGGCATCAAGGGCCAGCGCGCCGGCGCCGCCGCAGCCCGAGCCCCAGCCCCAGGGCCAGCAGGACCCACCAGCCGGACGTGGCCTGGGCGTCGCGGCACACCCAGCGCAGGTAGACGCGCTCCACGCGGTCGAGGTACTCGGTCGCCGCCCGGGGCCGCAGGCGCAGGTCCGTGGTCAGCCCGGTCGCGTGCAGGCGCGCCTGGAACCGCTGCACCCAGGCGGCGTCGTCCCGCACGAGCTGCAGCTCCGGGCACCAGGCGTCGGGCCGCGCCAGGCCCAGCGCCGCGAAGTCCACGCAGCCGTACTGCCAGCCGCACACCTGGCCGTCGAAGCCGCCGGTCTCCCGCGGCGAAGCGCTGTAGAGCAGCGCCAGGCCGTCCGGGTCCTCCAGGTAGATGTCCCCCAGGGCCGCGTCGAGGGCCGCCGCATCGTCCAGCGCGGGTGGCGGCGAGGCGACGCGGCGCTCCGCGGGCAGCCAGTCCTGTCCCAGCGGGGTGATCACCCACAGGCTGAGGTCGAGGTGCTCGCCGGCCGGGACCCCGGCTGCCGTCAGGCGCAGCGGGTAGGCGGGGTTCTGCAGGCCGGGCAGCAGGAAACGCAGGCTCGGCAGCGGCAGGTCCGGATCGACGCCGGCGGACAGCCGGGCGGCGAAGAAGAAGGCGCCCTCCCGGGCCAGGACCCTCACGGGGATGATGGCGGTGTTCGGCACCGCGTACCCCTCGGCCCGCAGCCAGGCCAGGAGATCGTCTCCGTCCCTGGCGGACAGGATCACGTAGTCGAGCGTCCCGACCTGGCCGCGCTCCCACACCTCCGGCGCGGCCGTCCCGGCGCGGACCTCCCCGGCGGTGTCCGAGCTCCCGCCCTGGCCGAAGCAGGACTCCTCCTCCGGCCGGCACACCTCGAGGAACACGGGCGCGGTCAGCAGCTCGAGCTGGTCGAGGAAGTCGGGGTTCCCCAGGCTCACCTCGGGCCGCACCGCGAAGGGCACCACCCAGGCCGCCCGGCCCGCCTCCCGCTCGAACACGGGCTGCAGGTGGAGCTCCCACACCCCGCGCCGCAGCCACAGGACCGCCCGCTGGGCCGTGGGCCGCACCTCGGCCTGGCCGCCCTCCACCCGGAACGCCAGCCCGTCGGCCCGGGCCACGGACCCGGCCCCGAGCAGGGCGACGAGCAGCGCGAGAGACGCCGGCCGATCCACGCGAGCCTCCCCGACCCGGTCACGCCCGCCGGCGCAGGCGGAGCGCCACGCCCGCCGCCAGCAACGCCACCCAGGCGCCGGCCGAGCCCTCCTGGCGGCAGGTGAAGCGGGTGTACACGCGGGTGACCCGCCCGAGGTACTCGTTCTCTGCGAGCGGCCGGAAACGCAGGTCTGCCTCCAGGCCGCCCGCCCCCAGCCGGGCCTGGTAGCGGTCCACGAGGTAGGGCGGGCTCCGGAGGTACTCCATCTCGGGCGCCCAGGCCGCGGGCGCCTCCAGCCCGACCTCCGCGTAGCCCACGCACGGCAGCATCCATTCGCACACCTGGCCCTCGAGGGCGCCAGTCTCGTCCAGGGTCGCGCTGTGCAGCAAGACCAGCGCGTCCGGAGCGGCGGCGAAGAGCTCCTCCAGGGCCCCGTCCAGGGCCGCCCGGTCCGCGAGCTCCCGGGAGGGCTGCCGCACCTCGCGGCCGTCCGGCACCCAGCCTTCGTTGTTCGGGAAGATCACCCACAGGGTCAGATCCAGGCTCTGCCCCGCCGGCACCGCCGCCGCGGTCAGCCGCAGCGGGTAGCTGGGCGGGTCGAGCCCGGGCAGCTCGAAGCGCACCGGCGCGAGCGGCAGGCTGGGGTCGAGGGTGGCCCCCAGCCGCGCGGCGAAGAAGAAGGTGCCCTCCAGCTCCAGGTCCGCGAGCAGCTCCGCGGCCGCGGCCGGCACCTCGAAGCCCTCGGCGTCCAGCCAGGCCACCAGGTCGTCCCCGTCCTGGGCCGAGAGGATCGCGTAGTCCAGCCCGCCCACCTGGCCCCGCTCCCAGACCCGCACGAAGGAGCTGCCGTCCAGCACCTCCCCGTCCCCGACCCCGGCCGCGTCCATGCAGCCGAAGCAGGAGGAGCCGCCGCCCTCGGCGCACACCCGCAGGAAGACCGGCGAGGTGGCCACCTCGAGCTGGTCGAGGAAGTCCGGGTTGCCCGCCGACACGGTGGGTCGCACCGGGAACGGCACCACCCAGGCGGCCGCGCCCTGCCCGCGCGCGAAGACCGGCTGCAGGTGCAGCTCCCAGGTCCCGCCGCGTTGCCACAGGACGGCCCGCTGGGCCGTGGCCCGCACGTCGGCGTCGCCGCCGATCAGCCTGAAGGACATGCCGTCCGCCCGTGCCAGGCCAGGATTCCCCGCCAGCGTCAGCCAGGCGCCCAGCACCAGGACGAGCACACCCCACGCGCTGCGGCCCATGCGCACCTCCCGAGGCTGACCCATTCTGTGGTATTCCGCCCGCGCTGGCAACAAAGGGCCAGGTCCGCTCCGTCAGCTCTCTCCCGTCCGCCGCCGGCCCACGGCCGCCAGGCCGACGAGCAGCAGCAGGCCGAGCTCCGCGCCCGGACCGCCTTCGCCCGACGCCGCGCAGCCGCAGCCGCTGGCATCGTCCGGCTGGCGGTCGCACACCCCGTCCTCGTCCGTCTGCCCGTCGCAGTCGTCGTCGGCCAGGTTGCACTGCTCCGCGGCGTCCGGGTTCACGCCGGGCGCCAGGTCGTTGCAGTCGGCACCGCCGCAGGCCTGGTCGGCGAACCCGTCGCCGTCGCCGTCGGCGCAGCCGCCCTGGCAGGTCCAGCTCGCGCCCGAGCGCACGCAGCTCTCCCCCGCGGCGCAGGCGCGGTTGCAGGCCCCGCAGGTGCCGGCCTCGGCGAGCGAGCGCTCGCAGCCCGAGGCCGGTTCGAGGTCGCAGTCGGCGAAGCCCGGCTCGCAGGCGCTCAGCGCGCAGGCGCCGGCCAGGCAGGCGCCCTGCCCGTGGGGAAAGAGGCCCCGGCAGTCGTCCCCGCAGCCGGCGCAGTCCGCGTCGGTGCCGAGCTGGACCTCGCAGCCGTTGCCCGGCTGGCCATCGCAGTCCTCGAGACCCGCGGGGCAGGGCTCGTCGCGGCACAGGCCGCCCTCGCAGGTCTGGCCCGCCGCGCAGGCGGTCTGACAGTCGCCGCAGTGGGCCTCGTCCGTGGCGTGCTCGCTCTCGCAGCCGTCCGCCGCGCTCCCGTCGCAGTCGCCGTAGCCGGCCGCGCACGGGCCCAGCGCGCAGGCGCCCTGGACGCACGCGCCGGTGGCGTGGGCGAACCGATCCCGGCAGTCGTCCCCGCAGCCGGCGCAGTCCGCGTCGGTGCCGAGCTGGACCTCGCAGCCGTCGCCCGGCTGGCCGTCGCAGTCCGCGAGGCCCGCGGGGCAGGCCGGGACCTCGCACAGGCCGCCCTCGCACACCTCGCCGTCCGCGCAGCTCGTCAGGCAGCCGCCGCAGTGCGCCTCGTCCAGGCGGAGATCCAGCTCGCAGCCGTTGGTCCGGTCGCCGTCGCAGTCGCCGTACAGCGCGGCGCAGGCCCCGTAGTCGCAGGCTCCCGCCGCGCAGGCGAGCCCGGTGGCGTGCTGCACCAGGGCCGCGCAGTCGACCCGCTGGGCGCAGGTCGTGCCGCAGGCCCCGGGCTGCCACAGGTTCGCCTCGCAGCCGTCCTCGCGCTCCCCGTCGCAGTCGCCGTAGCCCGCGTCGCAGCTGGCGTAGTCGCAGGCGCCGGCCGCGCAGCCCTCGCCCGCGGCGTGCTGCAGCTCGCTCGGGCAGTTCACCAGCCGGGCGCAGCTCGTGCCGCAGGCGGCGACCTGCCACAGGTCCTGCTCGCAGCCGTCGTCCGCCGCGCCGTCGCAGTCGCCGTAGCCCGGGTCGCAGCTGACGATGCCGCACACCCCGGCCGTGCAGGCGTGCTGGTCGACCTGGGGCAGATCGCAGTCGGCCGGCGTGGCGCAGCCCAGGTCCTCGATGAACGGGATCTCCTTGGTGATGCAGTGGATGGAGCCGCCGCTCAGGATGGGCTCGTCGGTGTTGAGCAGCGCGACGGTGTAGCCCGGCAGGGCCTGCTGGTAGACGGCGCGAGCCGCTGCGTCCTGGCCGCCCGAGTAGGACGGGACCAGGACGGTGTCGTTGATGATGAGCGAGTTCGTGTACGTGTACCAGACCCCCCACCAGCCGTCCGACTGGTACCAGCCCGGCACGCGCAGGACCTGGTAGTTCTGGCCGGGCACGCACTCGAGGCCGGCGAAGGTCGCGGCCGCGGCGTCGCACACCGCGGCGAAGGGCGCGTCGTCCGTGTCGACCACCAGCACCACGCAACCGGGCAGCAGCTTGGCGAACATGTCGATGTGCCCGGTGCCGTCGGCCGGATCGCCGTACTCGTCCACGGCGTAGTCGAAGACGTGCAGGCTCTGGGCGCCCAGGTAGTCCCGCAGCAGCTGGTTCACCTGGGCCTCGCTGAGCTGGCTGTTCCAGTCGTAGATGCGCCGGGTCAGGAAGACCGAGCCCCGGCCGTCGGTCATGTAGTTGCCGCCGTCCAGGATGAGCGTGGTCGTGTGGCAGGCGGCGCCCGCCTCCACGGCCACCCGGCAGGGGATGTCGTCGTCGTCCGGCCGGCTGGCGTAGTGGCGGTAGGTGGGATCCACGATGCCGAGCGTGTGGCTGGCCTCGTCGATGCCGACCGGGCCGTAGTCCCGCGACCAGACCGAGTCGTAGGGCCAGGCGAGCCGGCGGTACTGGGCGGCTGGCACGCCGGACATGCTGGCCGGACCGCCCACCATCCAGACCTCGGCCCCGGCCGAGGCCACGTAGGGCGCGATCTCGTCCAGCAGGTAGTCGTAGGAGGTGTAGGTCATGACCACGGCCTGCGTCGGCTCGTACTCCGCCGGCACCCGGTAGCCCGCGGCGGGCGCGGCCTTGAGATCATCGGCGGGCGGCGGGGCGGCGCGCAGCGCGGCCAGGCGCTCCTGCTCGGTGGCCCAGATGGGCAGGATGGGCCGGCCCTGGCGGTCGAGCTGCGCGGGCCGGAGCGGGCCCAGCCGCTCGTGGAGGGTGGGGCCCTCGGGGCCGCAGCTGCCCAGGCTCGCGGCGACTCCGAGGATCCCCAGGAGGGTCGTCAACCTGGAAGCGAGCATGTCGGGCGCCCTCTCTCCTCCCCTGCAGGACCTTAACCCGCCAGGCGGAGATTTGCCACCCCGGGCAGCGCGCCCAGGCCGGGGTGCCGGAGAGCGAGCGCTCGACCCGGGCCGGGCCGGTGCGGGGCTCAGGCCCCCAGCGTGCGCATCAAGCCCTCGATCTCGGAGGCGATTTGCTCGTCGGTGAAGTGCCGGCCCTCGATGGCGCCCGAGGGGCAGGCCGCCACGCAGGTGCCGCAGCCGCGGCACATGGTCTCGTCCACCCGCGCCTGCTTCAGCTCCTCGTCGAAGGAGATGGCGCGGTAGGGGCAGATGTCCAGGCAGGTGCGGCAGCCCGAGCACAGGTCGGTGTTCACCCGGGCCGCGGTGGACTCGAGCAGCACCTTGCCCTGCCGGAGCACGGTCATGGCGCCGGCCGCGGCCGCGGCGCCCTGGGACACCGCGTTGGGGATGTCCTTGGGCCCGGCGCAGGTGCCGGCGATGAACACGCTGCCGTTGGGGGTGCCGAACGGGTTCAGCTTGGGGTGCTGCTCGATGAAGAAGCCGCCGGCGTTGCGCGAGACGCCGAACAGGCGGCCCACGTCGTCCGCGTCGGGCTGGGCGCTGATCCCGTTGGCCAGGATGACCATGTCCAGCGGGATGCGCCGCACCACCCCGGCCAGGGTGTCCTCCACCCGGGCGATGAGCTTGCCCTCCTCGCTCGGGTCGCGGGCGTCGTTCGAGACCTCGGCCACCTTGCCGCGGATGAAGTGCACCCCCTCCTCGAGCATGCGGTTGTAGAACTCCTCGTAGCCCTTACCCACGCAGCGCAGATCGATGTAGAAGTTGTACACCTCGGCGCCGGAGTGCTCGCGGATCAGGTGGGCGAACTTCATCGAGTACATGCAGCAGACCGAGGAGCAGTGCACCATGTGGTTGGAGTCGCGGCTGCCGGTGCAGTGGATGATGCCCACGGCCTTGGGGTGGCTGCCGTCGGCCAGCTTGATCTCTCCCTTGGTGAAGCCACCGGCGTTCACCATGCGCTCGAACTCGAGGGCCGAGATCACGTTGGGCAGCTTGCCGAGGCCGTAGCGGGTGACCTTGGCCCCGTCGTACACCTGGTGGCCGGTGGCCAGCACCACCGCCCCGACCTCGATCTCCTCCAGCCGCTCCTCCTGCTTGAAGTCGATCGCGTTGTTCTTGCAGAACTTCTCGCACACGCCGCACTTGCCGGTGGTGAAGTAGCGGCAGGCCGCCTTGTCGATGATGGGCTTGTTGGGCACGGCCTGGGGGAACATGGTGTAGATGGCCTTGCGGTTGCCGTGGCCCTGCTCGAACTCGTTGGTCGCCTTGCCCGGGCACTTCTCCATGCAGATGCCGCAGCCGTTGCACTTGGAGTGGTCGACGTAGCTGGCCTTGCGGCGCACCTTGACCTTGAGGTTGCCGACGTAGCCGCCCACCTCGGCCACCTCCGAGTTGATCATCAGGGTGATGTTGGGGTGCTGCCCCACGGTGACCATCTTGGGGGTCAGGATGCAGGCCGCGCAGTCCAGGGTCGGGAAGGTCTTGTCGAACATGGCCATGTGGCCGCCGATCGACTGCTTCCGCTCCACCAGGTAGACGTGAAATCCGGCGTCCGCGCACTGCAGGGCGGCCTGGATCCCGGCGATGCCGCCTCCGACCACCAGCACGTTCTGGCTGACCGACACCTCGCGCTCGTTGATCGGGCGCAGGAAGCAGGCCTTGCCCACGCCGCCGGCGACCAGCGCCTGGGCCTTGTCGGTGGCCTGGACCTTGTCCTCGGTCACCCAGGAGCACTGCTCGCGGATGTTGACCATCTGCATCAGGTACTGGTTGAGCCCGGCCCGCGAGCAGGCCCGGCGGAAGGTCTTCTCGTGCATCAGCGGCGAGCAGGCGCATACCACCACCCGGTCCAGGTTGTGCTCTCGGATGTCCTTCTGGATCAGCTCCTGCCCGGGCTCGGAGCACATGAACATGTAGTCGCGGCTGACCACCACACCGGGCAGCTTCTTGGCGGTCTCGGCCGTGGCCTTCACGTCCACCTTGCCAGCGATGTTGGTGCCGCAGTGACAGACATAGACGCCGATCTTGGGAGTCATGTGATTCCTCGCTTCGTCCCTTGGGGGCCGCTCAGGCGGCCGTCTCCCGGCCCATGGTGCGCAGGCAGCGCTTGGCGTTCAGCGAGCGCTGCAGCCCGAGCTCCTTCACCGACTTGCCCATGGCCAGCCCGATGAGCTGGGTCACGGCCAGGATGGGCAGCTTGGTCTTGTGGCCGAGGAACTTGGGGGTCTTGCGCTGCACGATCTCGAGCGTCGCCTGACACAGGTTGCAGGGGGTGACGACGAGGTTGGCGCCCGAGCGCTCGATGGCGCGCAGGATGTCCGCGCTCATCTGGTAGCCCACCTCGGGTCGGGTGGCCACCAGGGTGCCGCCGCAGCAGGCCGACTGCAGCGGGAACTCGGCCACCTCGGCCCCCGTGGCGCGGATGATCTTCTCTAGATTTTGGGGGTGCTCGGCGTCATCGCCCTGGGCGTACGGCCTCAGCACCTGGCAGCCGTAGTAGGGGGCCACCTTGAGCCCCTGCAAGGGCTTGCCGGCCTTCTGCTGGATGGCCTCCACGCCCACCTCGTTCACCAGCACCTCGAGCAGGTGCCGCGGGCGGATGGTGCCCTTGTAGCTGTAGCCGCCGGCCTCGAGCGAGGCGCGCACCTTGCCCGCGATCTCCTCGTCGTCGGCCAGCGCGTGCTGGGCCTTGTGCAGGGCCAGCCAGCAGCTCGGGCAGGGGGTGACCAGCTCGGTCAGCTCGCCCTGGCCCTGGGCCTCGGCCAGGGCCAGGTTGCGGGCCGCCAGGCTCAGCGCCAGCACCTTGTTGACCGCCATCACCGGGGTGGTCCCGCAGCAGTTCCAGTCCTCGACCTCCTGCAGCTCCAGCCCCAGGTCGGCGGCGATGGCGAGCAGCGCCTCCTCGTAGGCGCGGGAGGTGGCCTTCTGCGAGCAGCCCGGGTAGTAGAGGTACTTCTTCATGCTCACACCCCCTCCCCGAGCTCGAGGGCCTTGGCGGCCATGCGCCGCAGCCCCTCGCGATCCTTGATCTTCTCCTGCGTGAGCGGCATGCGGCCCTTGAGCATCAGGCGCATGCCCAGGCCGCTCTGCTTGGCCATGGCGACCGGGTGGTGGAACATCATGTAGCGGCTGAGCAGGCCCATCTCGTGCGAGCGCCCATGCCTGGAGACGATGCGGGTGAAGATGCTGGCGAAGCGCTGGTAGTCCGAGCTCCTCGCCTTGCGGCCGGCCTGGATCGCCCGGCGTTTCAGCGCGTACATCACCTCGGTGATCTTGATGCCCGCCGGGCAGTTCACCGTGCAGCGGTAGCAGCTCGAGCACACCCAGGGCGTGGCCGCGTCCAGCACCTCGTCCGTCATGCCGGCGCGCAGCATGGCGAACAGTCGCCGGGGCGAGTGGTCCAGCAGCGGCGTCACCGGACACATGCCGCCGCAGGTCCCGCACTGGATGCACATCTTGACCTTGGCGCCCTCGGGCAGCTTGTCCAGCTCCGCCAGGAACTGGTGGTCCTGCTTGCGTTCGAACAGGGTCTTCAGCTCCGCCGAGGGCTCGCCAGGCGCGGCCGCCCCCTGGAAGACCTTCTCCTGCCTGCTCTCGGTCTCTGGCTGTGGCGACATGACCTTCCCGTCCTCCCGCCCCGCGGCGACCTCAGACCACCATCTCCTGGACCAGCGCCTCGGCCAGGGCCTGCTCCGTGCGCCCGTCGAGGGCGAGCGGGCCCACGCCGCCGGCGGGCTGGACCACGAAGGCGACCGCCTTGCCGGCGGCCTCGCCGGAGGCCTGCACCAGCTCGCTGCCGGTGTTGCGCCCCAGGCTGCCGGGCAGCCTGCCTGCGTCCCCCACCTCGAGCACCAGGATGCGATCCGCGTCGTTGGCCTCGGCCTGGATCTCCATGGGGGTCAACTCCTCCCGTCCCAGGGTGACGCGCACCGGGAACGCCCCCCGCAGCAGGCGCTCGACCAGCTCCCGGCCGACCCCGCCGCTCTCCAGCAGCACGCCGCCCGAGGTGAGCAGCGACACGGCCTGGCCGTGCCGGTTGGTGATGCGCACCCGGCGCACGAAGCTGGGCAACCCGCCGGCGGCGGCCTGCCTGGCCGCGCCGCGGACGACCGGGCGGAACGCGGAGGCGAGCAGATCGATCAGCTCCCGCTCGGACACCGGCTCGGCCGCGTAGTAGAACAGGCGCCTGGAGCGGTACTGCTTCTCCAGCTCGGCCTGGGGCTCACCCAGCGCCACCACCTTGGCCTCGGGCGCGAGCGCGTTCACCCGCCCGACCAGCTCGGGGCCGCGGGCGCCGAAGCCCTTGCCGTCCACCATCACCAGGGCGCCCTTGGCGGTGCGCAGGTGGGCGGCGATCTCCGCCTCGTCCTTGGCGTGCAGCACCTCGCAGCCCAGGCCGCCCAGCGCGTTCGCGCGGGCCTGGCAGGCGGCCTTGTCCGGACAGGCCAGCACCACCACGCGGTGGCCGACCGACTTCAGGTCGCTCGGCAGCCGGCTCGGTCGGATGCGGGCGATCCAGCCCTGGCGGCAGGGCTCCTCCCACGCCAGGCTGGGACGGGTCGCCAGCGCCGGGTTCACCTCCACCACCTCGCCGGTGACCGGCGAGGGGACGCTGCGCGGCTCGCTGCCCGCCTTGCGGAAGCCGACCAGCGGCAACCCCTGGAACACGTTGTCGCCCGGCCTGGGCAGCACCACCTCGCGGGCCTCGCCGCCCTCGTCCTTCGAGAGGAAGGCGCCGGCGCGCACGGTCCCGTCCTGCCCGACCTGGATCCAGCTCTCTCCCAGGAACAGGAACTCCTCGGACATCGGGGTGAAGACGCCCGGGGCCGGCGCGCTCGCGCTGGCGAGCGGCCCGGCGGCCGGCCGGGCGGTGTGGGTGGCCGCGCCGCCCAGGACGCGGCGCACCGCCCCGGTGATCTCGTCCGGGGTGAAGGGCTTGGAGACATAGTCCGCGGCGCCCAGGCGCATGGCCGTGGCCGCGCTCGGCACCGAGGGGTAGCCGGTGACCATGATGACCGGGGTCCTGGGGTCCTGCTTGCGCAGCTCGGCCAGGAACGCCAGCCCGTCCATCGCGGGCATCTTGATGTCCAGCAGGATCACGGCGTACTTGCCCTTGGTCGCCATGGCGAGGCCCGCCTGCGGATCGGTGGCGGTCTCGACACGGTAGCCCTGCCCCTCGAAGATCCTGGAGCAGGTCTTGCAGACGACTTCCTCATCGTCCACGACCAACAGCCTGGGCTCGACGCTCATGACGAAGCTCCTTGGTTCCGATTCCCGTGGCCTCGCGGTCCCGTCCCGAATTCGGGTCCGGACCGGCAGCGGGGGCACAAGCAAGGCACATGCCACGGGTCAAGAGCACCTTCGAGGCAGATCAACGCATTGAAATAATAAAGTTTTCATGGATATGGAGGGGTAGGTGGGGACTGAAAAACGCACGCGCAGGGGCCCGGTGCGGGACCGGCCTGAAAAAGAAACTATCTCGTTGAAATCGTTTGGTTATCTATTTCCGGTGCGGAGTCGCCCCGAGGCGGTGGGTGTATGATGGGAAATGACAGCGTATGAAAGCTCTCTAGTCGAGCTCGGGATCCTGCGGGGGAGGACCCGGGACCTCCGTCCCCTCGTCCTGCTCCCCGCCCAGCCCGTACTTCCGCAGCAGCTGGTGGAACTGGGTGCGCTGCATGCCCACGTCCTCGGACGCCCGGGAGACGTTGCCGCCCGAGCGCTGCAGGGCCTCCAGCAGGAAGCGGCGCTCGAGCTCCTGCACGGCCGCGTCGCGCACCTGGCGCTTGAGCTCCTTGAAGGTCTCCCAGTCCCGCGGCAGGGGCCGCAGGCCGGTGAGCCCCCGGGCCTGGCGGATCTCGGGCGGCAGGTGCTGCGGCTCGATGCGCTCGGCGTCGCACAGGATGGCCAGGCGCTCGACGATGTTCTTCAGCTCCCGGACGTTGCCCGGCCAGCGGTAGGACTCGAGCAGGCGCATGGCCTCGGGCGAGAACCCCTTGACCTGGACCTCGTTCTGCCTGCGGAAACGCTCCAGGAACAGGGTGGCCAGCCGCAGCACGTCTCCCTCGCGCTCGCGCAGCGGGGGCAGGTGGATGGGCACCACGTTCAGCCGGTAGAAGAGGTCCTCCCGGAAGGTCCCCTCGCCGACCATCACCGCCAGGTCGCGGCTGGTGGCGGCGATGAGGCGGATGTCCACCTCGCGCTCCTCGGTGTCTCCCACGGGCTTGACCCGGCGCGCCTCGAGCACCCGCAGCAGCTTGCCCTGGATCTCGTAGGAGATGTTGGACACCTCGTCCAGGAACAGGCTGCCGCTGGAGGCGGCCTCGAACAGGCCCTGCTTGGCGCCCAGCGCCCCGGTGAACGAGCCCTTCGCGTGCCCGAACAGCTCGCTCTCCAGCAACGAGGGGGCCAGCGAGCTGCAGTCACAGGCCAGGAAGGGTCGGTCCCGCCGGGGGCTCTGGTCGTGGATGGCGCGGGCCACCATCTCCTTGCCGGTGCCGCTCTCGCCGGTGATGAGCACCGTGCCCTGGGTCGGGGCGACGCGGCGGATGAGCCCGAACACCCGCTCCATGGCCCGGCTGGCCCCCACGATCTCTCCGTTGCCCTGCTGGCGCTCGAGCTCCACGCGCAGCCGGGAGCACTCCTTGAGCAGGTGCGAGCGAGCCAGGACCCTCGCCATGACCAGCTCGAGCTCCTCGGGCGAGAAGGGCTTGAGGATGTACTCGGCCGCCCCGAGCTTCATGGCCTCGACCGCCGTGGTCACCGTGCCATAGCCGGTGATGATGACCACCTCGGCCGCCCCTCCGCCCTCGCGCAGGCGCTTGAGCACCTCGAGGCCGCCCATCTCGGGCATCATCAGATCGAGCAGGATCACGTCGAACGGGTCCCGGGTGGCCAGCTCGAGCCCCTCGAGGGGGTTGGTGCGGCACTCGACGCGGTGGCCGCCCGCGGTCAGGATGCGGCTGATGCTCAGGCACACGACCGACTCGTCGTCGATGACGAGGATGCGCTGGCCCGGGACAGGTGCCGGGGTCTCGCTCATGCCTTCCCTCTCCACGTCCAGCGCGGGTCAGCCCGGCGGGACGGGCGCGGGCGCCGCCGCCTGGCCGGTCAAGCCGCCCGCCCAGTCGACGAGATCGCGGAGCACCTCGCAGAACAGGCCGAGCCGGATCTTCCCCTCCCAGGCGAAGGGCATGCCGAAGAGCATGAACAGCTCGACCACGGAGGTCTGCTCCATGGTCAGCTTGCGTTCGCCGAGCACCTGCCCGGACGGATCACGCAGCTCGGCGGTGATGAGCAGCTCCTCGGTCACCATGGCCGGCAAGACGGTGCCGCTCAGCACGCACAGCACCGTCAGCCACACGCGACCCTTGCGTTCGCTGGCCAGGTGCAGGGCCAGGACGTGGCCGCCCTCGGCGCGGTCGGCCAGGCGGAAGCTCGGGCTGGCGGCCAGGACCTCGACCGCGGCCGCGCGAACCTGCCGTGTGCCCTGGAGATCGCGGCCCTCTGGGCCCTGGTAGTCGATGGTCACCGCCAGGGGGAGGAGGGCCTCCGGCGCCACCGCCTCGGCCGGCGGCTCGGCCGCCGGGAGCGGCCGCGCCGAGGTCGAGCCGAACGCCACGCACCCCCCCGTCCAGGCGCCTGCCCAGCCCAACCCGCAGCCCAGGAGCACGGACGCTCTCAGCGCACCGATCAGCCTGAATCTCATGACGAACCTCTTCCTTGTCCTGGGGGGCAGCCTACCCGGGCGCCCGGTCGCTGTCCACCGTCTCGGCGCGGTCCTCCGAGCCCCGCCCGAAACGTGGTAGGATGCTAGAAAGATCCAGGCGTGGCGAATGCCCGCCGGCGCCGCCTGAGGAGGTCCCCATGCTGCGTTCCTCGTGGCTCACCTGCTGCCTGGCGCTCCTGGTGAGCGCGCTGGCGATGTCCTGTTCGGACAACTCCGGCATCCCCGGCGAGGACGGCGCCACCACCTGCCAGCGGGATGACGAGTGCCCGATCGGCCAGACCTGCGAGCAGGGCATCTGCACCACGCCGGGCGCCGACGGGGATCCGATACCCTGTGGCCAGGGAGACAGCTGCCCCTCCGGGCTGGTGTGCCGGGACGGCTTCTGCGTCGAGGGCGCGGACGGCGGCGACGGCGACGACGGCGGGGACGAGCTGCCCGCCGGCCCGGAGCTCGAGATCGTCGAGCCCGCCGCCACCGGCGACCCGCCGACGTACGTGCTCGACTTCGGCTCGGTCCTGGTCGGGCTACCGGTCACCCGCAGCGTCCGGGTGGGGAACACCGGTACCCAGGATCTGCGCATCTCCGACCTGGCGTTCGAGAACGGCACCGTGGCGGACTTCGTCCTCGATCCGGCCACCGCGGCCCGCCTGCCCATCCTGATCGCCCCGGGCGCGGAGACCAGCCTGGACGTGATCTACACGGCCTCCGACGGTTTCAACGACTTCGGGGTGTTGGACATCATCTCCAACGACGCGGACGAGGCGCTGGTGCGGATCCAGCTGCGCAGCGAGTTCAAGGGCGAGGCCGACATCGCCGCCGAGCCCGCCGCGGTCGCCTTCGGCGATGTGACCCTGGGCGGCACCGCCCGGATGCGGGTGACCCTGAGCAACCAGGGCACGGGCAACGCCGTGCTGACCCTCGAGGCCGTGCAGCTCGCCAGCGTGGCCAGCCCGACCTACCAGCTCGAGGGCCTGCCCAGCCTGCCCGTGTACCTGAACCGCGGGGACGTGCTCGAGCTCGACGTGGCCTACACCCCGGGCGCGGCCGGCGAGCACCTCGACACCCTGGTCGTGGTCAGCGACGATCCCGACGAGCCCCAGCTCGACCTGGCCGTGACCGGCCGCGGCGTGCAGCCCGATCTGGTGGTGGACCCCGCGCCCATCCAGTTCGGGCTGGTCCGGGTGGACGTCGCCAGCACGCTGGAGGTCGGCATCGCGAACCAGGGCCTGGCCCCGCTGGCCGTCACCGGCCTCGGGCTGGCGGGCGCCTCCGCCGAGTTCGGCCTGGCCTCCGATCCGGCCACGGGCTTCGATCTCCCCAGCCTGTCGGAGGCCACGCCACAGGTGCTCCAGCCGGGCGAGCGCCGGATCGTGAGCCTCACCTTCCTCCCGGCCGACGAGGGGGCCGAGACCGCCCAGCTCGAGGTCTACTCCCCGGACGTCACCCCCTCCCCGCGCCGGGTCGGGGTGAGCGGCGAGGGCTTCATCCCGCCCGCGATCGGCGTGGACCCGCTGCAGCTCGACTTCGGCAACGTGCACGTGCGCGGCAGCCGCAGCCTCGACCTGCAGGTGACCAACCAGGGCCAGGGTTTCCTCGAGGTGCCCGACCTGGCGATCCAGGGCGGCGGCGGAACCTTCTCCGTGGTGCCCACCAGCCTGCCGAACCTCGGACCGGCGGACTCGTCCAGCCCGCGGGTCTCCTTCGCGCCCCAGACCATCGGCGGCCGCGAGGCGATCCTGGGCATCACCAGCAACGACCCCGACCACCCGCAGGTGGAGGTGCCGCTGCTCGGCAACGCCATCGATCCCAACATCTTCGTGTCGCCCATGGCCTCGCCCATCGAGCTGGGCAGCGTCTACCGGGGTCAGTCGCTCGAGGTCACCATCTACGTGACCAACGTGGGCGTGGGTCCGCTGGACGTCACCAGCATCTCGCTCAACGCGGGCTCGAGCCCGGACTTCTCGCTGGTGGACCTGCCGGCGCTGCCCGCGGTGCTGGCCTCGGCGGCCGACATGCTCACCTTCCGCGTGCTGTACGCGCCCGAGGTGGTCGGCCAGGACACCGGCGCGGTGCGCATCGAGTCCACCGATCTGGACGCTCCGGTGCGGCTGGTCGAGGTGCACGCCGAGGCGGTCGGCTGTCCCCAGGGCCAGTGGGACGTGGACGGGGACCCCACCAACGGCTGCGAGTACGCCTGCGTGCTCACCAACAACGGCGTCGAGGCCTGCGACACCATCGACAACGACTGCGACGATCAGATCGACGAGACCTTCGACCTGACCGACGATCCGCTCAACTGCGGCGCCTGCAACCAGGCCTGCAGCTACCCGCACGCGACGGGCAACTGCGTCGACTCGGGCTGCGAGCTGGGCGCCTGCGCGAGCAACTACTGGGACGCCGACCACGATCCTGCCACGGGCTGCGAGTACGCCTGCGTGCTGTCCAACAACGGCGTCGAGGCCTGCGACACCATCGACAACGACTGCGACGACGAGGTCGACGAGGACTTCGAGCTCGCCACCGACGAGCTGAACTGCGGGGCGTGCAACAACATCTGCAGCCTGTTCCACGCCAGCGCCGAGTGCGTCGCCAGCGCCTGCCGGGTGCTCCAGTGCGAGGCGCCCTGGGACGACTGCGATGGCCAGGACGTCAACGGCTGCGAGCGGAACCTCGAGGCGGACCCCGAGAACTGCAACGGCTGCGGGAACGTGTGCACCTTCCCCAACGCGCCGGCCCTGTGCGTGGCGGGGGTGTGCACTCCGGGCGAGTGCGCCCCGCCCTTCATCGACTGCGACGGCCTGGAGCCCAACGGCTGCGAGACCAACACCGACATCGACGAGGCGAACTGCGGCGGCTGCGGGCTGCCCTGCTCCGATCCGGCCGAGTCCTGCACGGACGGCCTGTGCCTGTGCGGCGGCGTCGGCCCGGACTGCAACGCGCTGCAGCTGTGCTGCGGCATCGACTGCATCGATCCGCTCAGCGACGAGGAGCACTGCGGCGACTGCGCCACCGCCTGCCAGGCGGGCGAGAGCTGCGAGGACGGCGGCTGCGCCTGCGGCGGCACCGGCGCCGACTGCAGCGCGCAGGAGATCTGCTGCGGCGCGAGCTGCTTCGATCCCCTGACCGAGGAGCAGCACTGCGGCGACTGCGACACGCTGTGCGACCCGAACGAGGGCTGCCTCAACGGCCTGTGCCGCTGCGGCGGCGGCGCGCTCGACTGCCAGCTGCCGCTGGCCTGCTGCGGCCAGAGCTGCGTGGATCTCACCGGCGACGAGGCGAACTGCGGCGGCTGTGGCGTGATCTGCGCGCTCGACCACGCCAGCGAGCACTGCGCACCCGCGGGCTGCGCGCTGGACGGGTGCGAGCAGGGCTGGGGCAACTGCGACGGGCTCGTCCCCACCGGCTGCGAGGCCAACATCTGGCAGACCACCTCCTGCGGCCTGACCTGCGCGGGCCGGGTCGACTGCACCACCCAGGTGCTGCACGCCACCGGCACCGCCTGCGCCAGCGGCGCGTGCGACTTCAACCAGTGCGTCTCGGGCTTCGGCAGCTGCGACAACGATCGCTCCAACGGCTGCGAGCAGCAGCTCAACACCATGGTGCACTGCGCCGCCTGCAACACCGGCTGCAGCCTGCCCAACGCCACCGCGACCTGCGCCTCGGGCAGCTGCCAGGTGCTGAGCTGCAACCCGGACTGGGGCGACTGCACCCCCAGCCCGGGCTGCGAGACCAACACGGCCTCGGACGAGACCCACTGCGGCGACTGCGCCACCACCTGCCTGGCCGTGCACGGCACGAACGAGTGCCTCGTCGGCCTGTGCAGCCCTAGCTGCGACTCGGGCTTCGGCGACTGCGACGCGAGCCGGCCGAACGGCTGCGAGGCCAACATCTGGCAGACCACCTCCTGCGGCCTGACCTGCGCCGGCCGGGTCAACTGCAGCACCCAGGTGCTGAACGCGGTCGGCCCCTCCTGCGCCAGCGGCCTGTGCGAGTACCTGTCCTGCAACACCGGCTTCGGCGACTGCGAGGGCAACCGCACCAACGGCTGCGAGGCCAACCTGTGGCAGACCGCGGCCTGCGGGACCGCCTGCGGCAACCGGGTCAACTGCAACACCCAGGTGCTGAACGCCTCGGGCGAGAGCTGCTCGTCCGGCGCCTGCAACTACACCACCTGCGACGCGAGCTTCGGCGACTGCGACGCAGATCGCACCAACGGCTGCGAGGCCAGCATCTGGCAGCTCACCTCCTGCGGTCCGAGCTGCGCGACCCGGGTCAACTGCAGCACCCAGGTGCTGAACGCCTCGGGCGAGAGCTGCGCCAGCGGCCTGTGCGACTTCAGCGCCTGCGACCCGGGCTTCGACAGCTGCGACTCGAACCGCACCAACGGCTGCGAGGCCAACATCTGGCAGACCAACTCCTGCGGCACCACCTGCGGGAGCCGCCTGGACTGCAACAGCGAGGTGCAGAACGCCACCGGCAAGAGCTGCGCCAGCGGCGCCTGCAACTACACCACCTGCAACGCAGGCTTCGGCGACTGCGACGCGAACCGCACCAACGGCTGCGAGGTGAACATCTGGCAGGTGGCCTCCTGCGGCTCGACCTGCGCCACCCGCGTCAACTGCGGCACCCAGGTGCAACACGCCACCGGGCTCACCTGCACCGGCGGCGCCTGCGGCTACACCAGCTGCAGCCCGGGCTGGGGCGACTGCGACGGCGACCCCACCAACGGCTGCGAGACCGACCTGTGGCTGCCCGGCGCCTGCGGGCTGGCCTGCGCGGGCCGGGTCGACTGCACCCTCCAGGTGCAGCACGCCTCGGGCGAGACCTGCGCGAGCGGCGTGTGCGACTTCGGCCTGTGCGACCCCGGGTACGACAGCTGCGACGCGAACCGCGCCAACGGCTGCGAGCTGAACATCTGGCAGACCAGCTCCTGCGGCACCACCTGCCTGAACCGGGTCAACTGCACCACCCAGGTGCTGAACGCCTCGGGTGAGACCTGCGCCAGCGGCGCCTGCGACTACACCACCTGCGACGGAGGCTTCGGCAACTGCGACTCGAACCGCGCCAACGGCTGCGAGCTGAACATCTGGCAGACCAACTCCTGCGGCACGACCTGCCTGAACCGGGTGGACTGCAACAGCGAGGTGCAGAACGCCAGCGGCAAGTCCTGCAACGGCGGCGCCTGCGACTACACCACCTGCAACCCGAGCTTCGGCGACTGCGACGCGAACGAGGCCAACGGCTGCGAGACCAACATCTGGCAGGTGGCCTCCTGCGGCCCGAGCTGCGGCGCCCGGGTCAACTGCAACCTCACGGTGCTGCACGCCTCGGGCATCACCTGCGGCAACGGCACCTGCGGCTACACCGCGTGCCTCAACGGCTGGGGGGACTGCGACGGCAACGCCGCCAACGGCTGCGAGACCAACATCTGGCTGGTCGACGGCTGCGGCGGGACCTGCGCCAGCCGGGTGAACTGCAACGCGACCACCCAGCACGCGACCGGCCAGACGTGCCTGGGGGGCGTGTGCGACTACGGCGCCTGCGTCGGCGGCTACGGCGACTGCGACGGCAGCCGGCCGAACGGCTGCGAGGCCGACCTCAACGCGGTCAGCGCCTGCGGCACCACCTGCGCCGGTCGGATCAACTGCACCACCCAGGTGGTGAACGCGACGGGCACCTACTGCAACGCGGGCTCCTGCGACTTCGCCAGCTGCAGCCCGGGGTTCGACACCTGCGACTCGAACCGGGCCAACGGCTGCGAGATCAACACCACCAACGACGTGGGCCACTGCGGGAGCTGCGCCACCGTCTGCAGCAACCCCCACGGCACCACGACCTGCTTCGGCAGCGTGTGCAGCCCATCCTGTGACACCGGCTGGGACTCGTGCGACAGCAACCCGGTCAACGGGTGCGAGACCGACGTCACCGTCAGCGTGAACCACTGCGGCTTCTGCGGCAACGTCTGCAACCTCCCCAACGCCACCGAGGCCTGCGTGTCGAGCGCCTGCGTGGTGCAGTCCTGCAACGCCGGTACCTGGAACGTCGACGGGCTGAACCCGAACGGCTGCGAGTGCATCGACACCAGCGACGTGGGCGACACCTGCGCCAACAGCCCCTACAACGTGGGCACCATCGGTCCGGGCAGCATGATCGTCGACCGGCCGGGGGTGCTGGTCTACAAGACCGGGCTGCGCGAGGACAACGACTGCTATGTGCTGGCCTACAACCAGCCGAGCCCGGGCGCCGGCACCCTGCAGGTCACCTTCAGCCCGGATCCGGGCAACCTGAGGCTCAACGTGTGGCGAGGGAACTGCTCGACCCAGGAGTGCGTCGACAGCGTGCCGCCCTTCCAGACCACCTGCTACTCCCTGCCGGGCGGCGGTTTCAGCTGCCAGACCGGCAACTCCAACACCTTCTACGTGTGCGTGAAGCCGGCCACCGGCCAGAACAACCTCTGCCAGAGCTACACGGTCCGGTTCCAGCGCTATTGACCCGGGCGCAGCCCGACCTGGCGGGGGGCGCAGCCGCGGGGCGGATCGCTCACGGCTGACCGAGATCCTCGAAGCCGCGGATGGTGCTGCGCACGGTCTGCGTGTACACGCAGTTCGGGCACAGCTCCAGGTAGCGCTTGTACAGCCGGAAGGCCTCGGCGCGGTTGCCCTGCAGGGCGTACACGTTGGCGAGCAACCGCACGTACTCGGGCTCGTCGGGCTCGAGCTTGCGGGCCCGCTGCAGGCTCTCGACGGCCAGCGTGTGGCGGCCCTGCTGGCAGGCCTCGTTGGCCTTCCGCACGAGCTGCTCGGCGCTGAGATCCGGCGCGAGCTCGGCCAGATCGGCGGCGGAGGCCTTGGCCGGGGCCTGGCGCTTCGCCTTGGTCAGCTTCTCGCGCAGCTCGTCCACCTTCGCCTTGACCATGGCGTCGTCCGGCTCGACCGCCAGCACGGACAGCAGGTGCGCCTCGGCCGACTGGAGGTCGGCGCCCTGCTCCGCCAGGCTGGCCTCGCTCAGGTGGTGTTTGCGGTACTCGTCGCGCACCCGGGCGCGCAGCTTGAGCAGCTCGGGATCCTTCTCCAGCGCGTCGGGCGGGAGCCTGTTCACCGCCTGCAGGGCGCCGTCGAAGTCCTTGGCCTCCAGATCGTCCTTCGCCAGGCGCGCGTTGCCCGCCACCTGGGCCTGGAGCTCGACCTCCTCCAGCTTGGCGCGGGCGGCCGCGTGGCGCGGGTCGGCCAGCAGCGCCGCCCGCAGCATGACCGCGGCGTCCTCCCAGCGGCCCTGCTCGGTATAGTCCATCGCCTCCAGGTAGCGCGCCTCCGCCGGCCCGAGATCGTCCTGGGCCTCGGCCTGGGCCGAGGCCTGCGCGGTCAGGCTCGCCAGGCTGCGCTGGGCGGCGAGCAGCATCAGCAGGACCACCACCAGAGCGATGGACAGCCCCAGGATGACGGCCACCAGCACGGCCTTGGTGTTGCCGCCGCCCGCGGGGCGGGCCTTGTGGGTGCCGTCGAGCACCCGGCCCTGCACCTCGGTGACCTGGTCCAGCGCAGGGGTGCCCCCGCCGTCGGTGGTCTCGGCCAGCGAGTCCAGGCGGAAGCCGCACCACATGCAGTAGTCGCCCTCCTGGAGCGTGCGCTGGCCACAGCCCGGGCACAGCAGGCCCTTGCGAGGCTGGGTGAAGATGCTGGACGGATCGGCGGGGCCGTCGCCGCACTGCGCCCCGCAGTAGGGGCAATGGACGGCCTGCTCGGGGATGTCCTGCCCACAGCCCTCGCAGCTGAACATGCCAGCACCTCCGGTCCGTCTAGGCGCGCTCGCCGGCCGCCTCCGCCTCGCGGTCGAGCCGCTCCTTCTGGGCGATGATGACCTCGCGGACGTCGGCCATCAGCCTATCACGATCGCCGGGGGCGTAGCCGGACAGGTCCATGGGCGCGCCGAAGTGCACCCGCACGGTGCCGGGCCGCGCGGCCAGCCTGCCGCGCCGCATGAGGCGGTCCGAGCCGCTGATCGCCACGGGCACGATCGGCACCCGGGCCTCGAGCGCCAGCACGAACGCGCCCTTCTTGAACGGGCCCACGTTCCCGTCCCGGGTGCGGGTGCCCTCGGGGAAGCTGACCACCGGAATCCCAGAGCGGATGAGCTCGCCGGCGTGCTGCAGGGAGCGGATGGCCTCGCGGCGGTTGCGCCGATCGATCAGCGGGTAGCCTGCCAGGTACAGGTACAGGCCGAAGAAGGGCACGTACAGCAGCTCCTTCTTGGCCACGAAGCGGAGGTTGTGCGGCAGGCAGTCGAAGATCACCGGTACGTCGGCCAGGCTCTGGTGGTTGCTCATGAAGATGTAGGCGCCCCGGGGATCCAGGCGCTCCTGGCCGGTGGCGACCACCTCGATGCCACTGCCCTTGAGCAGGCCAGGCGCCCAGATGCGCCGCACGATCCACTGCGAGAAGGCGCCCTTCGGTGAGAGCGGCAGCGGGATGGTCACCATGAAGAAGCACATCGTGGTCCAGGCGGCGGTGAACCCGGTCGAGAAAGCTTCTCGCAATGTGTCGGAAAGCTTGGGCATGTCGGTCCCTCCCCGGACGTTCAACCGCCTGGTTTGTAGACCAACCGGTTGGTGAATAGCAACTGGAAAGAGGTCGCTCCCGCGGGAGGGCCGTTGACGCGGGGGCGCCACCTCGGGGAGACTGCCTGGGAGCCCGAACCCTCGCGAGGTCCAGCCCATGGCGACGCGCCTCCTCCCCTGCCTGTGCCCGCTGCTCGCGCTGGCGACCGCCTGCGGCGGCGGCTCGGCCGAACCCCGCGTGGAGGCAGGCGCCTGGAGCGTCGCCTGGGACGAGGCGGGCCCCGGCCTACGCCTCCAGCGAGGGGACGAGCTGCTGCTCGACCTGCCCGCGGACGGACTCCAGCTCGGGCGGGTGGACGCCCTCGAGGAGGACTTCAACTACGACCCCCACCCCATCCTGGTGCCGGACCCGGTGTTCGTGTTCCACCCGCCCCTCGGCCTGCGCTGGCTGAGCGTCACCTCGGGGGAGGTGGTCGAGCGCTCGGCTCAGGCCCTGGGCGTGCGCCTGCTGTTCGGGCCGCGGGTCGCGGCCCTGCTGCGCGTCGAGGCCGTGGCCGAGGGCCGCTTCCGCCTGAGCCTGGTGCCCGAGCCCGGCGGCGACGCGCTGGCCTACGTGCGCCTGCGCCCGCGCCTCGACCCCCAGGAGGGGCTGTACGGCCTGGGCGCCCACGAGGACCAGGTGAACCAGCGCGGGGCCGTGCGCGCCATGCAGCTCGAGATGGACCCGCAGCTCGAGAGCGGCTACAACGAGGCCCACGTGCCGGTGCCCCTGGTGCTGGGCACGCGCGGCTGGGCGCTGTTCGTGGAGAGCGACGCCCCGGGGGTGATCGACGCGGCGGCGGCCGCCGCCGATCGCCTGGACGTGCTCTTCGGGACGGGCCCGGCCACGGCGCAGGGACTGGTCTTCCACCTGTTCGGCGCCGAGCACCCGCTGGACCTCACCCGGCGCTACTTCGACGCGACCGGCGACCCCAGCCTGCCCGCGCCCTGGGCGCTGGGCCCCTGGCTGTGGCGCGACGAGAACGCGGATCAGGCCGAGTTCGTCGCCGACCTGCAGGCCATGCGCGACCTCGACTTGCCCTGCACCGCGGCCTGGGTCGATCGGCCGTACGCCAGCGGGGTGAACACCTTCGACTTCGAGGCCGCCCGCTTCCCCGACCCGGCCGGGATGATCGCCGAGGCGCACGAGCTCGGCTACCGGGTGGCGCTGTGGCACACGCCCTACCTAGACAGCCAGGACCCGGCCTGCGACGCGCTGCGGGGCGAGGCGGAGGCGCAGGGCTACTACCCGCCCCAGACCGGGCTGCTGCTCAACCACTGGGGGAAACCCGTCGACCTCACCAACCCGGCCGCCTTCGCCTGGTGGCAGGGGCTGATCCGGCGCTACACGGACATGGGCATCGAGGGCTTCAAGCTGGACTACGCCGAGGACGTGGTGCCGGGCGTGCCGGGCGCGCGCAACGTGTGGCGCTTCCACGACGGGCGCGACGAGCGCAGCATGCACCACCACTACGCCAAGCTCTACCACCAGGTGTACGCCGAGACCCTGCCCGCCACGGGCGGCTTCCTGCTGGGCCGCGCGGGCAAGTGGGGCGACCAGGTGAACGTGAGCGTGATCTGGCCGGGCGATCTGGACGCGGATCTCGTGCGGCACGGCCAGCAGGTCAGCAAGGACGGCGAGACCTACGTGGCCGTGGGCGGGCTGGCCGCCTCCATGTTCTACGGGCTGACGCTCGGGCCCTCGGGTTTCCCCTTCTACGGCGCGGACACGGGCGGCTACCGCCACTCCCCGCCGGACAAGGAGACCTTCACCCGCTGGTTCGAGCAGACCGCGCTGTCCTCGGTGATGCAGATCGGCAACAGCGCGAACACCGTGGCCTGGGAGCCCGACGCGGCCACGGGCTACGACGAGGAGATGCTCGGCTGGTACCGGACCTACACCCGGCTGCACCTGCGGCTGTGGGCCTACGCCTGGACGCTGGCCCGGCGCCTGGCCGTGGACGGGCGGCCCCTGCAGCGCCCGTTCGGGCTCCAGGAGCCGGCCCAGGGCGAGCACCCGGACGACCAGTACTTCTTCGGCGACCACCTGCTGGTCGCGCCGGTGCTCGACCGCGGGGTGCGCGAGCGCGAGGTGATCTTCCCCGCGGGCGGGTGGATCGACTGGTGGGACGGCTCGGCCCACGCCGGGCCGGGCCGGGAGACGATCGCCGCCCCGCTGGAGAAGCTACCGCTCTACCTGCGGGCCGGGGCCGTGGTGCCGCTGCTCCGGCCGACCATCGACGCCATCGCGCCCACCACCCGGGCCGCGCAGGTGGACTCCTACGCGAGCTCCCCGGGCCTGCTGTGGCCGCGGGTGGCCCCGGGGCCCGAGACCCAGCTCGAGCTCTTCGACGGCACCCTGCTCGGCCAGGCGCCAGACGGGGCCGGCCTGGTGCTGACCCTCCGCCCGGGCACGGACTTCACCCTGGGCGCGGTGTTCGAGGTGGTGGCCTTCGGGCACACCCCGCCCGCCCGGGTCCTGGCCCAGGGCCAGGCGCTCCCCAGGCTGCCGAGCCTGGCCGAGCTCGAGGCCGCCGGGGCGGGCTGGACGCTCACCGCCGAGACCGGCGGCAGCCTGTTCGTCAAGGTGGGCCCGGGCGAGCAGCGCATCGAGGTCGTCCCCTAGGAGGCCGCGTGGGCGACATCCGTACTGCGATCTTCGACGTGCTCTACCGGCTCGGCCAGCAGCTGCCCGGCTCCAGGCTGAGCGAGCGCACCTACGAGTGGGTGCGGGGCGGCGGGAACCACAGCCAGACGGTGGAGTGCGACCAGGCGACGCTGGAGACCGCCTGGCAGGGCCGGCCGCTGCTCGTCCAGTTCCAGACCGACCCGCCCCCGCCCGACCTGCCGGGGGCCGAGCTGTTCCTGTCATCCAAGCAGGTGGCCTTCGACCTCAAGCTGCGCCCGCGCGGGTTCTTCGACTGGCTGCCCTGGCTGTCCGGCCTGCGCCCGGAGTCGCCCAGCCTGCGCTCGCAGTACACCTTCCTGTGCCCCACCGCCGCCCACCACCCCGCCGCGCGCGAGCTGCTGAAGCGCGCCGCCGAGCTCGAGGAGGAGCTGCCGCGCCTGCCCTGGGGGCTGCTCGCGCGCCTGGACTTCCAGGAGGGCGCCGGGCTGTCGGGCCGCTACCGGCCGCACGTGCTGCAGCTCATGGACCGCGCCTGGCTCGACCAGCAGGCCGAGGTGCTGGCCCGGCTGCTGCTGCTCTGCCCCTGAGGGGAAGCGTGGCCGCGCGCCTGCCCATCCTGGTGTCCCTGCCCCACGCCGGGCTCGAGGTGCCGCCCGAGGTGGCCGGGCTCCTGGCCATCGGGCCGGAGGAGCTGCGGCAGGACAGCGACGAGGGCGCGGCCGAGATCTACACCCCGCTGGCGGAGCTGGCCGTGGAGCTCGTCAGCACGCCCATCGCGCGGGCGATCGTGGACGTGAACCGGGCCGCCACCGACCGCCGCCCCATCGGGGCCATCAAGGGCCACACCTTCTGGAAGAAACCGGTGTTCCGCGCGCCGCTCCCGGACGCGCTCCGCGCCCTGCTGCTCGCCGCCTACCACGCGCCCTACCACGCGCGGCTGGCGTCCCTCGCGCCGCGGGCCGCGCTCGGGCTCGACTGCCACACCATGGCGGCCGAGGCCCCGCCAGTCGGGCCCAGGCCGGGCCAGCGGCGGCCGCGCGCCTGCCTGGGGAACGGCGGGGTGACGCTGCCCGGGAACTGGCTGCGGCTCATGGCCGAGGCCCTGGGGCGCCACCTGGGGACCCGGGTCGCGCTCAACCGGCCGTTCCCCGGCGGCCACATCACCCGCTCCCGGCCAGGCGGCATCCCCTGGGTGCAGCTCGAGCTCTCGCGCGAGCCCTGGCTGAGCCTCGAGCAGAAGGCCGCCGCAGTGCGGGCCGCGCTGCTCGAGGTCGCGCCCCGGCTCACGGCGGGGGCTCCTCGCCCTCCGCCTCCACGAACAGGGTGAGGCCGCGGGCCCGGCGCACGCGCACGCGCTGGCCGGCCTGGAGCGGCGGACCGCCGGCCACGGGCTCGGCCCGCCACAGCTCGCCCCGCACCCGCACCTGGCCGCCCGCGGTGACCACGCCGACCAGCTCGAGGGGCTCGGGGGTGCGCGCCGAGGGGCGGTCGTCGAAGGCGCGCCACAGCCAGGGGAAGAGCAGCGCGTCCTTGGCCACCCACACCAGGCAGGGCAGGACCACGAACCAGGCGCTCAGCGCGTAGGCCTGCTGGAGCCACACCAGCCCGCCCGCGAGCAGCCCCAGGCCCGGAAGCTGCAGCAGGGCGTATTTCAGCATGACCCGCCGGGTCGGCCGCCGCTCCTGCTCTACCTGTCCGCGCTCGTCCATGGCCGGGCCACTGTAGCCCGAAAACCAGGAAAGGAATTCATAAAGGTGAAAGACAGGAGGGGAGGGAAAGCGAGGGATCTGCGCTACAATGGCCCCATGGTTTGGGCTCGAATCCTCTGCTCCATGATGCTGCTGGCCGGCCTGGTCGGATGCGACGCCGGGCAGGTGGGCATCGATCCCCCGGACGCGGACGTGGACGCCGAGGATGCGTGCTGCGCCGAGGATGACGGGGGCGCCTCGGAGGACGACGCGGGGGTTCCGCAGGATGATGGAACCGTCGAGGAGGATGAAGGCGGGGCGCTCGAGGACGACGGCGCGGCGGGCGAGGACGAGGGCGCGGCCGAGGATGACCCGGGTCCCCCGCCCGCGCGCTTCAGCTTCGCCGCCTTCGCCGACAACCAGTTCGCCACCGAGAGCTGCACCTCCGGGGTGCCCGAGCGCCTGGCCGTGCCCGAGGCCATCCTGGCCGCCGACGTGGATTTCGTGCTCGAGGCCGGCGACCAGATGGATCACGGCTACGACGACGGGGCGTACGCCAAGCTGGTCGAGTGCTACGCGGGCATGCTGGCCGCTCTCCCCTACTTCCCCGCGCTCGGCAACCACGACGCGGGCTCGGGCGCGGTGTGGGACTTCAAGGCCTACCTCGAGGAGCAGCTCTTCACTCGCAACCCCGCGGTCTGGGGCGCCGGCTACGCCGAGGCCTTCCCCACCGTCTACGAGGACGACCCCACCAGCTACTCGACCGATCCCTCGAACCCCGTCTCGGGCACCAGCGTGCCGAGCGGGTTCTCGTTCAAGACCTTCTACACCTTCCGCCACCAGAACACCGTGTTCATCGCCTTCGAGATCGGCACCCGCTGGTGGTCGAACACGCCCCGCACCTGGCTGGAGGAGCACCTGCGCACGGCCCGCGAGGATCCCACGGTCGAGCACGTGGTGGTGTTCATGCACCACCCGCTCTACTCGACCACCATGGCCGAGAGCGGGGACGGTGAGTGCATCGAGCCGGTGCGGCGGTACTACGGGGCGCTCTTCCACCAGTACGACGTGGAGCTGGTGCTCTCGGGCCACGCCCACGTCTACGATCGCTTCTACGTGCCGGACGACGGCGCCGCGACCCGCGCCCGGCCCCCGCCCGCGAGCTACCCCTGGGGCGCGCAGGCGGTCCACTACATCGTCTCCGGCGGCGGCGGCGGGCCGCTGCCCTCGGGCTGCGACCCCGCGCCCGGCGAGCGGCAAGAGCTCTCCTACGACTTCTCCCAGGCCCGCGGCTGCGGCTTCCACTTCCTGCGCGTCGAGGTTGAGGGCCGCCGGATGCGCATCCAGGTGATCGGCGTGTCAGGCTCTGCCTCCGACTACGCCACCGCGGTCTGGGACGAGTTCAGCATCGAGCCGTGATCGTCCAGTCCTGTTCTTCCTGAATACAAACCCTTTGAGGGTGAAACAGGAGGCGTCAACCGATGCCTACGGAACCCTCGAATGCCACCAGCCGTAGGCGGAGTGGGTCTCCTCCGCGCGAGGGGCAGTTTGGCAGTTTCCTCAACTGCCCGAGCGCGGAGGAGGCCCGCGGAGCGCAGGCACGGCCCACTGCACGGGTCTGTGGACCGGGGTCAGGGCGGGTTGCCGCAGGCGGCCTGGTCCCAGGCGATGCGCGGCCGTTCGCGCCCCGCGGGCACCTCGACCCTCTGCTCCAGGCCGCGCAGCCGTGCGTAGATCTCCGGGTCGCAGGGGTGGAGCTCGAACAGGGTCAACTCGTGCTCCAGAGCCTTCCAGAGCCGCCCCGCCTGCTCGTAGGCCAGGCTCTCGGCGCGGTGGAACTTGGTGAGCTGCTCGACGCACCGGGCGATCTTGTCCTTGGCGATCCTCGCGAAACAGCCCTCCGCGGGCAGCTTCCTGAAACAATCGTAGGCCGCCTGCCATCGATCATTCGCGAACAGGCCCAGGCAGGCGACATAGAATACGAAATCAGATTCTTCGGCGCAGTTGCGGGCTCTACAATCGCTAAAAAACGGCAGATTGCACCTGGCGCCAATGTGAAGGCAACCTTCCCTGACAGCTTCCTCCACCGCCGAGACCTCGAGGTCCGTGGAGCTGCCGACAAGATCCCAGGCATAGCGGTGCAGGACCATGTGCGCGTCAGAGTCTCCCCTGCCTGGTAGCTCACCAGAGTCCGCGGCCACTGGACTCACCTCGCTACCGAGCGGGCCCCGGTCCGGGTCACTACAGCTCAGGCCGAGGACACCCAGGCCCAGCACCAGCCCCATCCACACGTGGCGGATCACCATGGCCCCATTGTACCAAGCGCCAGGTCCCTCACCCCAATAGGAATTCGGACCGGGGTCAGGACTGGGGTAACCCATTAGTGGCTCCCAGATTTCCACAGAAACGGGCGATCGCCTTCTTCGACAGACGGAGGGCGCTTCAACGTCCCCCGCATCGCTCTCTGCACTCTCGAAGCCTGTTGTCGATATCCTCATGGAAAAAGGATGTGACCCACCACGGCATGATCATCGCATCAGCATCAAGCGCCTGGAGGGCTTCAAACCTCAAGCAAGGGCACCACCCCATCCTCGAGCAGCTTGCACCTTCACCACCGAATATCAATTCGAGCGGGTCCGAGTCGTAGTAGCCCTTCACTATGCGCATGTGGATCCCAAGCGTGATGGCCTTCTGTCTCAGAGCTTCGTCCGTCGTTCTCTGCATGAAGGTATTCAGCTCCCGCAGCGATGTCCGCACCTTGCCCTCGCTGTATCCCTTCACCGCGGCTGAAAGCGCCGGCTCGGGGTACATCCGCTCGATGGACCTCTGTGCCAGGCCAAGCTCACCGGAGTTCAGAGGCTCGGCTTGGCGATGGACACACAGTGCGACCTCGGCTCCGACATTGGGCGTTCTGTGAGTGCAGGAGAGCCTCTTGAAGCAATCGCAGGCAGCCTGCCAGTGTTCGAGATCGAACTCGACCAGGCACTGGTCACGGATGGCTCTTTCATCGGCTTCAGCGCAGACTGCCTTTCGGATCCGCTGCAGGTCACGGTTGTTGGGATCAGCCACCAGGGCTTGATCCAGAGTTCCAATCCATGGCTTCAGGTCGGAGAATTCGTCATTGTAGGCATGAAGAATCTGCAGATGCAGATCTCCATGTTCAAGGTCTCGGTGCGGGTGTCTACTGGCAAGAGGGCCACCGGCGTCTACGCTCGACTTGCTCGACCCGCTGTCGCCAGAGCCAACCTGACCCTCCGTGCAACCCATGCCCAGGAGGCCGAGCCCCAGCACGAGCCCCATCCAAAGGTGGCGAATCACCATGGCACCATTGTACCAAGGGCCCGTTCCCCCACCCTAATAGGGTTCTTTCTGTCAGGCTCGGGGGCGCATCTTGCAGGTGAAGGCCAGCAGCACGATCGAGATGAGGGCGCAGCCGAGGATGCTCCACAGCACCGCGTCCCAGGCCGCGTCCGCGCCCGCGGTGGCGGTGATCTCCTTGGACATGAAGCCGAAGCCCTTGGCCTGGGCCGTGCGCCCCAGGTAGCCGAACAGCCCCACGAACCCAGCCGCGGTGCCGACCGCCTTCTTGGAGGTGAGATCCAGCGCCGACACCCCGAGCAGCATGACCGGCGGGTAGATGAAGAAGCCCACCACCCCCAGCAGCGCGTAGTCCAGCCACAGCCGGCCGGCCGGGTTCCACAGGATGCCGCCGAAGGCCAGCACGATGGGCAGCATGCACAGGAAGCTGACCAGCCCGCGCCGGCCGCCCCAGCGATCCGACAGCCAGCCCATCAGCAGCGTCGAGGGGATGCCGGCGAACTCGATCACCATGACCGCCAGCCCGCCGCCCTCGAGGGTGCCGCCCTTCACCTCGCGCAGGTAGGTCGGCCCCCAGTCGAGCATGCTGTAGCGCACGATGTAGACGAAGAAATTGGCCGCGGCGAACAGCCACAGGGCGCGGTTCCTGAGGATGTGCACCACCAGCAGCTCGCGCGTGGTGAGCTCACGCTCGTGGGTGTGGCCCGCGGTCTGGTCGGGCGGGTAGTCGTGCCGGTGGGCCTCGATCGACGGCAGACCCTCGCTCTGCGGGGTGTCCCGGAGGCGGAGCAGCACGTACACGGCGCCCGCGATGGCGATGGCCGCGGGCACGATGAAGGCGTAGCGCCAGCCCCAGCTCCCCGCGCTCCAGGCCGCCACCATGCCGGCCGCGCCGCCGCCCACGTTGTGGGCGATGTTCCAGAAGGCGAACACCGTGCCCCGCTCGCGCACCGAGAACCAGTGGCCGAGCGTCCGGCCGCAGGGCGGCCAGCCCATGCCCTGGATGAAGCCGTTCAGCGCCCACAGCCCGAGGTGCACCCAGTAGTTGTCCACCGCGCCGAAGGCCAGGTTGCACAAGGCGGTGAGCAGCAGCCCGGTGGCCATGAACACCCGCGGGTTGGCGCGATCCGAGAACGCGCCCATCACGAACTTCCCCAGCCCGTAGGTGATGGCGGTGGCCGCCAGGATGTTGCCGATGTCGTTGTTGTCGTACTGGAGCGCGGCGCCCATGTCCTTGGACACGACCGCCAGGTTGTTGCGCACCAGGTAGAAGACCGCGTAGCCCAGGAAGGTGGACTCGAGCATTGCCCAGCGCAGCCAGGGGTAGCGCCGGCGGACCTCCGCCTCCGGGAGCGGTGGCCGGTGCGGGGCCGGCCCGAAGATGCGCCTCAGCAGGCCTGGCAAGGCTGGGTCCTCACGGCCCCTCGTGGGTCTTGTTGACGCGCACCCCGTAGACCCTGGAGGTCACCCAGGGGAAGTCGGGTGCGGGCACGTCGCGGATGCGCACCGTGAGCCAGCCCTCGCGCCGGGCCACCTCGGCGATGCTCTCGGTCGAGCCCACCTCGACGTGCTCGTCGGGGTTGACGATCAGCTTCAGGCCCCGGCTGTGCTCGATCATCTCGCGATCGCCGCGGCTGTTGCCGCCCACCAGCAGCGGCCTCTCCTGGATGAAGGTCTCGATGGCCTGGAGCTTGCCGGCGTCCTGGGGCACGGGCGGCACGATCTCGTCGGTGACCACGCCGCCGCGGATGATCGACTTGACCCCCACCACCCGCAGCGGGGGGATGCCGAGCCCCTCGGCGATGAACTGCTGGTAGAGCGCCTCGGGCGAACCGGTCACCACCCACACCTCGAAGCCGTGGGCCTGGAGGAGATCGACCAGCGCGCGCATGGGAGGGTAGAACTTGTCCGCGTAGTGCTCCCGGAAGCAGCGCACGCCGAGCTGGCGGAGCTCCACCAGGCTCAGGCCGGCCAGGTAGCGCACGCGGTCCTGGACGTAGGGGATGGACACGTTGACCTGCTTGCTCATCGCCTGGATGAGCTCGGGTTTCCTGTCGGGGTGGGCCTGGGCGTGCAGGTACAGGCACTCGTCCGCCAGGTAGTGCGGCGCCTGGCCGAACACCGTGCCGTCCCCGTCGAACACCGCCACCTTGCGGCCGGGCTCGGCCCGGGTCTCCTCCAGGAAGCGGGCCAGGCGCTGGTTCACCTCGTCCGGGAAGCCGGGCACGGGCTGGAAGGCGGGCTCCGCGCGCACGGCCTGGGCGGGCGCGCAGCAGGCCCCGGCCCAGAGCGCCAGGGCGAACAGGCCCAGCAGGCGTGGCAGCCTGGACATGCGAACCTCCTCGTGGGGGCGCGGTGGCCCTACTTCTTCTTGCCGTCGCCCTGCCGCAGCATCTGCACGGCCTGGGCGGCCCGCTCGGCGCGGGACTCGGGCTTCCGGGCCGCGCCGACCCAGTCGATGTACTCGCGCTGGTCGGCGGCCTCCAGGCAGTCGAACGCCCTGCTGGCGTCCCCGTCCGCGGACAGGGCCATCAGCAGCTCGACCGGCAGCTTGATCGTCGCGGTGCTGTCCGAGATCTCTCTGTCGCATTCCTTGTTCGCCATGGCGCTCCTCCGTCATCCCCGGGTCAGCTTCTTGTACTTGATGCGGTGGGGCTGCTCGGCCTCGGCACCCAGCCGGCGCCGGCGGTCGGCCTCGAAGGCCTGGTAGTTGCCCTCGAACCACACCACCTTGCTCATGCCCTCGAAGGCCAGGATGTGGGTGGCGATCCGGTCGAGGAACCAGCGGTCGTGGCTGATGATCACCGCGCAGCCGGGGAAGCCGAGCAGCGCCTCCTCGAGCGCGCGCAGCGTGTCCACGTCGAGGTCGTTGGTGGGCTCGTCGAGCAGCAGGAGGTTCCCGCCGCTCTTGATGAGCTTCGCCAGGTGGACCCGGTTGCGCTCGCCGCCCGAGAGCGCCCCCACCTTCTTCTGCTGGTCCCCGCCCCGGAAGCCGAAGGCGGACACGTAGGCCCGGGAGGCCATGGCGCGCCGGCCCATCTCGATCGAGTCCCGGCCCTCGGCGATCTCGTCCCACACGCTCTTGTCGGCGTTCAGCGCGTCGCGGCTCTGATCCACGTAGGCCAGCTTCACCGTCTCGCCCAGCTTGAGCTTGCCGCCGTCCGGCTTCTCGACCCCGGTGATCATGCGGAACAGGGTCGTCTTGCCGGCGCCGTTCGGGCCGATCACCCCGACGATCCCGCCGCGCGGCAGGCGGAAGCTGAGATCCTCGATGAGCAGCTGGTCGCTGAAGCCCTTCTGCAGCCCCTCGGCCACCACCACCTCGTCGCCCAGGCGCGGCCCGGGCGGGATGCACAGCTCGAGCTGGGTCTCCTGCTTCTGCGACGCCTCGTTCTCGGCCACGAGCTGCTCGTAGGAGCGCACGCGGGCCTTGCTCTTGGCCTGGCGGGCGGTCGCGTTCATGCGCACCCAGGCCAGCTCCCGCTCCAGGGTCTTCTGGCGCGCCGAAGCCTGCTTCTCCTCGTCGCTCAGGCGCTTCTGCTTCTGCTCCAGCCAGCCGGAGTAGTTGCCCTTGAAGGGGTAGCCCTCGCCGTGGCTCATCTCCAGGATCCAGCCGGCCACGTTGTCCAGGAAGTAGCGGTCGTGGGTGACCGAGATGACCGTGCCCGGGTACTCCTGCAGGTGGTGCTCGAGCCAGGCCACGCTCTCGGCGTCCAGGTGGTTGGTGGGCTCGTCGAGCAGCAGGAGATCCGGCTGCTCCAGCAGCACCCGGCACAGCGCCACCCGGCGGCGTTCGCCGCCGGAGATCTTGCGCACGTCCGCGTCCCCGGGCGGGCAGCGCAGCGCGTCCATGGCGATGTCTATCTTGCGGTCCAGGTCCCAGGCGCCGGCCGCCTCGATGGCGTCCTGCACCTTGCCGTACTCGGTCATGACCTTTTCCATCTCGTCCGGGCTGAGCTCCTCGGCCATCTTGACGTTGAGCTCGTCGAAACGGTCGAGCAGCCTCTTCACCGGGGCCACGGCCAGCATCACGTTGCCGCGCACGTCCAGGCCCTCGTCCAGCACCGGCTCCTGGGGCAGGAAACCGATGCGCACCTCGGGCGGGTGCCAGGTCTCGCCGTGGAAGGAGCTGTCCACGCCCGCCATGATGCGCAGCAGCGTGCTCTTGCCGGCCCCGTTCCCGCCGATGACCCCGATCTTGGCGCCGGGCAGGAAGGCCAGGGTGAGATCCTTGATGATCTCCTTGCCGGACTGGGAGACCTTGCGCAGGTGAGACACAGTGAAGATGAACTGGTGCGCCATGCGGACCTCCTCGCGGGGGTCCCTTGTACCAGCAACCCGGCCGGCGCGCAAACCCCGCCAGCGGCTTGCCAAGCCGACCCTGGCGGGGTAGAGATCCGCGCGCATGGACCCCTCCCCCGCCACGCCCGCGACGGTCTCCCACCCGCTGCGCGCGGACTGGCTGCCCGGCCTGCTGGCCGGGCTGGTGCTGGTGGCCACCTCCGTGGCCGGTTTCTTCCTCACCCTCCACCTGAAGGACGGGCTGGGCTTCAGCGGCCTCCAGATCGGGCTGCTGTACGCCCTCCAGGCGGCGATGGGCGTGCTGGCGGCGCTGCCGGCGGGGCTGGGCAACGACCGGCTGACCAGCCGGACCCTGGTGGGCGTGGGGCTGCTGGGGCAGGCGCTCGGGCTGTGGGGCATGGGCGCGGCCCGGGCCTACCCGCTGTTTTTGCTGGTGTTCGTGGTCTACAGCCTGTCGAACTGGGTGTTCAAGCTGAGCCTGGACGTGCAGGTGCTGAAGACCGACTGCGGCGAGCGCACCGGCGCCCGGCTGGGCCTGTACCAGTCGCTGCGCTACGGCCTGCTGGCGGTGGGCACCGTGGCCACCGGCTACCTGCTGGCGCGGCTGGACTTCACCTGGACGATGTTCGCCGTGGCCGGGCTGTCCGCGCTGCTCGCGGGCCTGGCCCTGGCGTTGCCACCCACGCGGGTGGCGCGCGTGCGCCTGCAGGACTACCGGGCCGATCTCGGAGATCGGCGGGTGCTGCTGTTCGCCCTGTGGCTGTTCCTGTTCACGCTCCACTGGGGCGCGGAGACCACCTCCTACGGCCTGTTCCTGCGGGTGGACCTCGGCCTCGGCCTGGAGGGCATCGGCTGGTACCTGGCGGTCGAGTACGCGGCCATCATCCCGGCGGTCCTGTGGGCCGGCCGGCGCGCCTGCGACCTGCCGCACCTGCGGCGCCTGGCGGTGCTGGGCCTGCTGGCCTCGGGCCTGGGCCACGTGGGCATGGTCTTCGAGCCGGTGGCGCTGAGCGTCTCCTTCCGGGCGCTGCACGGGCTGGGCGACGGCATCATGCTGATCGTCATGTACTTCGGGATCGCCCGGCTGTTCGCCCTGGAGCGCCTGGGCGGCAACACCGGCTTCATCAACACCTGCACCATGCTGGGCTTCGTGGTCGGCTCGCTCGTCTTCGGGCCGCTGGGCGAGGCCTGCGGTTACGGCCTGCCGCTGTGGACGAGCGGCGTGCTGACGTTGCTCCTGGCGCTCCCGCTGGTCGTCTTCCGCCGCGCCACCCAGGCCGCCCTGGCGGGTCCGCCCACCGCCTGAGCCCCCCGATTGCCCCGCCGCGGGCAGGCGTGGTAGGAGACGGCATGGCCCTCTACGCCCTGGCCACCTTCCTGGGGGCCTTCCTGCTGTTCCAGATCCAGCCCATCCTGGGCAAGCACCTGCTGCCCTGGTTCGGCGGCACGCCCGCGGTGTGGACCGCCTGCCTGCTGTTCTTCCAGCTCCTGCTGCTGGGCGGCTACGCCTGGGCCCACCTGCTCTCGACCCGGCTGCGGCCGCGGGGCCAGGCCCTGGCCCAGGGGGCGCTGTGCGCGCTCGCGCTGGCGGCGCTCGTGGCCCAGGCCGCGCTGTGGCAGGCGCCGCTGCTGCCCGGGCCCGCCCTCCGGCCCACGGCGGACACGTGGCCGCTCGGCTGGCTCATCCTGCTGCTCGGGCTGGGGGCCGGCCTGCCCTACCTGGCGCTCTCGGCCCTGAGCCCGCTGCTGCAGTCCTGGTTGCACAGCGACCGGCCGCGGGCCACGCCCTACCGCCTGTACGTGCTGTCCAACGCGGGCTCGCTGCTGGCGCTGCTCAGCTATCCCTTCGGGGTCGAGCCCAGCCTGCCGCTGGCCGCCCAGGCCTGGGTCTGGGCCGCGCTGTTCGGGCTCCTGACCGTGGGCCTGGTGGCCCTCGGCTGGCGCCTGGCCCGCGGCCAGGCACCCGCCCCGCGGCCGGACGCGCCGCGGCCGGGAGCGCCGGAGGAGGCGCCGGAGCCGCTCGGGGCGACGCGCGTCGGCATGTGGCTGCTCCTGCCGGCGGCCGCCTCCACGCTGCTGGTCGCGGTCACCAACCAGCTCTCGCAGGAGGTGGCCGTGGTGCCCTTCCTGTGGGTGCTGCCGCTCACCCTGTACCTGCTGACCTTCATCCTGGCCTTCGACTCCGAGCGCTGGTACCGGCGGGTGGTGTTCGGCCCGGCCTACGCGCTGGCGGCCCTGGCCACGGCCTGGCTGCTGTACACCGGCGCCGAGGCCACCCCGGCGGCCATCCTGGCGGTGCTGTCGGCCGCCCTGTTCACCGGCTGCATGCTGTGCCACGGGGAGCTGGTGCGCCTGAAACCCCACCCGCGGCGGCTCACGGCCTTCTACCTGTGCCTGTCCGCGGGCGGCGCGGTGGGCGGCCTGTTCTGCGCCCTGGCGGCGCCGCTCCTGTTCTCCGGCTTCTTCGAGCTGCACGTGGCCCTGGTGGCGGTGGCGCTGCTGGCGCTGCTCGCCTGGGCGCGGGCCGGCGCCGGCCCGGAGGCCCACCGGCGGGGGGCCCGGCCGGCCATGGTGGCGGCCCCGGTGTGGGCGCTGGCCTTGGCGGTCACCCTGGGGCTCCAGGTGAGGGACCACGGGCGCGACGCGCTGGCCACCGCCCGCAACTTCTACGGCGTGTTGCGGGTCGAAGCCCGCGAGCAGGGCACGCCCGACGAGCACCTGGTCATGCTGCACGGCTCGGTGGTGCACGGTGGCCAGTACGTGCACGACCGGCCTTACCCGGCCACCGCCTTCGGCCCGGGCAGCCTGCTCGCGGACGCGATCCGCCTGCACCCCAGGCGCCTGTCCGGCCAGCCCCTGCGCATCGGCGTGGTGGGCATGGGGGTGGGCACCATCGCCGCGTACGGCCTTGCCGGGGACGTGCTCCGGCTGTACGAGCTGAACCCGCAGGTGGCCGCCTGGGCCCGGGGCGAGGGCGGGTTCTTCAGCTACCTGAGGGACACCCGGGCTGGCTGGGACATCCGCCTGGGGGACGCCCGGCTGGTCTTGGAGCGGGAGCGCGCGGCCGGCGACCTCGGCCAGCTGGACGTGCTGGTCATCGACGCCTTCAGCTCCGCCTCGCCGCCGGTGCACCTGCTCACCCTGGAGGCCTTCCAGCTCTACCTCGCGCACCTCCGCCAGGGCGGCGTGCTGGCGGTCCACCTGTCCAACGCGAACCTCGACCTCGTCCGCCTGGCGGCCCGCCAGGCCGAGCAGCTCGGGTTGCCGCGCGTCTTCCGGGAGCACACCGAGCAGGGCCACACCTGGGGCGCGGCCTGGATGCTGATGACCCGCAACGAGGAGCTGCTGGCCCGCCCGGAGCTCGCGCCCGAGGTCAAGCGGCCGGGGGCGCCGGACGCGGATCTCACGCTCGCCCCCTGGACCGACGGCTTCTCGAACCTGTTCGACATCCTCTACTGAGGGCAGGCGGTCGGCCCGGCCTCGAGACCTCAGGCCAGCGCCTCGATCCGCTCGCTGACCTCCACCCCGCGCTCGCGCAGGCCCGCCAGGATGCGCTCGTACAGCCCGGGGCGCGTGGCCAGCAGCTCGGGCGGCAGCACCCCGGGCGCGGCCAGCTCGCCCTCGGCCAGCAGCCGGGCCACCAGCGCGCAGGGGAAGCCCGTGGTGCGGGCCATGGAGCTCTCCCCGCGCGCCGCGTCCGTCTCGTCGAACAGCTCGTAGGTGCGCCGCTCCCGGGCGCCCGCCCGGAGGCCCTCCACGATCACCCGCAGCGAGGTGAACTCGGGCTCGCCCGGCAGCAGCCGCCAGCTCTCGAACAGCAGCTTCGAGCTGAGCGCCAGCGGGCTGACCTTCACCCCGCCCACCTCGACCGGGGCCGGGTCGAGGAAGCCGCTGTCGCGCAACGCCCGCATCAGCGCGGCGTGCCCCGGGTAGCGCATGGTCTTCTCGCGCAGCTCGGGCGCGTCGATGGTCTCGAGCAGGCTGCGCAGCCCGTCGGTGTTGAAGGCCTCCAGGTGCCCGACCTGGGGGATGTCGACGAGCTCGGGCTCGCTCAGCGCGGGCAGCGCCACCACGCGGCCGCCGACCTTCATGCGGGCGGGGCGGGTGTACTCCTCCAGCACGTCCGCCGGGGCGAAGGGCGCCTTGTACTCCCAGGGCCAGCGCCTGACCCGCGGCAGCCCGCCCACGTAGAAGACGGCCGAGTCGGTGCGCTCGAACAGGGCGTGGGCGTGGCCGATCAGCAGGTTCGCCAGCCCCGGGGCCACCCCGCAGTCGACCACCGCGCACACCCCGCGCTCACGGGCCAGCCCGTCCAGCGCGAGCGCGCCCTCCGGCATGAAGGAGATGTCGCAGTAGGGCTTCCGCGCCTCGAGCACCGTCCGCAGCGTCTGGAACCCGAAGCGGCTGGGCAGGGCGCCCACCACCACGTCGAACGGGGCGATGAAGCGGGCCACCGCCTCGGGCGAGCCCAGATCGGCCTGGGCGGGCTCGAGCAGGTCGCGGCGCGCGAGCCCCTCCAGCCGGCGCGTGTCGCGATCGGCCGCGGTCACGCGGTAGCGGCCGTCCTCCGACAGATCCCGGGCGATGGTCGCCCCGACCAGCCCACAGCCCAGCACACCGATGCGTTTCATGCGAGCTCCCCTTGCGCCAGTCGAGGCCTAGCGCCCCTGGCGGTAGTCCTCGAGGGACAGGTAGCGGGCGGGCTGGCCCTCCTCGAGCCAGACCACCTGGTTGGCGTCCACGTCGCGCAGCACCACCTCGCTGCCCTGCGCGTTCGGCCAGCGCACGCGCACCTCGTCCGCGCGGCAGGCCTCGCCCAGGCCGACGATCAGCAGGGGGTCGTGCTGGAAGCCCCCCAGCCCGTGCGGACCTTGCTTCTCGGTCGCGAAGCGGCGCCCGCCGGCGATGATGCTCACCCGCGCGCCCAGGGCGTCGCGGCTGGCGCCGCCGGCGCCGCCCGCCCCCACCAGGTGGAGCAGGAGCCGGTTGCCGTCCTGGCCCACCTCGTTGCGATAGACGTGCACGAAGGCGTCCTCGGGGGGCGGCGGGGTGTCGCCGGCCGACCAGCGCGCCAGCGAGGTGCCCACCACCAGGTCGTAGTCCCCGTCGCGATCGTAGTCCACCCAGGCCAGGCCGTGCGCCCGGTGCTGCCGCACCCCGGCCTCGAGCCCGACCTCCTGGAAGACGTGATCGGGCCGGCGCTGCCACAGCAGCAGGTGCGTGCCCGGGTAGTCCGAGGAGGCGATCAGTGCCTCCAGCCAGCCGTCGTTGTCGAGATCGACCAGCGCGGCGCCGAGGTCGCCCTCGTTCCAGCTCAGGATGTGCTCGCGCACCAGGCCGGTGGCCTGGTTGCCCGGCCGCCTGAACTGGGCGGCAGGGAACCCGCGGTTCAGCAGCAGCTCGCTCCTGTCCGAGGACTGGCCGATGTGCCAGTGGGCGATCTCCGAGGTCAGCAGGTCCAGGTCTCCGTCCCCGTCCACGTCTCCGCACGCCACGGTGGCGGAGTTGCCCCCCAGGCGCCAGGCCTGGTCATCCACGCCGCGGGACCAGTTGTTGCCCTGGCAGGTGATCTGCGGCGGGTCGGCGTCCGTGCAGTAGAGGGCATCGCCCAGGCCCAGGGCGCAGAAGCAGGCGTAGAACTGGTTGTCGGTGTAGTCGTACACGGCGTCGCTGGCGTAGCCCGAGGCCATGCTCAGATCCTCGAAGGCGCCGCCGGCGTTGCGGTACAGCGCGTTGAACATGCGCCCGTAGGAGTTCACCAGGAGATCGGGCCAGCCGTCCCCGTCGAGGTCGCAGGCGGTCGCGCCCCAGGAGGGCCGGTGGGTCTTGCCCCGGGAGGCCGCGTCGAGGCTGAAGGACTCGGTGGTCAGCCCGGCCGGGCCGGTGGCGTCCTCGAAGGCGCCGTCCCCCAGGCCCCGCCACAGGTTGTCCTGGATCATGGTCTCGAGGTAGCCGTAGCGGGCGTAGTGGTGGGCGGTGAACAGATCGAGCCGGCCGTCGCGGTCGTAGTCGAGCAGCACGGCCGAGGCCACGGGATCGTGGTCCTGGGTGGTGAAGCGGAAGACCGGCCCGGGCGTGAACGTGCCCTGCCCGTCGTTCAGGTAGACGTCCGAGTGGTCGAGGAGCGCGGCCTGGTTGTCGGTCGTCTCGTACACGCCCAGGAAGGCGTCCTGATCCCCGTCGTTGTCGAGGTCGCCGAACACGGCCAGGGAGGCCACCCGACCGGGGGTGTCGTCGCGGGCGTCGAACAGGCCCGAGCTCCAGGTCCGGTCCGCGAAGCCCGCCTCGCCCTGGTTCTCGAGCAGGCGGTAGAGGCCGCGGGCGGCGGCCGGATCCTCGCGCTCGCTCGAGCCCTTGACCAGGGCCAGGTCGGGCCAGCGGTCGCCGTTGAGATCCACGACCGTCACCTGGGTACCGGTGGCGCGCAGCCCGGCCGGACCCAGCCCGAGCTCTTCGGTGACGTCGGTGAACAGGAGCGGCCGGGGGCCCGGTCCCGGGAACATGCAACCGGCCGGCAGCTCGTCCGCGCCCTCGTCCGCCCCGTCGTCCAGCCCGCCGTCGGCCCCGTCCGGGGCTCCGTCCCCATCCGATGCGTCGGCTCCGTCCCCATCCGCCGCGTCGGCTGCGTCCCCGTCCGCCGCGTCGGCTCCGTCCCCATTCCCCTGCCCGTCGCAGCCCGCGCCCACGAGCGCCAGCACCCCGAACCCCACCGCTGCCCACAAGCCTGCCAACCTCATGAGTTTGCTCCTCACTCTGCCCACACGAACGCCGGACCGAGCAGGCCGCTGGCGATACGGGTCGCGCTCTTGCCCTGGAACTGGGCGGCCAGCGGATCCCCGGCCTCCGCCAGGCCCACGAGTCGGTTCCTGCGCGGGACCTGCACCTCGACCTCGAGCGCGTTCTCCCCCGGCCGGGCCAGGCTCGCGACCTCCAGCCGGAAGGGCGGAACGAGCAGCTCCCCGGCGGCCTGGCCGTTCACCCGCACCCTGGCGGTGCCTTGCACCCAGCCCAGATCGATCTCGACCCTGGTGAAGCCCTCCACGAGCTCGAACGCGGTCGTGTACGTGCCCGGACTCCCGCAGGACTGCAGGCCGGGCAGTCCACGCCAGTCCTGGAGGGCGTCCAGGTCCGCCTCGAACATGCCTCCCTCGACGTCCGCCCCCTCCACCCTCAGGTGCCAGGCGGTCAGCGGCTCCGCGCGCGCTCCGTCCCCGAGGCGGCGCGCCCAAGCAGGCCGGTCGAGCGTGCCGGGCGGCTCCGCGCCGTCCCCGCACACGAGGAACACCGACTCCAGCGCGCCCAGCCTCAGGGGGACGAGGCCCTCCGAGTCCACCGCCGCCCTGGAGATCTCCCCGGCCCAGGCGTCCCAGAAGCGGGCCTCCGGGCAGCCGCCGCGGATCTGGAGCCGCCCGCTCGAGTCCTCGAGGGACGGGTTCCGCACGAAGAACAGGTACCCCTCCTGGCTCAGGCGCCGCGCCAGGAGGCGCCACTCCGGACCCGCTCCGTCCCCGGGTAGCACGCCCACGCCCGGGCCCGCCCCGACGTCTGGCAGCGCGGCCAGGAGCTCCGGGGCGTCGCGCACCAGCCTGGAGCGCGAGCCCGCCTCCAGGCGCTCGAACGAGCGCGCCACGCGCGCGTCGCCCGCCTCCCGGTCGCCGTAGCCGGGCTGGCTCGTGGGCGCCGGGCCCATCGAGAGCACGGCGGCGCCGTCTCCTCCCAGCGCGGCCAGGTGCGCGGCCGCGGCGGGCTCCATCCACGGGGCCTGGAACACGAGCAGCGCGCCGTAGGAGGCCCCGGCCACCTCGAGCCTGCCCGCGCGCAGCCGGAGGGCCTCGAGGCGCTCGTCGTTCACCCACGCCCAGGTCACGCCCGCGCTCTCCAGCGCGGCCAGGACCGGCGCCAGGGCGAGCAGCCAGGCGGTGCGAGGCGCGGTGATCTGGGGCCCGAACAGCGCCGCCAGCGAAGCGAAGGGCATCTCGCGCAGCTCGGGCTCCATCCCCTCGAGGTAGCCTCCCAGCAGCGGCTCCAGGTAGGTCGGCTCCAGGGCGAGCGAGGAGGGGAAGCCCAGCCAGGGGTAGTACACCAGCAGGTCGGCCACGGGCCGCCCCTGGCGCAGGAGCCACTGGCAACGGCCCAGGTAGGTGTTGAGCGCTGGCAGGAACTCCCACAAACCGCCCTGGGGACCGAAGTGGGCGGCGTAGGTGTTCGTCCCGCCGTGGGGGGAGGAGAACGGCGTCCAGCCCGAGGGGCCGTAGGCCCCGGCCGCGTCGTAGGCGAAGCCGTGCAGCACGAGCTGGTTGATCCCGGCGCCGAAGGCCTTGTCGGCCAGCGCCCGCAGCTTGGCCGGCGTCAGCATGTGGTCGCGGCCCGGGCTCACGAAGGCCTCGGCGGACACCAGCGAGCGCCCGTGGAGCTGCGCCCCGGAGGCGGCGACCTTGAGGAACAGGTCGCTGCCCCCGGCGTAGAGCTGCTCGCTCTCGGGGATCGATACCGCGCCGGCCGCCTGGAGCACGTCGATCTCCATGCCGTGGTTCTGCACCCGGGTGAGCATGCCCCGCGCGCCGGCCCAGGCCTCCCCGGTCCGCAGGAACCGCTCGACGAACAGGTCCGACACCGTCCGGGCGTAGTCATGCCGCACGCGGCCGTCGTCCGGGCCCAGGCTGAACTCCGCCGCCCGGTCCACGCGACCCACCTCGTAGATGTAGTTGTCCGCGCCGGGCCACAGCATGGCCGGCAGCCAGGGGGTCAGGTCGTAGCCGCGTCGCTGCCGGAACTCCTCCAGGAAGTCGGCGGCGAAGTGCCGATCCGACTTGAGCTCGAAGGAGTCCGAGAACACCGCCCGCACGGGCGCGCCGTGGTACGGCCCCAGGCCCGCTCCGTCCCCGAGGTAGCGCTCGAGCAGGGCCTCGACCTCGGCGGCCTGGAAGTGATCCAGCAGCCACCCCTCGCCGGCCTGGGCCACGAGCTGGGGCACCTGACCGTCGGGCCCGTCGAAGAAGGCCACCACCTGCCAGCGGCCCTCGGGCACGCTCCAGCGCAGCGCGCCGTCCGGCCCGACCCGGTCCGTCAGCACCTCGAGCGAGGAGGCGCTCAGCTCCAGGCAGTCCTTCAGGTCGAGCACGGAAGCCGAGCGGGCGCCGCTGCGCACCCTCGCGGCCAGCACGGCCACCAGCCGGGCCTCCTCCGGCAGGAACCTGGTCATCCGCTCCCCGACCAGCTCCTCGGCCAGCTCGGCCACCTGGTAGAACCCGTGCGCCGCCGGCGCCAGCGAAGGCAGCACCACCTCGGTCGGCCCCTCGAACGACCACTCGTTCCACCACAGCGCCCGCAGCGACTGCGCCGGCTGGAGGTGCACCCCCGAGGCCGGCCAGCCCGAGCCCAGGGTGAGATCGACCCCGAGCCCCTGCTCGGCCGCGCCGTCCAGGGCCACGCGCAGGTGGGCCAGGAAGTCCGGGGAGTCGTAGGACAACCGGCGGGCCAGGGCCTCCGGCGGCAGCCCGGGATCGAGGGCCGCGTCGAACGCCTGCAGCTCGAAGCCGCCGAAACCCGCGCCGGCCAGGGCGGCGATCTCCGCCCGGAGCTCCCCGTCCTCGACGTCCCCGCCCGGCCACCAGAAACGCACCCAGGGCCGGGCCGCCGGCGGCGGCGCGCGGAACTCGCCCGCGGAGAGCACCGGCGGCTCGGGCCAGGCAGCCTCCGTCCCCTGGCAGCCCGCGCAGGCTGCCGCGGCGGCCGCCACGAGCAGCCACCGCGCGCCCGCACCTGTCTCTGGTCCGTCACGCCGCTTCATGTTACCTTCCAGCGCGAACCACTCTACGGCCGGTCCCCGGGGACAGGCTAGCAGGTTTCGCCGTCATGGCAGACAAGAAAGCGAAGTACCTGGAGGCCGCGGCCAGGTTCCTGGAGAAGGGCCGGCCCGAGAAGGCCATGCAGGAGTACCAGCACCTCCTGGACGAGGATCCCAACGATCCGGACGGCCTGCGCCTGCTGGGCGAGCTGCTCGTGCGCCAGGGGCAGCCCTCCGACGCGGTGCCCTTCTTGTTCAGGCTGGGGGCCGTCCTGGCCCGGGCGGGGGCCCAGCTCAAATCGGCGGCGGCGTTCAAGACCGTGCTCAAGATCGACCCGGAGTGCGTGGACGCCTACCGCTACCTGGTGGACATCCACCTCAAGCTGGGCATGACCGCCGAGGCCTCCGAGTTCCTGCTCGCGCTGGCCGAGCTGTCGGAGAAGCTCGGCGTCACCAAGGACCACCTGGCCATCTACCGCAAGCTGGTGGAGCTCGATCCGAAGAACATCGCCCACCGCCTGCGGCTGGCCGAGCTGTGCTCCGCCCAGGGCCAGCTCGACGAGGCCGTCCAGGCCTTCCGGCAGGCGGCCAAGGCCCTGCAGGAGCAGGGCCGGCTCCAGGAGTACCTCAAGGTGGCTGAGCGGCTGCTGCGGCACGTGCCCTCGGACACCGGCCTGGCCAAGGAGCTCGCCAACATCTACGTGCAGATGGGCGACACCCGCTCGGCGCTGCAGAAGCTCCAGCTCGCCCACAAGCACGAGCCCACGGACACGGAGACGCTGCTCATGCTGGCCAACCTGTTCGCGCAGCTCCAGCAACCGGCCAAGGCGGTGCACATCCTCAAGGTGATGGCCCACGTGCACATGCAGGAGGGCTCGGTGGACGGGGCGCAGCAGGCCTACCGGCGCGTGCTCCAGATCTCGCCCGACGATCCCGATGCGCTCAAGTTCTTCGGCGGCTGACAAGGGGAGGAGGACCCATGCACGAGCTCGCGGTGGCAAGGTCCGGCTTGAGCCTCGCCCTGGCCTGCCTGGCGGCGGCCTGCGGCGGCGGCGGAAACGGGCAGGACGCCTGCGCGGAGGTGACCTGCTCGGGCCACGGCGCGTGCAGCGTGGAGGCCGGGCAGGCCAGCTGCACCTGCGACGCAGGCTACGTGCCCAGCCAGGACGGGCTGGGGTGCGAGCTGGCCAACCAGACGGCCTGCACGGGCGAGACCTGCTCCGGCCACGGGCGCTGCCGGCTGGACGCCGACGAGCAGCCCTACTGCGAGTGCGCGGCCGGCTACTCCCCCGCCCCGACCGGTCTCGAGTGCGTGCCGGACAACTGCCCGGGCGACTGCGGGGCCTACGGCTGCTGCGGCGACGCCTGCTGCCAGCTCGTGCCCACGAACGCCGCGGTCCTGGGCGGCTTCCAGGCCACGGGCCTCACCCGCAGCGCCTCGGGCGAGTTCGACACCGGGACCCAGTGCTCGGCGGGTTCGTCGCTCGGCGACTGCCAGGTGGTCGTCCAGGCGGGAGGCCCCGGGGTGTGCGTGTGCCGGCTGGACGAGCTGACCGTCCCGGCCAGCCTCCGGGTGACGGGCCCGAACGCGCTCGCCGTGCTGGCCGAGCGCAGCATCACCGTCGGCGGTACGCTGGAGCTCTCGGGGCGCGGGGACGAACCGGGCCCCGGCGCGGAGGGCCCCGGGCCCGAGGCCAACTCCTGGTACGGCGGCTTCGGAGGCTCGTTCGGCAGCCGGGGAGGCTCGAACGGCCCGGCCGCGCGAGGCGACGCGCGCCTGTCCCCGCTGCTGGGCGGCCAGACCGGCCAGCCGGGCTGCGGCGGCAAGGCCGGCGGAGGGGGCGGCGGGGGCCTGCAGCTCTCCGCCCGGACGCGGGTCGAGGTGAGCGGCGCGATCCTCGCCAGCGGCGCGGGCGGCCTCGGCGGCGGCCCCGACGAGGACGGCACCTGCCTCGGGGGCGCGGGCGGGGGCTCGGGCGGCGCGGTCCTGCTGGAGGCCGAGCAGGTGGTGATGAGCGGACGGATGACGGCCGACGGTGGCGGCGGCGGCGGCGGCGGGAACACCGAGGGCTCGGCCGGCGGGGACGGAGCAGCCGCGAGCCCTGGCCAGGCGGCCGCGGGCGGCGCGGGCCGGGATGGCGCGGGTTGCGCGCTGGTGGGCAACATCGAGGGTGGGGACGGGGGTGAGGGCTCCGTGGATGGCCTGCCCGGTGGCGACGGCCAGTCCTACGACACGAACGACTGCGACTTCCACCCCTACGTGGGCGGCGGCGGCGGCGGCGGCGGGGCCGGGCGGCTCACGACCAAGTCGTTGCTGCCCTGCGACTGCTCCGGTGACGCCTCGCCTGGCGTCGAGCAGCTCGCGCCTGCTCGCGGATGACGGGCCCAGGCCGGGAGGTGCGCGGTGGCGACTCGGGTCCTGATCGAGGGGATCGGCGGTATCGGCGGCATCCTGGCGGGTGCCATGGCGCGGCGCGGGCTGGCGCCCGTGCTGGTGACCGGCAACTCCGCCATCCGGGACGCGATCCGCACCAGCGGCCTGCGGGTCACCACGCCGGAGGAGGCCTACTGCGTGCAGGCGGAGGCGTACGGCGACCTGGACGAGGTCCCCCGCCTCGCCGGCGGCTACCGCGCGGCGTACCTGGTGATGAAGGCCGATCGGGTCGTCGAGGCGGCCCGCCGCACGATGCCCCTGCTCGATCCGGCGGATGGCCACGTGGTGACCTACCAGAACGGGATCGTCCAGGATCTCGTCGGCGCCGCCGTGGGGGCGGAGCGGGTGATTCCTGGCATCGTGGGCTGGGGCGGCAGCATGCACGCGCCCGGCGTGGTGGAGCGAACGGGACCCGGCAGCATCCACCTGGGCGAGCTGGACGGCCGGCGCACGGCGCGCCTCTCCCAGGCCGCCGAGGACGCGCGCGCGGCCTCTCCCGTGGTGCTCACCGACAACATCCGCGGGGCCCAGTGGTCCAAGCTGGCCATCAACTGCACCATCACGACGCTCGGCGCCTTGACCGGCCAGACCCTGGGCGAGATGCTGGGCAGGGCCGACGCCAGGCACGCTTTTCTGAGGATCTACAGCGAGGTGATCGACACGGCCCTGGCGCTGGGCGTCCGCCTGGAGCGGATCGCGGCCGCTCCCATGCTGCTCTACCTGCCCAGGGATGCCGGGCCCGTGAAGCGGCTGGCCAAGGACCTGCTCGCCCGGTTGGTCGGACGTCGCTACCGGCGGCTGCGCTCGTCGAGCCTGCAGAGCCTGGAGCGGGGCCGCAAGACCGAGGTGGACTGGTTGAACGGCCACGTGGTGGCCGAGGCCAGGCGGGTCGGCCAGGCCACCCCCTTCAACGCCAGGCTCACCGAGCTCATCCACGAGATCGAGTCCGGCGCCCGGCCGATTCGCCCGAGCAACCTCGACGATCTGCTCGTGGCAGGCTGAAGGAGACACCCGCGTGAAGACCCACCGCTGCCTCTCGACGCCGGCGTCCCCGGCGATCGCCCTCGGCCTGGCCCTGCTGGTGCTGGGGTGCCCCGCCTCCCCACCCGACCCGGGCCCCCGCGGGGACGGAGCGCCCCCTGGCGGCGACGTCTCCGGGCTCGCCGAGCAGCTCATGGCCGCCCTCCGCGCACGCGTGCCCGACGTCCAGGTGACCCGAAAGGACGCCGGGACGCTCCTGGTGACAGGGGCCAACGACATCCAGCTGACCCTCAGCCTGGACAACCTCAGCCTGCGCTGCCGGTCGGACCCGGCGAGCTGCCAGGCCGGGGTCGAGCAGTTCGCGGGCACGGTCCAGGAGAACCTGAAGGCCCTGGCCGCCGACACCAGGCCCACCCGGGACATGGTCCGCGCACAGCTCAAGGACGACGGCTACATGCAGAAGGTGCTCGGCCTGCTGGCCTCGGCCCCGCAGGACAAGGCCCAGGACAACGCCATCCTCTCCCGGCGGTTTCTGGGGGACCTGTGGATCGCCTACGTGCTCGATCGCCCATCCTCCACCTCCCTGCTCACCCGCGCGGACCTGAAGAAGCTGGCCCTGCAGGAGGACGAGGTGCCCGCGCTGGCGCTCGCCAACCTGCGCAAGGCCTGCCCGGACGCGCCGGCCAAACCGCTGCCAGACTTCCCCGGCGTCTGGGCCGTCGAGACCGGCGACTCCTACGAGGCCGCCCGGCTGCTGCTGCCCGAGCTGTGGGCGGGCCACAAGGCCAGGCTGAAGGGCGACCTCGTCGCCTGCGCGCCGATCCGGGACGTGGTGCTCTTCACCGACAGCGAGGACCGCAAGGCGCTCCAGGCCATGCAGCTCCTGGCCGGTCAGCTCGTCGCGGCCGAGGCCTACCCGCTGTCCAGGAGGCTCCTGCGCTGGACGCCCGAGGGGTTCGTCGAGTTCATCCCCCACCCCGTGCCCTGAGGTGCCGCATGCCGCTGCCGCTCCACGCTCGGATCCTCCTGACGGCGTGGGTCTCCTGCGCGCTGTCCCCGCTCCTGGCCGCGGAGCCCGCTGCGCCGCACGAGGTGCAACGGTTCGACGCCTCGCGCGACCCGGAGGCGGACCTCGCCGCGGCCGAGGCCACCGCCGCCGCGTCGGGCAAGCGCATCCTGCTGGAGGTCGGGGGCAACTGGTGCCCGTGGACGCGGAGGCTGGACGGGCTGTTCGAGACGGACGCAGCGATCGCGACCGCGCTGGCCAAGGGCTACGTGCACCTGCGGGTTCACCGCAGCAAGGATCAGCCCAACGAGGTGTTCCTGGCCCGGTTCCCCAAGGTACCTGGCGTGCCACATCTGTTCGTGCTCGACGCGCGGGGCACCTTGCTGCACTCCCAGGACACGGGCGCGCTGGAGGCCGGCGACCGGCACGATCCGGCCAAGGTGCTCGCCTTGCTGAATGCCTGGTCCCCGCCCGCGACCGCCAGGTGAGCCGACGGCAGCGCCGCGCCGCCGGGGTCTACGAGAAGCGCACGAAGTAGTTGGCGCACACCCGGTCGAGGACGTCGGGGGTCAGCATGGGCGGTTGCCCCCGGTAGGCGCACAGGTCGGTCACCTGGGCCAGCAGGTCACGCGGCTCGCACGCGTTGAAGGGCAGGTTGCGCGGCTTGTACTGCTGCCCCACCAGGTACTTCACCGCCCCCGGCTCGTAGGGGATGCCCCTCTTCTTGCACTCGGCCTCGAAGATCGCGGTGAACAGCCCCTCGTCGGGCCGGCTCACCTCGAGCTTGTAGCGCACCCTGCGCAGGAAGGCGGCGTCGACCAGATCCTTGGGGTCCAGGTTGGTGGAGAACACCACGAACACGTCGAAGGGCACCTGCAGCTTCTTGCCCGTGTGCATGGCCAGGAAGTCGAACTCGCTCTCCAGGGGCACGATCCAGCGGTTGAGCAGCTCCTTGGGCGACATGGTCTGGCGGCCGAAGTCGTCGATCAGCAGCATGCCGTTGTTGGCCTTCAGCTGGACGGGCGCCTCGTAGTAGCGCACCTCCGAGGAGTAGCGCAGGTTGAGGTCTTCCATGGTCAGCTCGCCGCCCACGATCACCATCGGCCGGTGGCAGCGCACCCAGCGGCCGTCCAGCGGCGGGTCGCCCGGCCGGAGCGGCTGCGGCCGGTGGATCGTCTCGTCCAGCACCTTGATGACGAAGTCGTCCACGATGATGGCGTGGGGCACGAACACGTCCCCACCGAAGCAGTCGGTCATGCGCTGGCAGATGGCGGTCTTCCCGTTGCCGGGCGGGCCGTAGAAGAAGAGCGCCTTGCCGCTGTTCATGGCCGGCCCGATGGCGTCGTACACCTCGTCGCGCATGACCAGATCGGTGAAGCGCGGGGCCAGGTCCTCGCGCCGGAGCCGGTTGCCGCGGATGGTCTGGGCGGCCACGGCCTGCTGGTAGTAGGCGAACGGCACCGGCGCCGGGCCCACGTACCGGTCGCGCTCCATGCTCAGCTCGCAGTCCGCGTGGCCCGCCTCGGTGAGCCCGTACACCATCCGGCTCTGCCCCAGCCCTGTCCCGCCGCCCTTGAGGTCCACGAACTTGAGGCGCTTCAGCCGCCCCAGGATCTCGTCGATGACGGTCGAGGGCAGGCAGGTGCGCTGGACGATCTCCCCGCCCTGCAGGTCCCCGGCCTGGAAGAGGTGCTTGAGCACCAGGTCCTCGAGGTACGAGTAGCTCAGGCCGGTGGCGGTCACCGTGCGGGGCTGCTCGGGCATGAAGGTAGGCTCCGAGGCCGCGCGCGGGCGCCGGACGGGCGCCAGGTTCGGGTTCGTGCGCGGGGCCTTGTCGTGGCCCGCCCGGGGCGACGCGGGCGCCTCCTGCGCGGCCGGGAGCGCCTCGGCCGGTGCCCCGTCCCCACTTCCCTCGTCCACCGTCACGGCGGTCATGCCCACCAGCGTGCTACCGGTGTCGGGCTCCGGGGACTGGTCACGGCTCATGCGAATCCTCCTGGCCGGCCGGGCTCATCCGGCCGCGGGCGATGTCCACGCCGGGCAAGCCTCGCAGCGCGCGCTCGAGCGCCTCCACGGCGGCCTCGACCCGCGGGGCGGCCCCGGGCTGGTAGCGCACACGGATCACGTCCTCGCGGGCCGGCGGCGGCCCGGGGCTCGCGGCGTCCGCGGCCTCGCACCGCAGCATGGCCCGCAGCCGCGGCCAGTCGGTCACCCGCTTGTCCGGGTCCTTCACCAGCGTGCCGCGGACGAACTCCACCAGCCCGGCGGGCAGATCGGGGCGCAGCGCCCGGATGTCCGGAGGCGGGGTGCGCACGTGGGACTGCAGCAGCTCCATGACCTTGAGGGTGGTGAACGGCAACCTGCCGGTCAGCATCTCGAAGGCCATCACACCCAGCGCGTACACGTCCACCCGCCCGTCGGTCTGCCGGCCCAGGGCGGTCTCCGGCGCGATGTACTGGGGCGTGCCATCCACGCTCTGCGCCCGCTCGCTGCCCAGCACGGCCGGGATGGGCCGCGCCAGGCCGAAGTCCATGAGCTTGACCCGGCCCCGGGCGTCGATGACCGCGTTGGCGGGCTTCACGTCCCGGTGGGCGAAGCCGCGGGCGTGGGCGAACTCGAGCGCGGCGGCCATCTGATCCAGGATGGCGCCTGCCTCGGCCGGCGGCAGCGCCCCGCGCCTCTCCAGCACCGCGGCCAGATCCGTGCCGTCCAGCTTCTCCATGACGATGAAGTAGGTGCCGAAGGCCGCCTCGGTGTCGAACACCTGGATGATGTTCGCGTGCGCCAGGCTGGCCACCAGGCGGGCCTCCTCGAGGAAGCGGTCGCGGAACTGGGTGTGGAACACCAGGGCGTGCGACAGCATCTTGATAGCCACGGTGCGCTGCAGCACGGGGTGGACCGCCTCGAACACCTGGCCGGTCGAGCCCTCGCCCAGCTTGCCCAGCAGCCTGTACTTGCCCACCCGATCGATGCCGCCCGACTGCTCGATGCGCCGGCCGAGGATGTCCGACAGGAAGCGGGCCAGCGGCGGGTGATCGGCGAGCAGCGGCATGAGCGAGCGGCGGTGGATGAGGAAGGCCTCCACCTCGGTGTCGGCCACCACGTCGTTCCGGCGGGCGTCGCCGGTCAGCAGCGCCATCTCACCCACCAGGTCCCCCGGGCCGACCCGGTAGACCATCTTCTCGTGGCCCTCGGCGTCGGTGATGGGCACCCGGAGCTGGCCGCGGCGGACGACGAACAGGGTGTGGCCCTGCTCGCCCTTGCGGATGAGGAACTCGCCCGGGGCGAACGCGCGGAAGGTGGTGCGCTCGGCCAGCCGACGGAGATCGTCGGGCTCGAGCGCCTGGAAGCCGCGCACCGTGGCCAGGAACTCGGCGGCGTCGACCGGTGGCGGCATGGCGCTCCCCTGGGGCGGCTCAGCCCGCCTGCTCGGCGGGCTTCTTCTTCTTGTTGGGCAGCTCCAGGCCGTAGCCGCGCTTCTTGTCGGTCGCCTTCAGCACGAAGGCCAGGGCGATGGCGCACACCCCCAGCACGGCGAAGATGAGCAGGGCGTAGGTGTAGTTGTACTTCACGCTGGTGTCGCCGGCGGTGATGCGCTCGGCCACGCCCGGGTTGGTGGCCTCGAGCACCTGCCCGACCAGCCAGGGGAAGAACATCAGGCCGATGTTCTGGATCCAGAACACCAGGGCGTAGGCCGAGCCCAGGTAGCGCTCCTCGACGATCTTGGGCACCGACGGCCACATCGAGGCCGGGATGAGCGAGAAGGCGATGCCCAGCACGATGATGGCCGTGACCGCGATGAACATGTTCAGCGGGATGAAGGCGAAGGTCAGGTGGGCCGCGGTCAGCAGGGCGGAGCCCAGGATCATGATGGAGGCGCCCTTGCCCTTCTTGTCCAGGTAGGCGCCGAAGATCGGGGTCAGCAGGATGGTGCCGACCGGCAGCAGACCCGAGATCATGCCGCCCACCTCGGCCGACACCCCCAGCTTGTTCTGCATCATGTACACGGCGTACTTCAGGAAGGGGAACACACCCGAATAGAACAGCACGCACAGGGCCGCGATGGCCAGGAAGCCTGGGTTCGTGATGATCTTCCCGAGATCCCTGAGGTGGAACTGCTCGCTGGGGTCCTCGTCCGACAGCCGGCCGGTCTGCCGGTCGAGCTTGCGGTCGAAGAAGGTGTACACGAAGAAGGTCAGCAGGCCGATGCTGAGCAGCGCCACGCCGAGGTACAGGGGGTTGAGCACCGAGCCGGTGGCGGCGCCGTTGGCGGCCTGCTGGTAGCCGGCCAGCGGCGCCGAGAAGAAGAAGGCCACCGAGGCGCCCAGCCGCGCCGTGGCGAGCTGCATGCCCATGGCCAGCGCCAGCTCCCGGCCCTGGAACCACTTGACCACCGCGCGGGAGGTGGTGATGCCCGCCATCTCCACGCCGATGCCGAAGATGGCGTAGCCCAGCGACGCCAACTTGGCCGTGGCGGGCATGTCGGTCCAGAACGAACTGAAGAACTCGTAGCCGAAGCCGCCGTCCCTGAAGTATCCGGTCAGAGCGTAGGTCTTGAGCAGCGCGCCCGTCAGCATGACCGCGCAGGCGGTCAGCCCGGTGAAGCGGATGCCCATCTTGTCCAGGATGATGCCCGACAGGATCAGGAAGCCGCACACGTTCAGCATGTACTCGGAGGCGCTGAAGAATCCGTAGTGGCCGGGTTTCCACCCGTAGCCCTGCTCGAGCAGCGACTGGAGCGGGGCGATCGAGTCGACGAAGTAGTAGGCCGCCAGCATGGTCAGGGAGACCATCGACAGCGTGAACCAGCGAATGGCCTTGGAGTCGGCGATGACCTGTTGAAGCTTCTCGTTCATGGGTTCGAGGTTCCTTTGGTTCGCTGTCGGAGCGAGGACCTCAACGGTTTGGGATCTTTCAGTTGGCGGGCGGAGTATACCAGAGCCTGCTCCGGGAGCAACACCCAATAGACCGCCCAATAGAACGGGGACGGAGCAGGGGGCGACCGTTGCCATCGCAGCCTTTGCCGAGGTATCCTGCGCCGGTCTCGTGGGCACCCCCAGGAGGTCCGCATGCGCTACTACTTCCCCATCGCCTGCCTCGCATTCCTGAGCCTCTCCCAGGTCCAGGCGGCGGAGCCTGCCAAGGCTCCCGCCCTCAAGACCGTGGCCGACTACTACCTGGCCCTGCCCCAGGAGGTCCTGGGCGTAGGCGGCGCGAGCCCGGCCGAGCGGCGCAAGCTGATCGACACCGAGGATCTCAAGAACGGCTACCTCCACCTGTCCTCGGGCGACTGGGAGGGCCACGGCGAGGTGGTGCTGTGGCGTAGGCCCGACAAGACCTTCCTGCTGGGCGTTGGCCTGGCCCACTGCGGGCCGGAGTGCGGCCAGCACCTACGCTTCTTCGAACACCGGGATGGTGGCTTCCGGGATGTCACCTCCGAGGTCTGGAGCCCGCTGTCCGAGGCGGACATCGGCGCGCGCTTCGAGAAGGTGACCGGCAAGAAGTACGAGGACGGAGGAGCCCCTCCCACGCTGGTCAAGCTGCCGCGGACAGGCACCAGCCTCCTGCTCCAGACCCAGGAGGCCTTCACCGGCGGCCTCCACACCCTGGCCACCTGGGCCTTCCAGGGTGGCAGGTTCGTCCTCCAGCCCTGAGGCGAGCCGGGCCGACGTCCGGGAATTCGGCCTCCATTCTTCGGTGGATCCCCCGGACCGAGCCCGGCTAAGGTGGGCCCATGGAAAGCCACCCGACCGCCCTGCCCCCCCGCGACGAGATGCTGGCCGCCCTCATGGAGCGCGACGCGTCCTGCGACGGCCTCTTCCTGGCCGCGATCACCACCACGGGCATCTTTTGCCGGCCGTCCTGCCCGGCGCGGAAGCCGAGGCCGGAGCACGTCGAGTTCTACCCGACCGCCCGGGCGGCCCTGCTGGCGGGCTTCCGTCCCTGCCTCCGCTGCCGGCCGCTCGAGGACCGAGGGCGCACGCCGGAGTGGGTCTCGCGGCTGCTCGCGCGCGTCGAGGCGCGGCCGGACGAGCGCATCCGCGACGGTGACCTGCGGGCCATGGGGCTCGACCCGGTCCAGGTGCGCCGCCACTTCCTGCAGACCTTCGGCCTGACGTTCCAGGCCTACAGCCGCGCCCGGCGGCTGGGCAAGGCCTACGCCGCGCTCCGCTCCGGCCGGACCATCGACGACGCCGTGTTCGATCACGGCTGGGAATCCCACTCCGGCTTCCGCGCGGCCTTCGCCAAGCTGGTCGGCGCGGCGCCCGGACGCTCCGCCTCGGCCCGGGACGACCACGTCCGCCTGGCGTGGCTCGACACTCCCTTGGGGCCCATGCTGGCCGGGGCCACCTCGGCCGCCGTGTGCCTGCTCGAGTTCACCGATCGCCGGGAGGTGGAGGCCCAGCTCGCGGCGGTGCGAGATCGGCTCGGCCTGCCGCTCGTGCCAGGCGAGTCGGAGATCCTGGACAAGCTCCGCGCCCAGCTGGCCGAGTACTTCGCCGGGTCAAGGCGCGCCTTCGAGTTGCCGCTCCACGCGCCGGGCAGCGCCTTCCAGCAGCGGGTGTGGGACGGCCTGCTGCGCATCCCCTACGGCCAGACCCGCAGCTACGCGGAGCTGGCGAGGGAGCTCGGCCAGCCCGGCGCCGCCCGCGCGGTGGGCCACGCCAACGGTCAGAACCGCATCGCCATCGTCATCCCCTGCCACCGCGTGATCGCCGCGGGCGGCGGGCTGGGCGGCTACGGGGGTGGGCTGTGGCGCAAGCTGCGCCTGCTGGAGACCGAGGGCGTGGCCGTCAGTCCTTGATCTGCACGCTCAGGTTGCCGACCGAATCCACCTGCTCGTTCCAGGCGAAGGCCTTGAGACGGTAGCTGCCGACGGACAGGTCCGCGGGCACCTCCAGCGTCGCGCTGAACACTCCGTCCCCGACGTCTGCCTCGGCCGCCACGACGACCTTGTCGTTGGCCTTCGCGTGGTTTGAGGCGTAGGTGTCGGGACCGGGCGGGTCCAGCACACCGAGCACGACCGTGCGGCTGGCCTCGAGGGTCACCCGCACCCTGCCCGCGGCCATGGGCAGGCGGCCCTCCTCAGTCCCCACCCTGCCGGTGACGAGCAGCCGACCTCCGGGACGCGCCTCGCCCCCGGGCGGATCGAACCGCACGCGGCCCGGCGGCAGGTGGGTCGGGGCCGCGGGATCGCCGAACAGGTTGTACATGGTCACGTGGCTCTGGATGCAGTCCGGCATGGGCTCGTCCATGTAGGGCGCGGCGAGCTGATCGAGGCTCAGCCGCAGGTCGTCCTGGCGCTCGACCATGTTGCGCTTGGCCACCAGGACCGCCTCTCCGTAGGTTCGGGCGTGCAGATCGAGCACCGCGTGGCCGAGCTCGCGCGGCAGGATGGCGTTGGCGTAGGGGTGGGAGACGTCCGAGGCTGCCAGGATGGCCACGGGTCCGCCCGGCCTGGCCAGCAGCTCCTCGGCCAGGCTGCCCGCGCCGTCGGACTGGTACTGGCCGTCGCTGCAAGAGAAGAAGCCCAGGAGCCCGGCGCGCCGCGGGGCTTCGCGGCAACACTCGACCGCCCCGAGGGTGTGTCCGATGTAGGGCTGGATGACCGCGCCGGCCAGGTAGCGCTCGGCGTAGTCCGCCTCCCAGGCCCCCGGGGGGAGGTGGTAGGAGGAGCTGGCCGAGGCGTAGGTCATGGTCATGTCGAAGTCGTAGGACATCTCGTCGAAGATCCAGCCAGCCGCCAGCTCCAGCATGCCGTCGACCTCGACGCCGAACCCCCCCTCGCCGGCGAAGGCGGCCAGGGTCCTGTTCCAGGTCCCAGGCAGGTAGCCCGCCTCGCGGAGCCGCACGCGCTCCAGGTAAGCCCGGATCTCCTCCGCCGTGCTGAACGGCAGCCTGCCGACGGCCAGCTCGGGCAGGCCATCCGCGTCCAGGTCGGCGTAGGGCGTGTCGCCCACGTCGCCGCGCGGTCCGACGGTGGCGGGGACACGCGCCGTCGAGTCGGGCTGGAGCTCGTCCGCGTCGCCGAGGATCAGCACGAAGCTCTCCCGACCCTCGTCCGCCTGACCGAACTCCAGGACACGCCGGGAGATCTCGGCCCTCAGCCCATCCAAGGGCGCCCTCCCCCAAAGCTCACCCATGGTCACCACCTCGACCTCGAACCCGCCCTCCTGGCGGAAGGTAGCGTACTCGTCGGCCGCCTCGGCCAGGGGGTCGGCCGCCAGGATCAGCATGCGCTGCGCGACCGGTCCATTCACTCCATCCCCCTGGGGCCCACAGGCGGTCAGGCCGAGCACCAGGGCCGCGCCCGCCAGGCAGGCTCGAGGAACCGTACGCGTGTCCATGGCCCAACCTCCGTCCCCCGCCAGGCCCAGGCTACCACCGGCCCCCCTTGCGTGCCACCCGCCCGCCGTGGTGCACTCTGGCGAGCCCCGACCCGCCGGGCATGGAGGATGCCGCATGAACGATCGCCTGCAGCACAGGACCCAGCGCCGCGTGACGTCCGGCCACCCCTACCCGCTCGGCGCCACGCCGAACGGGGACGGAGTGAACTTCGCCCTGTACTCCCGCTACGCCGAGGCGGTCTTCCTGCTGCTGTTCGATCGACCGGACGGACCGCCCACCGACGTGATCGAGCTGCCCGAGCAGACCCGGCGCATCTGGCACGGCCAGGTGCGCGGCCTGAAGCCAGGTCAGCTCTACGGCTACAAGGTGCGGGGCCCCTTCGAGCCCGCCCGCGGCCTGCGATTCAACGACGCCAAGCTGCTCCTCGATCCTTACGCCAAGGCGCTCACCGGCAAGGCCAGCAACCAGGACAACCTGCTGCTGGCCTACGACGCCATGTCGCCGGAGCGCGATCTGAGCATGGACCGGCGGGACAGCTCCCCCGTGGTCCCCAAGGCCATCGTGGTGGACGACGCCTTCGACTGGCAGGGCGACGCCCCCCCGGGGCACGCGCTGGAGAAGCTGTTCATCTACGAGGTGCACCTGAAGGGCTTCACCGCCCACCCCTCCGCGGGCACCCGGCACCCCGGCACCTACCTCGGGTTCGTCGATCGCATCCCCCACCTGAAGTCGCTGGGGGTCAACGCGGTCGAGCTTCTGCCGCTGCACGAGTTCTACGTGGAGGACTTCCTGCGCGGCCGGGGGCTGACCAACTACTGGGGCTACAGCACCCAGAGCTTCTTCGCCCCCGAGGTGTCCTACGCGACAGGGCGCAAGCTGGGCGGCCAGGTCGAGGAGTTCAAGACCCTGGTGCGCGAGCTCCACCGGGCCGGCATCGAGGTGATCCTGGACGTGGTGTACAACCACACCTGCGAGGGTAACGAGCTGGGGCCGACCCTCAGCTTCAAGGGCATCGACAACCCGAGCTACTACCTGCTGGCCGACGCGCCCGGCCAGCCCGGCCGCTACTACATGAACTTCACCGGCTGCGGCAACTGCCTGAACCTGGCCAGCCCCCCGGCGCTGCGCCTGGTGATGGACTCCCTGCGCTACTGGGTCGAGGCCATGCACGTGGACGGTTTCCGCTTCGACCTGGCCTCCGTGCTCGGGCGCGAGGCCGGCGGGTTCCGTGCCTCGAGCTCGTTCTTCGACGCCGTGGCCCAGGACCCGGTGCTGGCCCGGGTGAAGCTCATCGCCGAGCCCTGGGATCTGGGGACCTACGAGGTGGGCAACTTCCCGGTGGACTGGTCGGAGTGGAACGGCCGCTTCCGCGACACCGTGCGCGGCTTCGTCAAGGGCGACGCGGGGAAGGTCCGGGAGCTCGGCTGGCGCCTGGCCGGCTCGGCCGACCTGTACGGCGACGACGGCCGCTCGGCCTTCAACAGCGTCAACTTCGTCACCTGCCACGATGGCTTCACCCTGTGGGACCTGGTGTCCTACAACGGCAAGCACAACGAGGCCAACCTGGAAGACAACCGGGACGGCTCGGACGACAACCACTCCTGGAACTGCGGCTGGGAGGGCGACACCGAGGACCCCCAGATCCTGCTGCTGCGCCTCCAGCTCGCCAAGAACCAAATGTGCGCGCTGCTGTTCTCGCTGGGGACGCCCATGCTGCTGGGCGGTGACGAGTTCCTGCGCACCCAGCGGGGCAACAACAACGCCTACTGCCAGGACAACGCCCTGTCCTGGCTCGACTGGGGCGCGGCGGAGCGCAACCGCGGCTTCACCGAGTTCGTGCGCCGGGCCATCGCCTTCAACAAGCGCCACACCATCCTGCACCGGCGCAAGTTCTACTCGGGCGCCGACACCGGCTGCAACCGGGTGCCCGACCTGGAGTGGTTCGGCCCGGACGGCGGTCCGCCCCGCTGGGACGACCCGGAGGCGCGCTGCCTGGGCTACCAGCTCGACGGCAGCGAGGAGCCGAGCGCGCTCGGCGACTACCGCCTGTTCTTCATCTACAACGCGGACCACCGCATGCAGGGCTTCCGCCTGCCCGCGCCGCCCAGGGGCATGCGCTGGTACCGGGTGGCGGACACGTCGCTGCCGGCAGGGCCCGACTTCGTGGCGGAGGGCGAGGAGACCCCCCTGGAGCCGAGCGATCACTACCTCGTCAACCCCCGGAGCACCGTGATCCTGGTCGCCCGCTAGCCGCGCCGGTCCGCCGCTCCCACTCCGTCCCCTCCCGTCCGTCCGCTCACGGGACGCGGTTCCCGTTGTGTTCACGCGGCGGTTGGCGCTAGGCTCGGGCCATGCCCACCCCGCTCGCGCTCAGCTTCTGGGACCAGCTGGCCTGGACCGTGTCCGGGCTGGGCATCAAGCCGACCTACATGCTGCTGGCGCTCGCCCTGGCGGTGATCCCGCTGCGCGGGGTGCGCGATAGGGATCTGCGCCTGCTGCGCTGGGGGCTGTGGGGGTTCTTCGTCGGCGAGGCGTTCTGCGCGGTGAACGCCATGCTGCCTGGCGGCGAGAGCGATCTCGTCGACCTCGGCCACGTGGCCGGCATGCTGGTCATGTGGTCGCTGTTCCCCTGGGCGCTGTTCCGCATCCTGGACGACCGGGCCCTGCGCTTCACCGACCCCGAGGCCCCCTGCGCGCTCGTGCGCCTGTGCCGCCGCTGCTGGAAGAAGGAGCCGGTGACCTGCGGGCTGCACAGGCTCATGCTGTTCACCGCGCCGGTGCTGGCGGTGGTCTCGCTGTTGCCGCTCGCCGCGCCGCTCCTGACCCTCGATCTGTCCGTGGACGTGTTCGGCTCGCACCTCCTCTACCAGGTCACCCCGTTCCAGGCCCTGACCGTCGACCGGGTGCTGCCGCTGGTCGGCGCGGCCGGCTTCCTGCTCGCCACCGGCTGCCTGCTGGCGGGCCGACGGGGCCTGCGCTGGGCCGAGCTCGGCTTCTTCGCGGCGTTCGGCTTCTTCGGCTTCGGGCTGATGCGCTTCGGCCTGCTGCGCGTCTTCCGCGAGGTGCCCATGTGGGCCGACTTCTGGGAGGAGCTGCTGGAGCTGTTCACCATCGTCGGCATCGGTGTCGGCCTGTGGCTCTTCCGCCGCCAGCTCGGCGTGTTCGGCCAGCCCCGCCCGGCGGCCTGAAGGGAGCGCGCGTGGGCCTGGTGGACATGGCGAGGCTCCTCGGCCTGCTGCGGCGCCTGGCCCGCGCCCCGGAGGGCGGCGGCCCGGACCCCCGGGTCGAGGAGCAGCGCGCGCGCCGCACCTCGGCCGGCATGCCCTACGACCTCCTGCTGCCGCGCCACCAGCCCGAGGCGGTGCTGATCGCGCTCCACGGCGCCACGCTGAACGGCAAGGACGACGCGCGGCTGCAGCACTTCGCCCGCCAGCTCGCGGTCTCGGGGGCGGCCTGCGCCGTGCCGAACCTGCCCGGTATGAGCCGGCTCGAGTGGCTGCCGAGCGACCTGGAGGCCCTGGCCGGCCTGATCGGCGAGCTGCACGCGGAGACGGGCCACCGGGTGGGCCTGGTGGGCTTCTCCTTCGCCGCGGCCTACGCCCTGGTGGTCGCCACCCGTCCCGAGGTGGCCGAGCGGGTGCGCTTCGTGCTGTCCATCGGGGCCTACCACTCGTTCCCCGAGCTCTACCAGCACTTCCTGCGCACCCGCCACGACCCGGCGGAGGACGAGGCCGCCGAGGACGACCTCATCTACCGCGACGCGATCGGCGCCTGGCGCCAGCGCGCCGCGCTGGGACTCGACCCGGCCCGGCTGGCGGAGCTCGAGGCGCTGCTGCGCCGCTTCTGCCACCAGGCCTCGCCCGAGGAGAAGCGCGCCTTCCGCGAGCGCTGGCTGCTGCCGCGCGATCCGGTGGCCCTGGACGTGGCCGCCCAGGATCGCGCCGCGCTCGAGGCCCTGTCCCCGGCTGGCAAGCTGGCCGGGCTGCGCTGCCCGGTCAGCCTGATCCACGATCCGCACGACCACATCATCCCGGTCTCCCACGCCCGCGCGCTCGAGGCGGAGCTCGGTGCGCTGCCCGACGGCGGCCGTCACCGGGTGCTGGTGACCGGGCTGTTGAAGCACGTGACGCTCAGCGGGGCCTTCAACCTGGGCGAGGCGGCCCGGCTGCTGGCCGCGCTGCAACCCCTGGTCCAGACGTGAGGTGACTGCCATGCGGGGACGTACACTGGCCGGTTCGGGATGGGTGCTCGCCCTGACGCTGGCGCTCGCGCCCGGCTGCTCGGGCCCCGCGGCCGGCGCCCGGCCGGATCCCGGCGCGGAGGTCGACGTGGACACGGATCCCTTCCTGTGGCTCGAGCAGGTGGAGGGCCCGCAGGCGCTCGCCTGGGTGGCCGAGCGGAACGCCGAGAGCCGCAGGGCCCTGGCCGAGGGGGCGGATTTCCCGCGGCTCCAGGCGCGCCTCCTGGCCATCCTGGACTCGGACGCGCGCATCCCGTACGTCGAGGAGCTGGGCGGGCGGTACTACAACTTCTGGAAGGACGCCCGGCACGAGCGCGGCATCTGGCGGCGCACCACGCCCGAGGAGTACGCGAAGCCCGAGCCCGCGTGGGAGACCGTGCTCGACCTCGACGCGCTGTCGAAGGCCGAGGGCGAGCAGTGGGTCTGGCACGGCGCCGGTTGCCTATGGCCCGAGGAGCGCTACTGCCTGGTCGCGCTCTCCCGCGGGGGCAAGGACGCGGACGTGACCCGGGAGTTCGACCTGCAGGAGAAGCGGTTCGTCGAGGGCGGCTTCTCCCTGCCCGAGGCCAAGGGCGGCCTCTCCTGGATCGACCACGAGCGGGTGTACGTCTCCACCGACTTCGGCCCGGGCAGCCTGACCGAGTCGGGCTACCCGCGCATCGTCAAGGAGTGGCGCCGGGGCACCCCGCTGGCCGAGGCGCGCGGCGTGTACGAGGGGCAGCCCCAGGACATGTCGGTCTCCGCCCTGCACGACCCCACCCCGGGCTTCGAGCGCGACCTCGTGGTCCGGGGGATCACCTTCTACACCGACGAGGTCTTCCTGCGTCGGGGGACGGAGCTGATCCGGCTGGACAAGCCCGCGGACGCCAACGCCTCGTTCCACCGGGAGATGTTGCTCCTCGAGCTGCGCTCCGACTGGAGCGTGGGCGGCCGGACCTACCGGGCGGGCTCGCTGCTCGCGGCCGAGCTCGAGGGCTTCCTCGGGGGCGGCCGCCAGCTCGAGGTCCTGTTCGAGCCCACCGCGCGGAGCTCGCTGGGCGGGTTCAGCGCGACCCGGAGCGCGCTCGTGCTCCAGGTGCTCGACAACGTCCGCTCGCGCCTGGAGGTGCTGCGCAGGGAGGGAGGCGCCTGGACGCGGACGATCATCCCGGGCCTGCCCGAGTACGCCAGCCTGATGGCCTGGCCGATCGACCCGATCGAGAGCGACGAGGTGTTCATCTCCTCGACCGACTTCCTCACCCCCAGCCAGCTCTTGCGGACGTCGGTCGCCCCGGCCGCGGGCGGCCTGCGAGCGCCCGAGGTGCTGAAGGCGCTGCCCGCCTTCTTCGACGCCCAGGGGCTGGCCATCGCCCAGCACCAGGCCACGTCCAGGGACGGCACCCGGGTGCCCTACTTCCTGGTGAGCCGGGCGGACCTCCGGGCCGACGGCGCGAACCCCACCCTGCTCTACGGCTACGGCGGCTTCGAGGTGCCCATGCTGCCTGGCTACAGCGCGCTCAACGGCGCTGCGTGGCTGGAGCGGGGCGGCACCTACGCCCTGGCCAACATCCGCGGCGGGAGCGAGTTCGGCCCGCGCTGGCACCAGGCGGCGCTGCGGGAGAACCGCCAGCGGGCCTACGACGACTTCATCGCGGTGGCCGAGGATCTGATCGCCAGGAAGATCACCTCGCCGGCCAGGCTGGGCATCGAGGGCGGCTCGAACGGCGGGCTACTCGTGGGCAACATGCTGGTCCAGCGGCCCGACCTGTTCGGGGCCATCGTGTGCGCGGTGCCGCTCCTGGACATGCGGCGCTATGACAAGCTGCTGGCCGGGGCGAGCTGGGTGGCCGAGTACGGCGATCCGGACAAGCCCGAGGACTGGGCCTTCCTCCAGAAATACTCGCCGTATCAACTGGTTCGACCGGGGACGGAGTACCCGCCGACCTTCTTCTTCACCTCGACCCGGGACGACCGGGTGCACCCTGGCCACGCGCGCAAGATGGTGGCGCGCATGCTGGCGCAAGGTCATCCAGGGGTGCTCTACTTCGAGAACACCGAGGGCGGGCACGCGGCGGCGGCCACCAACCAGCAGAGCGCCTTCATGTGGGCCCAGGCCTACACCTTCCTGTGGCAGACCCTCGGCCGCTGACCTACTCCGTCCCCGTCTCCCCCGCCCTGAAGAAGCCGGAATCGTCGAAATGATCCGAGAAGTTCCGCAGTGCCACGAAGGCGCCATGGCGCTGGAGCACATGGTAGACCGCCACCCAGGAGGTGGGCTGCTCGGGGTAGCCCTGGCCGGCGCACAGCCCGGCCAGGGCCTCCGCGGGCAGCGTCACGTCCAGGCGCGGCCGCTCGGGCGCGTTCCGGTCCGAGACCGCCACCAGCCAGGCCGCGGTCGCGGCGGCCTGGATCTGACGCCAGCGCTCGGGCACGTGCAGGCGGCCCGAGTTGTAGACCAGCGAGGCGATCACGAACTGCTCCTCCAGGCTCCTGCGCTCGAGCGGCGGGAGCCCCTGGTTCAGGAGCTTCCGGGCGGCGATCTCCTTCTCCCACAGGTACATCAAGGCCGTGCCCGCCACGGCCTCCTCGAAGGTCATGAAGCGCCGGAGGTACGCGTGGGGACCTCCGTCCCCGTGCGGGTGCTTGAGCAGGCGCAGGTGGCGGGGCACCGGGCCCTCGGCGGCGAGCGCGGCCACCTGGGTGTCGGCCCAGCCGACCAACCCCTGCAGGTCGGTCCCGGCCTCGCGATCGATGCGCGCCTGGAGCCCGGGCAGGTCCGAGAAGCCCAGCGCCACATCGTCCAGCCCCACCTCGAAGACCGGGTGCAGCCGGCCGAGCAGATCTTGCCGCTCCCGCAGCAGGATGGCGCCACCCTCGGCCAGGAAGGTCACCACCACCTCGAGGTCGCTGATCCGGACCGGGTGCCCGCGCTCCGCCTGGTAGGCGTTGGAGACGGCCACCACCCGGCGGGTGATGTCCCGGAGCCGCCCCTCCAGGGCGGCGGTGTCGTTCCGCCGGTCGAGGTAGCCGAAGTAGCGCTTGGGGAAGACGCCCGAGCGGACGAAGCGGACCAGCTTCCAGGCCTCGAAGTCCAGGACCGTGCGGCGGAGGTCGCCGGCCCCGCGCGGCAGGTCCTCGCCCCGCGCCAGCCGCTGGCGCCGGTCGGCCAGGCGCGCGACGACCTGCGCGAGCACGAGCTCCCGGGTGACCCGGCAGGCCCCGAGCGGACGGAGCTCGCGCTCGGCCCGGCCGGCGACCTCGAGCAGGTGGTCGAGCAGCGCCCCGGCCTCGGCCGGCGCGAGCGCGCGCAGCTCGACCAGGGCCTGGACCTCCAGCGGAGCGGGGAAGGCGGGCAGCAGGGCCAGCCACAGACATCCCGCGCACCAGGCGTGCATCCGATGGCCTCCACATCCGAGCATCCTACTTCTCCTCCCAGAATCCCATTTCCTTTCTCGGGGATTCCTGTTTTCCTCTTCCCAGGCTCGAAAGGGGACGGAGCATGAGCACACAGGCACCGGAGAGCGCGCTCCTCAGGGCGCTCCGCGAGCGCTGGGCCGAGGGGCCGGGGCTGTACAGGCAGCACGTGAACCCGGGCTTCGCCGAACTGCTCGACCTGGCCGGGTTCGGCCGGCGCTACGTGCGCGCGGAGGGGCTCGAGCTCGAGGACGAGCGCGGCGAGCGCTACCTGGACTTCACCGCGGGCTACGGGGTGCACGCGCTCGGCCACAACCACCCCGCCGTCCGGGCCGCGCTCCACGCCATGCTGGACTCGGGCGCGCCGGGCTTCACCCAGGTCGAGGCCTCGACCCTGACCGCGCTCGGGGCCGAGGCCCTGGCGGCCACCCTCCCGGCCGGGCTCGACAAGGTGTTCTTCTGCTCGAGCGGCTCCGAGGCCATGGAGGCGGCCCTCAAGCTGGCCCGGGCGGCCACGGGCCGGCGGAGGATCCTGGGCATCCGGCGCTCTTTCCACGGCACCACCCTGGGCGTGCTCGGGCTCCTGGACGCACCCGCCCGACGCGAACGCTTCGGGCCACTGCTGCCCGGCCTCGAGCTCCTCCAGTTCGGGGATCGCAGCGTGCTCGCGCGGGCGCTCGGGAAGCGCGACGTGGCCGCCCTGGTGGTGGAGCCCGTCCAGGGCGAGGGCGGCTGCCGCCCCCAGCCCGAGGGGTACCTGGCGGAAGCCGCCCGGCTGTGCCGCGAGCACGGCGCGCTGCTCATCGTGGACGAGGTGCAGTGCGGCCTGGGGCGCACGGGCCGCATGTGGGCCTTCGAGCACGAGCCCGGGCTGGTGCCCGACGCGCTGGCGACCGCCAAGGCGCTGGGCGGCGGGCTGATGCCCGTGGGCGCGCTGGTCGTCCGCAGCGAGGTGCACGCGCAGGCCTACGGGGCGATGCGCCACGCGCTCGACCACAAGACCACCTTCTCCGGGGGACCGCTGGCCATGGCCGCGCTGCACGAGACGCTGCGGGTGCTCCGGGACGAGGGCCTGGTCGAGAACGCCCGGGCGCGCGGGGCCGAGCTCTCCGCCCGGCTGGCCGCGTTGGCCGCCAGGCACCCCTCGACCGTGAGCGAGGTGCGCGGCCGGGGGCTCCTGCAGGGCATCCGCTTCCACGACGCCACGGGCGGGCTGCTCGGCCGGGGGCTGTGGGGCAAGCTCGGCGATCTGACCGCCGGCATGTTCGCCCAGCACGTGTCCCTGGGCCTGCTGGCCGACCACCACATCGTCACCCAGGTGGGCGCCTGCGACCTGCCGACCCTCAAGCTCACCCCGCCCCTGACCGTGACCGCCCAGGCCATCGAGCGGGTGGCCGACGCGCTCGACGAGGTGCTGTCACGGGGCGGGCACGCCCAGGCCGTGGTGGCGCTCGCCGGCCGGCTGCTCGGCGCGCGGCAGGACCGCGACCCCTGAGCCCTGGAGGAGAGACCCGATGGCCACGGGCTCCGCGCCCAGGTTCCGCTGGCTGAAGGTGCGGCCGCTCCACGAGCCCCGCGCCTCACCGGTCTGCAGCCTGCTGGCCGACGGCCGGGTGCGGGTGGTCGGCGGCAGTTACTACGATCTCGGCACCTACCGGATGCGCGAGGCCGGGGTCGAGATCTACGCGCCGGCCGAGGATCGCTGGACGCGGGGCGATCTTTCCGGGGTCGGGAGGCTCACCGCGTCGCCCCGGGCGAGGCCGCCCGGCCACTCCGGCGCGCCCCTGGCGAAGCGCGAGCGGCCGACCTGGACCCGGCTGCCGTCCGGGCAGTGGCTGGTGACGGGCGGCTTCGAGACCACCTGCCGCTTCGACGGGGAGGAGGACGACCATTCGTTCGGCCAGGCGGAGCTCTTCGACCCGGGCACCCGGGCGGTGTCGGACGCGGGCCGGCTGCCGGTCGCGACCCACGACCACGGGGTGGTGGTGCTGGCCTGCGGCGCGCTCCTGGTCATCGGCGGGAACGAGGGCGACACCCAGGGCTCGCGCGCGGTGCAGCTGGGCGTGCCGGCCGGGCTGGACCTGGCGGCCCTCGGCCCCGCGCTCTCGCGGCTGGCGAGGAAGGAGTTCCTGGGCCAGCAGCGGGAGGAGGCCATCGAGGAGGCCCACCGGCTCAGCGCGGCCGGGCAGCACGACGCGGCGCTCTCCCTCGCGCGCGAGGCCGCCGCGGCCTCCCCGCGGAGCGCCGACGCCTGGCGCGCGGTCGGCCTGGCGCTCGCGGCCGCGGGCCTCCACTCCGAAGCGCTGGAGCCCCTCCGGCGCGCGGCGGCCCTCGAGCCCGGCTCTCCCTTCCTGCAGGCGGAGCTGGCCGACGCGCTCTTCGCCTGTGGCCGGCGCAGGCTGGCCCGGCGGCGCTACGAGCGCGTCCTCGCGCTGTGCAGCGACGATCCGACCTGGACCTGGCTCCCGCTCCAGCGGGCCCGCCAGCAGCTCCAGCTCCTGGCCCTCGAGGACGGGGAGCTCGAGCGGGTCGCCCGCGAGCCCGGGCCCTCCGCCACCAGCCTCGAGTGGAACAACGCCGGCGTGGCCGCGCAGCGGCTCGGCCGCGACCAGGACGCCCGCGAGAGGTTCGCCCGGGCGGTGGAGATCGACCCGCAGAACGACTTCGCCTGGTGCAACCTGGCGTCCAGCCTGGCCGCGCTGCGCCGGCCCCAGGAGGCGCTCCGGGCGGCCAGGCGGGCGATCGGGCTGTGCGTCGATCCGCTCAGGCTGGCGCAGGCGCACCTCTCCCGCGGCGTCGCGCTCCACGACCTGGGCAGGTACGCCCGGTCGATCGAGGCCTACGACGCCTCGCTCAGCTCGCATCCGCTGCCCGAGGCCTGGCACAACCGCGCCAACTCGCTGCGCAAGCTGGCGCGCGACGACGAGGCGCTGGCGAGCTACGGCGAGGCCTGCGCGCTCGGCCACGCCGCCGCCTTCTGGGGCCGGGCGTGCATCCTCGCGCTGCGCGGCGATCTCGCGAGGGCCCGGGCCGAGGTGGCGCGAGCCGTCCGCCTCGATCCCGCGCTGGAGCGGCAGATGCGCGCCGATCCCGAGCTCGCGCCCCTGTTCCCCGAGGTGCCCCGGGCCAGGCCCGGGTCCAGGCCCAGGACCAGGCCCAGGACCGCCCCCGGGCCGAGCGCGAAGCCCAGGCCCCGGCGGAGGCGCTCCTGAGGGGGTCTCGGTCTCCCCGGCCCACCAGCGAACCGCGAACCGGGCACGGAGCAGGTGACGCGGCATTTGACAACCGGCCCGCGGCGGTGCATGAGTGCCGCGCTGTAGGTCTGCACCAGGAGCGAAAGCATGGCCCCCGAGCGTCTCACCCACCTGCGCAACGTCGCCATCGTGGCCCACGTCGACCACGGCAAGACCACCCTGGTCGACGCCCTGCTCCGCCAGAGCGGCCTGCTGAAGGGCAGCGGGGAGGCGACCGAGCGGGTCATGGACAGCTTCTTCCTGGAGCGCGAGCGCGGCATCACCATCCTGGCCAAGAACACCGCCGTCACCTACCGCGGGGTGAAGATCAACATCCTCGACACCCCGGGCCACCACGACTTCGGCGGCGAGGTCGAGCGCACGCTGACCATGGCCCAGGGCATCGTGCTGCTGGTGGACGCGGCCGAGGGCTGCCTGCCCCAGACCCGTTTCGTGCTGGAGAAGGGGCTGGCCAGGCACCTGCCGGTGATCGTGGTGATCAACAAGATCGACCGCAAGGACGCGCGCGCGGCCGAGGTGCTGGACGAGGCCTACGACCTGTTCATCGACCTCGGCGCCGACGACTCGCAGATCGACTTCCCGGTGCTGTACGCCAACGGCCGGGCCGGCCTGTGCGCCCGCCGGCTGGAGGACGCGGCCGGCGCCACGGATCTCAAGCCGCTGTTCGAGGCCATCCTGGAGCACATCCCGCCGCCCATCGACCGGCGCGAGGAGCCCTTCCGCCTGCTGGTCAGCAACCTGGGCTGGGACGACTACGTGGGCCGGCTCATGCTCGGGCGCATCGAGTCCGGCTCCGTCCGCACGGGCCAGGTGGTCTACGTGCTGGGGGACGCCGGGCGGGTGCAACCGGGCAAGGTCATGCGCCTGTACACCTACAACGGGCTGACCCGCACCGAGACGGAGTCGGCCAGCTGCGGCGACATCGTGTCGGTGGCCGGCATCCAGGAGGTCACCATCGGCGACACGCTGGTGACCGACGCGCAGGTCCCGGCCCTGCCGCGCGTCCGGGTGGACGAGCCGACGCTGGCCATGAACTTCTACGTCAACACCTCGCCCTTCGCCGGCCGGGACGGGACCTTCGTCACCAGCCGCAACCTGCGCACCCGCCTGGAGCGCGAGGCCCTGGCCAACGTGGCGCTGCACGTCTCCCCCATCGAGGGCGGCGAGGGCTACCGGGTGGTGGGCCGCGGCGAGCTGCAGCTCGCCATCCTGGCCGAGACCATGATCCGCGAGGGCTACGAGCTGATGCTCTCCCGGCCCGAGGTGGTCACCCGCGAGATCGACGGCAAGCTGCACGAGCCGGTGGAGCTGCTGACCATCGACTGCCCGGACACGGTGCTGGGCACGCTGACCGAGGTGCTCGGGCGGCGCAAGGGCCGGCTCATCGACATGTCCCGCACGCGCGGCCGGGCCCGGCTGACCTTCCGCATCCCCACCCGCGGGCTGATCGGCTTCCACTCGGACTTTTTGACCGAGACCCGCGGCGAGGGGCTGATGAGCACCGCCTTCGACGGCTGGATCCCCTGGCTGGGGCCGATCGTGCTCAGCCGCAACGGCTCCCTGGTCGCCGACCGCGAGGGTGAGACCGTGGCCTACGGGCTGTTCCACCTGCAGGCGCGCGGCACCCTGTTCGTCGGCCCGGGCGTCCCGGTCTACGAGGGCATGGTGGTGGGCGAGCACACCCGCAAGAACGACCTCAACATCAATTGCACCCGCGGGCGGAAGCTCACCAACCTGCGCGCGGCCGGCAAGGACGAGAACATCATCCTGACCCCGGCGCGCGAGCTCAGCATCGAGAGCGCCATCGAGTTCGTGGGCGAGAACGAGTTCGTGGAGCTGACCCCCAAGGCCATCCGCGTACGCAAGAAGTTCCTGCCCGCCAACATGCGCTCCAAGGACATCCGCCGCGGCCGCAAGGACGACAAGGACAGGGACGACGACGAGACCGACTGAGCCCGCCCGTCCACGAACACAATCCCGTACGTCCTTCTGTCAGGGTAAGGACCCGATCAGAATTACCCGCCGTGCCACGGCCTGAATTTCTAGACTGCTGGGAGCGCCGGGGTCGCACTCCCTCGAGATGGAGGCGGAAACCTGGTCAGCGGCGGCGGGGACGGCGGGTCGCGGGAGCTCGCTCGCCTGGCCTCTCCGCGGCGCGGATGCGCAGGCGGCCCGTGGAGTCCGCCGTCACCAGCGCGCCGGTCGCGAGGTCGACCGCACAGCGCTCGAGCACGTGCAGGCACATGATCGCCTGCTGGCGGGCGGCGAAGCCCACCAGGCGGAGGATGCCCGCGTGGGCCTGCCGATGGACCACCGCGAGCTCACCGAAGTCCTTGTCCAGGGTCACCAGCACACGGCCGCGCCGATGCGCCCAGCGCAGGATCTCGTCATCACCGGGGTCCTTGGGCCAATCTCCCGCCCAGACCACATCGTGGCCAGCCAAGCGCAGGGCCTTGGCCGTCCCGCCCCACACGCAGGAATCTAGCAGGACCTTCATCCCCGTGTCCGGATTCGAACGGCCTCGACGCGCTCGTGGCCCACCAGGCGTCGGGCATAGACCAGGCAAGCCTGGATGTCCTCGCGCTCCATCCAGGGGTAGCCCTCCAGGATGGTGTCCGCCTCGTCACCCGCGGCCAGCATGCCCAACACGTGCTCGACGGCTAGGCGGCGGCCACGGATGATGGGCTTGCCGCCGAAGATGCGCGGGTCGACCGTGATCCGCTTGAGCAGCTTGTCCTCGCGGCACATCCGTCCTCTCCCTCGGGCCAACCTTCCTCGGCCCGAAGCTGAGCATAGCCGATGCGACCCGCGGTCACAACCTGGAAGCCGTCCCTCCCCGCCTTCGCCCTCCACTTCGAAGAGGCCTCCTCCTCGTATTTCTTGTGCGGGACGACCGGGCCAGCCGTGGTAACATGCCCGTCCATGCTCCGGTTCCGCGCCATGATCGCCCCGAGGTTCGCCCTCCTGCTGGTGGGTCTCCTGGTCGGCCCGGCTGGCGGCCCGATCGGCTGCGAGGCAGCCCAGGAGCCCAGCCACGTGGAGCTCCTCGAGCTCACGGGCACGCCCTACGAGCGCGGCTTCCAGCACGGGGCCGCGGTGTCCAGCAAGCTGCGCTCGCTCTACACCCAGCTCCTGTCCACCTCGATCCTGCCCTACCTGAACCGCGAGCGGCCGAGCATCGCGGACTTCCTGCTCGAGTACCAGGACGCGCGCTACGACGACGGCCAGTTCTCCTACCTCATCTTCCTGGAGTCCGCGCAGAGCCTCGAGGCCACCATCCCGGCCGAATACCGCGAGGAGCTGCGCGGGGTGGCCGACGGGGCGGACGTGCCCTACGAGACCGTGCTGATCCTCAACACCTTCATGGACACCCTGGTGGCCTTCCGGGCCATCACCTACTTCCTGCGCGACCAGTCCTCCCCCCACCTCACCCGCGTCACCTTCGAGGGCGCCGAGGCGGACGGGGCCGACAACGACGGCGACGGCGAGCTCGACGAGCCGGGCGAGAGCGCCATGGAGTTCGAGCCCGCCCCCTACGTGGCCCGGGTGGAGATCCCCACCGGCGCCCGCCTGCGGCTGTGCCTGGAGGACGAGGACGGGGTCGATCCGCACCAGGTCCGGCTGCAGATCCCGGGGGCCTCCTTCGTGCCCGGGGACGAGGGCGTGGGCCTGGGCTCCTGCGGCCAGGCGGGCGCGGGGCTCGAGGTCACCCTGCGGCCGCCCGGCGGCTTCCCGCCCGCGGCCTACACCTCCGTGATCGTGTCCGCGGGCGACACCGCCTGGATCACCGATCCGCCCCCGGCCAAGGCCAACATGGCCCGCGAGGTGCGCTTCGGCTTCACCACGGCGGGCTTCGGCAAGGCGCCCTGGGAGGTCCCGGAGGAGTCCTTCGACGACGGGCGCAGCCAACCCGGACCGTTCGGTTTCGCCGCCCGGGGCCCGGCCACGGCCGGCGGGGACCCGCTGCTCGCGCACCACTTCAGCCTGCTGGACTCGAACACCGCCCACAAGCACACCGCGGTGCTGGTGCACCGGCCGGACGACGGACTGGCGCACGTCACCCTGGGCTGGACCGGCGCGGTGTTCGGCTACTCGGGGATGAACGAGGCGGGCCTGGCCTTCGCGGCCAACCCGTGCGACAGCCTGGACAACCCGCTGGTGGCCGAGCTCCGGGAGCACCTCATCCTGGCCAGGCTCGTGTCCAGCGGCGTCCCCATGGGGCTGCTCGGCCGCGACATCCTCACCCACGCGACCAGCGTGGCCGAGGCGCTCGAGCGCCTGCGGGGGGCGCCCTACACCTTCGGCTGGTGCTTCCTGCTCGCGGACGCGGGGGGCGACCTCGCCCTGGTCGAGGCCGACAGCGACATCCTCGGGGACGGCACGGGCTTCCGCGTGCTGCGGCCCGAGTCCCAGGAGCCCGCCGGCTTCGACGCGCACGGCCGGCGCCTGGGCGGCGAGGGCCCGGACGATCTGCGGCTGAACGTCCACTTCCGGCTGAACCCGGAGGATCTCGACCTGCGCCTGCTGAACTGGACGCTGCGCCCCCAGCGCTACTGGACCAACTACTACTTCCGTTCGGTGCGCTCCGGCCACCTGCTGGGCCAGGCCGTGCGGGCGCGGCTGGGCGGCCTGGACGCGGCCGCGGCCGAGGAGCTGCTGGCGGTCCCGGAGCTGGTGGACTCGCGCGACAGCATGAACGCCGCGATCATGGAGCCGGCCGCGGGGCTGCTGCACTACGCCCTCGGCCAGGTGCCCGCCACGGACGGAGCGTTCCGCACCCTCGACCTGCGCGCGCCTCCCGGGGAGGCGGCCCGATGAGCCCGCGCCACGCGCTGCCCGCCGCGGCGCTGCTCGCCGCGGGCCTGCTGGCCGCCGCGCCGCCGGCCCGGGCCGGGCGGCCCACCGAGACGCTGCCGGCCGAGACCTTCCTGGTCGACGTGGCCTACCTGCACTCCTGGTTGACGAACGCCTACGACGACGAGGGCGGGCGCACCCAGCTCCTCGACAAGCTCTACCGCTACGAGCCGGGGGGCGGGCTGCAGGGCATCATCATCCCGGACGCCTCGGTGACCTACCAGGTGCTGATCGCCAAGCTGCAGTACGGCATCCTGGACAACCTGACCCTCGGGCTGGGCGTGCCGGTGGTGCTGCGGACCACGGTGGAGCCGCGCCTGTCCTGGGTGCCCGGGGACTACATGTGGTGGCTGGGGCGGACCTACACCGAGGAGGACTTCTGGGAGTGGGCCCAGAGCATGGGCCAGCCCCGGCCCGGCACCTGGGTGGGCAACCGCGGAGTGCTGGCCGACATCATCCTCGGGCTGCGCTACCGCCTGTCCGACTACCTGCCGGCGCTCACCGATCAGGGCGTGGGGCTGGCGCTGACCGTGCAGGGGGCGCTGCCCACGGGTCGGCCCAAGGATCCCGAGGAGATCGTCGCCTCGGGCACCACGAGCTGGGAGCTGCACGCCCAGGGGGAGCTCGGGCTCCACCTGGCCCTGGACTACCGCCCGCGCGAGCTCGACGAGCGCCTGACCGTGGGCCTGGATCTCTTCTACGAGGCGCTGTTCGAGCACACCTACGACGCGCCCACGGGCCGCAAGAACCCGCTCATCCTGGACCTGGCGCCCTACACCGGGGAGCGCTACTCGCTGGACCCGGGTGACTTCCTCGGCTTCCAGCTCGTGCTGGACGTGGTGGCCTGGCGCGGGCCGGTGCTCGAGACCTGGCTGAGCGGGCAGGTGGCCGACCCGGACAGCCTGCCTCCGCTCGTCAGCCTGAGCGTGGGCTACGCCTTCACCTGGCTGTTCCAGTCCGACTGGGAGTCCGAGTCGGAGCTCTGGGACTGGACCCAGGAGAAGCTGTGGCGGCCGGGCTACAAGAACCGGCTGACCGCCGAGCTGGTGGTGTCGCTGCTCCGGGTGGGGGCGCCGCTGCAGCTCTCGCTCACCTACAGCAACCTGTCCTGGATCCCCGGGCGCAACAGCCGGGCCACGGATTCGCTGAGCGTCGGCCTCCGCGGCCCGTTCAAGCTCTTCTGACCCGGGGGAAGGGAGGCCACGCACATGTCCCCGACCGCACGCGCCACGCGCTCGCTCCGCCTGCTCGCCGCCTCGGCCCTGCTGGGCCTGGCCTCGCTCGGGTCCGCGAGCTGCGCCCTGTCCGCCTTCCTGGGCTACCAGATGAGCCCCGACTACCCGCGCCCGGACACCGAGACGCTGCGCCTGCCGGGCCTGGAGGCGCCGGTGGAGGTGCTGCTCGATCCCCAGGGCGTGCCGCACGTGCGGGCCAGGAGCGAGCGCGACCTGGCGCGGGCCACCGGCTACGTGCAGGCCCGCGAACGCTTCTTCGAGATGGACATGATCCGGCGCATCGCCCGCGGCCGGGTGAGCGCGCTGGTCGGCGAGCAGCCGCTGCTCGGCAGCACCACGGTGGAGTTCGACCTGGCCATGCGCGGCTGGGGCCTCGACGAGGCGGCCGAGGCGGACGCGGCCGCGGTGGACGAGGAGGCGGGCGCGCTGCTCCAGGCATACGCCGACGGGGTGAACGCGGCCCTGGCCCACCAGACGCCCCTGGAGCACCGCCTGCTGGGCCTCACGCCCGAGCCCTGGCGGCCGTCCGACACGTTCGCCGTGGGCCGGCTGACGGCCTGGAGCGTGACCCACAACTGGTCCCAGGAGCTGTCGCGCCTGATGATCGCGCTGCACCAGGGCCCGGACCGGGCCGAGGCCCTGTACCCCTCGCGCCCCTGGGACGGCGGGGTGAGCGTACCGCTCACGGGCGAGCTCCGGGCGTTGCCGCCGGCCGTCGCGCCGGAGGTGCGCGCGCTCCTGCCCACGGGCCCGGGCGCCCTGCCGCCCGCGGCGGACCCGCGCCCGGCGGAGCACGCCGCCTGGCTCCCCTCCCCCGGCGCCTTCGGACTGGGCAGCAACGCCTTCGCCGTGGGCGGGGCCCGCACCCGCTCGGGCAAGCCGCTGCTCGCCAGCGACCCGCACCTGTCGCACCTCCTGCCCTCGATGATGATGCAGATGCAGCTCGCCTGCCCGGAGTTCGACGTGATCGGCATCAGCGTGCCCGGCCTGCCCTACGTGCTGATCGGGCACAACCAGCAGGTGGCCTGGGGCATGACCTCGGCCGTGGCGGACGTGGTCGACTTCTACCTCGAGTCCGTCGATCCGGCCGACCCGGGCCGGGTGCAGACCCCCGCGGGCTTCCAGCCGCTCGCCCGGCGCGAGGTGGAGATCCTGGTGCGGGACGGCGACGAGCTCCAGCCGCGCAAGTTCGTCCTGCGCGCCAGCCGCAACGGGCCGATCCTCCAGGACGTGTACCCGGGCAAGCTGCCGCAGGGCGCCCCGCTCGTGGCCCTGCACCAGGACCCGGGCTCCATGGTGGACAGCCTGGCGCGCCTGCGGCGCAGCCAGTCGGCCAAGAGCGCCGCGGAGCTGCGCGCCCTGCTGGCCGGGGTGGCCGCGCCCTCCAGCGTGTACACCGCCGCCGACGCGCAGGGCGGGGTGGAGCTGTTCGCCTGCGGGCGCATCCCCGTGCGCGAGCGGCACCTGGGCACCTTCCCGGCCCCGGGCTGGCTGGACGACTACCAGTGGAAGCGCTTCGCCGCGCCGGAGGAGCTGCCCGCGCTCACCGGCGGCGCCGACGCCCTGGTGGGCCACGCCAACAACCTGCTCTGGGATCCCGCGCGGGCGACCGTGCCCTTCCACGTCGACAGCGCACCCTCCTACCGCCTGGATCGCATCGTCGAGTTGCTGCGCGCCACCCCGAAGCACGACCTCAGCACCTTCGCCCGCATCCAGCGCGACGTGAAGGTGAAGCGCGCCGAGCGCGTGCTGCCCTGCCTGCTGGAGGACCTCCTGGCCCTCACCCCGCGCAGCGAGGCCGAGGACGAGGCCCTGGGGTTGCTGATCGCCTGGGACCTCGAGGCCAGGTCCGAGGCCGCGGCCCCGACCCTCTTCTTCGAGACCTACCGCCAGGCCGGCCTGGCCGCCCTGAGCGACGAGCTGCCCGAGGCCCAGCGCGAGTTCGTGCTGCAGCAGCGCTACTCGACCCACATGATGGACGTGTGGTTCTTCGAGCCCGAGCACCCGGTCTGGGACGATCTGTCGACCCCGCGGCGCGAGACCCGGCGCGAGGTGGTGCAGGCGGCCTTCCAGAAGACGGTGGCCGAGCTGGGCGAGCGGCTCGGCCCGGCGCCCGCGGGCTGGGCCTGGGGCCGGGTGCACTACCTCGAGCTGCGCCACCCCTTCGGCGGCAAGGCGGCCCTGGCCGAGCTGGTCAACCTGCCCCGCCAGCCCATGCCGGGCGCGCTGGACACGGTGTGGAAGGCCCACTTCGACATCGGCGACGGCCGCGACCCCTACAAGGTGGTGGCCGGGCCGGTGCACCGCATGCTGGCGGACCTGAACGACCTCGGCCGCAGCCTGTGGATCCTGGACACCGGCGCCTCGGGCTGGCCCGGCTCGCCCCACTACGCCGACCAGCACGCCCGCTGGCTGCGGGGGGAGTACGTGCCCATGCTCTCGGACTGGCGCGAGCTCGGCAAGCGCGCCCGCGGCGTGCTGACCCTGGCGCCGGGCGGAGAGTGAGCCCTTGGCGATCGCCCTGCTGCTCGCGGCCTACCTGCTGGCGCCCGCGCTGGTGCTGTGGCTGTGCGCCCGCTTCACCCTGGCCCGCAAGGTGGGCGCGGTCATCCTGTGCTACCTGATCGGCATCGCGGTCGGCAACAGCGGCCTGGCGCCGGCGGGCCTGAAACCCGCGCTGGGCACCCTGCAGGACGTGGCCGTGGCGCTGGCGTTGCCGCTGCTGCTGCTCAGCTCGAACGTGCGCCGCTGGGTGCCCACGGCGGGGCGGGCGCTGCTGGCCTTCGGCTTCGCCGTGCTGGCGGTGGGCCTGATCACCGCGGCGGGCTGGCTCTTGCTGCGCGATCGGCCCGACGCCTGGCAGCTCGCCGGCATGAGCTTTGGGGTGTACACCGGGGGCACCCCCAACCTGGCGGCCATCTCCAAGGCGCTGCAGGTGCCCAACGACACCTTCATCGTGTTCCACACCTACGACACCGTGGTCTCGCTGGTGTACATCCTGTTCATGGCCTCCCTGGCCCAGCGGCTGTTCCTGAAGCTCGGCCTGCTCCGGGCCTACCGGCCGCGCGGCGCTGGCGCCGACGCGGCCGGCCTCGAGGTGGAGTCGCTCTCGGCCTTCCAGGACATGCTGCGCCCACGGCGGGCGGCCTGGCTGGCCTTGGCGCTGCTCGCGGCGGCCGGGATGATGGCCATCGCCTTCCTGGCCGGCCAGCAGGTGTCCACGGACGCCCGCACCGCCGTCTCCATCCTGACGCTCACCACGCTGGGCATCGCCGCCTCGCTCGTGCCCGCGCTGCACCGCATCCAGCGCACCTTCCAGCTCGGCTTCTACATCCTGCTGGTCTTCTGCCTGGCGGTGGGCACCCAGGCGCGCCTGGACTCCCTGGTCACGGTGCAGTGGGAGCTGGCCGGCTTCGTCGCCCTGGTGATCTTCGGTTCGCTACTGGTGCAGGCGCTGCTCTGCCGTCTGGCCCGGCTGGACGTGGATACCTGCCTGGTGACCCACGTGTCCGCCATCTGCTCCCCGCCCTTCGTGCCGGTGGTCACGGCCGGGCTGAAGAACCCCGAGCTGCTCCCGGCCGGCATCACCACCGGCATCATCGGCTACGCCGTGGGCAACTACCTGGGCATCGGCCTGGCCTACGCGCTCCGGGGCTGGACCCCGTGAGGAGGGATCGCGCATGACCCGCCTGAGCTTGCCGACCGAGGGCCGGCCCCGCGCCGAGGTGCTGGCCGAGCTGGACGCCATGGGCCGGGGAGACGCCGACTGGCGCGGGGCGCACACCTGGAGCCTGGTCTACCACGCGGGCGAGGAGCACACCCGGCTGCTGCGCGAGGCCTACGGGCGGTTTTTCAGCGAGAACGGGCTGAACCCCATGGCCTTCAAGAGCCTCAAGCGCCTGGAGACCGAGGTGGTGCAGATGGGCGCCGGCCTGCTCCACGGCGGGCCGGGCACGGTCGGGCTGCTCACCTCGGGCGGGACCGAGAGCATCCTGCTGGCCATGAAGACCTACCGCGATCGGGCCAGGCGCCGGCTCCGCCTGCCGGGCCGGGCGGTGGTCATCGCGCCCGAGTCGGTGCACGTGGCCTTCGACAAGGCGGCCGAGTACTTCGACCTCAGGCTCCGGCGCGCCCCGCTCCGGGCCGACATGCGCGTGGACGTGAAGGCCGTCCGGCGCATGCTCTCCGCGCGCACCATCCTGGTGGTGGGCTCGGCGCCCTGTTACCCCTACGGGGTGGTGGACGGGATCGAGGAGCTCTCGGGGCTGTGCCAGGCCAGGGGCCTGCCGCTGCACGTGGACGCCTGCGTGGGCGGCTTCCTGCTGCCGTTCGTCGAGCGGCTGGGCCGGCCGATCCCGGCCTGGGACTTCCGCGTGCCGGGGGTGAGCTCGATCTCGGCCGACGTGCACAAGTACGGCTACGCGGCCAAGGGCGCCTCGCTGCTGCTGTACCGCGACATGGAGCTGATGAAGCACCAGTTCTTCGCCACCACGGACTGGTGCGGCGGGGTGTTCGCCTCGCCCGGCCTCCTGGGCACCCGCCCGGGCGGGGCCTACGCCGCGGCCTGGGCCGCCCTGCAGTCGCTCGGCGAGCGCGGCTACCTCGAGCTCCACGGCCGGGCGCTGGACGCCACCCGCCGGCTGCTCGAGGGGATCGCCGCCATCCCCGAGCTGGAGGTGCTCGGAGCGCCCGACGCCACCATCTTCGCCTACCGCGCCCGGGATCCCCAGGTGAACATCTACGCGGTCGGGGATCGCATGACCGCGCGCGGCTGGCACATCGATCGCCAGCAGCACCCGGCCTGCCTGCACGCCATGGTCACCCAGGCCCACGCCGGGGTGGTGGACGCGTACCTGGCGGATCTGCGCACGGCCGTGGCCGAGGTCAAGGGCCGGCCCGAGCTGGCCACCCAGGGGGAGGCGGCCATGTACGGACTCGTCGCCCACGTGCCGCTGCGGGGCATGGTGAAGAAGAACGTGCTGCGGATGCTGGAGGCCATGTACGGCCCCGAGGGCACCCCGCCCGACCTGGGGGCCGAGGCGGGCAGGCCCGGCGATCGCCTGACCCAGCTCGCGCTCAAGGCCCTGCCGAGGCTCGAGAAGGTGTCCGGACTCCTGCGCCGCCTGCGACGCCGCTGAAGCGAGGAGGCCGATCACGTCGAACTCGACCCGGCCAATCTCCCTGATCTCGGCCGCGCTCGCCACCTGCCTGGCCCTGGCCGCCTCGGCCTGGGCCGGCGAGCCGGCGGCGGGGCGCAAGGAAGCCGCGGCGCGGAACACCCGGCCCCCGGCGCCTACGGGCCGCTGTTCGAGCTGGACTTCAGCGAGGACGGCAAGGTGGTCCTGAAGGGCAAGGAGTTCGTCGAGGACGCCATGACCCCATACGAGAAGAGGGGCACCTTCAAGGTGGAGGACACCCGCATCGAGCTGAAGCTCGACGGCAAGGTGCTCAGCGGCGCCCTGAGCGCAGAGGGCGCGCTGAAGATCGAGGGGCTGGAGGGGGAGGCCTCCGACGTTCCGAGCGAATGCAGCGCCTGAGCCAGCTCACTTCTGGATGTTCTCCTTGGCGATCTTCTTGCTGACGATGCGGTCGGCGCACACCCACTTGCCCAGGGTCTTCCACTTCGGGCCCACGGTCAGCTTCTTGAGGGTGTAGAACACCAGCCGGTGGTGGGGGCCCGCGTCGGCCTTCGCACCCGCGACCTTCGACGGGCCGAAGGGGCTGGCGTCGAACCTCTCGGCCAGGGTCACCTGGAACTCGTCCCACTCCTCGGTCCAGTGCCAGATGCGCAGGTACTCGCCCTCGACCTTGGCCTCGCTCTTGCGCTCCGTCTTGTGGGCCGGGCCGTAGTTGATCACCATGCGCTCGTAGGGTCCCACCCCGCACTTCGCCACCACGCCCTTGGCCACCTGCAGCAGGCCGGCGTCGCTGGACTTGGCCGCCGGCATGCGCACGTTGGCCATGGCCTTGGTGGCCCCGGTCTGCAGGCGATCGAGCAGCGCGTGGCAGTCGGCCGCTGCCTTGCGGTAGTCCGCGTCGTCCTGGCCGAGGTACTCCTTGGTGAACAGCGCCAGCGCCTCGGCGGCCTGCACCCCGAGCTCGGCCTCGGCGAGCTTGTCCTCCATGAGCTGGTCCCTGGAGAGCATCTCCTCGGTGATCACCCCGGGTTTCAGGTACCGCTGGGCCCGCTCGAGGTGGAAGGCCATCTTGCCCTGGTAGCCGCTCGGGCCGTCCTGGTAGTGCAGGGTGGTCAGGCCGATGTCCCGGGCCATGCGCTTGGGCATGGCCTGGGTGAACCAGTAGCGCAGGTTCTTGATGCGCTGGTTCTGGGCGTAGCCGGGGTGCTCATGGACCACCTTGTCGAGCAGGTTGAGCCCCTTCTGCTTGAGCTGGTCGTACTCCTTGAGCTGCGCGATCCACTCCCCCACGCGCTCGCCGGTGAAGGGCGGCTCCAGCTTGCAGCTGAAGGTCTCGGGGTTGAAGAAGGTCTCGATCTCGGCCAGCTGCGTGTCGACCTCTCCTGCCTCGGCCGTGGCCGCGGCCTTCTCCGCGGCCACCAGGCGCCGGCCCTCGGCCTGACGCACGCCGAAGACCCTCTCCAGCTCGACCAGCGCGGCCCGCGCCTGCTGCACGCCGGGGTGGGTCTGGTTCTTGATCCTGGCCAGCGACTTCTGCATGCGCTCGAGCGGGCCGGTGACCTTGCCGGCCTGCCAGTCGTCGGCCCAGGCGCGCGGGTCCGAGGCGTTGACCATGCGCGCGGTGTCCTTGAAGGTCGGCTCGAGCTCCGAGGTGAAGACGTACTTGTCGTTGATGTCCAGGCCCTTGCCCAAGTCCTCTGGCAGCATGGCCACGGTGGGCAGGCCGCCCGCGGCGCCGGGCGCGGCCGGCTGGCCCTCGGCGTAACGCGCGCGCGCGGCCTTGTCCAGCGCGTCGGCCCGGGCCGCGGCCTCCTTCCAGGCGGGCTGCGAGCGGTCCAGCGACTTGCGCAGCAGGTCGCGCACCCCGTTGAGGCGCAGCACCAGGGCGTTGGTGGTGGCCGCGTCGCCGGGCTTCAGCGCCGCGAGATCCTTCTCGACCAGATCCAGCTCGGCCACCGCCTTGGGCGTCCACTCGTCCGGCCCGGCCGCGGCCGGCCTGGGCTGGCCCAGGGCCTGCGCCCGAGTCCAGGCGTCCAGCCAGTTGGCGCGCTGGCCCTGCTCCGCCCAGCCGGGCTGGGAGCGATCGCAGGTGTTCAGCTTGGCCTTGGCCTCGTTGATCTCCTTGATGAGCGAGTTGGCCGTCTTGCCGTCGCCCTTCTTCAGCGCGGGCACCTTCCGCTCGATGCCATCGAGTGAGCTCTTCACCCCGGCCAGGCAGGCGTCCTGGGCGGAGGCGGGCGACGGGCCGAGCGCGATCCCGAACAGGCAGCCGGCCAGCACCAGCAAGGCGATGTGTTGCATGGACGTTCCTCCCCCGCGCCTTTTACTTGAACTGCTTGTGGCAGGCGTCGCAGCTCTCGCCGATCGCCTTGATGGCGGCCTTGGCCCCGGCGGCGTCCTGGCCCTTGGCCGCGTCGCGCATCTTCCCCCCCTCGGCGGCCAGGGCCCTCGAGATCACCCGGAAGCCCTCGGCACGCTCGGCGCCCAGCTTGTCCCCGAGCACCGTGCCGACCGCCTCCAGCTCCTCGCCCACCTTGACCAGGAGCGCGTAGTCCGGCTCGGCCAGGGCCTCCTGGCCCTCCAGCCCCCAGATGCCCTTCGTCTCGGCGTAGGCGTAGCGCATCAGCTCGTGGATGTCGTCGATGTCCTTCACCTGGGCGGCGGTGTAGTTCATCTTCGGGCCCGGCACGCAGGCGGCCAGGCACACAGCACACAGGGCGCAGGCAACGAGGGCGACGATCTTCGGCATGGTAAGTCCTCCCTGGACTGGTTCCTTCGAGTCGAGGCGGTCTAGTACGTCAAGCGATCCACGAGCCTTCGTAGGGTCTTGACCACCTCGCCCTCGGCGCACCGGCTCATGGCCGTCACCGCGCCGACGGCAGTGCCCTTCTTGAGGTCGAAGAGGGTCAGCGTCGAGGAGCACTCGTCGCCGATCTTCATCACCTTGACTGAGAGCGTCTGCTCCGCGGCCAGCTCGCGGCCCAGCTCGATCTGGCAGGACTGATCGTAGCATGGCTTGTAGGAGCCGGCCTTCACGTCGGTCAGGCGCTTCTTGAGATCCTCCCGCGGCACAGCCTGGAAGTAACCGGTCTCCACGAGTTGGATGGAGAGCAGTTCGCTCAGGTTGGCCTGGGTGGCCTTGCCCATGCTGGCGCCCTTGAGCTCCACGTCGAACACCGCAACCACGGGCAACTTGGCCGGCTTCTCGCGCCGGGGCCCGGGCGGCACCCAGTCGTCCACACCCTCTCCGCCACTGGCTGTCCCACCTACAGCCGGAGCAGCCTCGATGCGCGCGGCCGCGATCTTCGCGTCGGCCAGCACCTTGTCCGCCTCGGCCTTGTTGCGCGCCTGCTCCGCCCGGAGCTGAGCATCCCTCACCTCAGAGGCCTTGACCTTGCTCGCCAGCAACGCGACCAGATCTTTCCGCTTCGCGGCCACGGCCTGCTCCAGCGGTGTCCGGCCGACGGTGTCCTTGAGGGCCGGATTCGCGCCGTGCTCCAGCAACATCCTCACGATGTTGGCATCCCCGCGGTCCACCGCCAGGTGCAGAGGCGTCGAGCCCTGGGAGTCCTGCAGGTTCGTGTTGATGCCGTCGGCGAGCAGGAGGCCCACCACCTCGGTCTGTCCGGCTTCGACCGCATTGTGGAGCGCGACTCTTCCCATGCCACCGTACAGGACGTCCGGATCCACCTTCCCGAGGAAGGCCTTCATGGCGCGCGGGGACTCGATGCACAGCTTGGAGTAGCAGCAGTAGGTGAAGGGAGTGAACCCGCCCGCATAAACCTCGTTGGGATCGAATCCACGCCGCATGAGGGTCTCGATACACGCCTCCGCCACCGCCCTCTTTTCCCGATTCGAAGCCAGGCGGGAGACCACGAGGTACAGCGCGGATACGTTGACATTGGGATTCGGGTTGAATCGTTGTCCGCCATCCACCTTCTCACACAGGCCAGGGAGTAGATCCCACTGCCCCTGCTGAATTGCCTGCGCAAGTTGTCCAGGGCCGACGGCACCGACACCCGAGAGCTTGGCGATGATGGCCTGATTCCGAAGTCGCATGGCCTCATCGATGGGCTGGCTGTCCCACTGGCTCGACTTCAGCCTGGCGCCGTGGTCGACCAGGTAGCCCACGACCTGAGCCATCCCTCCCTGAACAGCCAGGAAGAGGAGTGACTTGAAGGATGCATCGAAGTCGGCCTTGAGGTCGAGCCCGCCCTGGACGAGCACCCCCAGCACTTTGATAATGCTGGCTTCGTCTCGCAAGGAGCCACCGCTGCCCGCGGGCGTGGGGAGAACCAGGCCAGAGGATGGTCTGCGGCCATCCGACGGGCCGAGCAGGTAGGTGGCCACCGGCAGACCGCTATACTCCGAGTTCGGATCCGCGCCCTGCTGGAGCAGGTAGGCCACCAGGTCGGGGTTCAGCTGAGAGGCCATGAGGGTCTCGCGCAGCAGCTTCGTCAGGGCCTTCGGCAACCGGCCGTCCTGCGCCGCGTAGGCCACGTCCTGACAGGCCCGACCCTCCACGCACTGCTGCCACAGCGAGCGGTCGGCGCTGTCGCGCACCACGGCCCACTCGAGCGGCGGCGCGCACGCCCCCAGGGCCGCGCCGCACACCAGGACGACCCACATCCATCGATTCGACCACAGCCTCATGCCCGCCTCCCCGGCTGCGCCGCCCTCTCCGGGAAGGGCGGCAGATCCAAGCGCTGAAACATGCATGTTCGCAGGGACGCCGCCCAGCAAATCACGAAAACCGGAGACGTGCAAAAGCGGGCGCTGGTAGGCAGGCTACAGGCTCTTGGCGCAGCGGAAGCCGATGTCGTCCGCCACCTGCTCCTCGCCGTACTGCGAGCGGGAGGAGGCGCGCATCTCCTTGATCCCGTACTTGTACGAGCCGCCGCGCAGCGAGCGCTGGCTGCCGCTCCTGGGGCCGGTCGGGTCCGCGCCCGGGCTCTTGGTGTAGTAGTCCTCGGCGTACATGTCCTCGACCCACTCCCACACGTTGCCCGCCATGTCGCACAGCCCGAAGGGGCTGTTGCCCTCGGGCCGGGAGCAGACCTCGGCGGTGCCGCCCTGGCCGCAGCCCTCCCCGTTCTCGTCGTCGCTCATGACCGCCCGCTCACAGGTGGGTGGATCCATGCCCCAGGCGTAGAGCACGCCCTTCGGGCCGCGGGCGGCCTTCTCCCACTCGGCCTCGGTCGGCAGGCGCTTGCCTGCGTAAGCGCAGTACTCGCGCGCCTGGCGCCAGGTGACCCCGTTCATCGGGTGGTTCTCGCGGCCGGGCTGCTGGAAGTTGAGGCCCACGCCGCCCGAGCCGCCCGCCGCCCCGCCGAAGCTGTAGGCGTAGCCGAAGCCGTAGGACGAGGCCGCCTGCATAGCCGCGGGATCGGGCTGGCTGCAGCGCCCGGCGGACACGCACTGCATGTACTGGGCGACCGTCACCTCGGTCTTGTCGATGGCGAAGGCCTTGAGCTCGAGGAGCTTCCCCGGCTGCTCGTCCTCGGGGCAGTCGGGATCGATGCCCTTGTTGCACCCTCGCCAGGCGAAGCCCCCGGGCACGTCGATCATCTCCACGCCGGGCGCGGCGGGCGCGGCGGGCGCGGGCCTGGGGGGTTCGGGCACGGGCCTGGGCAGCGCGGCCACGTCCGGCCCGCGCGCCTTGACGGGCTCGGGCGGCGGCGCGCCGGAGGGCAGGGCCAGCTTGTGGATGGCCCTCTCCAGGGCGGTCAGCAGCGCGTCCTCGTCCTTGCAGTTCGCCTTCTCGGAGGTGGCCGCCTTCTCGGTGGTGGACTTCTTCAGGTCGTACAGGGTGGCGTTCACCGTGCAGTAGGAGCCTATCTTGATCACCTGGATGGCCAGGCTCTTCTCGGCCGCCAGCTCCTTGCCGATCTCGAGCTGGCAGCTCTGGTCGTAGCAGGCCTGGTAAGAGGCGCTCTTCTGCTGGGTGAGCCGCTCCTTGAGCTGATCGCGCGGCACGACCTGGAAGCTCCCGGCCTCGGTCAGCAGGGCGGCGGCGTGGTCCGCCAGCGCGTCGGCCAGATCCTTGTCCAGCTTGATGCGCTTGCCCTCCACGTTGAAGACGGCCAGCACCGGGCGGTTGTCGGCCGCCTGGGCGCCCGCGGCGACCAGACACGGGAGGAGGGCGATCCAGGGCGCGCATCTCATCGGAGCAGGCCTCCTGGGGAGCGGGGTTCGGGGCCCATGCTAACCGCTTCCCGCGACCGAGGTCAACGACGGAGGCGCGCGGAGCTTTCCAGGATTCCCGAGCCTAATCCAGCCGTTTCCTGGCGGTGATCGAGGTGCCCTTGCCCGGGCTGGAGTCGATCACCACCTCGTCCATCACCTTGCGCACGTAGGCCAGGCCCAGGCCCATGCCGGTCTTGGAGCGGTAGCTGCCGTCCAGGACGGACGCCAGGTCCCGGATCCCGGGGCCCGAGTCGATGGACTGGATCTGCAGCACGCTCGGCTTGCCCTCGAGCACGGTCAGGGTCAAGACCCCGGAGCCCGCGTACAGGACGATGTTGCGCGCGAGCTCCGAGATGACCGTGGCGAGCGTCACCTCGAGCGCCCGCGCCACGCCCTCGGTGCGGCACATGTCGCGGACCACGGCCCGCGCGGTCACGATGTCGGCGTCGATCTTGACCTGGACGGTGCGCAGCCGGTCCTCGGGCCTGGGCGCGGGCAGGTCGCCGAGCAGCACGTCCTCGAGCTGCTGGCTGCACTTCTCGAAGGCGGTGCGGTTGGCCATGTAGAGGTTCACGCTGCGCTGGAGCTGCTGCAGGAGGTTCTTCCGATCGGCCATCGTCACCACCTTGGGGTCCGGGACGGCGCGGCGCACGGCCGTCCGCAGCACCGCCGGGACGATGACCTGCGACAGGTAATCGGACAGGACCAGCGTGAGCTTCTTCGACAGCTCGTCCAGCGTTCTGACGTCTTCCATCGGGTTCAACCCTCCTGCGCCGAACGTCCGGGCCACCGGCCCCGCACGCGCCGCTTGGTCGCCCGGATCCTGACCCCGCCCTCGGGCCGGTTCGAGATCTCCACCCCATCCATCAGGCGCTGCACCGCGCCCAGCCCGCAACCGAGGCCGCGTCGGCCTGCCACCTGGCCGGCCGCGCCGCTCACCCTGCGCCCTTCCGAGACGCCGTCCTGCAGCGCCGTCGGCAGATCCTGGATGCCCGCGCCCTCGTCCTCCACCACGATCACCAGCAGGTCCGGCTCCGCCTCGTCGAGCTCGAGCACGAGCCGCCCCAGGCCGGCGTACTTGAGCACGTTGTTCACCAGCTCGCTCACCGCCAGGCCGATCCGCGAGGGGTCCTCCCCCGGGAAGCCCTGCTCCTCGGCGAAGCGCCGCGCGCACCCGCCGAGCCACAGGGCGTCGGCCGGACACTGGATGCGCCAGGACTCTCGCACCTCGCCTCCTCCCTCACCCGGGGGCCTAGCAGCGCACCACCACGCAGGTGGCGTCGTCGTGCCGCTTGCCGTGCTCCGCCAGCAGGGCCCGGGCGAGGTCATGGGGCCGCAGGTGGCGGTACTGGTCCAGGCTGAAACGGCTGGACACCCCGTCCGAGAACAGGGCCAGCAGCTCGCCCGCGGCCACGGGGAAGGCGTCCACCCTGACCCGCGGCCTGCCGCGCCCGAGGATGCCCGGTCGGCAGAAGGGCTGGATCGCGCTGTTCAGCAGGCTCTTCAGCTCGATGTTCCCGATCCCGGAGAACTCGAGGCTCCTGGCCTGGCTGTCGATGCGCACCAGCGCCCCAGCCGCCCCGCGCGTGTGCGCCAGGGCCTCCGAGGCCTTCACCAGGATCTGGTCCAGCGGCTCGGCCCGATGGGCCGCGGCGAACTCGCAGAACGGCCGGGCGGCCTCGGCCGCGGCCGGGCCGTGGCCCAGCCCGTCCGCCAGGGCGATGAACAGGCTCGGCCCGTCCACGACGGTGAGCGAGTCACCGCACACGAGCTGGCCCGCGGCCGGCCGCTGGATGGAGCCGATCTCGAACGCCATGCCCACTGCGATCCGCCCTCCGCCCCCGCCTCAGCCTCAGCCCGCCCTGCCCGCGCGCGGCGCCGCCCTCCGCTGTCCCCGCCTGCGCCGTGGCCGCGCGGCCACCTCGTTCAACCGGTCCAGCGCCACGTCGAGGTTCAGCGCGGTGTGGACACCGGAGAAGTCCAGGCCCATCTCGACCAGGGTCATGGCCACATGGGGATCCATGCCGGCGAGCACCGTGGTCACCCCCATCAGCTTGCAGATCACGCTCAGATCCCGGATGGTCCTGGAGATGTAGCTGTCCATCACGTCGATGCCGGACACGTCGATGATCAGGCCGGTCACGCCCTGGGAGCGCGAGACCTTCTCGGCCACCGTCTCCTTGAGCGCGTTCACCGCGGCGTCGCTCAGCTCGCCCTGCAGCGAGAGGAGCAGGTTGCCGCGCAGCCTAACGACCTGCAGGTTGCCGAGACCCGGCATCGCGCACGCTCGCTTGCGTCTGGATCTTCATCTCCGAAATGGCCTGGACCTCCTTCAGCCGCAGGCACTCCTTGAGCCCCTCCGACAGATCGCGCAGCGTCAGGATCGAGGTCAGGTCGACCCCGATCTCGACCAGGGTCTGCGCCACCGCGGGCTGGATGCCTGACAGGACGCAGGTGGTCCCCAGCAGCTCGGCCGCCTTGATCACCTTGATGAAGTGGTCGGCGGTCTTGGTGTCCACCAGGTCCACGCCGGTGATGTCCATGATCACGTAGCGCGCCTGCTTCTCGACGATCTGGTGCAGCAGCCGCTCCATGATGTCCAGGCTGCGGCGCGAGTCCACCAGGCCGATCACCGGCAGCACCAGGATGTCGTCCCAGAGCTGCAGCACCGGAGTCGACAGCTCGTGGATCACGTTCTGCTGGCGGCTGATGTTCTCGATGGTGGCGTTCAGCAGCTTGGCCAGCTGGGCGATCAGCTCCTCGGGTGACTCCTCCACCTGCTTGCCCACCCGCGCGTCGAGGTTGCCCTGGCAGACCTTGGTCAGCACCTCGAAGCTCTCGGACAGCCCGAGGGCCATCTCCATGCTCGACTGGTGGTTCTGGCTCCGCTCCTGCTCGAGCTCCCCGGCCGCGCGCCGCAGCTCCGCCTGCAGCCGCTTGGCCGCCAGGCACACCGGGTCCAGCCCCTCGACGCCGGCCGCCGACGGCACCGGGACGTCCAGGGTCCCCTGGGCCAGACCGTCCAGCGCCTTCGCCAGCGCCGCGCAGGTCCGGTGCGCGGTCTGGAGGTCGCCTGCCTGCTTGTCCTTGCTCATCGCCTGGGTCCTCCCCGCCTCAGAACTGGATGCGCACGGTCACCACCGCGCCGTCCCGGTTCACCGCCAGCAGGGTCTTGCCCATGCGCTGGCACCACTTGCGGATGTCGTCCTCGAAGGTGTGGCAGTCGCCGATCACCTCCAGCAGGTCGCCGGCCTTCAGCTCCGGCGCGCGCGCGGCGACCTTGAGCACGGGCTGCGGGCAACGCATTCCCTTGGTGTCCATCTTGATCTCGGCCATCGGTCAGCTCCTTTCCGTGGGGGCCCCGTCATCCCTCCAGTAACGCGGAGATCTCTCCGCCCAGTTGCTCCGCCGTGAAGTGCAGGGCCTGGATGGCCCCGGCCGGGCAGCCCGCGGCGCAGGTCCCGCAGCCCCGGCACAGCACCTCCGTCACCTGGGCCGCGCGCCGCTCCTGGTCGTAGCGCACCGCCTGGAAGGGGCAGGCGCCCACGCAGGCGCGGCACCCGCCGCACAGGGCCGGGTCCACGCGGGCCACCGCGGGCTCCAGCTTGAGCTTCCGCCCCGGCACCAGCGCGGACAGCAGGGCCCCGCTCGCCCCGGCCGCCTGGGCGCTCGACTCCTGCACGTCCTTGGGCCCCTGGGCGCAGCCGGCCACGAAGATCCCCTCCACCCGCGTGCGGTAGGAGGCCAGCCGGTCGTTCTCCTCGACCACGAAGCCGGCCGGATCCAGCCCGAGGCGCATCCGCCCGGCCAGCGCCTCGACCTGGCTCGCCCCCTCCATGGCCGTGGCCAGCACCACCAGCTCGGCCTGCACCACCTCCAGCCGCCGGCCGCGCCGCAGCTTCAGCCAGACCGAGTCCCCACGCTCCTCGAGCCCCTCGAGCCGCTCGCCCGGCAGCAGGCGCACGCTCTCGACGCCCGGCGCCCTGAAGGCGTCGCGCACGAACTCGCGCGCCCCCTTGCCGCCCGCGCACTCGTCCCAGACCAGGCGCGTGAGCTTGGCGTCCGGCAGCCGCGCGCGCAGCGCGTGGGCGTACTTGGCCAGGGCCTGGCAGCACACCTTGGAGCAGGTCGGTGCGGGCGCCCGGCCATCCGCGGTGGCGCAGTGCACCAGCGCCACCGAGCGCGGCGGCGGCAACCCGGCCGGGCGGAGCTCCCCGCCGGTGGGCCCGGCCGGGTCGAGCATGCGCTCCAGGGCGGCGGCGGTGATCACCCGGGGCATCCGCGCGGCCGCGCCCCGCAGGGGGGTGTCGGCGCCCGTGGCCACCACGATCCCGCCCACCCGCCGCTCGAGCACCGCCTCCTGGGCCTGCAGGTCGATGGCGCCGAAGGGGCAGGCCTTCTGGCAGGCGTCGCAGGCCTGGCCGGTCCGGCGCAGGCAGCGCTCGGCGTCCAGCGTGGAGACGTTGGGCAGCGCTCCGGCGTAGGGCAGGTAGATCGCCTTGCGCCGCCCCAGGCCCTGCTGGTGCTCGTTGGGCCCCTCGACCGGGCAGGCCGCGTGGCAGGTCCCGCAGCCATAGCAGGCGGCCGGATCGACGAACCGGGCCCGCCGGCGGATGCCGACCTGGAAGTTGCCGAACGAGCCCAGCACACGCTCGACCTGGCTCGAGGTCAGCACCTCGATGTTCGGGTGGTGCAGCACCTCGTCCATCAGGGGCACCAGGGCGCAGGAGGCGCACTCGAGGTGCGGGAACAGCTCGGACAGCAGCACGGTCCGGCCGCCGATGGCCGGGGCGCGCTCCACCAGGACGACCCGCCGATCGGCCCGGGCCAGCAGCAGCGCCGCGGTGAGCCCGGCCACGCCCGCGCCGAGGACCAGGGCGTCCGGGCAGCAATCGATCTCCTGCTCCTCGAGCTCCTGCTGCAGCCTGGCCCTGGCGATGGCCGCCCGGCCGAGCGCGATCGCCTTCTCCAGCGCCCGGGCCGGCTCCCGCGTGACCCAGGCGCACTGCTCGCGGACGTTGGCGATGGCCAGCAGGTAGGGGTTGGTCCCGGCCCTGCGGCAGACGTCCATGAACGTCCGGCCGTGCTCGCGGGGCGAGCAGGCCACCACCACCGGGCGGCAGCCCGGGTGGGCCGCGAGTTCGCGCCCGAGCCAGGCCTGGCCCTCGGGCGAGCACAGGGTGGCCTGCCGCTCGACGGCCTCGACCCCGGGCGCGCCGGCCAGGGCGTGGCCCAGGGCGGCGAGATCCAGGGCCTCCCGGAGGATGGGCCCGCACTCGCACAGGTAGACCCGCACCGGGGCGGCGTCCGGCCGGCTCATGGCGCCACCTGCCCGCCGCCGAGCCCCAGCGGGCCGAGCGCGCGCATCGCGTCCACCGCCTCCTGGGCGACGCGCGAGAAACGCTCCCCCTCGCTGGCGCTGACCCACTCGAGCCGCAGCCGGCCCGGCGCGATGCCGAGCTGCGCGAGCACCCGTCGCAGCAGGCCGACGCGCAGGGCGGCCTTGCAGTTGCCTCCCAGGTAGTGGCAGTCGCCCGGGTGGCACCCGCACACCAGCACCCCGTCCGCCCCCTGCAGGAAGGCGCGCAGGATGAGCTCGGGCTCGACCCGCCCGCTGCACATCACCCGCGCGATGCGCAGGTTCGGCGGGCAGGGCAGCTTCGCCGCGCCGGCCTGGTCCGCGCCGGTATAGGAGCACCAGTGGCACAGGATGCCCAGGAGCCTGGGCTCGAAGCCCTCGATATGGCAGACAGAATCCAAGTGCGCCCTCGCCAACCCCGAAGCCTATCTCCTCACTTCTTAAGAAAATCTGAACCCGTTCGACTCCGTAGTCAACCCTGAGTGGAGCCCGGGCCGCAGCTCGATCGGCGGGTCACGGCTGGGTGGGCACGGGGAACCTACCCGGGGCCGGGACGGGACGGCCCGCGGGCGCCGGGCCGGACGCCGGCGCGGCGCGGGCCGCCAGGAGCGCCGGCAACACCGCCTGGCCGGGTGGCACCAGGGTGAGCCGGGCGCCGCTCGCCACCAGCGCCTGGTTCTCCAGCACCTCGAACAGCGCCTCGCTCACCTCCGCATCCTGGCCGATGCGCCGGAGCGCCGCGCCCACGATCTCCGGCCGGAGCGCCGCGGCCTTGGCGAAGTCCACGGCCGCCTCGCGCTCGGCCGCGCTGGAGATGAGGCTGACCTGGTTCTGGCCCTCCTGCCGGATGGCCGAGGTGACCTGGCGCAGGCGGTTCACCACCTTCTCCTCGATCTGCGCGATCATGCCCGCGTCGCGGAAGTGCACCTTGCGGATGTACACCGAGCCCAGCCGGTAGCCCCACTCGTGGCTCTTGGGCGAGACCTCGTTGCGCACCGTCTCGGACATGAGGTGCCGGGTCTGGAGCATCTCGCCGAGCTTCATGTTCGACAGGCAGCGCACCGTGGCGTTGGACACGTTGGCCCGGAGCGACCCGCGCGGGTCGGTGTTCTTGAACAGGAAGGCCAGCGGGTCCGAGATGTACATCTCGTACCAGATGCCGATGCCCATGGGGGCGCCCTCCTCGGAGTTGACCGGCTGGGAGCGCATGTAGGTCTGGTCGAGCCGCATGTCCACCACGTACAGCTTGCCGATCCAGCGCACCACCGGGGCCTTCAGGCCCATCTTGAGCCACAGGAAGTGGAGCCCGGGCTCCTCGATCACCGTGACCACCTTGCCGAACAGCACGTACACCTGGCAGGTGCGCTCCTGGACCACGGCGTAGAAGCCGAGGAAGCGCAGGAACCCCAGGAAGATGGGCACGGCCAGGAAGAAGCCGCCGAAGGCGATCCCGGTGAGCAGCCAGCCGTTCTCGCTCATGACCGCACCTCCTGCACCACCTGGCCGGCTTGCTTGAAGAGCTCCAGGCGCACGAAGCGCCGGTACGCGGCCAGCGCCTCCTTGCCCCCGGCCGCCTTCAGCGCCGCGAGCTGCTCGGCCTGGGCGGTCAGCGGCGACACCTCGGCCTGGGCCCGCATGGTCTCGATCTCCACCGCCCGGCGGGACTGGACGATCTTCTGGTCGGCCCCGGCCTGGGCCAGGCTGATGTCGGAGGACACCTGGTTGTGGGCGGTGTTGATGGCCGCCAGGGCCGACTCCACCTCGGGCGGCGGATCGATGCCGGTGATCAGCGAGGCGTCCAGCAGGATGCCGTAGCGCGCCTCGGACGAGCGGCACTCGCGGTCCATGTGGTCGTTGATGTCGCGCAGGTTCTTGCGCAGATCGTTGATGCTCACCCCCTGCACCATGGAGGCGTCCATGGGCAAGCCAGGCAGCGCGCCCGGACCCGCCTGGGCGGCCGGGGCGGCCGCGGTCTTGGGGGCCTCGAAGTTGGCGATGCGCTCGCGCAGCACGGACACGAAGTAGCCCATGACGTGGGCGATGGGCCGCTTGACCCCGAACAGGTAGGCGTACAGGTTCTGCTCGCTCACCCGCCAGCGGATGTCGCCCGTGAGCCCGGTGTTGAGCTGGTCCTTGGTGACCGCCTCCAGCATGGTGCCGTTGTGGTTGGCGGACGGGGTCTCCGGATCCCAGGCCATGTTCACCGTGCGGGTGGCGATGCTCACCTTGTGCACCCGCTGCCAGGGCCACTTGAAGTACCAGCCCGGGCCCATGACCCGCACCTGGGGAAACGAGTAGCGCTTGCGCTGGTCCGGGCTCAGGACCTCGGCGATGGGCAGCGCCAGCGTGGTGGTCTGCCCCAGGCGCAGGGCCCGCCCGAAGCTCGTCTTCACCGCGCGCTCGTTCTGGTCGACCACGATGAACCCGAGCAGCACGTGGCGCACGAAGAACCAGGCCAGGAAGCCCAGCCCCAGCGCCTGGGCGAAGTCCGCCCAGCTCATCTCCAGCCCGAACAGATCGACGTCCATGGAGCGCCTCCCCCCGCCGCCTGGGCGAGATTGTTCAGCGGGCCAGCCCGACGTTGCGCATGCAGGCCGGCAGCATCCGGCCATCAGCCTGCGGGTAGTGGTTGCAGCACTTCATGGCCCGCGACAGGTCGAAGGTGTAGCGGTCCATGAAGCTGTGGATGAAGATCGACTTCACGTTCGTCAGCCCGAGCTCCAGGCCGTCCCGCAGCGGGCCGCGCGGATCCACCCGCTGGAGATCGAGCAGGAGCTGCTTGACCGTCGCCAGCACGTCCTCCCGGTCCGGTATCACCCCGCTCGACGACCACAGCTTGTAGAGCGCGTCCTTGACGGCCTGCAGCCCCTCGGGGTCGGTGCGCAGCAGGGCCTGGTTCTTGATGGCGTCCAGGTAGGTGTCCGCGTCCACCAGCCTGGGCAGCGACACCAGCTTGCCGCCCCGGGCGCGCAGCAGGTAGGTGAGGGAGAAACAGGCCGGGTGCGAGCAGGGCAGCGGGGTGAGGTCCCGCGGCTCGAGCACCCCGCCGGAGGCGGCCACCAGCAGCCCCACCACCTCGGGGGTGGTCAGGCCAGCGCGCACCTCGCGCAGATCGCCCGCCGGGGCGCGCCGGGCGTGGGCCAGGGGCTGGACCATCAGGCTCAGGATGGCGTCGTTCGAGAAGAGCAGCGCGAGCACCTCGGCGAGCCCGGCCTCGTTCACTCCGCGCTCCAGGGTGTAGACCAGGGACAGCCGCCCTCCGGCCGCGAGCACCCGCTCCAGCGCCCGGCGCTTCAGCGCGGCCAGCCCCGGCCGCCCGCGCAGCGCGAGGTCGCCCTCCCCGGCCAGCCCGTCCACCTGCAGCGAGACCACCACCTTGAGCTCCGCCAGCCGCCGGGCCAGGCGCTCGTCCTCGCCCAGCCGCAGGCCGTTGGTGGACACGCTGAGCACGCCGATCTCCGGCCGGGCCGCGAGCTCCTCGACGATCTCCAGGAAGCGGGGGTGGGCGGTGGGCTCGCCGCCCGAGAGGTTCAGCATGTGCAGCCGCCCCTCGTAGCCGAGCAGCGCCGCCACCACCCGGCGCACGTCCTCCAGGCCGAGCTCGGGCTGGGCCTGGCCGTGCACCAGACACACGGGGCAGTCGAGGTCGCAGCGCCCGGTGAGCTCGAGGATGGGCACGCAGGTGTGCTGCTGGTGGGCCGGGCACAGCCCGCACGAGCCCGGGCAGCCCCGGTAGTCCCGTACGGCTCGCGCGCGCGGATCCTGGCCGGGCTTCACGAAGCCGAGCGACAGCAGGTAGCCAGCCCGGTCGGTGGAGACGAGCGTGCGGCTCGGGCCGTGCTCCAGGCAGTGCTTCTCCAGCCAGACCTCCTCGCCCTGGAAGGCGATGCGCGCGTCGGTCAACCGGCCGCACAGGTTGCACAGCGCCCGGGTGGCGGCGAAGGTCTCCACCGGCGGGGGGAGCGGCCGGGCGCTCATGGCGCTGGCTCCTGCCCGCAACCCCCGGCCTCGCGGCCGGCGCAGCCGGGCTCCACCCAGAAGCGCTCATCCCGCATGCGGTAGAACAGGTTGTAGTTGCAGGCGCCGATCAGCCGCTCGGCGTCCACCGGCACCTGGTCCGGACAGCGCATGGCCCGGCCCACCTCCCAGGTGTCCTCGTCCATGTGCGCGTGCACGTACAGCGTCTTGACCGTGGACTCGGCCCGGCGCTGGCGCTCGGCCACGCCCAGCGACTGCCCGGTCGGGTAGATGGTGGTCAGCATGCTCTTCAGCGCCCGCAAGAGGCCGGGCTCGGCCCCCTCGGACCACAGCCGGTCGATGGCGTCCCGCAGCGAGGTCTCGAGCTCCGCGGTCGGCTCGAGCAGGTACCCTCCCACCAGGCTACGCGCCAGCACCTCGCGGCTGAGCAGCCGGGCGAAGGGGTGCAGCCCGGCCCGGGGCTCGCACACCAGGTAGCTCACCCCGTAGCACAGCGGGTGGGCCGAGGGCAGCGGCATGAAGTCGCCCGGGCGCAGCCAACCGCCGCTGGCCTCGGCCAGCATGCGCTCGACGCTCTCCACCGGCAGGTGCCGGCGCGGCAGGAAGGCGCCGCCGCCCTGGCCGGTGTAGGTCATGCACTGGATGGTCAAGGAGCGCACGTGCTCGCGGCGCATGGCCAGCTCGAGGACGGGGGCCAGGTCGGCCTCGTTGATCCCGCCGGCCAGCACCATCAGCAGCGTCGTGGGCACGCCCGCCGCCTCGAGCGCGTCGAGCGCGCGGCGCTTCTCGTCCACGATGTCCCGCCCGTGCAGCCGCAGGCTGCGCTCCCGGTCGAGCGTGTCGAGCGACAGGATGGCGTAGGCGCCCACCCCGGCCAGGCGCCGGGCCAGAGACGGGTCGGCGGCGATGGCCAGCCCGTTGGTGTTCACCGTGACGCGTCCGATCTCGGGCCGCCGCGCGAGCGCCAGGAGCTCGAAGAGCCGCGGATGCATGAACGGCTCGCCGCCGGTCACGTTGACCAGGTGCGTCCCGCCGGTGGCCCGGACCACGAACTCGATCTGGCGCTGGAACTCCTCGGGCGGCATGAAGTACAGGCGGTCGGCGCGGTTGTAGGTGAAGCAGATCGGGCAGCGCAGATCGCAGGCGTTGGTGATGGAGAAGACCGGCAGGTGGCAGGCCTGGGCGTGGAAGCTGCACGGCCCGCAGCTCTCCGGGCAGCCGGCGCTGCGCGGCCGGGCCTGCGCCGGCGGGCGCGGGGCCATGGGGGCCCGCAGCGCGTCCTGGAACCAGGCCAGGCTCTCGGCCACCCGGGCCCGGGCCGGGCCGTGCTCGGGGCACAGCCGCTCCAGCCACACCCCCTGCGCGTCGGCCAGGTAGCGGGCCGGCACCACGCGCCGGCACTCGCGGCACAGGCCCTGGGACAGGCCCAGGTAGATGGGCAGCTCACCGGGCGCCACGGGCATTCCTCACAGCCCCCCGTCGAGCTGGACGCTGACCGCGTTCATGTAGCCGGCGCGCGGGGAGATCAGGAAGGCGGCCAGCTCGGCCACCTCCTCGGCCGTGCCCGGTCGGCCGAGGGCGCAGTAGCGGTTGTACTCGGCGAGCTGGCGCTCGCTGACGTTGTCGCCGATGCCGCCCTGGATGAGCCCCGGCGTCAGCTCCAGCACGCGGATGCCGTAGCGGGCCAGCTCCTTGGCCAGCGAGATGGTGAACCCGGTCACCCCGGCCTTGGCGGTGGCGTAGTGCACCGGCACCTCCAGCATGCGCCGGCCGGCCAGGGAGCCCAGGTTGAGGATCACCCCCGCCTTGCGGCGGATCATGCCCCGCACCACCGCCTTGGAGAACAGGAACATCGACTTGAGGTTGAGCGCCAGGGTCTCGTCCCAGTCGGGCTCGTCGATCAGCGCGAAGGGCAGCACCTGGGTGCCGCCGAGGTTGTTCACCAGCGCGTCCAGCGCGCCGAGCTCCGTCTCCACCCGCTCGCAGAAGGCCTGGATGGCCGGCCCGTCGGTGGCGCCCACCCGGCCGTGCAGCGCGCGCACGCCCCGGCCCTGGAGCTCGGCCGCCAGCGCCCCGGCCTCCGCCTCGCGCCGGTTCCAGGTGAAGGCGAGATCCGCCCCCTCCCGGGCGAAGGCCCGGCACATGGCCCGGCCGATGGAGCCCGTCCCGCCGGTCACCAGCACCCGCATGCCCCGGAGCGTTCCGTCTTCGGCCACGTTGACTCCTCCTCGCAGGCCGGGGATGATCCCACACGCCGCGGCGGTCGGCAACCACGCCGCGGGGAGGCGCCATGTCCGAGAGCTACGCCCGGCTGCTCGAGCTCCTGCGCGGGCGGCGCTCGATCCGGCGCTTCCGGCCCGAGCCGGTGCCGGCGGAGCTGGTCTCGAAGCTGGCCGAGGCGGCGCGCTGGGCGCCCTCGGCCGGAAACCGCCAGGCCTGGCGGCTCCTCGCGGTGAGCGCGCCCGGGCGGCGGGCCGCCCTGCGGGCCGCGGTGGACGAGGCGCTGGCCCCCTTCCGGGCCGGGCTCCGGCCCGAGGCCGCGGAGGACGCCAACCGCTACCTGGACGCCTTCTGCTTCTTCGACCAGGCCCCGCTGGTGCTGGCCTTCGCCCACCGCCCGGGGCCCGATCTCCTGGCCGCCAGCCAACAGCGCCGGGCCCGGCCCGCGGGCAGCCCGGCCGGCCGCCAGGCCGAGGACTCGCTGGCCTCGGTGGCGGCCGCCGTCGAGAACCTGCTCCTGGCCGCCCACGCGCTCGGGCTGGGGGCCTGCTGGATGACCGGCCCGCTGGTGGCCGCGCCGGCGCTCGGCCGTCTGCTCGGTCTTCAAGACAGCTGGGAGGTGGCCGCGCTGGTGCCCGTGGGCTACCCGGCCGAGGCGCCCGCGGCGCCCCCGCGCCGGGCCGCCGAGCGGCTGCTGCGCGTCCTGGATGCCGGGGACGACGGGGAAGACGGCCCGCGCGAGGGAGGGTGACGACGTGCGCTACGTGCTGCTCGATCGCATCGAGGAGGTCAAGCGGGGGGAGTACGCCGAGGGCCTCAAGGCCGTGGCGCTGAGCGAGGACTGCTTCGAGCACCACTTCCCCGGTCAACCGGTCTACCCCGGCGCGCTGCTCATCGAGAGCATGGCCCAGCTCGGCGGGGCGCTGCTCGAGCTGTCGCTGAAGGGCGAGCTCGGCTACAGCCCGCGCTGCGTGCTGAGCTCGGTCAAGGCCAAGTTCCGCGACTTCGTGAAGCCAGGCGACCTGCTACGCCTGCGGGCGGAGATCGTCTCGGCCCACGAGGACTCGGCCCTGGTCAAGGTGCTCACCAGGCGCGGCGAGCGCCGGGTGGCCCAGGCCGAGATCCTGTACGTGTTCCTCAAGATCGAGGACAAGCGCCTGCAGGAGGCCCGCGAGGGCTACCTGGAGATCCTCACCCGCGAGGCGAGGTTCATCGAGTGAGCGCACCTGGGCGCACCCTCGTCACCGGCGCCGGGTTGCACACCGCCTTCGGCGACGGGCCCGAGAGCCTCGCGGCGCTGCAGGCGGGCCGGCGCGCGCTCCGCGCCTTCGAGCTGGCCGGGGCGCCGGGCTTCCCCGCGCTGCCCGGGGCCCCCTGCCCGCCCCCGCCCACGTCCGGGTTCCTGGCGGATCGCAAGCTGCAGAAGTACATGAGCCCCACCGCCGAGCTGGCCGTGGTGGTCTGCGCGCGGGCGCTGGCCGCCGCGGCGCTCTCCTCCCCGCCCGAGGACACCTCGCTCTACCTGGCCACCGGGCTGATCGCCTTCGACCTCGCCGCGGTCTACCCGACCATGGCCGCGGGCCTGACGGCGGACGGACGGCCGGACTACGCCTACATGGGCGCCGAGGGCATCCGCCGCTGCAACCCGCTCATGCCCTTCAAGATGCTGCTCAACATGCCGCTCGGGCTCGCCAGCATCGCCCTCGGCCTGCGGGGCGAGAACGCCATCCTGTACCCGGGCGCCGGCCAGGCCGGCGCCGCGCTGGAGGCCGCCCTGCGCGGCCTCCGCCGTGGCCGCGCCGGCTGCGCCCTGGTCGGCGGCAGCGGCCAGGCGCTGTCGCTGCTGCCCCTGTGCACCGCGCTGCGGGCGGACCAGGTGCCCACCACGGCCGAGGCCGCCCGGCCCTTCGCGCCCGGCCACCGCGGCCTGGCCCCGGCCGATCAGGGCGCGGCGCTGGTGCTCGAGCAGGAGCCGGCCGCCCGGGCGCGCGGGGCGCGCCCCCTGGCCGCGCTCGAGCGCGTCAGCGTCGCCTGGGGCCCCCGGCAGGCGGCGGGCGCGACGGACCTGCTCGCGGAGGTCCTGCGGGACGCGAGCGGGGGACCGCCGCCCCCGGTCCTGCTGGTGACGGGCAGCCCGGACGCGGCCGGGGACGCGGCCCTGGTGTCGCTGTGCGCGCGGCTGTGGCCCGCCCGGCCGCCCGCACTCCTGAGCCTGGACGGGCTGCTGGGCTTCTCCGAGCCGGCCGCCTTCCCCGCCGCCCTGGCCGTGGCCAGCCTGTGCCTGGCCGCGGGTGCGCCCCTGCCCGGCGACGGTCCGCAGGCCGGCCCCCCCTCGCCGCCTACCCCCGACCGGGTGCTGGTCACGGCCGTCGGCCCGGACGGGGGCCTGTCCGCGGCCCTGCTGGCCGCCCCGGAGGTGGGCGCGTGAGTTCGTCGAGCGCGCGCCGCCGGGTGGTCGTCACCGGCTGCGGGGTGGTCTCGCCCATCGGCGTGGGCAGGCAGGAGTTCTTCGCCGGCCTGCGCGAGGGGCGCTCCGGGATCGGGCCCATCCGCAGCTTCGACGCGGCCACCTTCCCGACGCGCATCGCCGGCCAGGTCCCGCCGCTGCCGCGCGCGGAGCTCGACCTGCCGGCGGACCAGCGCGCGGCGCTGCTCCGGGATCCCAAATCGCTCTTCGGGCTGCTGGCCGGACGCGAGGCCCTGGCGCAGGCGTTCCCCGGCAGCCGGGCGAGCGCGCACCACGCCCCGCGGCGGGTGGGCCTGGTCCTGGCCGCCGGCCTGGAGATCTTCAACCTGGGGGACCTGGCCGAGCAGGTGCGCGCCGGGCGGCTCGACTACGCCCTCCTGGCCGAGGCCGTGCGCGCCCAGCGCGAGCGCTCGCTGGTGCAGATCCCGGCCGATCTCGGCGCCCGCTGCCTGGCCGCGGAGCTGGGCGGCCAGGGCCTGTTCGCGGTCAACCTGTCGGCCTGCGCCGCCGGCAGCCAGGCCATCGGCGAGGCCTTCCTGGCCGTGCAGGACGGGCTCCTGGACTGCGCGCTGACCGGCGGCTACGACTCGATGGTCAACCCGCTGGGCGTGGGCGGCTTCTGCATGCTGGAGGCGCTGTCGCGCTCGAACGAGCTCGGCCCGGCCGCCTCGCGGCCCTTCGACCGCGCCCGGGACGGGTTCGTGCTGGGCGAGGGCGCGGCCGCGCTGGTGCTGGAGGAGCGCGAGGCCGCCCGGCGCCGCGGGGCGCCCATCCTGGCCGAGCTGCGGGGCTACGCCTCGACGCTGGACGCCTTCCGCGTGTCCGACCCGGCCCCGGACCAGGCCCAGGCCGCCCGCGCCATGCGGCTGGCGCTGGAGCGCGCCGGGATCGCGCCCGGCGAGCTCGACTACATCAACGCCCACGGCACGGGCACCCGCAAGAACGATCCGTCCGAGGCGGCCGCCATCCGCCAGGTGCTGGGGCAGGCCGCCCCGCGGGTGCCGGTGTCCTCGACCAAGAGCCAGCTCGGCCACCTGATCGGCGCGGCCGGCGCGGTCGAGCTGGTGGCCGTGCTGTGGGCCCTGGAGGCGCAGCTCCTGCCCGCCACCCTGAACCTGACCGATCCGGATCCCGAGTGCGCCCTGTGCCACGTGCCGCTCGCGCCGCGCTCGGCCCGGGTGCGCACCTGCCTGTCCAACTCGTTCGGCTTCGGCGGCCAGAACGCCGCCCTGGTGGTGAGCCGGAGCCCGGCCTGAGACGGCTGCCGTGCGTGCCCGGCCCCGCGTGCGCCTGGACCGGCGCCTGGCGGGCGGGGCGCGCGGCCCGCGTGAGCCGCCTCACTCCAGCCGGGCCTTGGCCATGGCCGCGTCGGCCGCGGCCGGATCCCGCGGCACGCCCACCCCGAAGAAGAGCTTGAGCCCGAGGTCCAGGCAGCGATCCGGATCCCCGAGCCGGCACACCTGGGCGAGGATCCCCGCGTCGGTGCCCACGCGCGCCTTGAAACCCGAGTCGCTGGCGAGCAGCGCCTCGAGCCGGGCGCAGTCCGTCTGCCCGCCGGCCCGGCAAGCCTTCCACCACTGGCGCACCTCGCGTTCGCGCTGCGCGGCCACGGCCTGGGCATCGGCCGGCGCCGGCTCGGCTGGCGGCCGCTCGCAGCCGGCCAGCAGGAGGATCACCAGCCCCACGCAGGCGCTCCACGTGCTCCGCACGGACCACCTCCCATGGCTCACCCCCCTGCGGCAGCATGCCACGCCCCCGGTCGCGGGGCCAGCGCTTGCCTGGCGCCTGCAGGTGCGGGTACAAGGAGGACACACTCCCCGGGAGGCGGCAGGGCATGGTGATGACGGGCGGACGGGTGATCCTGGTGAGCGGGGCCTCGCGCGGCATCGGGGCGGCCGTGGCGCGCCGCTTCGCCCGGGCGGGCGCGCGCCTGGTGCTCAACCACCGCGCGGACGAGGGGGCCATGCGGCAGGTGGCCGAGGGCTGCCGCGCGGACGGGGCCGCCTGCGAGGTGGTGCGCGGCGACGTGGCCGATCCGGCCACGGCCGGGCTCCTGGTGGCGCGGGCACTCGAGGCCTACGGGCGGCTGGACACGCTGGTGAACAACGCCGGGGTGGCGGCCGAGAACCTGCTGCTCTCCCAGCCAGACGAGGAGATCCGCCGGGTGGTGGAGACCAACGTGCTGGGCCAGGTGTGGCTCGCCCGGGCGGCCCTCGAGCCCATGCTCAAGGCGCGCGCGGGCTGCATCGTCAACCTGAGCTCGACGCTCGCCAGGAAGCCCAGCCGGGGCGGGGCGGTGTACGCCGGCACGAAGGGCTTCGCCGAGGCCTTCACCCGCGCCCTGGCGGTCGAGGTGGGCCGTAAGGGCATCCGGGTGAACGCGGTGGCCCCGGGCATCGTGGAGACGGGCATGACCGCGCCGCTGCGGGCGCTGGCGGGCGAGGAGCTGCGCGCGCGCGTGCCGCTCCGGCGCTTCGCCAGCGCCGACGAGATCGCGGCCCTGGTGTGCTGGCTGGCCTCGGACGAGGCCGCCTACGTGCACGGCGCGGTGCTGGACGCGGACGGTGGCTTCGCCGGTGGGATGTGACCCGGAAGGCCAGGACCTCCCAGGGTAGGTCAGGAGGAAGACATGATGCCGACGAATCTCTCCCGGGCGCTGAGGGCGGTCGCGCTGGCGGGGGTGTGCTTCGCGTCAATCGCGGGCGGAGGCCAGGCCGCCGCGGGCGAGCCGCCCACCGTGGGCCTCGGCCCGTGCCCCACGGCCTGGACGCGCTCGCCGAGCTGCCCCGGCCACCAGCCCGAATTGGGCGCGCGGCTCGGCCGCGAGACGCTCGCCGGGCTGGCCGAGCTGAAGGCCGTGCGCCAGGTCCAGGACGAGCAGGCCAAGGCTCGCTGGCTGCTGTCCTCGGAGATCATGTGCATGCCGGCCCACGTGCAGTGGAACCTGAGCCTGGTGGACCCGGCCACGGCCGAGATGGTCTGGATCAAGGCCTTCGAGGCGCGCAGCACCCGAGAGCTCGCGGGGTCGAGGTCGCGCGCGGTCCGGCTGCTCCTGGCCTTCCTGCGTGAGGGCAAGGCCCCGGACGAGGTGGAGCCCGAACCGGACGCGCTGGCGGGGGAGGAGGACACGGGGCAACCGCGGGCACACGCGATGCAGGTCCCGGCCTTCGAGCTCGGCCTGGCTGGCGCGAGGAAGGCCCTGCGGTCGCTGCCTCGCTGAACGCGGGGGACCCGGCGCGGCCTACTTGACCACCGACACCTCGACGCGGCGGTTGAGCGCCCGGCCCTGGGCGGTGGCGTTGTCGGCCACCGGGCGGGCCTTGCCGAAGCCCTTGGCCTGCAGTCGCTTCGGCTCCACCCCGTGCTTGGTGAGCCAGCCCATCACGCTCTTCGCCCGGCGCGCGGACAGCCCCAGGTTGTAGGCGTCGGTGTTGGTCGAGTCCGTGTGCCCCTCGATGAGCACCTTGACCGCGGGGTCGGCCTTGAGCGCGCCGGCGAGCTCCACCAGGGTGGGCTCCGACTCGGGCAGCGGCACGTCCGCGTTCACCGCGAAGTGGATGCCGTAGAGAACCGCGCGCCCCTTCTTCTTGAGCATCGCCCCGAGCTGGCCCTCCCTCCTCGGGGTGCAGGTCGGGCCCTCGTCCTTGGGCGCGCGCGGGCCCTCCCAGATGCCCTTGAGCTCACCTCCCTCGTACCAGATGCCCCACAGCTCGCCGCTGCCCTTGACCGCGAAGGTGGCCGTGCCCTCGCGGGTCGAGCCCTCGCTCGCCTCGAACCACACCACCCGCGCGATGCGCCCGCTCACCGAGCCCCACACCGCGGAGGTGACCGCGGCCCAGTCGTAGCAGCCGAACAGCGCCTCGCCGTCCTGCACGAAGCGCATCGGGCCGTAGTTGGTGGCGAAGTCGCCGCCGAGCTGGGCCGTCGCCACCGCCCCGACGCGCGCGCCCAGGAGATCGAGCTCGGCGATCTCGGTGTACTCCTTGTGGCCGTGGTTCCCGGTGACCACCAGCTTCACCTGCCTGGCCTGGGTCCCCTTGGGCAGGGGGAAGGCCTTGCGGGTGAGCCTGGCGATCTCGAAGCCGCCCAGCTTCTGCCAGGCCGCGCCGTCCGGGGACACGAACAGATCGACCGACCTGGCCGAGATGCCCGGGTAGCCGTCCTCCTGGACGTTCGCGGTCGAGAGCACGAAGGTGTCGAGCCGCCAGGTGGTGTCCAGCTCCCACACGAACGTCCCCCCGGTGATCTCCTCCGCGGGCGAGCACCAGCCCATGGCCTCGTCGCCGTCGGTCAGGCGCCAGGCGCTCCAGGAGCCCACCCCGTCGCCGTAGCTGCCGGTCTCCGAGAGCAGGATGGCGCCGTTGTCGAAGTCGAGCGCGTCGAGCGCGGCCGCAGGCGGGGCCGCGGCCAGGGCCAGGAGAGCCAGGGACAGCAGGGTGTTCATGCGGGCACACCTCCGGTGGGTTGGGGTCCGGGAGCACCCTAACCCCTCCCCCGCCGCTTGGCAACGCGCTTGCAGTTCGCCCGCGGGCTGGGTAGTCTCGCCGGCCGAGCGCAGGAGGTCCCATGCCCGTCCCCACGCCCGTCCCCATCCCCACCGACACCCTCGAGCGCGTGCGCAAGCGCGTGGCCGAGGTGCTGGCCCTGCAGGTCGCCGAGGTCAGGCCCGAGAGCCGGCTGATGGACGATCTCGGAGCCGAGAGCCTGGATCTGGTCGAGCTGATGTACCTCCTGGAGCAGGAGTTCGGCCTGCGGCTCTCCCGCGAGGACATGAGCCTCTCGGCCCAGCTCGGCATCCCCGAGGAGGAGATCCACAAGGACGAGGTGCTCACCGAGCGGGCCCTGGTCGCGCTCCGGGAGCACTTTCCCCACGCCCGCGACTTCCTGAAGCCCGGCCTCACCCGCCGCCACCTGGCCCAGCTCCTGACCGTCGAGGAGATCGCCCGCGGGGTGCAGAAGAAGCTGGGGACATGAGGACCGCGATCACCCGCATGGCCGCGTGGCTCGTGTGCCTGCCCGCCGCCGCGACCGCCGCCGACTGGCACGTGGCCCCGGGCGGCGTGGACGGGGCCGCGGGGAGCGAGGCCGCGCCGCTCGCCTCCCTGGCCCACGCCCTCACCCGCGCGGGCGCGGGCGATCGCATCCTGCTCCAGCGCGGCGGGACCTACCCGGCCAGCGGCCTGGACCTCGGCAGCGGCCTGGCGCTGGACGCCTACGGGCAGGGCGCCGATCCGCTGCTGACCGCGAGCGAGCCGGTGGCGCTCACCGGCGTCTGGGCCGCGGACGAGCGCGTGCGCACGGCCGCGGTGGCCGGGCCGGTGCTGGCCTGCTACGTGGACGGCCGCTTCGTGCCGCTCGCGCGCTGGCCGAACCAGGGCTTCCTGCGGGTGGACAACGACGACGATCCGGACCGCATCGTGGACGCCGAGCTGAGCGCGCGCCCGGGCGTGGCGGCCGGCCGCTGGACCGGAGCCCAGGTGCGCTGGCGCCGCTGGAGCTGGTGGTGGGAGACGCGGCCCGTCACCAGCCACTCCGCGGTGGACACCCTCGAGCTGGGCCCGGAGGGCCGCTTCCAGGACCCCTTCAGCGACCCGGGCTCGGGCTACTTCCTCGACGGCGACCTCGACGAGCTGGACGCCCCCGGCGAGTGGTTCTGGGAGGCGGGCACGCTGTACCTCTACCCGCCCGCCTGGGCCGACCCCGCGGGCATGCGGGTCGAGGTGCTCACCCGCGACGAGCCGGGGCTCACCACCCGCGGCACGAGCCTCAGCCACCTGCAGCTCCAGCGCTACGCCGGTCCGGCCCTGCAGCTCGACGGTCCGGCCACGGTCGAGGCCTGCACTTTCGCCGAGATCGAGACGAACGCCGTGGGCTACGGCTGGAGCAGCCAGCCCTTCACCATCCGGCGCTCGATCTTCCGCGACGTGCGCAACGTCGCCATCCAGGGCTGGGCCGACGCCGCCGGGCCGGCCGGCTCTCTCATCGAGCGCAACCTCTTCCTGCGCATCGGCCACGAGCGCGGCTACGGGGGCAGCGGCTCCTGGCACGCGGCGGGCGTCATCCTGGGCCAGACGAACGCGGCCACCTTCCGCCTGAACCGGGTGGTGGACACGGGCTACGCGGGCATCATCCTGGGCAGCGACGGCCAGACGGTCGAGCGCAACGTGTTCGTGCGCACCATGGGCACGTTGAACGACGGGGCGGCCGTGTACACCAACTGCAACGCCTCGATCATCCGCGAGAACATCATCCTGGACACGCTCGGCGACCTCGAGACCTCGCACCCCTGGTGGCCGCTGGGGAACGGCATCTGGCCCGAGTTCCTCGAGGACTTCCACGACTCGGTGATCGAGGACAACAGCATCTACGGCAGCAACGGCCAGGGCATCTTCCTGCCCAACAACTTCACCTGCAGCGTGCGCGGCAACCACGCGGTGGACGACCGCGTGGCCGGGCTGGGGCTGTCGGGCGACGCGGGCGACTCCCAGGGCCACACCATCGAGGGCAACACCCTGGCCGCGCTCTCGCCGAGCCGCCGGCTGGTGCGGCCCGAGAACCTGAACCAGTGGTGGCTGCCGCCCTACACCCCGCCCACGCCCGTGGCCCTGCAGTACCAGCCCGACCTCGACTACGGCCTGATGACCGCGACCACCCTGATCGCCTCGGCCGAGGGCGCCGGGGTGATCCGCCCGGAGGGAGGGGCAGACCTCGACACGCTGGCGGCCTGGACCCAGGCCGCGCCCTGGGCCCGCGCCGACGGGAGCCTGATCGTGCGCGCCAACGCCTTCCTGGTGTTCAACGACACGGAGGCGCAGGCCGAGGTCCCGGTCCTGGCCGGCGTCTGGACGCTGCCCGATGGCACGCCCGTGGGCGGGAGCGTCCCGCTCGCGCCCTTCCGCAGCGTGGTGCTGGTGTCCGCCGCGCCCGTGGCGAGCGACCCGCCCTACCTGGCGGCCTCGGGCATCGACTGGCGGGCGGAGGTCCCGGTGGAGGTGCCGCTGGGGGAGGTGGCGCAGGACGGATCGGACGGTGGGACGGACGGCGCCGACGGGTCGGACGGATCCGACGGATCGGACGGATCCGACGGATCGGACGGCGCCGGGGATCCCGACGGGCCGGACTCCGGGGTCCAAGACGACCACGGGACGGCCTCGCTCCACGGCTCCGGTTGCGGGGGCTGCGCCTCCGCGGGCGGCTGCTCCCCTGCCCTGCTGCTGTTCGTGGGCCTGGCCTGGCTGCGGCGGCTCTACTCGGTCTGATCCTGCATCTGGCTGGCGGGCTGGATCTGCGCGTCGCGGATCTCGAACACCCTCCACACCCGGCCCGGGCCCGGGGCGACCTCGAAGCTCTGGACCAGCCCGTGATCGTTGAACACCATCACCCGTGCCCGGCTCTTGCCGAACTCCTGGAAACCGCTGTCCGCCCGGTGGGTGTAGTCGTGCACGTAGCAGGTGTAGGCGCCAGCGAGGTCGAGCCGGGCGAGGGTCACGGTCTCCGGCCCCTCGCCGTCCGTGTCGTCCCGGTCGAGCCAGGCCTGGTCCTCGTACTTGCGCATGTCGCGGTAGGAGATGTGGTAGCGGCCCTGCTTGACCAGGTGCAGATCCAGGTCCGCCGGGCTGGTGCCCCAGTCGAGCACGACCCGGTAGCGGCCCGCGGGCAACGTCGGGGAGATCGAGTAGCGGTGCAGGAACACGCTGTCGAGGATGATGTGGATGCGGATCTCGCTGGTGATGTAGCCCTGCCGCTCGAAGACGGCCGTGACGTCGCCCTCCTCCCGGCCGATGCGCGGGAAGGTGAACATGGCCTTGCCGGTCGGATCGGTGGTGGCGGTCTCCTCGCCGAGCGTGACCCTGCCACCCTGGATGGGTTTCCCGGTCAGCGCGTCGTAGAAGCGCAGGCTGAGCTTGCCCTCGACCTCGTCGAAGTTGAAGTCGGCGTTGTCGCGGACCGTGCCGTGGTCCTTGCCGGCCTCGTCGAAGTCGTCGAACGGCCCGGCCCAGGACGCGAGCGGCAGGAGGGCCAGCGCGCACAGCACGGGGAGCATGAGACTCCTACGCATGTCGACCTCCAGGGTCCGGGTGGACATTCGCCGGGCATTCTACGCGCCCAGGTCTTGGACGGCAAGCGCGGCCGAAGCTTCTCCCAGGGACTGTCCTCCAGAAGAGAAGCGCGTTATCCTCCCGGATCCATGAGTCCATTCTCACAGAGAATCCGAGGGTTGGTCTGGGGTCTGTCCCTCCTCTGGGCGGCTGGCTGCACGCGCTCCTCGCCCCCGGCCCCGCCCGCGCCCGACAGGCTCCAGGTCTCGGTCCAGGCTCCGGGCTTCGGGCCCGGGGAGGTGGAGACGCAGATCCTCCGGGTGCTCGAGGAGACCATGGCCAGGCTGCCGGCGGCGGCGGCGCTCGAGGGCGAGGCCCGCGAGGGGCAGGCCCGGCTGGTGGTGGAGCTGGCGAAGGGCACCGAGCCCCTCTCCGCGGCTCAGGCCGCGCGGGAGCTCCTGATCTCGGCGGTCAGCTCCCTGCCCGACGCGGCCGGGGCGCCGGTCCTCGAGGTGCTGCCGGGCGAGGCCGGCGCCGGGCAGGCCTGGCTCCTGCGGGCCGAGCGCCTGTCGCCCGCGGAGCTGCGCGAGATCCAGGACCGGGTGGTCCGTCGCCGGCTGGAGGCCGTGGCCGGCGTGCGCCGTGTGGAGGCCTGTGGCGGCATGCTGCCCGAGGTGCGCGTCGAGATCGATCCGCGCCGGCTGCAGGCCCTGGGCGTCCGCTTCGAGGAGGTCCAGGCGGCCCTGTCCTCGCTGAACGCGGGCCTGCCCGGCGGCTCCCGCCCGCAGCGGACCGGGCTCGACCTGCTCGCGGATCTCGTGGTGCACCGGCAGGAGGACGTGCCCATCCGCCTGCGCGACCTGGCGCAGATCGTTCACGACCAGCGGCCCACGGGCTGCCTGGCGCGACTTCGCGGGAGCTGGGTCGTGCAGGGAGAGGCCCGGCTCGCGGCCGGTGCGAGCCCGGATCCGGTCCGCGCGGCCCTGGCCGAGCTCCCCCGGTCGCTGCCCGCCGGGCTGGAGCTTCGTCCCTGGTCGCCGGGGGAGGCCCTGGCCTTGCGGGCCGAGGTCGCGCCGACCGAGGAGGACAGGCGCGCGCGCCTGCTCGAGGCCGTGGAGGCGGCCCTCGAGGAGACGGGGCGCGGGCCCTGGCTCCTGCGCCTCGCTCCACCCGAAGCGCCCGGCCTCCCACGCCAGCTGGAGGCCAGCTTGCTGCCGCAGGCGGACCCGGCCCAAGGACGGCCTACCCCGCAGGATGCCGCGGCCGCGCTCCAGGTGCTGGCGAGCTGCCCCGGGCTCGGGCCGGCCTGGCGGGTCGGCGACGGAGCCCGCGAGCTGACGCTGTGGCTCTCGGGCGCGGACCGGGACGCCCTCGAGGCGCCAGCCCGGGCGCTCCTCGAGCGGCTGAAGGGGGTCCCCGGGGTCCGCGCGGCGCGCCTGCGCGGGGTGGAGCGCGCGCCCGGCCTCGTCCTGCGGCTCGAGCGCGAGCGCCTGGCGGCGCTGGGCCTGACCCCGGCCCAGGCCACCCAGGCGCTGGCGGCCGGGCTGGCCGGCGTGGAGGTCGGCCGGGTCGAGCCCTCCGGCGAGCCCATCCGCCTGCTCCTCGGCCCGGGGGGCCGACGGCCGGCCGAGGCGCTGGAGCTGCCGGTCGTGCCGGGCATCCCGCTCGGCCAGGTGGCCCGCCTCGAGCAGACCCTCGCGCCCGCGCTCCTCCTGCGCCGGAACCTGCGCCCGGCGGTGGAGCTGCGCCTGGTGGTGGAGGAGGCGCAGCGCGCCGCCGCCTGCGAGGCGGCCACCGCCTCGCCGCTGCCCCCGGGGATGACGCTGCAGCTGCCCTGAGATTTCTTGAATGCCCTCCCCCGCCGGGGCGTCTCAGATCCCGTGCGGCGAGCCTTGACCCGCGTCCCGGGGAGGGATAGTCTGGCCGGGCTTCGACGCGAGAATCATGGAACCATTGGATATTTCAAGAGGAGGCAAGGGAGCATGAAGACCCTAGGCAAGTTGCTCGGCGGCGTGGTGGTGCTGGCGCTGGCCCTCGGCGCGCTGGGCTGCGAAGGCGGCGCGCGCACGGTGGACTCCTGTGACGACTGCATCCAGGACACGAACGAGTGGCACCGCACCGAGTACTGCGTGTACGGCGACTACTCCCAGCTCTACTGCGCCAACCCCTGCTACAGCGACCTGGACTGCGAGCCGCTCTACGACTGCGTGCCGCTCACCGACCAGGGCACCTGGTACGATCCCAGCGGCACCGGCGACACCCGCTGGGTGTGCATGCCGCACAGCTTCTACGTGGATGACGGTCGCGTGTGGCGCTGGGCGGACGACTGCTCGACCGGCATGGGCCACGAGTGCGCGGCTGGCATGACCTGCCTGTACGACGACTCGGGCCTGGACGACATCTTCTTCTGCTCCGACCCGTGCACCTACGACGAGGACTGCCTGACCGACTGCTGCTACGACACGGGCACCGGCGACTACTGCGCGCCCTACCGCTACTGCGACTGAGCGACCGCCTCCGGCCACTCCGCCCCGTGACCAAACCATGACCCGCGCGTGACGCGCCCGTGAGGCGGGTGCGGTAGCCTGACCTCATCCCGGGGCCCGCCCCGGTCTCTCCTCCACCCAACCCTCCCGGAGCGGGCCCCGGGCCGTGTTCAGACCTGCCATCCGCCTGGATCGGGGCCGCTCGCGCTGGAACAGGACCTCACGGCGCTCCCGTCCGGAGCCGGCTTCAGAGCGTGGGCCGTTCCAGGGCCGAGCGCACCGCCCGCGCCAGCGACGCCATGTCGAAGGGTTTGGGCAGCAGGGGCAGGCCACGCGCGGCGCGGGTCGAGGTGGCGTCCAGCGCCTCGGACCAACCGCTCATCAGCAGGGCCCTGAGCCCCGGCCGCTGCGCCTGCAGGAGGTCGGCGAGCTCCCGGCCCGAGAGGCCGGGCAGGACCACGTCGGTCAGCAAGAGGTCGGGCTGCAGCGCGGGCTCGGCGTCCAGCGCCTCGAGGGCCGCGGCCGCGTCCCCGCAGGCATGCACCCTGTAGCCCAGGGCTTCCAGGAACCGCCGGGTGAGCTCGCGGACCTGCGGCTCGTCCTCCACCAGCAGCACGAGCTCCTGGCCCCGGGCGGGGGCTGGCGCCCTTCGGTCGCCAGCGGGCACCTCGTCCGCCCGGGTCGAGTGCGGCAGGTAGGCGCGGAACTCCGAGCCGCTCCCCTGGCTGGAGGCGACGTCCATGAAGCCACCGTGCTGGGAGACGATGCCGTACACCGTCGAGAGCCCCAGCCCGGTGCCCACGCCCTTGGGCTTGGTGGTGAAGAAGGGCTCGAACAGCCGCGCGCGCACCGCGGGCTCCATGCCCACGCCGTCGTCGGCCACGCTCAGGTAGACCCACTCCCCGGGCGCCGCGCCTTGCAGCCGGCCGGCGGCCTCCTCGTCGAGGACCACGTTCCCGGTCGACACCCGCAGCGTGCCCCCCCCGGGCATGGCGTCCCTCGCATTGGTGACCAGGTTGAAGATCACCTGCTCGACCTGCCCCGCGTCGGCCCACACCCTCCACAGCTCCTGGCCCAGCGAGAGCTCGACGCGCACGTCCTCTCCCAGCAGGCGGCGGAGCATGCGCTCCACCCCGCCGAGGATCGCGTTGAGGTCCAGCGAGCGCGGCGCGATCACCTGCTGGCGGGAAAACGCCAGGAGCTGCCGGGTCAGCTCGCCCGCCCGCTCGGCCGCGCGCCGGATCTCCCACAGGTCCTGACGGCCAGGCGAGCCGGCCGGGAGCTCCGTCTGGAGCAGATCCGCGAAACCGCCGATCGCCGTCAACAGGTTGTTGAAGTCGTGGGCCACCCCGCCCGCCAGGCGCCCGATGGCCTCGAGCTTCTGCGCGTGGAGGAGCTGCTCGCGCATCCGGTCCCGCTCCGCGAGCGCCCGTCGCTCGGCGGTCACGTCCCTGAGGTGCTCGACCACCCGCGTCACCCGGCCACCCTCTTCCAGGATCGGGTAGGCGGACACCTGGTAGATCCGATCCAGCTCGGGGCTCTCCCGCTCGATGCGCGCCACGCGACCCGTGGCGATCGCCTCCCGGGTGGCGCAGTCCGCGCAGGGCGCCTCGTGCCCGATGAGCTCGTGGCAGCGCCGTCCATCGACCGCCTCGGGCGGACCCAGGAGGTCGTAGCCGGCCTTGTTGTAGCGCAGGATACGGTGCGCGGTGTCCTGGACGCCGAGCACGTCGGGGATGGCGTCCAGCACCGTCTCGAGCAGCAGCTCGTCCGCGCGCTGGTGGCTCACGTCGTCGAACACGGTGAACACCTCGCGCGGCGCGCCGCCGCCGGGGGGGGAGAGCGGCACGGCGTCGATGCGGATCCAGCGATGGCGGTCCTCGGCCGGGAGGTAGACCCCCATGACCACGCCGCGGATCACGGTGCCCTCCCGGAGCGCCCGAAAGGCCGGTTGCTCCTCGATCGGGAAGGGGCTGCCGTCGGGGCGGAGCGGGCGCCAGTCGGTGGAAGCCGCGCCGCGACCCAGGAGCGCGGCGCGTGGAAGACTCAGCAGGTCCTCCGCGGCCGCGTTGACAGCCACCACCGCCCCGGTCGCGTCCTGGATGACCACGCCGAGCGTGAGGCCCTCGAAGACATCGCGGTAGCGGGATTCAGAGTTCGGCCTCATGCCACCCCCGGTGGACGCGAACCCAGGCACCCAACGGGCCCAAGCTTAACGGGCCGGCCACCCGGATGCAAGCTGGAACGAGAGAGCCCTTCGAGCTAACCTCGGCGGGTATGGACGCACCCCTCCGCAAGCTCGTCCTGGCCTCCACCTCGCGTTACCGCAGCGCGCTGCTCGAGCGCCTGGGCCTGCCCTTCGAGGCAGCCCGGCCGCCCTACCAGGAGCAGCACGACCTGCCGCTGCCGCCCGAGGAGCTGGTGCTGCACCTGGCCCGCGGGAAGGCCCGCTCGCTCGCGCCGCTGTTCCCGGACGCCCTGCTGCTGGCCGCCGACCAGGTCGCCGAGCTGGACGGCCGGGTGCTGACCAAGCCGGGCGACGAGGCCCGGGCCGTGGAGCAGCTGCGGCTGCTCGCCGGCCGCACGCACCGGCTGCTGACCGGGGTGTGCCTGCTGGAGGCCCGCAGCGGACGGCTCGAGCAGGCCCTCGACGTCCAGCGCATGAGCATGCGGCCGCTCGCGGAGGAGCGCCTGCGCGCCTACGTGGCCCTGGACCGGCCCTTCGACTGCGCAGGCTCCTACAGGGTCGAGGGCCCGGGCATCGCGCTGTTCGAGCGCATGCAGGGCGAGGACTTCACCGGCATCATCGGCTTGCCGCTGACGCGGGTGGTCGACCTCCTGGCCCGATTCGACATCCAGGTCCCGTGATCTGAAACCAGGGCACTCGGATCGCGGTCTCCCCCCGGTCCATCCCGCGCCAGCGGGGGCTGGGTTAATCTCAACTCCACGCAAATAAACAACTGTGGCCCATGGCACACACGTTGCTTCGCATCCGGTCAAACCAAGCCAAGGAGCGATTCCATGGGACGAAACCGGATCGAGATGTCAGGGTGGGCGGTCTGGGCGCTGGCCCTGTGGATGCTGGGTGCGGCCGGCTGTGGCCTCGCGGACGCGGGCATGGGCGGGGGGGGCGGCGAGTTCGGTGCCACCCAGGGCGGAGTGCAGGACATGCAGTTCGCCCGGGAGCTGGTGGAGAACGGCCAGGTCCCGCCTCCCGATGCCTTCCTGGTCGAGGGCATGTTCTCCGAGCACGACCTGCCGCTCACCGGCGCCCCCTGCCAGAACCTGCTGTGCCTGCGCACGGCCTCCGGGGCCGCCCCGACGCTGGCGGGCGAACCGGCCGCCTGGCTCCAGGTGGGCATGTCCTCGCTCATCGATCCGGACACCTTCGTGCGGCCCTCGCTCGCCGTGGTGGCCGTGGTGGACGTGTCCGGTTCGATGGGCTGGGATTACTCCAGCGAGGAGGCCGAGTACCCGACCCCGGGTTGTCTGGCCCGCATGCTGCTCACCCGCATCGCCGGACGGCTCGGGGCGGGCGATCGCATCGCCATCGTCGCCTACGGCACTGACGTGAGCACCCGGCTCGGCTGGACACCGGCCGAGGACCGGGAGCGGGTGGACGCGGCCATCGCGGGGCTGGGCACCGACGGCAGCACCAACATGGAGGCCGGCCTGCGACGGGCCTTCGAGCTGGCGCGCCAGGCCCGCGCCGAGGGGGGCACCCAGGAGGTGCGGGTGATGCTGTTCACCGACGTGCAGCCCAACGTGGGCGCCACCAGCCCCAGCGAGTTCCAGGCCATGGCGGCCGACGGCGCGGACCAGGGGGTCGGGCTGAGCGTGTTCGCCCTGGGGGTGGGTCTGGGCGCCGAGGTGCTGGAGGCGCTGGTGCAGCTCCGCGGCGGCAACGCCTTCAGCCTGTTCGGGCGCGAGGATCCCGATCGGCTGCTGGGCGACTCCTGGCCCTGGCTGGCCAGCCCCATCGCCTACGACCTGCGCCTGAACCTGGTGGCCAGCGAGGGGTTCCGGGCGAAGGAGGCCTACGGCTTCCCCGGCGAGCCGGACGGCGAGTTCGGCCTGCAGGCCGCCACCGTCTTCCTCAGCCGCCGCAAGGGCGCGCTGCTGGTGCGCCTGGGCGCGGAGGAGGGCGCGCGCTGGGCCGACCTCCGGGTGCACGGGGAGCTCGGCTACCTGACCCCGGCGGGCGAGCGGATCACCCAGACGGTCGAGCAAGGCTACCCGGCCATGGCGCCTGACGAGCGCGGGATGGCCTTCGAGCAACCCGGCGTGGAGAAGGCCGTGGCCCTGGCCATCCTGGTGTCCGGGCTCCGGCGCGCGGCCGAGCTCTACCCGCAGGACCCGGCCGGCGCGGCCGAGCTGGCCCGGCTGGCCGCCCGGCGCATCGCCGAGGACGCCGAGGCGCTGGCCGATCCCGCCCTGGAGCCCGAGGTGGAGCTCGGCCGGGCAGTGGCCGAGCTGATGGAGCGCCGCGCCCCCCAGGGAGACCTGTACGGACGATACTGACGCCCGCTTCCCCTTCGTCCCCACCTGGAATCACCCTGCCCCGAAAAGATTTTGGTTGAAGCCGCGAGGGGACCTGTGCAAGTGTCACGCCTGGCCAGAGGGTTGGCCCACAACTACCCGGAGCTTTTCGTCTCTCGCGCAAAACCAGGGAGGAGCGCAGATGAACATGAATTCGAAGCGGGCCGTGTTCGGAGTCCTGGCCGCTTGCCTGGCACTTGGCCTGGCGGCGGCGGGCTGCGGCGACAAGTTCTCGACCGACAAGTGCAAGGACCTGCCCGAGGCGAGCGTGTGCGCCGGCGCGGGGCTGCAGCGCTGTGGCGCGACCAGCCCCGAGGTGTGCGCCCCGAACGCCGACGGCTGCCTGGTGTGGAGCGCGGGCGTGCCCTGCGCCGCGGGCCAGACCTGCAGCGAGGCCGACGGCCAGTGCCGCTGCAGCAACACCTGCAGCGCGGTCGGCGGCACCGAGTGCAACGGCACCGTGATCCGCACCTGCACGGCCGACGCGGGCGGCTGCCTGGCCTGGGTGAACGGCGAGGACTGCGCGGCCGGCGGCCAGGTGTGCGACGAGGGCAGCGGCGCCGCCCAGTGCGCGGCCACCTGCACGGACGCCTGCAGCCCGGCCGGCACGCGCCGGTGCGCGACCGGCGTGATCCAGGGCTGCGGCCAGGAGGCCAGCGGCTGCCTGGGCTGGATCGATCTGCAGGACTGCGCGGCCGAGGACGCCTCCTGCGTGGTCGTGGACGGCGAGCCGACCTGCGCGGAGAACTGCCAGGACGAGTGCGTGGCGGCCGAGTACCCGCAGTGCGACGTGGCCAACAACGCCCGCCTGACCTGCAGCACGCAGATCGACGGCTGCACCGACCTCGTCACCACCCCGTGCGGCGCCGGGAACGTGTGCGACCCGGCCCTGGACCCGCCCGCGTGCGTGCTGGACTGCACCGGCCAGTGCACCCTGGGTGAGACCGCCTGCGGCGCGGACGGCTTCTCCCTGGACGTGTGCAGCGCGGTGGCCGACGCCTGCAACGCGGTGGTCAACACGCCCTGCGAGGCGAACCAGATCTGCGACGCCACGGCCGTGCCGCCGGTGTGCATCGCCTGCACCCCGGACTGCGCCGGCAAGGTGTGCGGGCCGGACGGCTGCGGCGGCGAGTGCGGCCCGGGCTGCGTGCTCCCGCAGGTCTGCAACGCGGACGGCACGGCCTGCGAGGGCTGCGTGCCGGACTGCGCGGGCAAGGTGTGCGGCGACGACGGCTGCGGCGGGAGCTGCGGCAGCTGCGGCGCCGACGAGACCTGCGCCGAGGACCAGGCGAGCTGCGACTGCACGGGCGGCCCGGACGCCATCGTGGACGGCTCGTTCGAGACCGGGGGCACCTGGACGGAGTACAGCTCGGCCTACGGCACGCCGCTGTGCACCTACCCCGGCTGCGGCCAGTCGAACGTGGCCGTGGAGGGCGTGTACTGGATCTGGATGGGCGGCGGCGACGCGGACGACGCCTACGTGGAGCAGGCGGTGACCATCCCGGCGGCGAACATCGCCACCCTGTGGTTCTACCTGTACGCGGGCGGGGCCACGGCCGGCGACTTCTTCGAGGTGACGCTGGACGGGACCCAGGTGGTGCAGTACGCGGTGGAGGACCCGATCTACGGTGAGACCTGGCACCTGATGGAGGTGGACGTGTCGGCCTACGCCGACGGCGCGGCCCACACGCTGCGGCTGCACGGCACCGTGAGCGCGGGCGGCAGCGTCATGCTGGACGTGGTCCAGCTCATCACCTGCGCTGGCGGCGGCTGCACGAACGACTGCAACCCGGCGCTGTTCCCGGCCTGCAACGCGAACGGCAACCTGGACACCTGCGTGATGCAGGGCGACGGCTGCACGGACCTGTTCTCGACCCCGTGCGAGGCGGGCCTGAGCTGCCAGGGCGCGGCGGGCAGCGCCGAGTGCCTGGCGGGCTGCGCGGACGACTGCGTGGCGGCGAACTTCCCGGCCTGCGCCGCCGACCTCCTGGCCATCGAGACCTGCGCCGACACCGACGCCGACGGCTGCACCGAGCTCACCACCACCGCCTGCAACGCCGGCGAGGCCTGCGAGCTGGTGGCCGGCGTGCCCACCTGCGTGGTCGGCTGCGCGGACGACTGCGTGGCGGCGAACTTCCCGGCCTGCTCCGCCGACTTCCTGGCCATCGAGACCTGCGCCGACACCGACGCCGACGGCTGCACCGAGCTCGCCAGCACCGCCTGCAACGCCGGCGAGACCTGCGAGCTGGTGGCCGGCGTGCCCACCTGCGTGGTCGGCTGCGTGGACGAGTGCGTGGCGGCCAACTTCCCGGCCTGCTCCGCCGACTTCCTGGCCATCGAGACCTGCGCCGACACCGACGCCGACGGCTGCACCGAGCTCGCCAGCACCGCCTGCGGCGCGAACGAGGCCTGCGAGCTGGTGGCGGGCGCGCCCACCTGCGTGGTCCAGGTCCTCCAAGGCGACACCTGCGCCGACCCGATCTTCCTCGACGTCAGCTCGGGCAGCGCCAGCGTGGTGGTGGACAACACCCTGTTCTCCGACTCCTTCTCGGAGTACAGCTGCAACCCCGGCCAGACCGGCGCCGACGTGTGGTACAGCTTCACCCTCGCGGCGGACGCGGGCGTGACCATCGAGACCTCGGCGCCCGGCCTGATCGACGACACGGTCATGGCGCTGTTCAGCGCCTGCGGCGGAGCCGAGGTCGCCTGCGACGACGACAGCGGGGCCGACTTCTACTCCCTGATCAACATCGGCTTGACCGCGGGCACCTACTACCTGGTCATGGATCCCTACACCCTCCTCGATCTCGGCGACTGGACCCTGACCGTCACCGCCGCGCCGGTCATCTGCCCGGCCGGGACCACCCAGTGCAACGTCGGGAACAACCTCGAGACCTGCAACGCCATCGGCACCGCCTGGGTCGAGACCGTGTGCCCCGTCGGCTGCGGCGACCTCGGCGGCGGCGTCTTCGGCTGTCTGACTCCGGACACCTGCGCCACCGCCCAGGTGCTCGACCTCACGACCGGCACGGCCACCACCGTGGTCAACAACACGAACGCCGTCGACGACTTCAGCGCCTACAGCTGCTCCGGCAGCCGGACCGGCTATGACGTGTGGCAGACATTCACCCTGACCGAGGACGCCGACGTGGTCATCGAGACCTCGGGCCCGGGCACGGTGACCGACACGGTCCTGGCGCTGTTCGACGGCTGCGGCGGCACCGAGCTCGAATGCGACGACGACGACGGCACCGGGGCCTACTCCGTGATCGCCCGCCGCCTGCCGGCCGGCACCTACTTCGTGGTCTCCGAACCCTACTCGATCACGAGCCGCGGGACCTGGAACCTGACGGTCACCGCCACCGTCCGGGCCCCTGTGACCCAGTGGAACTTCGAGGCGGCCGCCCCCGACCAGCTCGTGCCGAACATCGGTACCGGCGCGGCCGTAGCTGGCGCTGGCAACGTGACCGCGGCCACCTTCCCGGCCGGCAACGGTAGCGTGGCGTCGTGGAGCCTCGTGGACTGGAACGTCGTGGCGTTCGATGCGACCCGCTACTTCCAGTTCTCGACTGACTTGACCGGCGCGACCTCCGTGCTCTTCACCTTCGACCATCGCCGGTCGAACACGGGCCCGACGACCTTCGAGCTGTACTACAGCATCAACGGGACGGACTTCGCGCAGGTCCCCGGCTCGGTCACCGCCACGGCAGCTGGCGGCGCCTGGGGTTCGAGCACCTTCGACCTGTCAGCCCTCCTGGACAATCAGGCCAACGTGACCCTCCGCATCCACGGCTACGGCGCAAGTGGACCTACGGGCACCTGGCGCATCGACAACGTGACCTTCCGCTCGTTCTGAGCCCTGCTCTGACCTGACCCCATGGCCCGCCCCCGGATCCCGGGGGCGGGCTTTTTCGTTTCCGGATCTTGGGCTATACTGCGCCGCAACCAATCCCGGAGGGTGGAGTCATGAAGGCTTTCTCGAAGCGAGCTGTGCTGGGTGTCCTGTCCGCCTGCCTGGCGCTGGGCCTGGCGGCGGCGGGCTGCGGCGACAAGTTCTCGACCGACAAGTGCAAGGACCTGCCCGAGGCGAGCGTGTGCGCCGGCGCGGGGCTGCAGCGCTGCGGCGCGACCGACCCCGAGGTGTGCGCCCCGAACGCCGACGGCTGCCTGGTGTGGAGCGCGGGCGTGCCCTGCGCCGCGGACCAGACCTGCAGCCAGGCCGATGGCCAGTGCCGCTGCAGCAACACCTGCAGCGCGGTCGGCGGCACCGAGTGCAACGGCACCGTGATCCGCACCTGCCAGGCCAGCGCGGCCGGCTGCCTGGCCTGGGTGAACGGCGAGGACTGCGCGGCCGGCGGCCAGGTGTGCGACGAGGGCAGCGGCGCCGCCCAGTGCGCGGCCACCTGCACGGACGCCTGCAGCCCGGCCGGCACGCGCCGGTGCGCGACCGGCGTGATCCAGGGCTGCGGCCAGGAGGCCAGCGGCTGCCTGGGCTGGATCGATCTGCAGGACTGCGCGGCCGAGGACGCCTCCTGCGTGGTCGTGGACGGCGAGCCGACCTGCGCGGAGAACTGCCAGGACGAGTGCGTGGCGGCCGAGTACCCGCAGTGCGACGTGGCCAACAACGCCCGCCTGACCTGCAGCACGCAGATCGACGGCTGCACCGACCTCGTCACCACCCCGTGCGGCGCCGGGAACGTGTGCGACCCGGCCCTGGACCCGCCCGCGTGCGTGCTGGACTGCACCGGCCAGTGCACCCTGGGTGAGACCGCCTGCGGCGCGGACGGCTTCTCCCTGGACGTGTGCAGCGCGGTGGCCGACGCCTGCAACGCGGTGGTCAACACGCCCTGCGAGGCGAACCAGATCTGCGACGCCACGGCCGTGCCGCCGGTGTGCATCGCCTGCACCCCGGACTGCGCCGGCAAGGTGTGCGGGCCGGACGGCTGCGGCGGCGAGTGCGGCCCGGGCTGCGTGCTCCCGCAGGTCTGCAACGCGGACGGCACGGCCTGCGAGGGCTGCGTGCCGGACTGCGCGGGCAAGGTGTGCGGCGACGACGGCTGCGGCGGGAGCTGCGGCAGCTGCGGCGCCGACGAGACCTGCGCCGAGGACCAGGCGAGCTGCGACTGCACGGGCGGCCCGGACGCCATCGTGGACGGCTCGTTCGAGACCGGGGGCACCTGGACGGAGTACAGCTCGGCCTACGGCACGCCGCTGTGCACCTACCCCGGCTGCGGCCAGTCGAACGTGGCCGTGGAGGGCGTGTACTGGATCTGGATGGGCGGCGGCGACGCGGACGACGCCTACGTGGAGCAGGCGGTGACCATCCCGGCGGCGAACATCGCCACCCTGTGGTTCTACCTGTACGCGGGCGGGGCCACGGCCGGCGACTTCTTCGAGGTGACGCTGGACGGGACCCAGGTGGTGCAGTACGCGGTGGAGGACCCGATCTACGGTGAGACCTGGCACCTGATGGAGGTGGACGTGTCGGCCTACGCCGACGGCGCGGCCCACACGCTGCGGCTGCACGGCACCGTGAGCGCGGGCGGCAGCGTCATGCTGGACGTGGTCCAGCTCATCACCTGCGCTGGCGGCGGCTGCACGAACGACTGCAACCCGGCGCTGTTCCCGGCCTGCAACGCGAACGGCAACCTGGACACCTGCGTGATGCAGGGCGACGGCTGCACGGACCTGTTCTCGACCCCGTGCGAGGCGGGCCTGAGCTGCCAGGGCGCGGCGGGCAGCGCCGAGTGCCTGGCGGGCTGCGCGGACGACTGCGTGGCGGCGAACTTCCCGGCCTGCTCCGCCGACCTCCTGGCCATCGAGACCTGCGCCGACACCGACGCCGACGGCTGCACCGAGCTCACCACCACCGCCTGCAACGCCGGCGAGGCCTGCGACGCCTCGAGCGGCACCCCGACCTGCGTGCCCGCCGTCCAGCGCGTGGACATCACGGTCTGGGACTTCGAGGCCAGCAGCACGGCGCCCTCGGTGGGCGCCGGCACCGCCACGGCCGGCGCGGGCCTGACCGTCCCGGGCAGCGGCGAGTTCCCCACGGGCTTCGGCGGCGTGGGATTCTCCTGGACCCGGGACGGCTGGACCACCGCCACCCCGGAGGACGTGACCGACTACTTCGCCTTCGCCGTGGATCTCACCGGGCGCACCCAGGTCCTGTTCTCCTTCGACGAGCGCCGCTCGAACACCGGCGTCCGGGAGCTCAACCTGGCCTACAGCCTGGACGGCACGACCTTCACGGCGGTCCCCGGCTCGATCACCCCGCTGCCCGACGACGCGAACTGGCGCTCCTGGGTCTTCGACCTCTCGGCCCTGGTGGACAACCAGGCCAGCGTGACCGTCCGCGTCTACGGCTACCTGGCCGAGGGCGCGGCCGGCACCTGGCGCATCGACAACGTGGCCTTCCGCGGGCTCTAAGCCCGGATCTCTCCCCTGCGCTTGACAGGTCCGGGTGATAGGCCGTATCACCTCCATGGTGTTACCGCGTAACACCGTGGAGGCGCCATGCCCTCGCCCAAGCAGGAGATGATCACCTTCAAGGTGGACGCGGCGCTGGCCGAGGCCATGCGCGGGGTCCAGAACCGCTCGGAGTTCATCCGCGGGGCCATCCTGGCGGCGCTGGACGGGGCCTGCCCGTTGTGCAAGGGCACCGGCATCCTGAGCCTCGAGCAGCGCGAGCACTGGAAGGGCTTCCTCGAGGATCACTCGGTGCGGGAGTGCGAGTCCTGCCACGCCGTGCACCTGGTGTGCGAGTGCGACGGCCACCACGAGCGCGCCGCGCGCCACCGGGCGCCGGCGCGCGCGCGAACCGCAAAGGCTGGCTAGGGAGGGACGGCATGCCGCGACTGGCAAAGCTGGCGCTGGCGGCTGGCCTGAGCCTGCTGCTCTCGCCGCCCCGGGCACAGGCGGACGGCGAGGGGGTGGATCCCGACCTGGCCGCGGCCGAGGCCGAGGATGGGGCGACCCGTCCACCTCCTCCGCCCGTGAGCCTGCTCGCGCCGCAGGCGCCGGTGGGCCTGCTGGCCTCGCTCGGCCTGGACATGAGCCTCATCCTGGACGTGGCGCTGGGCTGGTTCACCCAGGACGACCACCTGCGGCTGGGCGGCCACGCCCCGGACCACAACGGCTTCACCCTGCAGGGGCTCGAGTGGGTGGCCTCGGCCGCCGTGGATCCCTACTTCCGCTTCGACCTCAGCTTCCAGCTCGCCCACCTGGAGCTCGAGGAGGCCTACCTCACGACCCTGGCGCTGCCCTGGAGCCTGCAAGCCCGGCTGGGCGTGCTGAACGCCGCCTTCGGCCGGGAGAACCCCCGCCACCTGCACACCTGGCACCTGGCCAGCCCGTCGCTCATGCACGCGCGTTTCCTGGCCGAGGAGCACTTCGGCGGCCTGGGCGGCGAGCTGAGCTGGCTCCTGCCCCTGCCCTGGTACCTGCTCCTGCTGGTGGAGGTGCTGGACACCCACGCGCTGACCGACTTCCGCTCGAGCTCCTTCGCCGCCGTGGCCGAGGGGGAGGACCTCCGCGATCCGGGGCAGCTCGTCTACCTGACCCGCCTCGAGTCCTTCGTGCCTGGCGGGGATGACTGGTCGCTCGCCCTCGGCGCCTCGGGCGCCTGGGGGCCGAGCGTGGAGCTGGCCGACACGCGCGCTGCGCTCTATGGCCTCGACCTGTACCTGCGCTGGCGGCCCCTGTCCGAGGGCGAGGACGCCCTGGCCGTGGGGCTCACCCTGGAGTACGTGCTGCGCGACAGCGACTCCCCCGAGGGCCACGTGCTGGATCACGGCGGCTACGTCCAGCTCGACGTGCAGCTCGACCGCCGCTGGCTGGTGGCGCTGCGGGCCGACAACACCGCCCGGCTTCCGGGGGAGGCCTGGGGGACCACGGCGCTGGCGACCTGGGCCTGGCGTGGCTCGGCCGCGGTCAGCTTCCTGCCCACCCACTTCTCCAAGCTGCGGCTGCAGGCGGACCTGGGCCGGGCCCCGGGCATGGACGGGCCCTACGCCGCGGTGTTCCTGCAGCTCGAGATCAGCGCGGGCGCCCACGGCGCCCACGCCTTCTAGGCCCGGAGGAAATCGCCATGGCACTCGCCCCCATCGCCGCCGCACTCGCCCTGTTGCTCGCGCCCGCCGCGGCGGGCGCCGCGTTGCGGGTGGTCACCACGCTGCCGGACTTCGCCGAGCTCGCCCGCGAGCTGGGCGGCGATCGGGTGCAGGCCGAGGCGATGGTGCGCGGCAGCCAGGATCCCCACTTCGTGGACGCCAAGCCGTCCTTCGTGCTGGCGCTCAACCGGGCCGACCTCCTGGTCAGCAATGGGCTCGGCCTGGAGGACGGCTGGTTGCCCGCGCTGCTCCGCCAGGCGCGCAACCCGGAGGTGCTGCCCGGCGGCCGAGGCCACCTGGACGCCTCGCGGGCCATCCAGGCCCGGGACGTGCCCTCGGCGGTCGACCGGTCCATGGGCGACGTGCACGCGGGCGGCAACCCGCACTACTACACCTCGCCCGAGGCCCTCTTCCAGGTGGCCCGGCTGCTCGAGGAGAAACTGCTGGAGCTCGATCCCGAGGACCGCGCAGGCTACGCGGCCCGCTGGCGGACCTTCGAGGCCACCTACCGCGAGCGCTCGGCCGCCTGGCGGGCGCGGCTGGCCCCGCTCCAGGGCATGCCGGTGGCGGTCTACCACCGATCCTGGGACTACCTGCTGGACTGGGCCGGCCTGACCTCGGCCGGCGCCCTCGAGCCCAAGCCCGGCATCCCGCCCTCCGCGGCGCACGTCACCCGGCTGCTGGCCGAGACCCGGGGCCGCGGGGTGCGCCAGGTCTGGCAGGAGGTCTACCACCCCACCAGCCTCTCGAAGGTCTTCGCCGAGAAGGCCGGGGCGCGCCTGCTGGTGCTGCCCTCCATGGTCGGCGCGTTGCCCGGCACGGACCATCTGTGGACCAAGTTCGACCGGCTGGTGGAGCTGGTGGCAGGGGAGCCGAACGGGCCATGAGCCGCACGCTGCTCGAGCTCGAACGGGTGATCCTGGGGTATCGGACGCCCCTGCTCGGGCCGATCTCCCTGCGGGTGGAGCAGGGCGACTTCTGGGGGATCGCGGGCCCGAACGGCGCCGGCAAGACCACGCTGGTGAAGACGCTGCTCGGGGTGCTGCCGCCGCACCGGGGTGAGCGCCGGGTGGCCGAGCCCCGCCCGCGCTTCGCCTACGTGCCACAGCGCCACCACGTGCAGCCCGACTTCCCCCTGCGCGTGCTCGACGTGGTGCTGCTCGGGCGCACCGACCGTCTCGGCCTGGGGCGTGGACCCGGCCCCGCGGATCGCCGCGTGGCCGCGGAGCAGCTCGAGCGGCTGGGCATGCAGGCCTCCATCGGGCGACCCTTCGCCACCCTGTCCAGCGGCCAGCAACAGCGGGTGCTGCTGGCCCGGGCGCTCACGGCCGAGCCGGACGTGCTGGTGCTCGACGAGCCGACCGAGGGGCTGGACCTCCAGGGAGAGGCCGACATCCTGGCCTTTCTGCGCTCCCTCCACCGCGAGGGGCGGCTCACCACCCTGATGGTCGGGCACCGCCTGGGCGAGGTGGTCAACGTGGCGGACCACCTGTGCCTGGTCAACCACCTGACCGGGCTGTTCGAGTGCGGGCCACTGGCCGAGATGCTGACCGAGGAGCGCCTGTCCGCGGTCTACGGCCAGCCGGTGGAGATAGACCGCTGTGCGGAGCGGGTGAACGTCCACCTCAGGGAGCCGGGTCCATGAGCGAAGGCGTCCCCTTCTGGGAGAACTGGCCCATCTGGTGGGAGGCCATGCTGGTGGCGCTGCTCGCGGGCGCCGGGCTGGCCTACCTCGGGGTGTGGGTGGTGCTCAAGCGGGTGGTGTACGTGCCGCTGGCCCTCTCGCAGGTGGCCGCGGTGGGCGTGGTGGTCGCCTTCCTGATCGAGGAGGCCGCCGGGCTCACGGGCGACAGCGGCTGGCACTGTCTGTGCGAGCCGTCCTGGATCGCACTCCTGTTCGCCGTGGCGAGCGCCTTCTACTTCGCCCGAACCGAGGCCGGGGGCGAGCGCGCCACCGGCGTCGCCTACCTGGTCTGCAGCGCGCTGGTGCTGACGCTGGGCGCCTTCGTGCGCCGGGATCTGCACGACATCTCGGGTGTGCTGTTCGGCCAGGCCGTGCTGGCCCAGCTCAGCCAGGTGGTGACCACGGCCGCCGCGCTGCTGCTGGTGCTCGGGAGCCACTTGCTCTGCCACCGCCGCCTGCTGTTCGCCGCCCACGACCCGGCCGCGGCCGGCGCGGCCGGCCTGCGGGTATACCGCCTGGAGGTCTTGCTGTACGCTGGCTTCGCGCTCATGCTGTCGGTGGCCACCCGGGCGCTGGGGGCGCTGCCGGCCTTCGGGCTGTGCGTGCTGCCGGCCCTGGCGGCCCTGCGGGTGGCCCGCGGCATGGGCCAGGCCCTGGCCCTGTCCACGGCGTTCGGCCTCGTGTCGGCGGGCCTGGGCTACTACCTGAGCTTCGCCTTCGAGCTGCCGGCCGGCGCCAGCATGGTCCTGGTGGCAGGCCTGCTGCTGGCTGGCGCGAGCGCCTTCAAGAAATAATCATCCAACTGCCCGCGATGCCTTGACAACTGCACGCAACATGGTTACCCCTGTGCACCGAACGCGCAAGGCAAACCTTCCAGGAGGTAGATCCGAATGAAACTCAAGCCGTTGCAGGACCGTGTGGTGATCGAGCGACTGAGCGGAGAGGAGCGCACCAAGGGCGGGTTGATCATCCCCGACACCGCCAAGGAGAAGCCGGCCCAGGGCAAGGTGATCGCCGTGGGGCCCGGCAAGCGCGACGAGGACGGCAAGCTGATGCCGCTGGACGTCAAGGTCGGCGACACCGTGCTGTTCTCCAAGTACTCCGGTAACGAGATCAAGGTCGACGGCAAGGACCACCTCATCCTGCGCGAGGACGAGATCCTCGGCGTGCTCGAGTGATCGGGAGGACGAAGTCATGGCAGCCAAGGTCATCAAGTACGGTGAAGAGGCCCGGCAGTACCTGCTGCGGGGCGTGAACAAGCTGGCGGACGCGGTCAAGGTCACCCTCGGGCCCAAGGGTCGCAACGCGCTGCTGGAGAAGAGCTGGGGCTCGCCGAACATCACCAAGGACGGGGTGACGGTGGCC